>Ga0075522_10001018_pt1 | contig 21205 bp, 16 predicted proteins | sample NGEPerA_FD_74796 | JGI IMG/M metagenome (GOLD analysis project Ga0075522, IMG submission 74796) | Arctic peat soil microbial communities from the Barrow Environmental Observatory site, Barrow, Alaska, USA - NGEE PermafrostL2-A | ecosystem: Environmental > Terrestrial > Soil > Wetlands > Peat ...
CTGCTCTATGCCGTGGGCAAACCCAAGCGCGATCCACGCACTGACCTGACCATTGCCATCCTCGCGTCTGGAATCGGATTATTATTCGGCAGCATCGCTATGCACTTTGTTTCGTATAAGCCGCTGCTGTTATGGGGCGCGCTTATTGCGGCGGTTTACGTCTTTGCCTTTTCTGCCTATACCCAGAGAGGACCACGCGCGCAGGGTTTTGTGCTGATCATGCTCATGTACGGATGCATGTACGGCTATGGGGTTGTGACCGTGGCCGACACACTGCTCGATCGAGCCCCCGCTGCCACATATGCGACCTCAATCATTGGCGAACACGAAGTGCATGGCAGGTCCACCACCTACTATCTCGACTTAGCCGCCTGGGGACCGTTCGACGGAACCAACAAACTGAGCGTGCCGCACAGCGAGTACTTGCGGGCGCAGATTGGTGGGGCGGTCTGCCTGGCACTGCACCCAGGCTATCTTCATGCTCAGTGGTACACGCGCATTGAATGCGGCGATCGCTTTGTCGTCGGGCCAGCGCAATAGTGCAACGCTATGCGCTGATTGCAAACTTCCGCGCCGACTCCAGCAGCATTGCTACCGCTTCTTTCGAGCATGACTCTGTGTAGATGCGCATCAGCGGCTCTGTTCCGCTGGCGCGCAGCAGCAACCATGTCTCTGCAGCGTTCGGCTTGGTCTTTGCTTCAGGATTGTCGAGGTAGAACTTCACGCCGTCCAGATTTTCCTGGCGCAAAATCGGCATGCCTGCAAATACTGCGTCGCCCGTCTTCAGCGCTTTGGCCCTCGCGATAGCTCCATTCTTGATTTCGTCGGAGATATGCAGATCGATGCGGCCGTACTGGTGTTCGCCGTACTCGGCCTGCAGATCGGCAACAAGCTGCCCCATCGTCTTGCCTTCTTCGGCCATCACATTGGCAAGCAGCAAAGCATTCAGCAGCCCATCGCGCTCCGGCAGGTGCCGCTGGAATCCGATGCCACCAGACTCTTCACCGCCCATCACAATCTCGCGCTCCAACATCAGGTCGCAAACATATTTAAACCCGATGCCGTGCTCGATCAGCTCACGCCCGTGTATTTTGCAGATGCGGTCCAGCATCTTGGTGGTGTTGAACGCGCGCGTCACTGCGCCCGGCCAGCCTTTGCGGCGCAGAACCCAGCTGAGCAGGATGGAGTAAATCTTGTGCGGATCGACGAAGTTTCCGTCTTCATCCGTCGCGCCGATGCGGTCCGCGTCGCCATCCGTACAGAGGCCAGCCTGACAACCGTTGGCCAACACCGCTTCTCCCAGCGCGCGAATATGCGGCTCAATTGGCTCAGGATTGATGCCCGGAAACAGCGGATCGGGATTCGAACGGATGGTCAGGTTGGCTACGCCGATGCGATCGAAAATCGTGGAGAGAATTGTTCCGCCGGCGCCATACATTGAGTCGATACAGAACTTCATGCCGGACTTCGCAATGAGATCCAGATCAGCGAAGCTCTCAATCGCACTTAGATAAGGCGGCAAAAAATCGACTTCGGTAATCGGCGCCGGCTGCGCAGACTTCGGCACCGGTTGGCCCAGGTACGTTTCAATTTCGGCGATGATCGATGGCTTGCCCGATCCGCCGTACCACGCCTTGTACTTCACACCGTTCCACTGCGCAGGGTTGTGCGACGAGGTGATCATGATGCCGCCTGCCGCGCCGCGTTCCCGCACGGCATAACTCAGCGCAGGAGTGGGCGTAATAACCGGGGCGAGAGCCACGGGAATTCCCGTGGCTGCAATCACCTCAGCACATGCGCGCGCAAACGCTTTTGAGCCGAAGCGGGTGTCGTATGCAATACACAAGCCCTTCGCTGGATTTTCCTTGGCGTGCACATAGGCGGCGACTGCCTCGGCGGCGGTACGCACGTTGGCAAAGGTGTAGTCGTCGGCAATGACGCCGCGCCAGCCATCGGTTCCAAACTTGATTTGAGGATGAGGCATGGGTCGAGTTCCGTTCTCCCTGCAAATGAGTGTAAATAACGTGGGATGGATGTTGGGCCGCGTAATAGCGGCGTTATGCACCGGGCCTGTGTAAGCTCGGCGACTCGGGGAAGCGCATGGAGTCAACAAACTCGTCCTGAAAGCTGGGGTCTACTGCCAGGCTTATGTGTTCAATGATGGGCAAACTGGGCTCATCGTTTGCCAGCATCATTTTCGCTCCCCGCAATGCGGTATTTCCGGCCGCGTGCACAACAGCTCGCGGAACCTCAATCAGGCCGATCCGGATGGCGCTCTCAATCTGCACGTAGTTGCCGAATGCGCCGGCGAGATAGACTTTGCTGACCGTTCCAATGTCCGCGTCAAGTTTACGCAGCAGAATCCGGAAGCCCGCGGCGATTGCGCCTTTGGCCAATTGCAGTTCGCGAATGTCGGACTGATACAGAACCACGGACCCCGCCACTTTGAAGATTTTTGTTCCATCGGCGATGCGGCCTGAGGCCAGAATGGCTCCGCTGCGGAGGCCCGCCGCGACCGCATCCACCAGCCCGCTTCCGCAAATGCCACGCGGCTCTACATCGCCGACCACCGTGGCTTTCAATTCGCCTTCAATTTGCGAAACGTGCGAGATTGCGCCCGTCACCGCGCGCATACCCATGGTGATGGCGCCTGCTTCAAATGCCGGTCCCGCGGCGGTGGATGCGCAGACAATCCTGTGGCGATTACCGATGGCAATTTCGCCATTGGTGCCCAGGTCAATCAGCGCTACCAGTTCGTCACTGGCGGCCATTCCGGTGGCAACGATGCCGGCAAGAATGTCTGATCCTACAAAGCCACCTAGGCAATGCGCGAAGCGGATGGGACACTCTACAGGCAGTGCCCATGCAAAGTCCCGCGGAGAAAAAACCTGCGTGCCCAAGTTTGGTGAAGCAAACGGGACGTGCGACAGCGGCTCCACATCGCAGCCGGCGAATAGATGATGCATAACCGTGTTGCCTACCAGCACGACGTCAATGACTTCATCTGCGCGTACGCGAGCAAGCCGCGCTACCAGATTGCCAAGAGCCACTCGCAGCATAGTTGTTAGATCGTGCCCTTCGAGCTTCGCATGCACTCGGCTCATCACATCCGATCCAAACCGGGCCTGCGGATTCAATTCTGTCTCAATGGCCAACACTGTGCCGGTATTTAAATCCAGCAACTGCGCGGCGATTGTTGTGGTGCCAAGATCGATGGCGACGCCGAGTCCACGCTTGCCGTGCGCAACGGGCGCACTCGCATCGGAGAGCACGTCCATCTCCCACTGCTCGCACTCGAGTACCAGGGACTCATCGGCATGGGCCTGGCATGCAAGCCTCCATCCCTGTTCGAGCTCTTCATGAGTGAAGATGTCGCGGTCAGCGTTGCTGATTGCAAGCAAGCCAGACAGAACACGTACTCGGCAACCGCCGCAATTGCCCGCGCCGCCGCACGGAAATTCGACACCGTGATCGGCCAGCGTGCCAAGCAGCTCTGCGCCGCATGCGACGGACAGTTCTACCGCCAGCGGCTCAAGCCTGACATTTACATTACCTGGTTTCATTCGGCGTCTAAGATCGCGTCGCCCATTTTGGCGTGAATCGTAGCGCCCGGCGGTACAAGCAGAACGTCTCCGCCGCTCCACTCGCCGTTGACCAGCCGCTCAAGGATTGTGAGGGTGCCTTTGACTTCTTCGAACTTCCAGCCCTCTTTGGCAGCTTCGGCACGAGCCCTGCTGCGGCTGGCCTCGTCTGACGCCACCGGCAACGAGATATATGTCAGGCCGGTGTAGTGTTTGCGGAAAGCATTGAATTGTTCAAACAGAAACTTGCCGTCTTCCTCGCCATACTCCGCCATAAGTTCTTTCAGCGTGCTGCGTTCGCCTAGCTGCGGCCCCTTTGCGGCGAAGGGCGGCTCCAATTCCGAGTCTGGAGTTTGAAACTCCGTCCAACCCGGCGTCCGGAAATAGGTCCCGGGATGTTCCTGAAAGTACGCATTGAAGTTCTGGTGGCCACCCATCAGCACGCCAATGCAATCGTGAGCGCGCGGCAGCACCAACGGCGTCTTTCCCGCCTGCAAACCCTCGGTGCCTCGACCGCAAAGCGCATATCCCAGCAGGATGGCGTCGTACCCTGCATCGTCGGCCGCGTCCACGCGTTCCTGCAGATAGGTGTGCATCTCGGCGCCGCGACTATGCAGCCCCATGGGAATAATTTCCAAATCGATTGTGTGGTTGGAACGCGCGATGATGTCTTCCATTTCGCGCGTGAATACCTGGCAGATGATCGCTTTCAATCGCATGGTTCAGCGGATCCCAGCCCGCCCAACTAACCACCTCAACACTGTCGTGTGCCTTTTGCTAAACGGAGTGCGCAGACTACGCCGCTAGCTGGCCCAGCAATTCTTTCACCAGGGATACGGCTCCGCTGGCATTGTCGCTGTAGCCATCCGCGCCGATTTCGCGAGCGTACTGGCTGGTTACCGGCGCGCCGCCAACCAGCACCTTTACCTGCGCGCGGACGCCGGCGGTCTCAAGCGCATCGATTGTCGTCTTCATCGCCTGCATGGTCACGGTAAGCAACGCCGACAGGCAGACCACATGCGGATTGCTCTCCCGGACCGCGTTAACAAACTTCTCCGGCGTCACGTCTGTACCCAGATCGATGACTTCGAACCCGCTGCCTTCCATCATGGACGCAACAATATTTTTTCCGATGTCGTGAAGGTCGCCCTTTACTGTTCCGATAATTACGCGCACCGCCATCTTTTGGCCTGCAGCGCTCAACAACGGTTTCAGCAACTCCATTGAGGTTTTCATGGCGCGGCCGGCCAGTAGCAGTTCAGGCACAAAATATTCCTCGCACTCAAACAGCTTTCCCACCGCGTCCATTGCTGGAACCATTGAGTCCTGAATCAACGTCATCGGCTCTGCGCCAGCGGCCAGTGCGGCCTGGGTGGCTGCGTACGCCTGCTTTGCATTACCGTTCAATATTGCGTCATAAATATTTCTATCGAGGGCCATTTTCACCCCTTTCGAACGAACCTCTCCGCCATCAGGAGCAAGCCCGTTTCAAACGCGCGCCTACCAATACTGTCTGGCTATAGCGAGCCAGCCCAAACAGCAGCGAACTACATAACAACTCGGCCACCACACTGTTCCTGAAGAACGGCAGCGCTGCAACATAGCATGCGGCCAATCCGCTCAATGTCTTCGGATACATTTTCCATGCAAACCACACGCCGAAATTGCTTGCCACAAAAAACGAGATTGAAGCCAGCAGCGACGATCCGACAATGCGCCGGACTGTGACTTTATGGCTGAGCGCCACCGCACCCAGGTTGACGGCCACCAGGTACCACATCCACGTGAGAGCCTGGTCGGGAGCGAGCCTGTATCCGTATTGATGAGTCGTGATGAAGATATCAAGGCCAATCAGCCCGAGCACCACAATGCCGTATTCACGCGTTGGCCGGCATGCACCAAAGAACAACAGGGCCGAGAAGATCGGAACCAGATTGTAAGGATGAGTGAATACAAGGCGCGAAGCGGCGATCGCCAAAATCAGGAGGTACGGCACCAGGATCGATCTACCGATAAACAGCTTCTTCATCTCTTCCCCCAGGAGCAGGAGCCCGCGAATTACATGCCTTAGTTGGAATTCGCCCCAAGCTTTCGGTTACCCTGTCGAACCAGGTACAACCGTGACAATATTGCCGCCATTGGAGGCGCAGACGCGAAGAATTCCCAACTCGGAAATGTGAAATCACGATAACCCATGGTTGCAACAGGAGGCAAGGTCATAAATCACACGATTATGGTTGGATTTGCGCTCTACGAGAAGCAGATTCAACACCTACGGGTGCTGATGATGGAAAAGATGCGCGTTGATGTCCGGCCACAGTTCACGAAATACATTGGTGATGGCATCGCGGCCCAGCGCATAGGCATATTTCTGGGCGAAACCTGAAAAAGTCTGAGTCTGGCTTGGGTAATACGATAACGAGATGGCCTGCGAAACGCCGCGTCCCAGCACCTCTGACGTATTAAAGCCGTTTTTTCCATGGAAATTCGGCGTAATCAACACTCTCGTCGCTGCATAAACAGAGCGATTCAGCACCCCGCCTTCACCTTTCGCGTAGTACCTTTCATCCTGGTGCACGATGCTCGGCATTACAAAATCAACCCAATAGTCGCCGTCGGTCTTATCTACCCAGCCGCGCCAGTAATAGGCCCAGAATCCGGGCACACCTTTTCCGAGCTGGCTATGTGCGTTCGTCCCTTCAGCCAGCAAAGACGTTATCCCGACAAACACAAATGAGGAATAGTCAAAGCTGTTTCTGGTGGCCACCATGAAGGCCTCGTGTGGAGTGAACGGCTGCGGCGTAACGCCGGCACTGACCGCACGGTAATTCGGCATCACTCCGAGAATCCTCTTGGGTTGTGGAGGCGGCGTCTTCTTCACGACGGTTGCTGTGGCTTTGTCCTGATTCTGGGTAAATTTCTGACTCTGATCGTCGCCCTGCCGACCTTGGTCAGTGCTCTGACTATCCTGAGAGCTCGCCATTCCATTCTCGGGCTCAGGTGCGTCGGGGAGGCCCGCCGCTATCGCCATCTGTGCACTGCTGGGTTGCTGTTGCGCAAATACGATTGAGGGTGCTCCAAAAGCGATCCCGCATACAAACAGGACCGCAGTAAATTTTTTAGATAAATGCATTCAATCTCCAGAGTGTTGTATATATGGCCGCTTCGGCTTTCACCGCAGACGGCACACTTGGTGCAGATCATGTCCGCAGCCACGTTTGGCAGAAATCTCCATTTGGCCCGAATAATCGAGGGACTCAATGGGTCGCTGCTTTGATGCTCAGGAGATTAGACGTCTCTCCGGTCTCATCGGACACTAAATTCCTATTCCGCTGGGTATCAGCGGAATAGCCAGCCGGCTAGTTGACTATCGTCGTTCTACCCTATAAACAACTGAAAATACTACCCTTGCGCAGCAAAGTCGATAAAACCGCGCTCCGGGTTGGTCGAGATCAGCTTGACCGTCACCTTGTCGCCGACATCCAGCCCCTTGCCGCCCTGCACCAGCTTGCCATCCACATGCGGATCGAGCGTGCGGACAAACGTGCCGTACTGGTTGACGCCGGTCACAATGGCCCGATAGGTCTGGCCGATGTGCGGATACAGCACCACGGCTGCGATGCGCTTCTGCATTTCGCGCTCTACTTTGCGCGCCGAATCTTCCATGAGCGTGCAGCGTGCCGCAATGGCACCCAGTTCGTCTGCAGTATATGGCTGGGTTTCTTTGGCCAGAAACGCTTTCAGAATGCGCTGCGTCACCACGTCTGGGAAACGCCGGTTCGGTGCGGTGGAGTGGGTGTAGTCCTGCACGGCAAGCCCGAAGTGCCCCGGCGAAACCTCGTTGGGCTTCACCAGCACATACTCACCGGGCCCCATCAGCTTGACGACGGCCAGCGAAAGGTCTGGGAAGTGATCGGGATCTTTCTGTTTCTGTGCCAGCAGAAAATCGTTCAGCGCCTTCGAATCTGGCACCGCCGGCAGTGTGGTTCCCAGGCCGGCAGCTACTTCGACGATGCGGTCCCAGCGCTTGGGTGTGCGAACAATGCGCCGGATACTGGCGATCCCACCCTCCTCATACATCCGGGCAACCACGCCGTTGGCCGCCACCATGAACTCTTCAATCAGCGAGGTTGACCGGCTCTTTTCAAGCCGCTTGATCTCCACAGCCTCGTCGTCAAGCATCACGGGCCGCGTTTCGATCGTCTCCAGATCCAACGCACCGTGCTGAAAGCGTCCGCCCGCCATGCGCTGGGCAGCCGTGTCCTGCAGCTTCAGTTGCGCAGCCAACTCCGCATTCGCCGCCACTTTTTCCGGAGCCGGTCCTGTACCTTCAAGCCACGCGCCCACACTTGGGTAAGCCAATTGCGCGCGATTGCGCACCAGCGCACGGTACGCCTTTCCGTCTGACGCAGTGCCTGCTTGGTCCACGCACATCTCGACGACTATCGCGACACGATCCTCGTTTTCGTTCAGCGAGGTGATGCCTTCCGACAGCTCCGCCGGCAACATGGGGAACACTGAAACACCGGTATAGACAGAAGTGGTCTCGCTGGCGGCGTGCTTATCCAGCGCCGAGCCTTTCTTCACACGGCTATCAACATCCGCCACACCTACCAGCACGCGAATGCGCCCGTCCGGCAGTTGCTCTGCCCACTCAATCTGGTCCAGGTCTTTTGACGTATCGTTATCGATCGACGACCAAAGCAGGCTGCGGAGATCTTTGGCTCCCGGCACTGCAGGCAGCGCGGGCTGAGCTTCGATTGCCGCTACCTCGGCCTTGGCCTCTACCGGAAAATCCGGGCTGAATCCGTGTTCGATCATCGTCGCGCGGGCCGCGGCAATCAGATTGAAATGATAAGGATGGCTTGTAGACATCGGTCGTGGGCTCCTCTGACGCGAAATGCCAGCCTATCACGCGGCGGCGAAGGGCTGGGCCTGCTGGAGCCCTCGCGTGCAAGGCGCGAACCGACGACTGCAACTTTCGTGGCATATCGATGCGCTGTTCATGCTATTTGTGTTTGGATCGTCGCATCCTAAGCTATCGACAAGACGTTATCTTATTGTCCAGGCTCGTTAAAGATAGGTATAGACGAAAGCGGCGGCTGGATGGTTCGGAATCAGGCTCCGATCCATCCAGCCGCCGTTTTTCTTTTTTTTGACAGCGATGTGGCCCAGGTGAAGCCGGGCCCTCTCAAAACGAGTCCGCATGGAGTTTTTCCGGGCCCTCTACAGCCCCAGATCCGAAAGCACCTTTGGCTTGGCTTCTTCCACCGCCAGCAGGTTGTGGCAGTTGGCGCAGTCTTGCGTAATCGCCTTGCCGTCCTTTGCCACATGGTCGCCATCGTGGCAGCGGAAGCAGCCTGGATAGCTCATGTGCCCGATATTGTTGGGATGGGTTCCCCACGTCACCTTCATGTCCGGAAAAACGTTCTGCGTATAGAGAGTCGCCAACTCGATGCCGGCGGCTTTCACCTGTGCTGCTTTCGCGCTCAGAACCTCGGGTTTTGAGCTCTTGTAGAAGTTCTCAAGCTCGGCGGGAATCTTCTTGCGAGCTTCGTCCTGGCTGGCATAGGTGGTTTTCAGCAGTTCCAGGCCTTCCTTGTGAATGAAGGGCAGGTCGGTGCTGATGGCTCCATCGGCCATGGCGCGGTTGATTGCTTCTTCCGGCGTGACAAAGGTGTGCGAAGCGCGGTTATGGCAGTCAATGCAATCCATAGTGCGCCGCTCGCCCTGTGGCTGGGCGCCGTTCAGCGCGGTCGACGCGAATACAGTCTCCGATCCGCCGCTGTTCTGCCGCTGCACCCAAGGGATCGTGTTGCGGTCCGCGCTGGTCGCGATGTATTCCATGTGGTTCAGGTGGACGCCGTGAATGCCGCTCAAGCGCGACAGCGAATCTTCGCCGCCCAGATGCAGCACCAGAACGGTCTGCGTTTCGCTGTTCTGCTCGTCATCGGCAAAGTTCGATTTCACCAGCAGTTTTTCGCCTACAAACTTGGCGGGCGTGTGGCAGCCTTCGCAGATGACGCGGGCCGGACGCAAACTCGTTACAGGTGAGGGAATGGGTGTGGGATAACGATTGAATGTGACTTCAAGCAGCTGCTTGGTGCCGTTTACCTTGGCGCTGAAGTAGGCCTGCGCGCCCGATCCTATGTGGCACTCCACGCAGGCTACGTGCGAGTGCGCTGAAACCTTGTAGGCCGTGTATTCCGGATGCATTACATGGCACGATTGTCCGCAGAACTCCGGTGAATCCATGTAAGCCGCGCCGCGATAACTCGCCATCGCAACCACCAGCAGGTTCACAATGGTGGCCACCAGCACGATGTCCAGTCCGTGACGGAACATCCTGTCGTTCAAATCGATCTTCGGATACTGCGCTGGAATTTGCCCGGCCTTCTGCAGCGTCCTGTGGCGCAGAAACACGCCGATCGGGATCAGCAGCAGGCCCCCGATGAATACTGCTGGCAAAAGCAGGAAAAAGATAATGCCGACATAGGGGTTGTCGTTGAACCGGCCAAACAATTCCACCAGCCAGTAACCGATCATGGTGACGCCGGACGCGCTTGTAATGGCGCCGCCGGCAAGGCTGATGGGGTTGTTGCCAAAGAACAGCGCCGGCCTTACCCAGTTTTCACGGAACTTCTGAAATGCTGCCACTTATTCCTCCGCGAGCAAACGAACAGCCCGCCTTAAAGAGCGAAACCACGACCACTGCGCAAGTTATGACCAGGCGCTCGGTACCGCTGTACTGCAAGCCGGTATCTCGCGTTTAGACTCCAGGCAGTTCTATCGTGCTGTCGCCAATTGGGGGCGGGCCTGCAGCGTTTCTCTATCTGTCGAATAACCATGCCTGCGAGGCTGGGTGGCGGCTCACCGAAGTGAGCCACCACGCTACGCCAATGCAAGGCTTCAAGAGACGAAGAAGTGCGCTTGTCGTGGTTCTCGGTCTTTGATTGTACTGCTTACTTCAGCGAACGGAAGTAGGTAACAACGTCCTTGACCTGCGCATCGGTCAAACCGGCGATCGGCTTCATCTTGCCTTTGCCGTTCTTCACAGCGGCTTCCATCTGCGCCACGGTAAGTGCCTTGATCGCGGGATCGGAAGCGGGCTTGATACCCATCATCTTTGCCATACCGGCGCTAGGTGTACCGGCCGAGCCGTGACAGCTCACGCACTTTGCTTTGTAGGTTGCTTCGCCGGAGTCGGCAAAAGCCAATGTGCCGGCCAGCGTAACGGCCGCGGTCAGCACCAACAGGGAACGCATTGTCTTAGTCATGGGAAAACTCCTCAATCAATTTGCGGCCAGTACTCATTGTGCTGCACCTGCCGACTCTTGCTTTGCTTTCTCCGCTCGGGGGCCCATATCTTCGAACTCTCGAATCGGCTATTGCAAAATCAATGTGATCTTACTTCATCCAACCCAACCACGGTCAGGGAGTTGTGTTGGACATCATTACTTCGCTAACGAGCGGAAGTAGCTTACCGAGTCCTTGATCTGGGCATCGGTCAGCTTTCCCTTGAACGCCGGCATTTTGCCTGCCCCGTTGGTCGTTACGGCAATCATCTTAGCTTCGGTCGAGCTTTTCACTTCGCCGATGGGCTTCACACCCATGGCCTTGGCCATCGCCGGGCTCGGCACGCCAGTGGCTCCATGGCAACTTTGGCACCTTGTCTTGTAGACATCGGCGCCGGGCCCCTGGGCCATGGCAACCGCAGCAGCAGCCATGATGGTGATCGTCGCGATTCCAGTCCTGATCTTCATCATCTTTCCTTCTTTCCTTGTTTCTTAAGTGGTCAGGTGGCTCAGTCCGTCAGGATAGAGCCACCTTGTTACCAGCTGGTGAAATCAAATATGTTCACTCGCTCTGAAGGCTCGGCGATCAGAACTCATAGTGGACTCCAAGCATTACGTTGTTAGCGTGGAACACACGAGGCGCTGTTGCACCTGCGGTCCCTTCCGTCATACCGGTCGGAACTCCAATCGTTGCGCAAGGAGTAATCGTCGCGGTAGGAGACGTAGCGGTACTGCACAACTGGGCGCCTGAGGGTCCACCTTCTCCGTACCCGTAGAAGTTGTACTGGGCTTTCCAGATCAGTCCCGGATGCATGGTGTAAGAGAGGTTCACAAAGGGTGACTGGTAATGCGAGACCATGGAGCCGTTCACATCGCGCGCGTCGTTGAAGAAGCGGCTGCCATTTACGTCGCTGATCGTGTAGCCCACGTTCGAGTGAACCTTGTCGGTAAGGTTGTAGTTGAATGACGCCATCCCGATCTGCGTCGGCGCATCCATGAAATCCCTGGCAAACCAAGTCGCGTTGCCAACGCAAAGGTTGGGTGCTCCCGAACTGGTAACGGTGGCAGCACCTGCGATCGCCGGGGTGGTAGCTGTAGCAGCTGCAGCTCCGCTGCTGTAGCAGATGTTGGTTGCCGCGTACACGTCGCTATAGGAGTAGTTGAAATTCACTCCCCAGCGCTCGCTCGGCGCCAACGTCACGCCCATGCTGCCAATGCGGCTGTAATCGACGTGGTTGATCGGGCCGTTGTAATTCGCGTCACCCGCAGTGACCGCAGCCGCGTTGTTTGAGGTATTATTGTGCCGCTCACGATCGCTGAAAGAGCCCGAGATGGTCGCCCAGGTCTTCGGCTTGTAAATCGTGTGCACCCGGAACTGCCTGAACTGCCGTTGGCCTACCGCGGTAAATGCGTTATCAGCATAACCAACTTCAGCCGAGCCGTTCAGTTCCCATTCCTTGGCGAGATGCAGAGCGACATTGAACACTCCGGCATTCTCAGTAATGGCGATCGTTCCATTGACCGGATCGCCGAGTACATCAGGAATCGGGCCCTGGTGCGGAACGCCCTGGCCGATGTTGCGATTGCTGAAGCGGTATGTCAGAGCAAAACGAGCGAGCCTTGAAGCGTCCCAGCCCACTGTCAGATTGTTGATGACATATTCCTGGCCATAGTAGTTGTAGACCTTTACGCCGTTGATGCCATGAGGCAGCGTGCCGACGCCTGTCGTCAATGGACCGGAGTAGTTGATGGTCTGGTTGCCCGCGGTGCTCGGTGTCGATAGAGTTACCTGCGGAGGAATAATCGAATTGCCCGGCTCATGAATGCTGGAGTAGGACGCTTGGTCCGATATGCTCACGGTCGGAGCTGCCTGCCACGAGAAACCGAAGTCCGCACCGATGACTGAGCGCTGCGCGTAGGCCTTGCCGCCATTCCAGATTACAGAGCGCACCGAACCGTTCAGGCCCTGCGCGCTCTCGTAGTAGTTCGGCATGTTCGAGTTGCCGTTAGTGTAGTGAACGTTGCCATTCATGCTGACGTTCTTGAGGGCCGTGCTCTGCACACGAACCGTCACCGTCGGCGTCAAGATTCGCGTCGGCTGGCTGCGCACATAGCTTGTAACTACAGCGCATGCCGGGTTGATGATAGGCATTCCGCCGGGCTTGTTGGCGGGCGACAGCAGCGTGTAGACAGTTGCGCTGGTGTACGCGCTGCCCATGCTTGAGGTATTGCAAATGCCGCTAAGTCCTGTGCCGGCATAAGGCGTCAGCGAAGTATAGTTGCCCAGGTAGGCAGGCGTTCCATCCGCCTCCTGAACCATGAAACCGCTCGGATCAAGCGTGAACGAGGTATCTGATTTATAGCGATTGATCTGGGCCTCGACGGTGATCTTGGTTGCCGGCGAAGGCTTCACGTCCAACGCGCCCATGTAATCGTCGCTGCCATTGCGCTCATACTGCTGCAGCAGAGCGTTGTACTTCATGATCGTGTAGGAAGGGCTCAGAGTCGGACCCTCCATGGTGCTGTGGTTATAGGCAAAACGATATGTGAACATATCGAATGGCCTGAGGGTCAGGTTCGCGTCAGTTATCCGGCGCACAATGTTGAACATCACCGGCGACCGCCTTACCTGCGGCCACGGCAGCGTGCCGGTAGGAGCGTTGCTCGGCCCGATAGGAATGGACTGACCGCCCGGAATGTTAGGGTTCGCCAGCAGATCGTAATTCGAGTAGAGACGGCCGCGCCTGAACATGCCCGAGAACTCGTAGACCTTACCCTTGTTGGCATCAATCTTGGCCATGATGTTCGGATCGCCGCCGAATCCCGTGCCGAAAGCGTTCAGATCATCGACCAGAGTGTTCTTCTTGCCGGGAAGCGCGTGCATTTCGAAAGTCTCACCTTGTACGCGCGGACCGCTCTGAAGGTTCACCAGGGTGTCGTACATATCGCCGCTTCCAACCACATTGGACATCCGGCCACCCATGTCGATCGTGTGATGACTTGTATAACCATCCGGCGTAGTAAATTTTGATTCTGGAGCCGGGACCACAGGCTTTGCATCCTGCGCGACTGCGATTCCTGCCGCAGCCAGAAGCATGACGATTGCCATGGCCCCTGCAGCGCGGCGGACTTTTGCGGTAGAGGGCTGTTGATTAAGAAGCCCTGTAAACCAACCGTTCCTATTCATATGAAGCCTCACTTGAAAAAAACTCGCTCACCTTAAAGAATCTGTGCCGTTACCCAACTTCGGGATTCGTGCCGCATCAACTCACCGAAGCGCGGCACTCCTCTACTACCGGACAAAAGCCTGACTGGCATTCGAACCGTGGACCATTGTGTGACAGGTGACGCACGGCGTGACAGTCGTTGAACCCGCATCCAAACCATGCACTCCACCCGCTGATAGCGGGCTGTGGCACTGGTTGCAAAGCGTGGCAATCGACGGCATATTTAGAAGCCTGGGATTCTGCGTTCCGTGCGGTGTATGGCAGGTCGTGCAGCCCTCGGCTCTCACCGGAGCATGCTCGAACGTGAACGGCCCGCGCACATCCGTGTGGCACTTGGTGCAGATGGCGTTCTGGTCTTCAGTGGACTTCTGATTGTTGGCCAGGAACGTCCCGTGTACATCGTGGCAGTCGCTGCACTTGACCAGCCCTTCGTTGACCTTGTGGTGGATGGGCATATTGAACTGCGCCTTCTGGTCAGCATGGCACTGGTAGCAGAGCGCAGGCTGCGAAGCTTTCAGCAGCTTCTCTTTTCCGTTGCCGGCATGTACGCTATGGCAGCTCGTGCAGCCCACGTTCGCCCGGGCATGAGGGGAACGATCAAAATTCGGATGAGCGCTCGCGTGGCAACTCATGCACTTCTCATCCACCTCTTTCGGCGAATGCTTCGCCGGATTGAAGATCTTCGAGATGTCGCCGCCGCCATCAACGTGCGCCTTGCCTGCACCGTGGCAGTTCTCGCAGGTCGCGCCATTGCTGCCGTGCATCTGCGCCATCTTGGTGTGCGGATTGTCCTCGAATTTCTTGCCCACCTCTGCATGACAGGTGACGCAAGTTTCGGATCCAACAAAGTCTGACGATGCGGCTGCCTTGTTCTCCGCCGCTTTCGGCTTGGGACCAGCAGCACCAAGCGCTGCAGCGCTGTATAGTCCCGCGCCCAGCACGAAAATTAAAAAAAACCGCAATCCCAGCTTCATCCCCGGAACTGCACCAAACAGCATTTGCGCTACAGGCCTATCTTTATGCATGAAAAATACCGCCTTCATTGCTCTCAACGCTCCTCCGGAATCTCGTTCTTTCCAAAGTTGCTCTTGTGCGGAGCATCACTACATGCCACGAAGATTACGTTTTTGTCATGTGATTGAGCGGTGATGTTCGTCACACAGCGTAAGTGACACAATTCACAGAGGTATTTCCTGTTACCAAGTGATCTGAATGCAGGGCATTCGCTCCATTCCTTAATCCAAGGGAAAACTCCGTCTTCCGTCTGCATTCGCCGACGGCAAACTATCCTGGTGCTCTCCCAAGTGAGGCAATGACGTCGTTTAGCCCATGAGGAGATTTCTACTCATGCACAGGAGTGTCGATGGCGCTTTGGTTTCTTTGCGGCGGAATCCGGGGCGAAATCAGAAATCATCGATAACGGAAAGCATCACAAATTCGGCGTTGCTAACACATGCTCCCCTTCCATACCCAGTTGTGAACCAGCGCACATGCGGCAATGCGAGACATGGAAAAGGGAACATCACGATCCATTCTTTAGAAAGGGAAATCTCAAGGGGCAGTGACGTGAGGCCCATCACATCAATCCATTCGCCGCTTGCTGCAAACTTCGGTCAGAACTAGAACTTCAACTCCGCGGGCCCTACGATGATCCACCTCGGCTCTGGACCCCTTTAGAGCCGGGCAGAGCCGATGAAACGGCGGAAATAAAGGGGTTAATGACGTACTGAGCAGGCAAGATTATGGCGGATTCTCACATTAACGTAGAAACGCATACCAGGCAGAAGCATATTACGCGACAGATACCGGCAGGTTGCGCTGCTTGTTCCAATCGCCGCCCCGGATGGTTTTGTTCTCTCGGCAGCGCCGTGTTGGCCGATCTCGAATTGGCGACCAGCACCATTTCGCTTCCGGCGCAGGCCTCACTCTTTACGCAGGGCGAAGAGGCGCGGTGCCTCTATCTCATTTGCAACGGCTATCTCAAGCTCACCACCGGTCAGCCTGGAGATCGCCAGATGATTGTGCGCGTTGCCGGTCCCGGCTCCGTGCTCGGCCTTTACGCTGTGCTGTCTCATGGCCTTTACGAAGTTTCAGCGGAATCGCTGACCCCGGCGCAGCTCCGCCCCGTCGAGCGCGAGCGTTTCCTCAATTTTTTGCGCTGCCATAAGGAAGCGCAGATGCGCGCTGTCCAATGCATTTGCCAGGAATACCGTTTTGCCCTGCAGGATGCCTGCCGCATCGCTCTTGCAGAAACGGTGGCTGCTCGACTGGGACGCTTGCTGCTTGAGCTATCGCACCAGATTGGCGAACACCTTGAGGGCGGCGAGTTCCGTTTTCCTCTGCTGCTTACGCATGAGGAAATGGCCTCAATGACCTGCACCACGCGCGAAACCGTCACCCGTACCCTAGGCCAGTTCCGCAAAGACGGTTGGATCTCAATCGAAGACTCACTGGTGACGCTCCACCAGCCGGACCGGTTGCAGGCGCTGAATTGAGCAGACAGACAGCACCCACAGAACGCCACACCCCGGCGCATGGCTCGCTCTCCCCAACAGATCATTTGAGTCAATGAGGCAGTCCTTCCGGGCGTTATCATGGTGATGGGAGCAAATTTCCTAATGATCCGTTCCACTTGTTTATCTGCTTTCCTTCTCTCCTGCTGTGTTGCATTCGCTCAAGATCAGCCCCCGGCACCTGCGCAGGCTGCACCCACGGGAGTTCCCGTTGCCGGCGTAACCACCACGCAAAGCGCTGACCTTACGCAATTCCAGAAGATTGAGGACACCTGGTCGAACGCCGTCAATCAGCACGACCAGTACAGCCTTGAGAATGTGCTGTCGCCGCTCTTTGTCGACGTGGCAGCCAACGGAGATATCACCACGCGCAACCAGCAGATTGTGCAGGTTCTCAACGGCGAGGACAAGACCGTCTGGCTTACGCAGAAGGTGATTACACTGCGCATGCTGGGCGACATTGCCGTGGCCAATGGCACCTATACCCTGCACCACAGAGTCAACTCCGCAGCGGTGGATGAAAAAGGTGTGTTCACGCATGTGTTCGAGCGGCTTCGCGGTGGATGGGTGTGCGTGAACTCGCAACGCACCTCGCTCAAACAGGACAACCCCAATACCAAGCAGAAGAAACCGTCGCAGGCTTCGGAGCCGTTCCACATCCCACTCTTCTCGAGGGGCGATAAAGACGCCAAGCAGTAGATTGATACGTCTTCGCTGGTCGCGGGTTACATCCCAAGTCTTATTTCGAGAGCTCCGCGGTCAAGGTCAACTACGAATGCGTCAATGCCCAGCGCCGCTGGGCTCAACACTCCATCGAAATCGCGACCACCTTCGTCGGGGCTTTCCTCCAGGATTGCCTGTTGCTGAATGAATTCAGCCTGGCCGAGTTTCATCTTGGGCAAGCGCACTGCCTTGCGTTGCAAACTGCCGCGTGAGCTGGAATCGCTTTGAAGCCAATGCGCTTTCAGGCCCGCGATTGCCTTTGGAATTCTTGATCCAAAGATCAGAAGCGAGGGCGTTCCGGTATCGAAGATCAGGTGCGCAGAGGCGTGGTTTACCTCCACGTTCACCATCGCCAACCCTTCTTCCCTATTCAAAGGGATTGAAACAGGAAGATGTGGCAAGTGGCCGAAGTGGATCCTGCAGAGTCGATAGTCCACTTCAAAGGGAGTCTTACCCAGAACATCGAGCCCGATCACGGCGTCGATATGGACTGGAAGCGCAGCATCAAACATCGACAAATCCTGGACCAGCACCGGACGATGAAACTGCCGCACAGGTCCGAGTTCGATGCTTGGCGCCCACGAATGAAATGCCTGCACTTCGCCCTGGTAGAAGACTACGTTGACGGCTTCGGTCACTCCTTCCATGTTGAGCCTGCTTGCAATGCGTGTGTCTACGAGCGTTGCGCTCGTACCGGTATCGAGCAGGAAATGAAGTCCTTTCAGGGGACCGATTGATCCTCTGGCCACCATCAGGTAGCCCCGAAAAAGATCGAACCGAACCGTGCCTTGAACCGCATCTCGACTGGATGGAGAATGAGCCGCCGCTCCTTTTGCCGGCGCAAAGGGCAGAGTCCAAATCGAAATACAAATCAAAAAGTTGAATAATTTAAGACGTCGCCCAAACATACGGGCCACCTGACCGCTGATGCGGCAATCTATCTGAAGCGGTGGCCAATTTCGAGAGTGCGTTTTCAGCTGAGAGATACTCTTCGAGGAGAGGTCAGCGGCTTCTACGTGAATGTTCCATCAACGCTCGACGGGCGTCAGTGACTGGAATCACGCGGTCGGTGTCATGAGCGCCGGTTCTGAATTCAGCATTGAGACCGTGCATTGATGGGACGCTTCATTTCACAGCAGGCGGTTTTTCATCCGCGCCGTTTGTTTGTGGGGCTGCCGCTGCAACAGGAGCTGGCTCAACAGGTTTGGGAACTTGGGGCGCCACCTTCTCGTGGACCCTTTCAGGAGTACCTGAGAAGATGTTCGCGTTTTCAAATGACTCATCGTCCATATTCCATTGGATCCACCAATAGCGAGCCAGCGTGGCCCATAAGCCAACCTGCAATGCGATGAACCACGCATACGAAGGAACGCTCTGTGCGTGCAATGAATCAGCAAACACCCAGGCAGAGGTGATGCCCAGTGCCGAAAAAACTATTCCCAACTCTCGCAGGACAGAGATTCGCGATAAGACGTTTGTCCAACTTTGAAATACCATCCATGAAAGTCCGCTTATAACAAGAACGGCAAAATTTGCATAAGCGAACTTAATGGCCGGGTCGGGCGGTTGGCCTCTGGTAACGAAGCCCAGATAGAAAATGGCAAGCAAGGAAACCGCCGATTGTCCAAGGTCGTGAACGATACTCGCCAGTGTGCTTTTTGTGGCATGTTCTCTTTCCGCGCTGAAGGACGAGATTGCAAAGTAGCAGAGAAACCACATCATGAACCCATACCGGAGGACTATATCCAGCGTGTAAGGCACATTTGGGTGGAACGATCTGGTGGCAAAGTCAGCCGGGAAAGAACGGGACAATCCAGAAAGAAATGCGCCAGCCAGAATCTCCTCAGCGCTTTTTTCGCCTCGTCCTGCCTTGTGGGTTGAACTACAGCATTGGTGTCTGACACTCATCCCTCCTCATCATTCAACTGCGCAGTCCAGTTATTGAATTCGCGTTTTACCAGAGCATTGCGAATGATTTCGAATTCAGAGAACGTGGAAACCGGATCGTCTCGTTCGGACGAGTACATTTCGCGAATTTACTTTCTATTGGGGCTTCACGAAAAGAGGGGATCGTCGCGACCGTCATAGATTACAGGCAGGCGATCATGATCAGAAACAGTTTTTAGTTAGAGCGCGGTGAAAGATGATTTGCTGAGCGCGCTACGCGGGAATACTGGAGGGGTCGTGACTATTGATCACCGGGCCTGAACTTTTTTCCCTCACCCTGCAGCCTGATCGACACATGTACAAGACTCAGCGCCGCGGGCGTCACACCCGGGATGCGGCTTGCCTGTCCGATGGTCATCGGACGAATGCGTTCCAGCGTTTCGCGCATCTCGCGCGACAGGCCGCTGATGGCGCCGTACTCCAGCCATTCTGGAATCGTTACTGATTCGGCTGCTTTCAGCTTAGCAACTGACTTTTTCTGCTGCTCGAGATAGCCGGCGAACTTGATCTCCGTTTCAACCGCGCGCACTTCATTGCGCAGCACGGCGCGCTTTACATGCGCGTCTTCGCTGGTGTCGCTCTCAAGCAGACGGCCAAGCTCGGCCAGCAATGGATCTTGCGTTACCCGTTCGCGCAGCGCCATCAGAATCGGCTCGATCGTCACTTCGGGGCGCTTCAGCACCTGCGCCCAGGTTTGTCCTGCGGTCGAGGTCAGCCCACTGAGTTCCGCCGCTTCAAGCCGCTCGGTATTGACCTTGCCGGTGGTCAGCAAATAATCCAGCGCAGCCATGCGTGCCTGCTTGCGCTCGTACTCCGCCCATGCTTCATCGCCGATAAGCCCCAGCCTGCGCCCGAACGGCGTCAGCCTGCGATCGGCGTTGTCAATGCGCAAGTGCAGCCTGAACTCCGCACGCGAGGTAAACATGCGGTACGGCTCGTTGGTGCCCTTTGAAATTAAATCGTCGATCAGGATGCCCGTGTAGCCTTCGGTGCGGTCGATGGTGAAGGGCGCTTCGCCCTTCAACCACAGCGCGGCGTTGATGCCCGCCATGATTCCCTGGCATGCGGCTTCTTCATAGCCGCTGGTGCCATTGATTTGCCCCGCGAGGTAGAGCCCTTCCATGCACTTCACGCGCAACGTGCGATCAAGCTCAGTCGCGTCCACGCTGTCGTATTCAATGGCGTAGCCGGGCCGCAGCATCTCCGCTTCATCCAGCCCAGGAATGGAGTGCACGATCTGCCACTGCACTTCCATTGGCAGCGAAGTGGACATACCGTTGACGTAAACCTCGTGCGTGTTCAGCCCTTCCGGCTCCAGAAAAAACTGGTGCTGCGTCTTGTCAGGAAACTTAACAATCTTGTCTTCGATTGAAGGGCAATAACGCGGTCCGATGCCTTCAATGCGCCCGGAGTACATGGCCGATCGGTGCACATTCTCGCGAATAATACGCAGCGTTTCAGGAGTAGTGAATGCAATGTGGCAGCTGACCTGTGGCTGCACAATTTTCTTGGTCCTGAAGCTGAACGGCGTGGGATCGACATCGCCGGGCTGCTCTTCAAACGTGTCCCACTTGATTGTGCGGCCATCGAGACGCGGCGGTGTACCCGTTTTGAGGCGGCAAGTCCGAAGCCCCAATGCCCGCAGGGCTTCGCCCAGCAGCACGGATGCCGGTTCGCCGCTACGGCCTGCCGGATAACGTTCTTCGCCGCAGTGAATGAGCCCGTTTAAAAATGTGCCGGTAGTGATGATCGTGGCTCCCGCCATAAGCCTGCGGCCGTCGCGCAGCTTCAGCCCCAATACTCTGCGACGAGGCCGAACCGGCCGCGGTAATACCGTAAGTTCGTCGGTGATCTCGGAGTCGGTTTCCCGGTCTGAACCCTGATCCTTGTCTTCCAGCACCAGGTCAATGACTTCAGCC
>Ga0075522_10001026_pt1 | contig 21148 bp, 14 predicted proteins | sample NGEPerA_FD_74796 | JGI IMG/M metagenome (GOLD analysis project Ga0075522, IMG submission 74796) | Arctic peat soil microbial communities from the Barrow Environmental Observatory site, Barrow, Alaska, USA - NGEE PermafrostL2-A | ecosystem: Environmental > Terrestrial > Soil > Wetlands > Peat ...
GTGGGCGCGGCGGCGGATTAGGTGCAGTGGGTGGCGGACAAAGCAACGCCCAAATGGACTTCAACGAGCAGCGGCTGATTTACAAGGGCCGATTGGGCGATCCATCTGTGAGCAACCGGGGCTACGCCGGCGTGACTCGCGTCGTCCGCGACGGCGGCGCGGCACGGATGGAGGGAAACACGTTGGTCATCGAGAACGCGTCGTCGGTCATGTTGCTGACGCGCATTGATTACTTTCCCGATTACAGCGAGGAGCAGGTGGAAGCGACCCGGCTGGCTTTGGAAAAAATTGTCCCGGACTATGCGGCGTTGTTGGAGCGGGCGCGCAAGGTCCAATCGGAAATGCTCAACCGTGTCACCGTGGATTTCGGCGGCGCGTCCAAATATGGCCTGTCTTCCGAGGAGCTTCTTTCTGATCAGCGGTCCAGTTCGGGCTATTCGGGCGCTTATCTCGAGACGTTATTCGACATGTGCCGTTACTGGTTCATCCTCACCAGCGGCAAGTATTGCAGCATGTCGGCCGAGACCAACGCCAACATCAACTTGCAGCTCGCGCCGATGGCTTTGGGCGATCACCGCGAAGGCGAGGAGGCTTACTTCAACTGGATGGAAAGCCTGGTCGCGGACTTCCGCACCAACGCCAAGAATATTTTCGGGATGCGCGGCACCAAATATTCCCTCACGCCGGGCAAAGAGTGGGGCGTCGAAACTGCGTTCGACCACGCGGGTTCGGCCGAAACCGGCGAAACCTGGCCGCATCCCTACTGGCTTGCCGACGGACCCTGGTGTGTGCGCCCGTTCTGGGATCACTACCTCGTGACAGGCGATTTGGATTTCCTTCGCAAGCGCGTGGTGCCGGCTTACAAAGACCTGGCACTGTTTTACGAAGATTTCCTGACGGTCACGGACAAGGATGGGAATTACATTTTTGTCCCATCCTTCTCGCCGGAAAACAATCCGGGCAACCTGAACCCTTCTTGCATGATGGCAATCAACGCCAGCATGGACATCGCGTGTTGCCGGGAAGTCCTGGCCAATTTAGTCGAGGCTTGCGAGACGCTCGGCATTGAGGCCGACAGCGTGCCGAAATGGAAGGTGATGCTGGCGAAGTTGCCGCCTTACCTGCTCGAACCGGATGGTGCCCTGAAGGAATGGGCCTGGCCCACGCTGACGGATCGTTACGTTCATCGGCACATCTCCCATCTCTACGGCGCGTGGCCCGGCGACGAGATTGATCCGGACCGCACGCCGCAACTGGCCAAGGCCGCGCTGATCGCCGACCGGCACCGCATTCCGGAGCGGCTGGCCGGTCACGGCCTTTGCCATCGCGCCTTGGTCGGAGCGCGGCTCAAAGACGCCTACCTGGTGGACAGCGAATTGCGGCAATTGATTGAAACCGGCTGGGTCGCCGCCACGCTGCGGTGTTCACACGATCCCTACTCCGGGTTCGGCGCGCCGGATGCGCAAGGCGGGATTCCAACGATCATGATGGAAATGCTGGCCTACTCGCGCCCCGGTGTGATTGAGGTGCTCCCAGCCCTTCCGCCATCGCTGACGAGAGGCTCGATCAATGGAATGCAACTCCACACCTTCGCACGGCTCAACAAACTCGCTTGGGACATGGAAGCGCGAACCGTGGACTTGACCGTCACCTCGGTGAAAAAGCAGGACGTCACTCTGATTGCCCGGTATGGCATCGAAAGAATTTCCGCCACGTCCGGAGCTTTGACGGCGAAGCCGCAATCCGACAAAGCCGCCTGCGATTTGCATTTGCCGGAAGGAAAACCGGTGGAAATCCATTTGAAAATCGGTCGGCGCAATCCGCTGGATTGGGTGAATTGGGTTGCGTGACGCTCTTGTAACAATTTACCAGATTAGGATTTTATGAAACGCAGAGATTTTATTAAAACAGGCGCGGTCGCTGTCGGCGCGGTCGGTTCTTTCAAGATAGTGCCGATGCTCGCCGCGGCCGAAAGTGAATCCCAAAAAACAGGAGCACCGTCGGCGGACAATCGTCCGGCTGAATATCTTCACCGCGTGCGAGGCGATCGGTTCCTGCCCCAGCCGCCGACGCCAGCGAGATCGTATCCGATTTCGCCGATGCCGCTGGCGGAACGGGTCAGGCGGAAGATCGTGCCACAGCAAGGCTTTTGCAGCATCGCGCCGGGCAATATCGTCAGCGAGTGTCTCATCTCCGGCAACGGCGCGATGAACATCGAGTTGATGGGCGATCCCTACGCCGAGCAAATCCTTTTCCACCACGAAAGCCTGCTCATGCCGTGGAAACGCCCTTTGGAGGCACCCAACGTCGCGGACATTTTTCCGCAAGTGCGGCAAATGGTGCTGGACGGGAAACACGGCGACGCCATGTCGCTTGCCGTCGAGCGCATGAACGCAAGCCCCATCAAGCAAAATACCGAGCCGCACCTGACGATTCCGGCATTCCTGATGCAGCTTGATTTACCGAAAACCGCAGAGGTCAAAAACTATCTCCGCACCGTCAATTTCGAGAACAGCGAGATAAAAGTTCTTTGGACGGACGAGCACGGCGACTGGCTTCGTCAAACGTTCGCTTCCCGGCCTGACAACGTTGTGGTCCAGTCGCTCACTGCACCGGCCGGTCAGTCGGTGAATGTCCGAATCGCTTTGCAGAAGTCCGCAGGGTGGAGCATGGTTTCCGGGGCGACCTGGGGCAGTCACCCCGCCAAGGGAGCATCCAAGGGTGTCGAAGCCGGCGACGTTCGGCAGGACTTCAACGAGCAGCGGCTGATTTACAAATGCGTTTTGGATCCCTCCGTGAACAACAGCGGCTACGCCGGAGTGACCCGCGTCGTTCGCAACGGCGGCTCGGCGCGCGTGGAAGATGGCACGCTGGTCATCGAGAACGCGTCGTCGGTGATATTGCTCACGCGCATCGAATATTTTCCCGATTACAGCGAGGACAAAGTTGAAACCCTGCGGCAGGCGTTGGAAGGAATTACGCCGGATTATTCCGCGCTGCTGGAACGGCATCGCGGCGTCCAATCGGAAATGCTCAACCGCGTCATCGTGGATTTCGGCGGCGGCTCGCAATACGGCATGTCGGTCGAAGAGCTTCTGTCCGATCAGCGGTCGCGGCCGGACTTTTCGCCGGCCTTGCTGGAAAAGATTTTTGAAATGGGCCGCCACTGGTTCATCCTCAACAGCGGCAAATATCCGGGCATCGCCGCCGAGGTCAACTCCACCATCAACCTGCAAACGGCGGGCGCGGTGCAGGGCGGCCTGCGGGAAGGCATGGAAGCCTACTTCAATTGGATGGAAAGCGTGGCCCCGGATTGCCGCGCCAACGCCAAAAACATTTTCGGTTTTCGCGGCGCCTCGTATCCGCTGTTTCCAGACAAGGGTGTCGGCGTCAATTTCTCCTACCCCAACAGCCCCGCGAGCAAAGCCGGGCCTTACTGGATTTCCGCCGGAGGCTGGTGCGTGCGTCCGTTCTGGGACCACTACCTGGCCACCGGCGACGTGGAATTTCTCCGCAACCGCGTCGTGCCGGCATACAAAGACTTGGCGGTGTTTTACGAAGATTTCCTGACGGCCACCGACAAGAATGGAAATTACATCTTCGCGCCATCCTTCTCGCCGGAGCACACGCCCACCAGCACGGACCCGTCCGGCCCGGTGCTGGTCAATGCCACCATGGACATCGCGGTGTGTCGCGAAGTCCTGACCAATTCGATCCAGGCTTGCGAGACTCTCGGCATCGAGGCCGACAGCGTGGCGAAATGGAAGGCGATGCTGGCCAAGATGCCGCCTTACTTGCTCGAATTGGACGGCACGCTGAAGGAATGGGCTTGGCCCACTCTCCAAGAGCGTTACAACCACCGGCACGTTTCTCATCTCTATGGCGCTTGGCTAGGAGATGAAATTGAACCAGACCGCGCGCCGCAACTCGCCCGAGCCGCATTGATCGCCGACCGGAGGCGCACCTTTGATGTGATGTCCACCGCAGTCTCGGGTGAAACTCTGCCTGCTTATGCCCGCTGCCATCGCGCTTTGGCTGGGGCGCGGCTAAAAGACAACATCATCGTGGACGTTCAACTGCGGCAGTTGATGGAGCAGGGCTACGTCAGCACCGCGCTCCGCTGTTCGCGCGACCCTTATGGCGGGCCGGTGCCGGATGCGCAAGGTGGAATTCCCGCAATCATCATGGAGATGCTGGCCTACTCCCGTCCCGGCGTGATTGAAGTGCTTCCCGCCCTTCCGGCCTCACTGGTCAAGGGATCCATCAACGGGATGTTGGCCCGAACCTTCGCGAGGATTGATAAACTGGCCTGGGACATGGCAGCCCGGACCGTGGACGTGACGATCACTTCGCTGAAAAAACAGGACGTGACACTCATCGCGCGGCACGGCATCGAAAAAATTTCCGCGTCCAGCGGCGCGTTGTCGGCGAAGCTCCCATCGGGCGCGGCCGACTGCGATCTGCACTTGCCGGAGGGCAAACCGGTGGAAGTGCATCTGACGCTTGGCCGGCGCAAGCCGCTGGAATGGGCCGAGCGGGTATAGCCATTACCCCGCGCACGCAGAACAAGATCGCTCTCCATGACTGACATTTCTGATTTATGAAAAGAGTGAGGCTGACGACTATGAAAATGAGAATCCTTCCACTGGTTCGTCTTCTGCTTGCCGGCCTGTGCGCCGCGCTGGTTGTCACGCCGGTTTCAGCCGCCGATTCGCCGCGCGAACATCTCTCGCTCGACGCCAATTGGAAATTCCACCTTGGCGACGACTGGCCGAACGCCTCGGATTTGTCCCATCTCGGCACCAGCACCGGCCCAACCACGGAACGGTTCAATGACTCTGCATGGCGCCCGGTCAATTTGCCGCACGATTGGGGAATTGAATTACCGTTCGACCGGAATGGCGACAAGGATCACGGCTACCGTCCGCTGGGCCGGAATTTTCCCTCGAACAGCATCGCCTGGTATCGCCGCGCGTTTGAATTGCCGTCGTCGGATTCCGGCAAGCGAATCTGGCTGACGTTCGACGGCGCATTCCGCGACACGACCGTCTGGGTCAACGGCTGGCTCGTGCGGCGGCACGAGGGCGGCTATAATCCCTTCCGGGAGGACATCACGGACGTGGTGCATTTCGGCGGCAGGAACACCGTGGCGGTGCGCGTGGACGCGACGAAATTCGAAGGCTGGTTTTACGAAGGCGCGGGCATCTACCGTCATGTCTGGCTGGACAAGATCGCGCCGGTGGCCATCGCGCCGGAGGGGATTTTTGTTTATTCAAAATTCAAAAATAACGTGCCGTCGGACAAGGCGGAAATTCATGTGGAGGCAAATCTCCTCAACGCGCTCACCAATGCCGCGGCGGCGATGGTGAACTGCCAGATTGTTTCGCCAGAAGGAAAGTCGCTCACCCAGTTCAAGGAATCGGTAACAGTGGCCGGCGGATTGCAGGCCGCAGTAAAATTGGAATCGAGCATTTCGTCGCCGCTGCTTTGGTCGCCGGAATCGCCAAAGCTCTACAAGCTAATCACCACCGTTTCTGTGGGCGGCAAGACAGTTGACCGGCAGGAAACCGCCTTCGGCATCCGCACGGTGGCGTTTGATCCGAACACCGGCTTTTTGTTGAACGGAAAGCGTTATGAACTTCAGGGCGTTTGCATTCATCAAGACTGGCCCGGCGTCGGCGTGGCGGTGCCGGATTCGCTGCAATACTTCCGCGTGAGCCGGTTGAAGGAAATGGGCTGCAATGCCATCCGCACCTCGCACAATCCGCCCGCGCCCGGATTTCTCGACGCCTGCGACCAGCTTGGCATCCTGGTCATGGACGAGCACCGCCTGCCCGGCGGCGACACGGAAAGTCTGCGCAAGTGGGACGATCAAATCCGCCGCGACCGCAACCATCCGAGCGTCGCCATCTGGAGCCTTGGCAACGAGGAGCGCGGCGTGGAAGACACCCCGCAGGGCGCGAACGTCGCGCGCTCAATGCAAAATCTGGTCAAGCGCCTCGACCCGACGCGGCCCGTGACCTACGCCGCGCCGGAGGGCGACGTGTTCCGTGGCATCAATTCCGTCATCGAAGTGCGCGGTTGGAATTATTATCTGGCACCCAACAACACGGACCGGTATCACGCCGAGCATCCGACGCAGCCGGAAGTTAGCACAGAGCAGGGCAGCATCGTCAGCACGCGCGGCATTTATGCGAACGACTGGCAGCACGGTTACATCAGCAGTTACGACACGAACTGGCCGGGCTGGACACCGCCAAGCGCCATGTGGCTGTGGAGCTATGTCGCCGAGCGTCCGTGGCTGTCCGGTATGTTTGTCTGGGCCGGATTTGATTACGGCGGCGAGCCGTCGCCGAATGCGTGGCCGAACATCAATTCGCAGTTCGGCATTCTCGACCGCTGCGGATTTCCGAAGGACACATTTTATTACTACCAATCTTGGTGGCAGACGAACCCCGTGCTGCATCTGCTGCCGCATTGGAACTGGCCGGGCAGGGAAGGCCAGGACATCCGCGTGGTCGCCTACAGCAACTGCAAGCAGGTGGAATTGTTTTTGAACGGCGTTTCTCTGGGCCGGCAGGTGATGGCGGCGAATTCCGATCTCGTCTGGCAGGTGAAATACGCGCCAGGCACGTTGAGCGCAAAAGGTTTCGACGGCGCAGGCAAAGTCATCGCCGAAACCAAAGTCGAAACCACCGGCGACGCGACACAAATCCAACTGACGCCCGATCGCAAAACCATCAACGCTGACGGCGAGGACGTGGCGGTGTTCACCGTTTCGGCTTTGGACGCGCAGGGCCGCGTGGTTCCGCTGGCGCAGAGCAAAATCGCCTTCGCCATCGAAGGCGCGGGCAAAATCATCGGTGTTGGCAACGGCGATCCGGCCTGCCACGAACCGGACACGTTTGTCGCGGAGGCCGCGCCGCAATGGTCGCGCAGCCTGTTCAACGGCCTTGCGCAAATCATCGTCCAATCCACGCGCGACGCGGGCGAAATCAAGCTGACGGCAACCGCCGACGGACTCACGCCGGCGACGACGGTCGTGAAAACGCAACCCTGCGCGCCGCGCCCGTCCATGCCATGAGGTTTAACCGGAACGGTTCAGTTGAGTTCTCGGGGAGCGCAGCCGCCCCGGCTGCGGTTCGGCGCGCCCTCGCGCCGAACGCGGAAGCACCTGAACCCACCGAACAGTGGATGGATTCTGACCGCACGGTGTGGGCCGCGAGGGCGCGGCCCACTGCGTCCGGGGCGGGCGCGCTCCCCATATCAACTGCATCGTTCCGGCTAAAAGCGATTTCAGCCTGCGCGACGGCGATGTTTTTCGCGTGCGTTTGCGCCGCGCAGCCGTATTTCGTTTCGCCGGCGGGCAACGACGCGAATGCCGGCACGCTGGACAAACCATTCGCCACGCTGCAACGCGCACAACAGACGGTGCGGCAGAAGCGCGGCGACGTTTTTCTACGCGGTGGAAGTTACTATCTGCCCGCAACGCTCGTTTTCACCGCCGAAGATTCCGGCACGAAAGACGCGCCGGTGGTAATTCAAAATTATCAAGGCGAGAAAGCGGTCATCAGCGGCGGTGTCCGGCTGGAAAAATTGGACTGGCTACCTTACACCAACGGAATTGTTCAGGCGCAAGTTCCGGCGGACTTGCAGACCGAGGAAATTTTCATCAACGGCGAGCGGCAGATTCTGGCGCGTTATCCGAACTTCAATCCCCAGGCGCAATACTTCGACGGGTTCACTTCCGGAGCAGACATCAAACGGAGGTCCGCGCGCTGGGCGGATCCGGCCGGCGGCTACCTGCACGCGATGCATCCGGCGCTGTGGGGAGATTTCACCTGGCTTTTCACCGGAATGGATACCAACGGCAATTTGACCAGAGTCGGGGGCTGGCAGAACAATCGCGGTGGAGGCATTAACCAAGGCATCCAGTTTGTGGAAAACATCTTCGAGGAACTGGACGCAACTAACGAATGGTTTCTGAATTCCAAAACGCACACGTTGTATTACTACCCGCCCGCCGGACTCGATTTGAAAAATGCCGTCGTGGAGGCCACGCGCCTGAGGACGCTGGTTGAATTCCGCGGCGACGAGGAGCATCCGGTGAAGTGGATCACGTTGCGCGGACTTATTTTTCGGCAGGCGGCGCGGACGGTCATGGACACGAAGGAGCCGCTCCTGCGTTCGGATTGGGCGATTTATCGCGGCGGCGCGATTTTTTTCAACGGCGCGGAAGATTGCACGCTGGAGAATTCTTTTCTCGATCAGCTCGGTGGCAACGCCGTCTTCGTCAACAACTACAATCGCCGCATCACGATTCGCGGCTGTCACATTGACAAGGCCGGCGCGAACGGAATCTGTTTTGTCGGCGATCCAAACGCCGCGCGCAGCCCGTTGTTTAATTACAACCAGCGCAACCGGCTGGCGGACATTGACCTCACGCCCGGACCGAAGACGGACAATTATCCCGCCGACTGCCTCGTGGACGATTGCCTCATTCACGAAACGGGCCGCGTGGAAAAACAGACCGCGCCCATCGAAATTGATCTTGCGCAAAACATGACCGTCCGCCACTGCTCCATTTACGACGTGCCGCGCGCGGGCATCAACACCGGCGACGGCTGCTGGGGCGGAAACATCATCGAATTGTGTGACATTTTCGACACGGTCAAGGAAACCGGCGACCACGGCTCGTTCAATTCCTGGGGACGCGACCGTTATTGGCTGCCGGACACCGGCCAGGTGAACGCGTGGATACGGCAGGTGCCTGACCTGCCGCTACTCGACGCCGTGAAGCCGGACATTTTGCGCAACAACCGCTGGCGTTGCGATCATGGCTGGGACATTGACCTCGACGACGGCTCGTCGAATTACATCATCACCAACAATCTGTGTCTGTGCGGCGGCATCAAAAACCGCGAAGGCTTCCACCGCGTCGTCGAAAACAACATCATCGTTGACTCGACCTACTACCCCCAAGTCTGGTTTGCCAACAGCGGCGACGTTTTCCAGCACAACATCGTTTGGCGCGACTACGACCCGGCGCGAATGTATCGTCCGCCATGGGGCGCGGAAATGGATTTCAACCTGGTGCAGAATTACGGCGTGACGACGAACGCGCCCGCGATGCGGTTGCAGCAACAGAGCGGACGCGACGAACATTCCATCGTGGCCGACGCGCAGTTCATTGATCCGGCGCACGGTGACTATCGCGTGAAGGATGGTTCACCCGCACTGGCATTGGGCTTTGTGAATTTTCCGATGGATCAATTCGGCGTGCAAAAACCGGAACTCAAAGCCATCGCGCGCGTTCCGCAGTTGCCGCAACCTAAAATGCCCGCGCCCGCATCCGCCGCGCGCGACGCCGCGCCGGTGACGTGGCTTGGCGCCAGCGTGCGAAACACAACCGACGAAGGCGAGATGTCCGCATTCGGTCTGCCCGGCGTAACGGGTGTTTTGGTTTTGGATGTTCCGGCGGATTCTGGTTTGGCCAGAGCCGGGCTGCGAAAAAACGATGTCATCCTTTCCATAAACGGCGCGAAGACAGCGGACACGGCGACATTGCTGCGGCAAGCACCGGCATTGTCCGCCGGGAATTCCTTGAAGATCGGGATCTCCCGCGATCAAAAGGAAATGGTTATCCAATTGGATCCGTGAAAATCCATGAAACCAAACCAAATGAAATTGATCCTGTTGACGCTGGTCTGCTCGTTGCGCGTCACCGGCAGCAATCTCAAACCGTCACCGCTCAAGATGCCCTCAATTGGTTTGCCCCTTGTGGCTACAGTTTTATTTAACCTGCTCTAGGCCTCGATATAAATCCGTAGATTAAGAACGACCTGACCCAATCCCGCTGGCTGCCCGTCGGGCTGCTGACCTGCCCGGACATTTTCCTGACGTTCGCGCGGGCTGCAAAACCACCCAGCCCCGGCCGGGGGCAATTCGCCGGGCGTCAACGGGGCGGCGGAGTGAACCGCACATCGTTTACATCCCTCATTCCGCCCAGGGTCGTATCGCGAGATTTGGGCGGTGGGTTGATGATGTTCCCGATCGCTTTCAATTGGGCTTTCAGTTCCGCGTTCTCCGACTGGAGAATTTGCATCTGCATATCAAGGGGTAATTCTGGGTTCATATTATTTTCAACGCCGTTCAGTTTTGGCTGCTTTCAGACTGCGGCAGAAAATCCTTGAAGGCAAGCCGGCAGGCGTTCTCATTTTACACCGCCGGCCGGTGAATTCATTTTTGGCGCATGGATTTTAATTCATCCCGCTGGCTGCCTTTCGTGCGGCTGACCGGCATGAACCTTTTCCTGCCGTTCGCGTGAGCGGCAAAACCGGTCGGCCCCACCGCCAGCGACGTGAAACAATTTTTTGCGAAGAAAAAAAATTCCGGTGCGGCTGTAGCCGCCGACGTGAGGAGGCTTGTTCTAAAATAAAAATGGGGGTTGAGCGGATTGACATCCGCTGTCACGCGGGATTTAGCTGCCGGCAAGAGCGGCTTTTTTGCGCTGCCGCCAGAGCCACAAGAGGGTGGCGTAGCTGCCGATGAGCAGATACGCCAGAATGATTTTCATGGCCGTGTCTGCCGTTTGCGGCGGAATGTGCAGCGCATCCGTGAGATTACCGAGGCAACTGCATGGCTTTTTATAGCCAATCAATGCACGAATGACGCGGTAGCCCAATAGGTTTGTTGAAAGCCATGCGATTAGCGTGACAGGCATCCAAAATTCTTTTGCAAAAAAACAGACAACCGCGACGGCCAGTTCAGTTGTTGCGGCAATCAGAATCAGGTTTCTAATGGAAATTCCAATTAGCGGATCACGCTCCATCAGTATCTTTTCATGCCCGGCGCTGCCAATAAATTTTGCCCCGGCGGTGAGCAATAAAATCACCGCTGAAGAATAAATAAAAAAGCGGACCAGCCTCATAATTTTCAGTTACTTCGGCTTTTCCACAGGCGTTATTATCGCCACCACCGTGAGCGACTTGGAACCTTGGTCGGTATAAACCGTCACTTCCTTCGTGCTTTTGTCCGCATACCCCAGCACATTCATCGTCACCGCAATCTGCCCTTTGTCCTGCGGCTTCAAAATCCATGGCAATGGCTGCACCTTGGCAACCGTGCAACCGCACGATGTTTTCACCGCGTTTATGACCAGCGGTTTTTTGGAGGCGTTCTGCAGGTTGAAAACAAAATTTGCCCGTGCTTCGCCTTCGTGAACCGTGGTTTGTTTCGCCTCCGCGTCAAAAACCAAAATCCCGTTCGGCAGCGGATTGACTGGAACTTGAGCTACAGGCGATCCGAAGGTGGAATTTTGCACCGCAGCGATTTCCGCGTCGGAAAAAGCTGGTCGCTTATGAAATGTTATCAGTTTAATCCCGGCTACTAAAACGATTTCAGCGTATATCAGGTATAGAAGCAAATGCTTCGCCCTCTTCCTATATGAATCATTTGTAATCGAATTCATGCGCGGCGATGGCTTCAAGGTTTTCTCGACCTTCGCGAAACGAAATAAATTATCGGAGGGCCAAGAAGAGAGATGCACATTATAGTCAAGACGACCATGCGATATTTGGATGGATCCACCGGCTTTTGTTCGCGCAACAATTTCGCTTTGGCCAGATTGCGGAGGTCAACGGTTTGCTGGTCTTTGGCGAGTTCTTTGGATGTATCAACCGTTGGCCACTGGCCGTTGACGGGATTTTGATAAGAAGGCGGACGATTTGGCACGCCGCTGTCAAAGCGACGGTCAACAACCACTGCCCGGCCATCCGGCGACGGAATCAAACTTGCCCTTGAGCAATCCGGTCGAATCGCCGTCACTTCCACGTCCACGCGTTTGACAACCACCATTTCGTGAATGAAACTGTTCTCCTTGAGCGGGCCAACTTGAAGCCGCTCGAAAGTGAAACCCGTTGGAATCAGCGTTCCGCCAACCGAATTGGTGCCAGTGATTGTATAAAGTCCATTGGTCTCGCCCCACTCGCCTAAATACCATACCTCTTGCGGCAACGACCCCGATCCATTCAAAAGATTCCATCCCGCACTGACCCTTATATCCTGACCATGAGCGCCGACCGAAGCTTGCCAGTCATAAACCGGTCTCAATTGATCCGTGTTCAAGTCCGGCCAATAGCATTGGGAAGCGAACATCAGCCAAAGATGGCCGACAACGGCACTGTCCGTTTCTCCAATCGGGATTTGACTCGGCACCATGACCGCAAACATCGGCCCTGAAGATTGCTTGAAAGCAGGCGCTCCGGACGATGCGCCATTCGTTGATTCAGATGATTGAATCTGGCCGAGCGGATGCTCACATTCATAGATGGCAGTTCCATTGGTTGATCCGATTTCCCGCCTGGTGACGCCGCCGATTTCATTGGTCTCCATGGTTTCAATCAGCCAGCCGCAACCGCGCACAAAAACCGTGAATGAAGCAGTGGCATGAAGCGTGCCGCCGTTATAGGTGGTTATTGTCTGGCTTACATTTCCGTCCACTTCATATTCGGATGCCAGACAAGAAAAATTAAACAACGCTGCAATTTTCAGGCAACATAGAAACCATCTGCGGCGACTTGAATGAAAGAAATTCACAGTAGGGAAAACGCCTCACTTTTGATCCGCCGGAATAAGAGTGAATATATTTGTGTCTGCCAATTCATCCAAAGCATTTGGCGAGAATACCGGCACCTCCAGTTTCAATGCCTTCAATTTATCCAGCGCCAATGGAGATTCATGAGCAAGCCGATAGACGTCCGGCTTGATGCTGGCGATTTCTGATTCCGTGAACTTGTGCTGGCTGATAATCGTGTCAAGATAGGGCACGTCCTGATTGTTCCTTGCTAATTCCATAGACAAGACCAAAGCCAGTCCCGGATCTTTAATTTTTACAAAATTATTTGTTAAATCAGACGATATATCGGCAAATGGAATACTTCCGTCGCCAAGAAATGCTGATGTTATGCCCAAGGCCGTCCACACCTTTTTTTCAGGCCCATCGCTTTTCGCAATCAAATCGACCCAAGAATAATTCATTTGTGTCATTGCATAGTAATTTCGTGCCGCGAAACGCTTCTTTGGGCTTGGATCGGATAAGGCTGCGCTTACTTCTACAGCGCTAGGTATGTCGTTTGTAGGTTTGCCAACCTCAATTTCATAATATTTAACCGCAAGGGGTCGCGGCGGCGACAATGGATTTGGATAGTATGAATAATCTATCCCTATTAGATAATGGCTAGTCTCCACTCTGCCAGGTTCAACCTCGAACGCCGCGGCCGGATTTTGAACGCAACACAAATTCAGAATCTGCCTAACAGAATGAACGCCAGATTGTAAATCGACATAATAACTCATTGAGTCGCCAGAACCTAGAGTAACAATAGTTGGCCGAACCGATATAGTTGGATATAACAAGTCGATCAATGGGCTATAGACTGAGGAAGTCATAAGAACCTGGTTCATGGAGTGAGCAACATTTATCTTTTGACTCAAAAGGTCGTTGTATAGGATACTCTTTGGATGTATCCAGATTACCGCAGTTTGCGGATCCTGAGTATAAGTATATGCCGGATAAGCAACAAGCAATGCATCAATCAACTCTTTGCCGTTCACCTGTTCCCGATCGATGGAAAATGATGCTGCATTCGAACCAGATACGGCTTCATAGTAAAGGTTAGCCCGCAGTAAATACGTTGTTCCAATCTTCAGCCAGGCGTCCTCTATGGAATTAGCTTGAATGTGAACATTTTGAATCTTCGTTGTTAACAAGTCCTCGTCCCATTGGTCAGAAAACCCGTTTGCTGCAATTCCTAAAACCAACGCAAACACCAAGAACCATATTAGCCCTTTAGCGTCGGAACCACATGATTGCATATATTTTATGATACTTTTAATGTTACCGTCACAAAGCACAGCCACATTCAGAGTTAGCACCCCAATTACGGACATCCAACGGTGCCGGTGACGTCACCACCTGTAAAATTAATCGAAATTGATGGCTTACTTGGGGTAAGGGTTGAATTGCCAGATCTACCCCCGCTACAACCAGTGACTGGAACTGGAGTGCCAGACGTATAGTCGTATAATATCCATGTTTCAGAAAATGAACCTCCAGTATCACTCGCTATCAAATCAGACGGGCATATAGTTGAAGTGGTGTCTGGAACCGTCCCGTGACCAGTTGAGTCAACAGAAAAATAATAAGGTCCAACCCAAATATTAGCACCGGATTCTTGCCAATAATATTTATCGCTCGGATTTAGACAATAGAAGTCATACGGATTTTTCGCTCCGCACAAGGGGTGCTTAAGTAGGCTTGGACGAGGGGGTTTAGGATGGCCATTACTACCGTCCCCCCAAACAACTCCCGACGGGCAACCTGCACTCAAAGAACAAGTAAATGAAGGACTATGTGCGCCGTTTGACACAATTTCAACTTCAGGAGACGTCATTCCCAATTCACTGGAGGTAGCCGTAATTTTATTCACACCGGTTACCAACGAGATAGTGACTGCAAAATCAGGGTCGCCCGGCCCCCAAGAAGTAGAGTCACACGCTTGACCAGAGTCGCTATTGAATCCTATAGTTGGGCCACTACTGCCGTTATCATAAGCCGTTATCATGTCACTTGGATCATCCCCAACGCAACTAGCCCATACAAGTGCTGTGCCGCAACTGGCACTGTCTCCATTATTTAACTCGGCATTTACTGACACTGAAGGAGTGCAACCTTCTGGAACCGAGTAAGCGGAACAGAACAGGGTTATGCCAAGCCCCGCAACCGCCACGGTAGCAAGCTGCACATTTTTTGCACAGGCCAGCTTGAATTTTTTAATGTTGATATATTTTTTCATTGTTTTGCCTTTTAGTTTTAGAGTTTAGTCATCAAATTATTTTCATCCCGCCACCGGTATCCTGTCGACATCGCTCCACTGGCCGACGCGTTGGTCGGCTTGGACGTAAATGGCTTTGTATTTCATTTTAGTTGATGGTCAAAAGTTGACCCGCCGTCGCTCCATCGCGGCAGATCGCTTTGGCGCGGCGAGAAGTTGAGAGTCGAAAGTGAGGAAATGCGATGATGCCGGCGGCCATTGATTGTTCAAAAGCTACATTCATAATTGCATAGTTTTGATGCGTCACTTTATCCCGCGATGGTCGCGCTGACCGGCTCGCTCCACGGGCCTTTTTCGCCGCGCGTGTTGACCCAGCGCAGCCAGTAATAAACCATCTGCCCCGCCTGCGCGCCGGTGTAGGCCGCCAGATACGGCGTGGCCGTGTCCGTCGCCACATAGGCCATCTGGCTGATGTCGGTCGGGGCGGGGCTGCCCACCTTGTTCCAAATCTCGCAACCGGCCACGCCCGCCGGCTTGGCCTTGGACTTGGGCGAGGCGGAATCGCGGAAATCTATGATGTGCTGCAAACGCTGGCTGGTGTCCACCACCGCCGTCGGCGCGGTCACCGGCACGCTGGCGCGGGTGCGCGTGGTGGCGCGGACGGTGATCTTCATCTGCGAGCGTTGGGCGTCGGTGACAAGCGGGCTGGCCTGCAATTGCTGCACCAGCGGGCGCGCGACGTTTTCGGCGGTGGTGCGCGCGTGGTCTTTGGAAACGGCGGCGGCGCTGGCGGCGGCCTGCGCGGTTTCATTGGCGGGAAAAGCGGCGGCCCAGCCGGTGAGCGCGGCGGTCAAGGGCGCGAGGTCATTGGGCGTCAGGCCGAGCGCGGCGGTGTTGGCGGTGACGTAGGCGGCAAATAGGCCGAGCCAGTTGTCAAAGTCCGGGTCAGGGGCGGGAATGTAGTCGGCCATGGGGCGGGTTGATAGTTGAGAGTTGATAGTTTAGGGCTGGTGGATTTAGTTCAATTGCCTGTAAATTAAGTTGTTAAGTGGTTGAAAGCGGTGGAAAAAGGGTTGAACGGCCAGTGGGAGCGGCGGTTCCGCCAGTCGGCGGCGTGGCTTCCCTCCGGTTAGCGAAGCGGCCATTAAGGCTAGTGACGCCGGGACTAGGGCTAGGGAAACGGCCGCCAGGACTAATGGCGACGGGATTAAGGCTAGTGGAACCGTCCCGAAGGTTAGTGCCGTGACGGCCAGGGTCAGGGAAGCGGCGATTAAGGCTGGCGAGCGGACACCGGAGCCAAGGGGCGAACATAAGAGTTCCCGCACTATTGCGCGTTTGCGCGTTTGCGCGTTTGCGCGTTTGCGTTTTTTTGGGTGAAGCTCTGGATGTTTCTCAATACTGTCATGGCTTGCGAATGGCACTTTTTAGAAATGGCGGCCGCGTGTCAATACTTTTCTGGAAATAATTTCCAGCGCGGCATTCTCTGCGGTCAAATCCAAAACAGAGTTGCCATCCTGCCATCCGTGAGTCATCGTTCGATTGAAAATTTAGATCAAATTTATGAGCACCCAACTTGACCAGCTCAAGCAGTTCACCGTCGTCGTCGCCGACACCGGCGATTTTGCCACGCTGAAACAATTCGCGCCGCGCGACGCCACGACCAATCCGTCGCTGATCCTCAAGGCCGCGCAGATGCCCGAATACAAACCGCTCGTCGAGCAAACGATTGCCGAGGCCAAAAAATCCGCCGCGAACACGAAAGAGCTTTTGCCGTCCGTTCTCGACGGCTTGCTCATCGCGTTCGGCTCGGAAATTTTGAAGATCATTCCCGGCCGTGTTTCGACCGAAACCGACGCGAGCCTTTCCTTTGACACCGGCGCGCTCGTCGCCAAGGCGCACCGGTTCATCGAACTTTATGGAAAGAAAAAAATCGGGCGCGAACGCATCCTCATCAAAATCGCCTCGACATGGGAAGGCATCCGCGCGGCGCAAATCCTCCAGCGCGAAGGCATCAACTGCAACCTGACCCTGCTCTTCTCGCTCGCGCAGGCCGTCGCGTGCGCCGAGGCGAAGGTGAAACTCATTTCGCCGTTTGTCGGGCGGATCATGGACTGGTATAAGGCAAAGGAGAAAAAAGATTTTGCGCCCGCCGAAGATCCCGGCGTGATTTCCGTGAAAGAAATTTACGGCTACTACAAAAAATTCGGCCACGCGACCGAAGTGATGGGCGCGAGTTTCCGCAACATCGGCGAAATTCAGGAATTGGCCGGCTGCGATCTGCTGACGATCAGCCCGCAACTGCTCGGCGAATTGCAGAAAAGCACCGCGCCGCTCCCGCGCAAATTGAGTCCCGAAATCGCGCGCGACAGCAAAATCGAAAAACTGCCGCTGGACGAAAAGAAATTCCGCTGGCTGTTCAACGAAAACGCGATGGCCACGGAAAAAACCGCCGAAGGCATCCGCCAGTTCAATGCCGACGCGCAAAAGCTCGCGCAGTTCATCGCGGCGGAACTTGACTGACGGGCCTGGAAAAATTAGTCTTTCCGTCCGGTTGGTGGTCGTAGCTCAATGGTAGAGTCCAAGCTTGTGGAGCTTGTTGTTGCGGGTTCGAATCCCGTCGGCCACCCCATTTTCTTCACTGGCTGCTCCGGTCATTTCAACTTTCCGCCAGCAAAGTTCCGTCGCGCAGCAGTTTCATCCGGCGTCCGCGCCATTCCACGGTGTCGCCCGCAAACGCGCCGAGCCAGATCGCCGCGTGCGACAAATCCTTCACCGGCACGAGCCAGGCGGGTGAGACGAGGCTGCGTTCCGGCGTGAAGCGGCGCTGCAAGTTTTGCGCGAGGCCGGTGCGGATGACGATGCAGCCGAGGGCGGCCAGCGGCGCGTGAAAACTTGAGGTGGTCAGGAAGGACACGACGAACCACAGGAACGGCCAGAGCGTGGCATTGGACAGGATGCTGAAAAAATAGGGAACCGGCTGGCAGACGCTGATGGTGCGCGCCCAGCGGAGCTGATGTTTCCAGACGTCGCTCCAGTCCATCGGCGCGTCCCAACATTCCACGACGACGGGGCAGAGCGCGATGCGGTGGCCGTTTTTGGCGATGCGGTTTCCGAGCTGGTAATCGTCGGCAAGGCAGTCGACCAGCGCCAGGAAACCGCCCATTTCTTCGAGCGCATTCCGGCGCATGAGGATGGCCGCGCCGAGCGCAAAGTCGAGCGGCTGCATGGTCTGCGACTGCAAAACCTGGCTCCAGAAATCGGCGTTGATGGCGACGGCCTCCCAGCGCATCGCCGTGTTCGTCGGATTGGCGAGCCGGTAAAAACAATTTACGAGCGCGTTTTTTTCGTCCCGCAGCGGCGCGACGAAATTGGCGAGAAAATCCGCCGGCACGCGCACGTCGGCGTCGCTGATGAGAATCAAATCGTGCTGTGCGAAGTGTTCAAGCTGCGCGAGCTTGGACACCTTGGCGTTCGCGCCAGCCAGTTGCCCGCAGACGACGAGCTGCGCGTGGCAGCCGGGATTTTCGGCGATGAGCCGGCGGACGATTTCACAGACGGGATCGCCTGCGCCGGCCACGCCAAAAATAATTTCAATTTCGCCGGCGTAATTTTGCTTGAACCAGGTTTGCAGCGAGGCACGCGTGGTTTCGTCGCAGCCCTTGAGCGGCTTGAGGATGGAAACGGCGGGCGCGAAATCCGCGCGGGCGTTTTTTTCATGCAGGGGAAACCGTCGCGCGGCGATCCACTGCCAGACGGCAAGTGCAAGGCTTAAAACCGCAAACGCGGCCAATATCGAGTTGAGAGAGTTCAACCGCTGTTAAATAAGCAGAAATCACGCGGCTGCGCCAGCGGTTTTTGCTTCGGGATGCTCGTCAATGACCAGGACGCCGTGCGGCGGGAGGTCGTAGTTGCCGACGATGTTCTGGCCGGTGAGGAAGTCGTGCATGGGCTTGTAAAACTGAATGCGCACCGGTGAACCCTGGTGGTTGAGCAAAATGTAAATGCGCGAACCTTCCTTTTCGCGCATGGAAACCTCGATGTTTTCTGGCACTTTCAACAACGGCTGCAGGCCGGCGCTCTGGCGCAGCCACGCCACGAGGTCGTGATAAAAATGCTGGTGGCTCTGGGTGCCGATATAAATCGCCTTGCCGAGGCCGAAGGTGTTCATCGTGACGGCGGGTTTGCCGGAATAAAAATCCTTGGAATAATTCGCCAGAATCTGGCAGCCCTTCGGCTCGATGATGTCGCACCAAAGTCTGGCCGGATGCAGGTGGCTCGTCGGAAACGCGCCCTTGAACGTGAGATGGTTTTCCTCGGTCGGCGGCAGCATGTCAAATTCCAAAACTTCCAGGCCGAACAAATCCGTCAGGTCGTGCGGAAAACCCGTGTCGGAGGCGATGTCATTTTCGTCCACGAGTCCGGTGTTGAACGTGCCGACGAGCGTGCCGCCGTTCTGGACGTAAAGTTTCAAGCGGTCGGCCTCGCCGCCGGAAAGCAGGTGCAATGACGGCGCGAAAACGATTTTGTATTTCGACAAATCCTCGGCCGGCCGCGCAAAGTCCACGAGAATGTTGCGGTCGTGCAGCGCGTTGTAGATGAGCTGGACGTGTTCGCGCAGGCTGAAGTGCTTGTTCGGCTGGTTCGGCTGCTGCAGCACCCAGTCGTTGTCGTGCGAATAAAGAATGCACGCGTCGGCGGAAACTTTGGTGTCCTTCAATGAGGGCGCGAGCAGCTTGAGTTCCTCGCCGATCTGCGCAATCTCGTCGAACACGCGGCGGTTGCCCTCAAACTTGTGCGGCAGCACCGCGCCGTGGAATTTTTCCGTGCCGATGCGCGGCTGCCGCCAGGGAAAAAACAAAACCGCCGTCGCGCCGCGCGAAATCAACTGGTAGGTGAACATCCGCAGCACGCCGGGACGGACAAGGGAATTGACCTCCTGCCAGTTCACGTTGCCGGCTTTTTGCTCGATGACCCAGAAGCCGGTGTCGCCGTCGGGGGTTTTGATGCCAGTTTTTTTCAGCGAGCGGAGCATGTCAATCTCGCACGCAATTTCCGAGGGCCGGGTCTTGATGGCCGCCGCGCTTTCGATGGAAACAAAATCAATCACCTCGGCAAGGTCGAAATGGTCGAAGCGGTGGCGCAGCGCGCGCAGGTTGGTGGTGACCGGAATGTCCGGCGTGACTTCGCGCAGGGCTTCCGCCTGCATCTTCACAAACTGCACGACGGTGTCGCTGCAAAAGCGGCACCAGTTCAGGACGAGCGCGGGATTGTGCAGCGTGGGCGCGGCCATCGGCATCGGCACCTGGTTCCACGCGGAAACCACCTGTCCCCAGTGGCGCAGGCCCAGGCGTTCGTTCAGGCGCTCGATGGTTTCAAATTTGGCCTCCAGCCACAGGTGCCAGTCGCGGCGCGAATCTTCGTTGAACGCCGCCTCGGTGAAATGTCCGCCGAGGCTGTTGTCAATCTGCCACGCGATGAGCTGCGGATGTTTGCCGAGCGCCTTGGCCATTTCTTCGACAATGCGTTTGGAATGATTCCAATAAACGTCGCTGTTCAGGCAGGCCGCGCGGCGCGTGCCTTCGCGTTTGACCTGTCCGTTTTCGTCCATCGGAAGAATTTCCGGAAATTTTTTGGCGAGCCAGATGGGCGGCGCGGCGGTCGGCGTGCCGAGAACGACTTTGATGCCGTGCTCGCCGAGAACATCCATCACGCGGCGGAGCCAGTCGAAATTAAATTTGCCGTCCTCGGTTTCGCAGAGGCCCCAGGAAAATTCGCCGATGCGGGCGACATTGAAACCGGCGGCGGTCATGAGCTGCGCGTCCTGCACCCATTGCGCCTCGGGATTTTCGGCGGTGCCGGCATAGGGGAAGACCCAGTTTTCGGGATGATAATCTACGCCAAAATACATATAGACCTCGGGTTCGTCCCGACACTAAAACCAAACTGCCGCGCTGGCAAACAAAATCGCAAATCAGTCCAGCGTCTGACGGTAGCGTTTGATTCCGATTGTCAGCATCACGACGAGGAACAGCGCAATCGGCCAAAGGTCAGGCGCGATCTCGGCGACTCCATTTCCTTTCAGCAAAATTCCTCGAACGATGCGCAGAAAATGCGTGAGCGGCAGACATTCGCCGATGTCCTGCGCCCAGCCGGGCATCCCGCGAAACGGAAACATGTAGCCCGACAGCAAAATATTCGGCAGAAAGAAAAACATTCCCATCTGCATCGCCTGCCGCTGGTTTCGCGCGATGGTGGAAAATGTGATGCCGACCGCCAGATGCGCCACGATGAACAAAAATGCCACCGCGAGCAGC
>Ga0075522_10001027_pt1 | contig 21144 bp, 8 predicted proteins | sample NGEPerA_FD_74796 | JGI IMG/M metagenome (GOLD analysis project Ga0075522, IMG submission 74796) | Arctic peat soil microbial communities from the Barrow Environmental Observatory site, Barrow, Alaska, USA - NGEE PermafrostL2-A | ecosystem: Environmental > Terrestrial > Soil > Wetlands > Peat ...
GCGCCGCTCCCGCTGGGGGAGCTGCCGATTCCAACGCGGCAGCCGCTGGCGCGACCGACCCCAACGCGGCAGCCGCAGGTGCGCCGGCGGACGACCAGAGCGCACCGAAGAAGAAAAAGAAGAAGAAGTAGCGCGAATAAACCGTAAGACCGGTCGCATTTGCTCGGTCTTGCGGTGTCTTACGGCGGTCTTTGGGGTTTCCGAGTAAGATGTTTGGAACTAGGGGAGCTTTGAGTTGTCTGATACCCAGCAACCGGGCTCTCGCGAGATGAAGGAGACACGAAATATGAAAAATCTCATCATCCGTCTGGCCCTCGTTGGCGGCATCGCGGCTCTGACGCTGGCCGGCGTATCCGGCAGGGCGCTGGCGGCCGATCCGCCCGCCGAAGGTGGAGGGGCCGCGGCTGCGGCCGCTCCGGCCGGTGGCGGTGGCGATGACGCCAACACCACCTACAAAGCCAAGACCGTGTACGACTTCGAAGACGATACGGTCGAGGGCGATCTGCAGCGCCCGGACGGTGAGCTCGTCAGCGCGCAGAAGAAGGCCGACCATTCGAGCCTGATCGAGATTCGTAAGGATTTCATCCCGGAGATGTTGAAGACCCTCGAGGACATTTAACCGAAGTGCCCTGATCGCGTCGGGGGAGGACGAGCTTCGCCCGTCCGAGCCCATCGCGGGAGGGTTTGGGAACCCTCTCAGGGGTCCTATCCGGTTAGACGGCCACGAGCGGTTCTTCCCTAGACAAGAAAGAGGAGAGCAGCCATGGCCGACGTGAATGTCCCCATCCGATTCGAAATTTACAAAGGGGACAATTTGGTCCGCGAGGAGGTCCTCGCGCAGGACGTGATCAAGATCGGGAAGCTCGCTTCTTCCCATCTGCGTCTGGACGACGAGACGGTGTCGCGCATGCACGCCGTCATCGAGACCACCGGACCGAACGAGATTCACGTGGTGGATCTGGGGTCGACCCGCGGGACCACCGTCAATGGGGAGCGCGTCACGAAGGCGCGGCTGCAAAGCGGCGACGAAGTCATGTTCGGCGACTGCCGCGTGGTGGTTACCTTCATGGAGGGGGCACCGGCCCAAGAGACGCCACCGCCGCAGGCCGCCTGGGGTGGTCGTCCGGGCGGGTTCGCCCCGCCGCCGGCAGCCTACGCGCCACCGCCACCGCAGACCTTCGCGCCGCCGCCCGGATTCGCGCAGCAGCCGGGCGGCTACGCCCCGCCGCCGGGACCGCAGGGCGGCTACCAGGATCCGGCCGCCTATCAACAGGCGCCCCAGCAGGCCTACGCGCCCCCGCCGTCCTTCGGCGGCTCGCCGGGCGCGGGCGCCGAGGTCGAGGTCCACGACGGATCGCGCGCGATGGAGGTCCAGACGGTCTTCCGCGGCGTGGTCACCGGCACCCGCCACCTCTACAACCCCGAGGGGAAGTCGACCCACGGCCAGGGGACTTCGATGCTCTACGCCGGCGCCGCCATCCTGGTGGTGTCGATCGCGACCTTCATCGCCACGGCGATCGACGTGGGCGCCGAGAAGGTGCGCTACGAGGAGTGGCAGAACGCCGGCAAAGAGTCCAAGTCGTTCTACTGGAAGGACCGCTCGCCGGTCCTGCCGGTGATCGTCTTCGGCGGCATCATCGGCGGCATCGCGCTGGCCTACATGGGCATGAAGCGCCGCGGGAAGACCAGCCCGAACTTCCTCATCGGCTCCGACGGCGACGTCGACGCGCCGGTCTCGCCCGAGTTCGTGCCGGCTTCGTCTCACCCGCTGGTGGCGGCGACCGGCTCCGATTACGTGGTGAACGTGACCCCACGGATGGGCGGCGAGGTCTACGTCGACGGCCAGAGCTATTCGCTGCAGCAGTTCATCCAGCAGCGTGGGTCGAGCTTCTCGCTTCCGCCGGGCGGCACCGTGCGCCTCGACTGCGGCGAGACGAACTTCGTGATCACCTCGACGCCCCGTCCGCGTACGTTGGAAGTGCCGTTCTTCAACTGGCGCTGGGACGAGCAGGTCTACTCGGTCGGGACGACCGTCGCGCTGGCGCTCTTCCTGCTGATGATCTTCTCGGTTCCCCCGGATCCCAAGTCGCTCTCGCTGGATCTCTTCAACAGCGACAATCGCTTCGTGAAGTTCCTCATCAAGCCGCCCGAGGAGAAGGAAGAGGACATCCCCGAGTTCCTCAAGAAGAAGGACGACTCGCAGCAGGGTGGCAAGGGAAAGCGCCACAAGGGCGAAGAAGGCAAGATGGGCAAGAAGACCTCCAAGAACAAGGAGGGTCTCTATGGCCTCAAGGGTCCCAAGGACAACCCCGATCCGCACCTCGCCAAGAAGCTGGCCGAGGAGCAGGCCAAAAACGCCGGTATCTTGGGCGTCCTCAAGCAGACCGAGGGCTCGCACATCGCCTCGATCTTCGGCCGTGACTCGGCGCTCGGCAACGACGCGTCCGATGTCCTCGGCGGCCTGGTCGGTAACCAGATCGGCGAGGCCTATGGCGTCGGCGGTCTCGGCCTGGTCGGCACCGGCTCGGGCGGCGGCGGCACCGGCGAGGGCACCATCGGCCTCGGCAACCTCGGCACCATCGGCAAAGGGGGCGGCGGCGGCAACGGCTCCGGCTACGGCCGCGGCGCCGGTGGCCTCGGCGGCCGTCGCGCCCACGCGCCGGACGTCATCCCGGGCCAGGCCAACGTCCGCGGCTCGCTCGACAAAGAGATCATCCGCCGCATCATTCGGCGGCACATCAACGAGGTGAAGTACTGCTACGAGCAAGAGCTGACGAAGAAGCCCGAGCTCGGCGGTCGCATCATGGTGCAGTTCACCATCGCAGCCTCGGGGCAGGTCATCGCGTCGGTGCTTCAGAACTCGACCATGGGCAACGCCCGCGTCGAGAACTGCACGGTTCAGGCGGTTCGCCGTTGGGAGTTCCCGAAGCCCCTCGGCGGCGGTATCGTCATCGTATCGTACCCATTCGTACTGACGCCCGCTGGCGGCGGAGAGTGATGAAGATGAAATCCAATCGATCGCTGTTGGTCGTACTCGCCATCGCCTCGGTATTGCCGGCCTGCGAGGGCTTCGTCTGTAGCCAGGAACGCATCAAGGCGATTGAGCTCGCCAACCGCGGGGCGGACGAGTTCAAGAACAACCTCTACGATTCGGCCGAGAAAGATCTCAAGCAGGCCATCCAGGTCGATCCGACCTACGAGATCGCCTACTATAACCTGGGCAAGGTCTTCCAGAAGCAGCGGAAGTGGGACAAGGCGATCGAGTTCTTCGAGCAGGCGGTCCAACGCAAGCCCGACAACGCCAATTACCAGTACGACCTCGGCGAGGCGTATCTGTCGGCCAACCGAATCGACGACGCGGAGAAGGCGCTCAAGGCCTCGACCGCAGCCGACCCGAAGCTGTTCAAGGCTTGGTGGCGACTGGGGTTGGTCTACAAGAAGCTGGATCAGCCGAAACAGGCCGACGACGCCCTCCGGCACGCCATCGAGGCCAACACCCGCTTCTCGAAGTCCTACGTGGCCCTCGGCTACCTTTACCTGGACTACGACTTCAACAAGGAAGCCGCCCAGGTGTTCCAGGGGTGCGTAACGGCCAAGGACGACGACGGCGAGTGCCACAACGGCTATGGTCTGGCGCTCAAAAACCTCAAGCAATACGAGCAGGCCACCTCCGAGTTCAAGAAAGCCCTCGACGACGATCCGGAGCTGTACGACGCCCTGTACAACTGTGGGATGGCCTACTCCGACTGGTACGACGAGGCCCATGGCAACGACCAGAAGGACAAGGCGCGCGAGTACCTCCAGAAGTTCGTCACCGACGGCGCCAAGACCGCCGACGGCAACTACCTGAAGGCCGCCAATGACAAGCTGTACGCGCTGTCCGGCACCTAACGGACGCCGAAGTCAACCTCCGGGCTTGGTCCTCTGAGCCGGTAAAGCGACTGGGAGCTCCGTGTTCCCGGTCGCTTTCGTGTTTATAGCCGGCGGGCGCGTGCTATAAAAATGCTCCTGTTTTCTACTCCGTTTCGCGGACTTAGCGACGGAGACGCCGGCACCGATCCGAGTCTGGAGGAGCGTAGTGGATCAGCAGTCGAAGCAGGGCCAGGGCCACGGTAAGCGGAAGAAAGACGAAGAGGCGGCTTCGAGCGGCAATGGCGCTTCGAACGGCCACGACGATTTTTCTGCCGAGCTCGCCGGTCCAGCCAAAGCGGCCCTCGAGGCCGAAAAGCAGTCGGTCGAAAAAGGGATCGACGCTTGGAAGAAGCTGGTCGCTTCGAACCCGACCGTCTGGGCGCCGCGCCGTGAGCTGGCGCGGGTCTACAAGAAGGCCGAGCGCTGGAACGCCTTCATCGAGGTGATGAAGGAAGGCGTCGATAAGGCCAGTTGGGCACGCCCCGAGGACAAGGTGCCGGTGCTGCGCGAGATGATCGAGGTCTATCGCGATCGCCTCAAGCTCGACGTGATGGTGGTCAATGCCTTCAACCAGATCCTGACCATCCAGCCGACCAACTTCGAGGCGGTCGACGAGCTGGCCGCGCAGTACGAGGCGATGAAGCGCTTCCCGGACCTGATCGCGCTCTTGCGCAAGAAGGCCTCGGTGGTCGAGTCCCCGGCCGAGAAGGTCGCGCTCCACCTGCGGGTCGCCAACCTCTTCCTCGAGAAGCAGAACCAGGCCGAGGCCATCAAGGCCTACGAGACGATCCTAGAGCTCGATCCCGACAACACCGACGCGCTCGGCTTCGTCAAACAGATGTACGAGAAGCGCCGCGATTGGGACAAGCTGGTCGCCGCCAACCAACGCGAGATCGAGAAAATCACCGACGCCGACGTTCGACTCGCGCGCCGGATCGAGGTGGCCAAGCTGGCCTCCGAGAAGATGAAGAAGGCCTCGGTCTCGATCGACCTGTGGCAGAAGGTGCTGGCCGATGAGCCCGGCAACCTCGAGGCGCTCACCGAGCTCGAGAAGCTCTACGAGCGCGAGAAGATGTGGACCGACCTGGGCGCGGTTCTGGAGCGCCAGGTGGCCGCCAGCTCGGATCCGACGCGGCGATCGGCGCTCTACGTCAAGCTCGGGATCCTCTACACCGAGAAGGCGCAGAACGCGGCCCAGGCGACGGCGGCTTGGCAGGCGCTGCTCCAGCAGGAGCCAGAGAACCGGCGCGCCCAGGACGCCCTCAAGAAGCTGTATCTCCAGATCAAGGACTGGAACGCGCTCGAGGGATTCTACGCAGGGCAGGGGAAGTGGGACGAGCTGGTGCGCGTGCTCGAGCGCCAGGCTGAGTCCGAGGACGACACGGCGCGCGTCGGTCTGTGGAACAAGATCGGCGAGATCTACCGCGACCGCCTGAACAAGCCCGATAAGGCGCAGAAGGCCTATGAAAAGACGCTGTCGTTCGACGCCCAGAATCTGACGGCGGCCGAGGCGCTCGTCCCGCTTTACGAGAAGACCAAGGACATCAAGCGGCTGGCCGACGTTCTCTTCGTCGAGCTGAATCACACCCGCGATCCGGCCGAGCGGCCGGCCCGCATGCGCCGCCTCGCGGAGCTGCTCGATCTCGGCTCGGGCGACAAGGTGGGGGCGCTGCGCCTCACGCTGACCGCTCTCGGCGAGTCGCCGACCGATCCCTGGGCCATCGAAACCTCGCGCCGCTTGGCGCGCGAGAGCGGCGGCTGGGCCGAGCTGGTTCAGGCCTACGAAGCCGCGCTCCCCCAGGTGAACGATCCCGAGGCGCGACTGGCGCTGCTCGGGACGCTGGCATCCGCCTACGAGTCCGAGCTGGGAAGCCCCGAGACGGCCATCGAGCGCAACCAAAAGATCCTCGAGCTGGCCCCCAAGGACGCCCAGGCGGTGGGCGCGCTCGAACGGCTCTACGTCGCCACCGGTCGCTTCGCGGACCTGATGGCCATCTACGATCGCAAGCTGGAGCTGGCCAAGACCAAGGCCGAAGAGCTGGAGATCCGCTTCAAGCTGGCGAATCTCTATGAGGAGGAGATCAAGCAGCCCGACAAGGCCATCGAGCTGTACCTGGCGATCCTCAGGCAGGACCCGGCCCAGCAGGCGGCGCTGGCCGCGCTCGATCACCTGTATCAAGGGCTGGGGCGCTGGAAGGATCTGGCCGCCACCATCGAGCGGGAGATCGAGGTCGCCACCGATCTGGCCGACGTGGCCAAGGTCGCCGAGCTGAAATTCCGGCGCGGCGCGATCCTCGAGCAGTACCTCGAAGACGGCGCCGGCGCGGTGGCCTCGTACCGCGAGGCCCTCGGGCTCGAGCCCTCGCACGTCGGCGCGCTGACCGCGCTGCAGGCGTATCTCTCGAGCAACGACGCCCAGCAACAGCAGGACGCCGTTCAGGTGCTGGAGCCGATCTACGAAGCGACCGGCGACACCGCGCGCCTGGTCGAGGTCCAGCGCATCAAGCTGTCGCACGAGAAGAAGACCGACCAGCGGGTCGGTCTGCTGCTGCGGATTGGCCAGCTCGAAGGCCAGCTCGGCAACACCGACCAGGCGTGGGAGGCGTACACCCGCGCGTTCACGGAGAGCCCGGCCTCGCTGCCGGCCCGGGAGGCGCTGGAGAACCTGGCCAACGTGCTCGACACCTGGCAACAGTTGGTGGCGCTCTACGAAAAGGCGCTCTCCGCCAAGGGCAAGGAAAAGCTGCCGCCGGCGCTCGAGCGCGAGCTGTTGTTGGTGGTTGCGGTAGCTTACGACGAGAAGCTCGGGCACTCGGATCGCGCCGTGGAGTACTTCCGCCGCGCGCAGAGCATCCTGCCCGAGGACGCCTCGGCGCTGGTCGCGCTCGAGCGCCTCTACACCCGCACCGAGCGGTGGAGCGATCTGGTCGACACGCTCCTCAAGAAGGCGCAGCTCGTCACCGACGAGGCCGAGCGCGAAGAGATCCGAACCCGCATCGCCACCGTCTGGGAAGAGATGCTGGGCAACGCCGAGCAGGCCATCGTGGCCTGGAACGTGGTCCTGCAAGATAGCCCCGGCAACGTCCGGGCGTTGCGCGCGCTCGATCGCCTGTACCTGGGCCGCGGCGAGTTCCGGGAGCTGGCCGACAATCTGCAACGCCAACTGGCATTGGTGGATGGGGACCCGGCCGCCTCGGTGGTGCTGCTGGGACGCCTGGGCGCGCTCCGGGCCGAGCGCCTCAATCAGCTGGGCGCGGCGGTCGACACCTACGCCAAGATCCTGCAGCTCGAGCCCGAGCACGGCCAGACCATCGCGGCGCTGGAACGGATCCTACCCAGCCCGCAGCACGAGCTGGACGTCGCGCTTCTGTTGGAGCCGATCTACAAGATTCGCGGCGATTGGCCCCGGCTCAACGCGGTCTACGAGGTCGAGGCCAAGCACATCTCCGATCCCGACCAGCGGATCGCGCTGCTCAAGCAGATCGCCGAAGGCTACGAGGTCGGCCTCGACGATCCGGACCGTGCTTACGAGGCGCTCGGTCGCGCCTTGGCCGAGGATCCGCAGAATGTCGAAGTGCAGATGGCGGTCGAGCGGCTGGCACGGGCGCTCGACAAGCTCGACGATCTGGCGGCCCGCTACGGGCAGCTCGTCTCGGGGATCGCCGATCCGGAGCGGAAGAACGCGCTCTACCACAAGATCGCGCGCTTCGCGGAGGTCGACCTGGGTGACGACCGGCAGGCCGCGGCCGCTTACGGCGCGGCGCTCGACGCCTGGCCGCGCGATCTCGAAGCCGCGAACGCGCTCGAACAGCTCTATCTGCGCGGCGGCGACTACCCCAACTTGGTGCTGCTCCTCCAGCGCAAGGCGGAGATCGTCGAAGGGCTCGGCGAAAAGAAGGCGCTCTTCTACCGCGCCGCCCAGCTCTACGAAGAGGTGATCGAGGACCTCGATCGGGCGGTGGCGGTCTTCGAGCACGTGCTGTCGATCGACGACGGCGACCGCACCGCGCTCGATCAGCTCGAACGGCTCTACATTCGCCTCGGGCGCTGGAACGATCTCAAGCACGTCTACGCCAAGAAGGCCGAGCTGGCCGCGACGCCGGCCGAGAAGAAGCAGATGCTCTTCGTGCTCGGTCAGGTCTACGACCGTGAGCTCGGCGATCAAGAACGCGCCGTCGAGACCTACAGCTCGATCATCGACATCGATCCCGAGGACTACGACGCCGCGCAGGCGCTCGATCGCCTCTACCAGCAGCTCGGGCGCTGGTACGACCTGCTGGCGGTGCTGGAACGCCAGACCGAGATGGCGCCCTCACCGGGCGAGGTGGTGTCGCTGCGTTTCCGCATCGGCGAGCTGTGGCGCGAGCACCTCAAGGATCTGGCGCGCGCCGTGGAGGCCTACCGCCAGGTGCTCAGCATGGATCCGTCGCACGAGCCGACGGTGCGGGTGCTCGAGGCGCTCATGGCCGGCAAGGACGAACCGGTGTTGGCGGCCCAGGTGCTGGAGCCGATCTACGAGAGCGCCGGCGAGTGGGATCGGGTCATCGCGGTCTACGAAGTCATGCAGGCCCACGGCGACGAGGCCCTGCGGCGGGTCGAGCTGCTGTCGCGGATGGCCGAGATCGAAGAGCGGCGGCTGTCGCACCAGAACGCGGCCTTCGACATCTACGGGCGGGCCCTGCGGGTCGATCCGACCAATCAAGAGGTATTGGGGCAGCTCGATCGCCTGGCGGCCGAGACCGGACATTGGCCCAAGTTGGCCAATCTGTTCGCCACCGAGCTGGAGAAGATCGAAGATCCGCGCCGGCAGATCGATCTGCTGCTGCGCTTGGGACGCCTCTACGAAGAGGAGACCAACCAGCCCGACGAGGCGATCGCCACCTATCGAAAGGCCGTCGAGGCCGAACCGGAGAGCAAGCCGGCGCTGGTGGCTCTCGATCGGCTCTACGGCCGCGCCCAGCAGTGGGACGAGCTGGCGGACGTCGTGCGACGTGAGATCAAGATCGCGCCCTCCGACGAGGATCGCGTCGCGCTGACCTTCCGGCTGGCCCAGATCTATGAGCTGGCGATCATGGATCTCCCCAAGGCCGTCGAGGCCTATCGAGAGATCTTGGTGGCCGATCCGGCCCACATGGAGACCCGCACGGCGCTCGAGCGGATGTTCATGGGCGGGACCATGCAGATGGAGATCGCCGAGGTGCTCGAGCCGCTCTACCGCGCTGGCGAGGAGTGGGAGAAGCTTCACCAGATCCACGAGGTACAGCTCCAGCGCACCACCGATATCGCCGAGCGGCAGGTGCTGCTGCGGCGGCTGGCCGAGATCGCCGAGGGCAAGCTGGTCGACCAGGTGGCGGCCTTCGAGTGGTGGGCCGAGGCCGTCAAAGAGGATCCCTCCTCCGCGCAGGCGCTCGACGAGCTGCTGCGGCTGGCGCGCGCGACCCACCAGTGGGACGCCTACGTCACGACCATGTCCGAGGCCGCCTCGGCCGATCGCCCCCCCGGGGTGCGCCGCGACGTGCTCCTGCGCTTGGCCGCCAGCTTCGAGAGCGATCTGGGCGATCTAGAGCGGGCCGAAAAGGCGCTCCTGCAGGTGCTCGGCGAACACGACAAGGATCCGGCCGCGCTGGCCTCGCTCGATCGCATCTACGAGAGCCAGGGGATGTACGAGAACCTGGCCGGCATCCTGCGCCAGCGCCTGGCCATCACCGACGACACCGTCGATCTGGTCGGCTTCAACCTGCGCCTCGGGCGCGTCTACGGCGAAGCGCTCGAAGAGGTCGACTCGGCCATCGCCAGCTATCTGGCGGTCCTCGAGCACCAGACGCGGTCCCGCGAGGCGCTGGAAGCCCTCGAGCGGCTCTACTTTCGCAGTGAGCGCTGGAGCGATCTCTACGGCGTCTACGAGAAGCTGGCCGAGATCACCGACGACGAGGGCGCGCTGGCCGACTGCTACGCGCGGATGGCCAAGCTGGCCGCCGACGCGCTCGACGACCGCGACAAGGCCGTCGAGCTGTGGGGCCGCGTGGTCGACATGCGCGGCGAGGACGCCATCGCGCTGTCGGGCCTGGCCGATCTGCACGAGATGGCCGGCGAGTGGAAGGAGCTGACCGAGGTCCTCGAAAAGCAGGTCTCGGCCACCCCCGATCCCGAGGCCCGCATCCCGATCTACAAACGCCTCGGGCGCATCTGGGGCGAGAAGCTCTCGCGCGAGCGCAACTCCCTCGAGAGTTGGCAGAAGGTCCTGGAGATCGATCCGCAGGACGTCGACGCGCTCAGGGCCATCGCGGCCAACTACCGCAGCGCGGGCGCCTGGGAAGAGCTGTCGCAGTCGCTGCGCCGCCTGATCCAGGTCGGCCAGCTGGGCGGCAGCGGCATCGAGAGCGACGAGCTCAAGGAGCTGTTCGCGCAGCTGGGCGAGCTCGAAGGCGAGACCCTCATGCGTACGCAGGATTCGATCGACGCCTGGCGCGAGGTGCTCGAGCTCGATCACGCCGACTTCCGCGCGCTGGCGGCGCTCGAGCGGCTATTCATGCAGGAGGCGCGCTGGGAAGAGGCGGTCGACATCCTCGAGCGGCGTGCGGAGGCGCTGGCCAACCCGACCGAGCGGGTGGACGTCCTCATGCAGGCGGCCTCGCTGTGGGCCGACAAGATCGGTGACGGCGGCTCGGCGGCGCAGGTGTACGAGCGCGTGCTGCAGATCGATCCCAGCAACACGACGGCGTCGATTGAGCTGGAGCAGCTCTATCGGCAGCGCAAGAGCTGGGTCAAGCTGGTCGACCTGCTGCTGGCGCGAACCGAGTTCGCCACCGACGCGGCGGGGCGGATCGGGCTGCTGGTACAGGTGGCCGAGATCTACGAGCAGCAGCTCAACGATCGCGACAGCGCCTTCGTGACGTTGCAGGCGGCGTTCCGCGAGGACTACTCGAACGACCATGTGGCCAAGGAGCTGGAACGGCTGGCCACCGCGGCCGACAAGTGGAACGAGCTCATCGGCGACTACACCACGGTGGTCCAGGGGATCGCCGACGCCAAGCAGGCCGCGGACCTGTGGGTCAAGATCGCGCGCTGGTACGATTCGGCGCTGCGCCACACCGACTACGCCATCGCCTCGGCGCAGCAGGCGCTGCAGCTCGACAACACCCACCTCGGCGCGCTGCAGGCGCTGGAGGACTTCTTCCGCAAGCAGAAGAAGTGGACCGATCTGGTCGCCGTGTTGGCCCGCCATGCGGAGTGCGAGCTGGATCCCACGCTGCGGGTCGATATCCTGCTGCAGCTGGCCGATACCTACGAAGGTCAGGTCGGCGACGCCACCCAGGCCATGAACGCCTACCAGCGGGCGCTCGACACCGACGAGCGCTGCATCGACGCCATCAACGCGCTCGAACGGCTCTACCGCCGCACGCAGGCCTGGGACCGGCTGGTCGAGGTGCTGGCCAAGAAGTCGCAGGTGGTCGACGACACCGACCAGGCCATCAAGCTCAAGCTGCAGGTCGGCGAGCTGTGGGAAGACCGTCTCGGCGACAACGATCGCGCCGTCGAGGCCTACAAGGAAGTCCTCTCGGTCGACTCGCGCAACCTGGCGGCGCTCACCGCGCTCGACGCGCTCTACGAGAAGACCGGGCGGATGGAGGAGTACGTCGAGAACCTCGAGCACCGGTTGGAGGTCTCGCCGCCCGAAGAGGATCGCGTCGCCACCTACCAGAAGATGGCGACGATCTGGGAAGAGAACTTCGCCAAGCCCGATCGCGCCGCCGAGGTGCTGGAGAAGATCCTCCTCATCGACGACAAGAACGCCAAGGCCTACCGCGATCTCGAGCGGCTCTACCGCCAAGAGCGCAAGTGGGAGCCGCTGGTCGAGACCTATCGCAAGCACCTGGGCGTCACCGCCGACGCCAACGAGCGGATCGAGATCTTCACCAAGATGGGGCAGGTCTACGAACAGGAGCTGCGCGATCTCGACCGCGCCATCGACGCCTACAGCGACGTGCTGACCGTCGAGGCGGAGCACCCCGAGGCGCTGGCCGGAATCGCCCGCCTCTACGAAGAGACCGAGCAGTGGGATCGGGCGGTCGAGATCATGCGGCGCCTCATCCGCGTGAGCACCGACCCCAAGGAGAAGGTCGACCTCAACTACCGGCTCGGCAAGATCTTCGACGAGCAGATGAAGGATCCCGAGCCGGCCCAGGAGTACCTGGTCGAGGCGCTCTCGCAGGATCCCGCCCACGTCCCGTCGATGCTGTCGCTGCTGGGCATCTACAAGCGGCGCGGCGATTGGCAGAAGGCGGCGCAGCTCATGATCCGCGCCGAGGCCGCCACCGTGAACCCGCTGGAGAAAACCCGGCTGCTCCACGAGGCGGGCAAGATCTTCCAGGACAAGCTCGGCGACGAGGCGCAGGCGGGGGATCTGTTCGCGCGCGTGCTGCAGCTCGATCCTGAGCACGTCGAGGCCGGCGAACCGCTGTCGCAGATCTACTTCAAGCGCGAGGAGTGGGCGCCGTTGGTGCCGATCCTCGAGATGCTGGCGCGCAAGGGCGAGCGCAAGACCAACCGCGAGCTCACGCAGCTCTACCACCACCTGGCCAAGGCGGCCGATCGCCTGGGCGAGAACGAAAAGGCGCTCAAGTACTACAAGCAGTCCTACGACCTCGACTCGACCTACCTGCCGACGCTGGTCGACCGGGCCGGGCTGCTCTACCGCCTCGAGCACTGGGACGACGCCTTCCGTATCTACCAGACCATCCTGGTTCATCACCGCGACACCCAGAAGGACGACGAGATCGTCGACATCTTCTTCCGCCTCGGGCGCATCAAGCTCAAGCTCAACGAGCGCACCAAGGCCGTGAACATGTTCGAAAAGGCGCTGGAGATTCAGCCCGGACACCGCGCGACCTTGCAGGCCCTGGTCGATCTCTACACCGAGGCCGGCGACTTCGAGGCGGTCATCAAGCAGAAGCGCGCCGTGATGGCCTCGTCGGCCAGCTCCCCCGACGAGAAGTTCACGATCTCCGAAGAGATCGCGCAGATCTACAAGGACAAGCTCTCCAACCCGCAGAAGGCCATCGCCGCCCACCTGGAGGCGCTCAACTTCAAGCCGAGCGATCGCCAGCTCCTGCACAACCTCCTCGACCTGTTCAGCGAGACCAAGCAGTGGAAGAAGGCGATGGAGATCCTGATGAAGCTCGCCGAGTTGGAGAGCGGCAAGATCAAGGCCCGCTTCCTGGTCGCGGCCGGCAACATCGCCAACTACGAGCTGCACTCCACCGACGAGGCCGTCGAGCTGTACAACCAGGCGCTCGACGAGGATCCCGACGATCTGAAGGCCTTCGAGCGCATCGACAAGGTGATGACCGCCAAGAAGGACTGGAAGAACCAAGAGCGGAACTTCCGGAAGATGATCAAGCGCCTCGGTCAGGAGCCGACCGGTGATCGCAAGGCGACCCAGGTCGCGCTCTGGCACGGCCTGGGCGAGATCTACCGTTCACGCCTCAAGGACTTCAAGTCGGCCACCGCGGCTTTTGAAGTTTGCGTCCAGCTCGATCCCGACGCGACGCCGCGCCACCAGATTTTGGCCGAGCTGTATCAGCTGTCGGGGCCCGAGTCCTACGACAAGGCCATCAACGAGTACCGCCACCTCATCAAGGTCTCGCCGGACTTCGCGCAGATGGGGGGCTATCTCAAGACATTGCGCGGCCTCTACATGGCGATGCAGCAGTACGACCGCGCCTGGTGCGTCGCCGCGGCGATGGCCTTCCTGCGCAAGGCCGACCCCGAGGAGCAGCAGTTCTTCGAACAGTACCGCCCCAAGGGCTTCGTGCGGGCCAAGGCGCGCTTGACCGAGGATCTCTGGAAGAACATCTACCACCCCGACGAGGATCGCTTCATCTCGCACATCTTCGCCGCCGTCAGCCAGGCGGTCGCCGGCGCGCGGGCCAAGGAGCACAAGGACTGGGGCCTCAAGCGCAAGGACCGGCGCGACGTCGCGACCGATCAGCTTCTCTTCAGCAAGGTGTTCAACTACGTCAACCAGGTGCTCGGTGTGCCGCAGCCGGAGCTGTATTTGCGGCCCGAGTCGCCGGGTGAGCTGGACATGGCCAACGCCCGCGAGAAGGCCCACCTCATCCCCTCGTTCGTGGTGGGATCGAGCCTCCTGCAGGGGCGGCCCGAGAAGGATCTGGCCTACCTGGTCGCGAAGCGGTTGACCTTCATGCGGCCCGATCACTTCGTCCGCTGGCCCACGGTGGTTCCGACGGTGGCCGAGCTCAAGATCGTCTTCCTGGCGGCCCTGCGTCTGGTGCAGCCGAAGTTCGAGGTCAAGGCCGACGTGCAGCAGCCGGTTGCGCAGTATCTCGAGCTGCTCAAGCGGTCGGTACCGCCGCAGATGCTCGAACAACTGGGCGCGGTGGTGCAGCACTTCATCACCGCCAAGGGCGAGGCAGACATTCACAAGTGGTCTAACGCGGTCGACATGACGGCCACCCGGGCCGGTTTCCTGATCTGCAACGATCTCGAGGTGGCCACCCGCCTCGTGCAGACCGAGCCGGTGTCGATCGGCGTCGCCGATCCCAAGGACAAGCTCCGCGATCTGATCCTGTGGTCGATCTCGGAGGAGTACTTCGCGGTCCGTGAACACCTTGGTCTGGTAATCGGCCAAGGCTGACCGGGACCCGGGATCTGGGCGGGGTTCTGGGCGAAATCGGGGTAAATATCGGGGATGGATTCGTCGCTCACCGCCCTGGTCGCCTCTGGGCTCGGCGCCGCCGCGATCGGTGTCTGGCTGGGGCGGCGCGTGGCGTGCCAGCGGGCCGAAGCGCTCTCGGCGGGCATCCGGCAGGTCACCGCCGCGATTGCCCGGGCCGCCGCGGCCGAGTGCGCCGAAATTCTGCGCGCCGGCGAGGTCAACGGTGCCGAGGAAGCGCGCGCAGCTGGCGCCGTCGCGGAGACGGCCCATCACCGGCGCGCCGCCGAGATCGACGCCCGGGCGCGGCGGCTCGGCGAGCGCCAGGCCACGCAGGTCGCCTGGGAATCCCGCGCCAACGAGGCTAGGGAGCGCGCCGCGGCCGCGCGGGCCCGCGTCGCCACGCAGGATGCCGAGGCGGCTCGCCTGAAGTTGGCGGTCGTCGCCGCCGGCAAGGAGATCCGGGCCGCGCTCGAAGCGGCGGCGGGTCTCACCGCGCAGGCCGCCACCGCCGCGATCTGTGACGGCGAGCTCGAAGAAGCTCGCCTGGCGGCCGCGCGCTTCGAGCGCAGCGCCGGTGAGGCCGCCAACGAGGGGGCGGGGCGCGGCGCCAAGCGAACCATGGGGATCGCGATGGGCCGCTTTTTGGGCCACTACCTGACCGAGCGGCTCCATTCGGTGCTGCCGCTTCCCGGTGGCGAGGCCGGCGCGGCGCTCATCGGGCCCGACCAGACCAACCTGCGCGCGATCGAAGCCGTCGCGGGCGTGACGCTGGCGCTGGCCGAGCAGCGCGACAGCGTGCGGCTGGAAGGGCTCGATGGCGTCGGGCGGGAGGTCGCGCGGCGCGCGATCGCCAAGATGCTGCGGCAGCCGAGCGCCGCGCGCGATCCGGACGCGGTGACCCGACTGACCCGAGGGATCTCCACCGCCCTCGACGGCGAGCTGCTCGAGCTCGGCCGGCGGGCCTTTTCGATCTTGGAGATCCCGCCGGCGCACCTCGAAATCGTGAAGTTGGTCGGCCGCCTAAACTACCGGACCAGCTTCACGCAGAATCAATGGAAGCACGCCATCGAAGCGGCGTTCCTGTGCGGCATGATGGCCGACGAGCTGGGCCTCGATCCCCAGATCGCGCGGCGCGCGGCGCTCATGCACGACATCGGCAAGGCGCTCACCCACGAGCTCGACGGCTCACACGCGGTCATCGGCGCCGACTACGCCCGCCGCCTGGGCGAAACGGAGATCGTCGCCAACGCCATCGGCGCCCACCATACCGACGAGCCATTCAACAGCGCCTACGCCTACCTGGTCGCGGCGGGCGACGCCCTGTCGGGTGGCCGACCGGGCGCCCGGCGCCAGACCGACGAGAACTACCTGACCCGCATCGAAGATCTGGAGCGCATCACGCGCGGCTTCCGCGGCGTGGCCGAGGCCTTCGCGGTGCAAGGCGGCCGCGAGGTTCGGATTTACGTGCAAGAGGACCGGGTCGACGATCTGGGCGCCGTCACGCTGTCGAGCGAGATCGCCGGCAAGATCTCCCAGGAGATGCGGTTCCCGGGCCAGATTCGGGTTACCGTCATCCGCGAGCTCAAAGCGATCGAGGTAGCCAGCTGAGATGAACATCGTCATTCCCCCCCTCTTTTTCTATGCCATCGGCGTGGTGCTGTTGGTGGCCGGCGTGGTGCGGGCCGTGACCCTCGGCCGGCGGCGCCCCGAACGGGAGCTGGTCGACGACACGCCCGCGCGCGCCAAGGCCCGCCGCCGCCACCTCACCTTCGGCCTAGTTTGGGTCGCGATGGGCCTCTTCCTGCTGCTCTCGACCGCTGGCCTGCTGCGCCTGCGCCATTGAGGCGCGCGCGCTAGCCGCTTTCAGGTTGACCGGATTGAGGCCGGCGTTCTTCGGTGCCGGCCGGCGGTTCGCACGACGCGCTCGCCGGACGCGCGGATACGGCTGCCGCGCCGAAGAACTGGCGATCGGGGCCTCGATCAGGTCGACGTAAAAGCGCGTTTAGAGCGCTGTGCTGGGCGGTTCGGGCTCGCGCGAGACGGGGCGCTCGATGCTGGGCGAGGTCTCGAGGCCGACGTTTGGTGAGCCCGAACGGCGCTGCCACCAAAAAAGAAAAGCCGGCAGTGCCACGATCGCCGCCGAGAGACAAGAGACCTCACCGAAGATCGCCATCAGCCCGAATCCCTGCAGGGCGTGATTGCGCGCCGCCAGCAGCGATCCGTAACCGACGATGGTGGTCCAGGAACAGAGCGCCACGGCCGCGCCCGTCGAGACGACCGCCCGCGCCACGTCCCGCTCCTCGCGGTAACGGGTGATCACGTTGAGGGCGTACTCGGCCCCGATCCCGAAAGTGATGGGGAGCGCGATGAAGTTCAGGAAGGTCACGTGCACCTGCGCCCAGCCCGCGCCGCCCACCATCAACAACACCCCCAGGAGCAGCGTCCCCCCGGCCAAGAGAGCGGCGGATAGTGGCCGGATCGACAGCCCGATCAGGCACAGGACGGCGATCAACGAAGTGGCGGTGGCGATCGGACCGTCGTGGAGGACCGAGCGGATCATGGCGCCGAAGACCACCGCCGATCCCGAGGTCGCGATGACCTTGCCGTTCGGCAGGTGGAGGTACTGGAGCACCGAGGCGATCTTCAGGAGATCGCGGCCGTTCCAGACCGAGATGCCGGTCTCGGGCGGGTAGACCAGCACCACCCGCCCCACCGTTCCGTCCCCCTCGGTGAACGGCCGCCGCGCGAAGGGCGGAAGGTCCATTGGGCCGAGCTGTCGCAGGCCGGCCGGCGGATTCACCTTGTTGATATCCGCGCGCTCCTTGTCGCTGAGGACCGTCAGCGCCGGATCATGGGTGAGCTTCCGGATCTGCGCGATGAGATCCAGCTTGCGGGCCTGCACCGCGGGCAGGCCCGGAAGTAGATCGTAGACGGTGACGATCTGGCCGATCACGTCGGGGCCGGGGAAGTCGCGATCTTGTCGGCGGATGGTCTGCTTGATCGGCTCCACCTCGTCGACGCTGTCGGCCAGCACGATGGTCGGCGACGGCCAGCGGCCGAACAGATGGTCGACGCTTTTGTTGAACTGCTTGGCCTCGTCGGTGGTCTCCAGCTTGGCGTTGAGCTTGCGGAAGTCGTACTCGAACGGGTCCTTCAGGAAGTGCCGCAGGCCGAACGCGCCGGCGATGGCGAAGACCGTAAAAGCGGCGGTGATGAGGCCGCTGTGGCGTCCGATCGCGCGCGCCAGCGGGCCGAGCTCGATGGGTGGCCGGTGGACCCGCACCGGGCCCTGCTTGCGCCGGCAGTCCAGCAACACCAGCAACGCCGGCAGCACCGTGAAGGTGGAGAGCCAGCAGAAGATCGATCCCACCGCCCCCATCACCCCGAATTGATAGAAGCCCCGGAAGCTGGTCACCATCAGCGAGGCGTAGGCGGCCGAGGCGCAGATCGATGCCACCGCGGTGCCGCGCCAGACACCGGTCAGCGCAAAATGAAGCGCCTCGGTCGGCCCGGACCCGCGGGCCCGATGTTCCTCGTAGCGCGACATCAGGACGATCGCGTAGTTGATGCCGTTGCCGATGATGATCGAGCCGAGGAAGGCCGTCGACGAGGTCAGGTATCCGAAGGCCAGCTCCGCCACCGCGAAAGCCATGGCCGTACCCACGGCGGCCGGGATTCCGGTTAGCGGAATGGCGCGCAGTCGGCCAAAATAGAGGCCGATCGACAGCGCCACGATGGTCACGCAGATGACGGTGACCCACAGGATGTCGCGCTCGATGGCGGCGCGGGTGGCGATGGCGGTGGCAATGGGGCCCGCCAAGTCGGCGCGCATCTGGGGCTGGTACCGCTCAGGAGGATCCTCGGCGATCAGGCGGCGGGCCGCGTCGTAGAGCGCCTCGCCGGCGTGCTCGACGAAGAGGCCGCCGGGGGGGAGCGCCGCGATCCAGACATACTCGCCGTTGTTGCTGGTGAAGACGCCGCCGGGGAAGTGCTCGTCGAGCCCGTCGTGCCGCTCGAGGCGCTTCTGCATCTGGTCGATCGGCTCTTCCTCTTCGAGCGAAACGAAGAGCGGGTTCTTGCGCTTGCTGATCTCGTTGCGCAGCCGGTCGCGGATCGATTCGAGATCGTCCTCGGAGACGAAGAGCCACTTGTTCCGCTGATAGAAGTCGCGGAGGTCGCGGACGTTGTAGCTGGCCAGGCTCACGACCGACGGCGGCAGCGCCCGCAGCTTCTGCGTGAGCGCCTCGGCGTACCGCAGGTTGGCGGCGTGGTCGGGCGACCGGATGCCGATCAGCAGCAACGACAGGTCGCCCATCCGCTTCTGCGTGTTAATCAGCGCCACCACGCCCGGATCATTGCTGGGCAACAGCTCTACGAACGAGGTCTTGAGCTTGAGCCGCGAGGCCAGGCCGAAGCCCCCAGCGAAGACCAGCGCGGCGCCCAGCAGGATCGCGACGGGGTGTCGGGTCAACCACTGCTGGTAGCGACTGATACGCGCGTGCGCTGGGGGCGCCATGGGCGCGGAACGTTAGCAAGGTTTCCCCCTCGGCGGGAACGCATTTGCGGGCCCCTCGCGCCCGCTGCCGACTCCGCCGAAACCCTACGCCCGTGTAGGTCGGCCGGTGTAGGCCGGCCGGTGTAGGTCGGGGTCGGGTGGTCGGATCACCTCAGCCGCTCTTGCGGGTTTACGAATCTCGTCCGCGCCCGTATCCTTGCGGCATGGCTTCGCCTTGCTTCGCTGCCCGGGTGGCCTCCGTGGCGGCCTTGATGGTCCTGGGTCTGGCCTGGGCCGCGCCCCGCTCGGCCTTCGCCGAGGGCGAGGCGATCACCGACGTCCGCGTGCTCGACAACCAGCGGACCGAGGAGTCCACCGTCCGGTCGATCGCTGGCATCAGCATCGGGGACACGCTGGAGTCCGACACGCTGGACGTCGTGCGCGAGCGCCTCAACACCACCGGCCTGTTCGCCGACGTCAACGTCTGGTGGGAGCCCAACGGCTCCGGCGTCCGGATCAACATCTCGGTCAAGGACAAGTTCCCCTGGGCGCCGCTTCCGACCGCCTCGTACTCCTCGAACAACAAGTCGATCGGCCTCATCTTCGTCGATGGCAACCTGTTCGGGCGCGGCAAGCAGCTGGTCCTCGGCGGGCGTCTGGCCACCATCGACTCGGGTCTCACGGCCGCGTACCGCGATCCGTCGCTGTTCGGAACGTGGATGTACTGGCAGCTGCAGGGGATCCTGCAGCGGCAGGTCATCCCCGAGTACGACAGTTACGGATCCGGCGCCACACTGGCCAACCCGATCGAGTTCCGCGAGACCAAACTGTTTTCATATGGGTTCGAACCGGCCTTCGGCATCGCCTTCTTCCGCCGCGTGAAGACGCAGGTGGCCTGGCACCTGGAAAAGTTCAGCTACTTCGGCCCCGGCTCGGACGATCCGGTGACGGGCGCGCAGATGGTGCAGGCCACCCAGCCCGGCACCATCGGGGTGGGGCGTGCCGGCCTGTCTTTCGATTTTCGCGCCCGCGAATTCGCCGTGATGACCGGGGAGGCGCTCTCGGGGGCCCTCGACTACGCGGGCCCGGCCTTCGGCAGCGACTTCACCTACTGGCGGGCGGGCGCCAGTTGGGAGCAGGGCATCAAGTTCTTCCGCGCGCACAACTTCATCTACAGCGCGGGCGCGACCGCGGGTCACAACCTGCCGTTCTGGTCGGAGAACACCGCGGGCGGCCCCAACTTGCGCGGCTATCTGAACCAGCAGTTCCGCGGCGACACGCAGCTGTGGGGCAAGGCGGAGTATCACTTCCCGCTCTTCTCGATCGGCTCGCTCGATTTCCGGGCGCTCGGATTTTACGACGTGGCGGCTATCTGGTTCCGCGACGTGCCGACCGAGCCGGTGATCACCGATCCGACCAACCCCAACCTCACGTACACCCAGCGTGGCACGTCGGATGGCCGGACGTTCCCCATGACCCCTGGCATCAATTCGGGGTTCAGCTGGAGTCAGAGCGTCCACAACGACGTGGGCGCCGGGTTGCGCTTCTTCCTGCGTTCGGTGGCCGTGCCGCTGATCGGCTTCGACGCCGGCTATGGGCTCGAGGCGCGCAGCTGGCAATTCATCTTGGTGATCGGCGCCTAGGGCGCATGCGCCGCACGAAGATTTTTTATTTCATCCCCAACCTTCAACAGGGCGGGACGGAAGGGCAGATCCTGCAGCTCATCAAGGATCTTCCGCCGCGGTTCGAGCCCGTGCTGTGCGTCTACAACGCCGACGAGATCTTCTTCGACGCGCGCTGTCCCCCCGGCCAGCCCGCCTACACGCTGGGGGTCCGCCGGATGGGCCCAGCCGCGCTGGCGCGCTTGACCGAGATCTTGCGCCGCGAGAAGCCCGACATCCTGCACTCCTACCGGGACAAGGCCAACTTCTGGGCCCGGCTGGCCGGTGCGCGCGCGCAGGTCCCCATCACCATCACGGCCTGTCGAAACCGGATGATGGAGCTGCGCTATCTGCTGACGGAAAAGGTCATGTCACGCTTCAGCCGCCTGATCCTGGTC
>Ga0075522_10001028_pt1 | contig 21133 bp, 17 predicted proteins | sample NGEPerA_FD_74796 | JGI IMG/M metagenome (GOLD analysis project Ga0075522, IMG submission 74796) | Arctic peat soil microbial communities from the Barrow Environmental Observatory site, Barrow, Alaska, USA - NGEE PermafrostL2-A | ecosystem: Environmental > Terrestrial > Soil > Wetlands > Peat ...
AAAGCAACTCCCCCGCCGACCGCGTAAAGCTCGGCCGCGATATTCCGGTTCGACGCCTTTCCGCTGGTTTCGGACAGGGCGCCATAAGCGCCTCCAAGGAGGGCGCCCCCCAAAAAGCCGTACAGGAAATTGCTGAATTTGTATTTACTCCCGCTTATTTCCGGCTTCACCGCGCCCGGCTCCGGCAAGCGTTGGGGCGCGGAATCGCCGTCGGCTGAAACGCCTGAAGAAGCCCCTGTCTGAACAAGTACAGGTCCGTCGGTGTCGGGAAGCGCCGGCGCCGCAGCCACCGTGACGCTCAACGCGGCGGATGGACTGATCGCCAGGCTCGCCCCCGGCGGCGGAGTCTGCGCCGGCACCATGACGCCGCTGGGCGCCGTCAACACTGCCGTCGAGGTCAATGCGGCGCTTTGGCTCACGGCCATAGCGCCATCGGCGGCCATCAAGGGCAGCCCCGGGCCAAAGACTACAAAAAAGATGGCTCGCATGAACCAAAATCGGGGCGATTTCAATTCAAGGTGCATTCCTGGCCTTTCGAGGAATGGATTCAAAATCCCGGCATGCCCGGAAAACCGGCGCCCTGCTGGCCCGGTCCACCCCGGCGACGGCCGCCTTGGGACATTTTTTTCATCATCTTGCGCATTTGCTCATGCGAACGCAGAACCTGATTCACGTCTTCGACGCGCGTGCCGGAGCCCTTGGCGATGCGTTTGCGCCGTTCGCCATGGATGATCTCGGGCCTGCGCTTTTCCTTGGCCGTCATGCTTTCGAGCACCGCGATATTGCGCTTCATGCGCCCTTCGTCCATGTCGGCGGCGCCCAGTTTGCCCGCCCCCGGAATCAACGCGGCAAGGTCCTTGAGAGAGCCCATTTTTTTCAACTGCCGCAACTGGTCGAGCAAATCCTGCAAGTCCAGGCCTTGCTTGCCGGCCTTCTTGGCCAGGCGTCCCGCTTGCTCCAGGTCCACTTGGGACTGCACCCGCTCCACCAAGCCGACCACGTCGCCCATGCCCAGGATGCGGCCCGCCAGGCGATCCGGATGGAAGGGCTCGAGGGCGTCGGTTTTTTCGCCGGTCCCGAGGAACTTGACCGGCTTGCCGGTGACGGCGAGCGCGGACAAGGCCGCGCCGCCGCGGGCGTCCCCATCGAGCTTCGTCAGCACCAGGCCGTCGATGCCCACGGCTTCGTGAAAGCGCGTGGCGGTGGGCAGCGCGTCCTGGCCTTGCATGGCGTCCAGCACCAAAAGAATTTCGTGGGGCTGAACGGCGGTCTTCACGGCTTTCAATTCCGCCATCAACGCTTCGTCCACGGCCAAACGGCCGGCGGTGTCGACGATCAAGGCGTCATAACCGCCGCGCAAGGCCTCCTGGCGCGCACGCGCGGCCAAGGCGGGGGGGCTTTCACCGGGTTCGGCGGTGAATACCGTCGCCCCCACGGCTTTTCCCAACACCTTCAATTGTTCGACGGCGGCGGGCCGCTGAAGATCGCCCGCCACCATGGCCACCTTGTGCCCGTCGGCCATCAGGCGGCGCGCCAATTTCGCGGCGGTGGTCGTTTTGCCGGTGCCCTGCAGGCCGCAGAGCAAAATCACGGTCGGCGGCAGGCTGGCCCAGGCCAAGTGGCGGGGACCGGCGCCGCCCATCATGGCCGCCAACTCCTCCTGCACCAGTTTCGCCAGCACTTGATCGGGCGCTAAGCCCCGGACAACCTCCGCACCCAGGGCCCGTTCGCGCACACGCGCCAAGAGGTCCTGCACGACCTTGTAATGGACGTCGGCCTCCAGCAGGGCCTGCCGGACTTCTTTGAGCGCTCCGTCGACGTTGCCTTCGTCGATGCGGGCCGTCCCGGCGAGCTTGCGAAAGGTATCCTTCAGTCGATTCGCCAGGGATTCAAACATGGCGTCCATTCCCTTTAAGTGTGGCGATGGCCGCTCCCCATTCAGGCTGTCCGAAAACTGCCGTGCCCGCCACGAGGACGTCCACGCCCGCCCGGACCGCCAGGGGGGCGGTGCGCTCGTCGATGCCACCGTCCATTTCTATGAGGAAATCCAGGCCCAATTCGCCGCGCAAGCGCCGCAGTTCTTCCGCCTTCGGCAACGCGTCCATCATGAAAGACTGCCCGCCGAAGCCGGGTTCGACGCTCATGACCAGCACAAAATCAACGTCTTTCAGCAAGGCTTTGACGGCCGACACCGGCGTCGCAGGCTTCAGGGCCAAGCCCACCCTTTTGCGCAAAGCGCGCACACAGCGAATGACGTCGGGCGCCGCTTCTTCGCATTCCAGATGGAAACTGATGAGATCGGCGCCCGCCTCAGCGAAGCGCCCGGCGAATTGCGTCGGCCGGCTGATCATGAGATGGGCGTCAAAAGGTTTCGGGGTGGCCGCGCGAATGGATTTAACCAACATGGGTCCAAAGGTGATGTTGGGCACAAAATGCCCGTCCATCACGTCGAGGTGGATCCAGTCCGCTCCAGCGGCGTCGACCACTGCAACGTCCCTGAAAAGGGCGGAAAAATCGGCGGAAAGTATGGAAGGCGCGATCAAAGGCATGGTGCCAACAAGAAAGGACGCTTTAGGGAATGGCGCGGGTTTCGACGAGAACGCCACCCACGCTGATCTGCGCCGTGGCCGGGCCCTGAACCCGGACGTCCCGGCTGACCGTGACCCCGGATTCACACATGCGGTTGTAGACCGGTCTTTGGCCCCGGCTATCGCTGACGACAATCAGCAGGCGGCGTTCTTGGGACACGTCCGACGGCACGGTGTAGCTGAGCGTCGCCAAACGCGCCGCAACCTGGGCCGAACCTCCAGGGACAACGGTCAGGGTGAGTTCCGATCCCAAAGCGACCCGCGTAAAGGCGCCCAAGCTTTGAGTCAATACGCTGCCGGGCACGGCGCTTTCGGCGGTGCCTTCCAAGACCCGGCGCAGAACCAAGCCCATGCGTCCCACCAAAGCGCGGGCGTCGTCGAGGCTGCGTCCATGCAGTTCAGGCATAAGCCGGGTTTGCAACAAAGGCCCGGCGCTGAGGAGCAGGCTTACGCCCTCCCCGCGCGTGACCTGTTGGCCGGCTTCAGGGCTTTGGGCAAGCACGGTGCCGGCGGCTTGGTCGTCCGGCAAGATCGCGGTACGCCCGACTGCGAGCCCGTTCTGGTCCAAAATGAGTTCGGCCTGCCGGGCCGAAGGGCTGCCGACCAATTGCGGAACGCTCAGCACCTTGTCTCCGATGCTCACCACCACCGCAATGGTCCGGCCCCTTTTAAGGGTCGATCCGGCTTCCAGGCTCTGTTCCAAGACTTCGCCGAAGGGGGCGGTGCTGCTATAACGCTCCTCACGCACGCTCATGTTCAGGCCCAGCGAATGCAGTTTCATCAGAGCCGACGGACGGGAGACACCCCTCAAATCCGGCATGGTCACCGTGCCGCCTTTAAGGCTGACCTGCATGACGCAGAAAAAGACCCCTGAACCCAGAAAAATTCCCAGCGCCAAAAGCCGGCACCAAAAGAACAGTTCCTTCACGCCTCCCTCCGGCGCAACTGGCCGCAAGCCGCGTCAATGTCACCGCCTTTTTCGGTGCGCACCATGGTGATGAGGCCCCGACCCTTGAGGACGCTTTGAAAGGCCAGGACGGTGTCAAAAGCGGGAGCCTCGAAATTCAGCCCCTGCACCAAATTATAGGGGATCAAATTCACCTTTGAATCGATGCCCTTCAACAGCGATGCCACGGCGTGGGCCTGGTCCAGGCTGTCGTTGATGCCCTTGAAGAGGGTGTATTCGAACGTGACCTGCAATTCGGTGGCCGCCTGGTAATCGCGGATCGAACGCATAAGCTCTTTAAGCGGGTAGCGGCGATTGATAGGCATGATGCCGGCGCGCACCTCATCCTCGGGCGCATGCAGACTGATGGCCAAACGCAGTTTAAGCCCGCTTTCGCGCAGGGCGTCTATCCCGGAGGCGATGCCGCACGTGGAAAGGGTGATATGGCGCGGTCCCCATTGCCGTCCCGCCGGATCGAGCAGGGCGCTCATGGCTTCACGGACGTTTTCCCAATTGTGCAGGGGTTCGCCCATGCCCATGAGCACCAGATTGTGGATCTCGGCACCTTGATCGGCCTCCATGCCCAGCACTTGGGCCACGATCTCGCCGGGGCTTAAGTTGCGCGCAAAGCCGCTGTCACCGGTAGCGCAAAAGGTGCAACCCATGGCGCAACCCACCTGGGTGGACAGGCAGGCCGTATTGCGTCCTTCGTGCGGCAGAAAGACGGATTCCACCAACTGCCCATCGGCGCATTGAAACAAGTATTTGGCGGTTCCGTCGCGTTGGCTGCGTTGAATGCGATGGGCCTTGAGGGTGATGAGGGCATAGTCGGAATTTAAACGTTCCCTCAGCGTCTTACCCAAATTGTCCATGCCGGTGAAATCGCCGGCTTTGCGTTTGTAGACCCATTCAAAAATTTGTTTGGCCCGAAATGGTTTTTCGCCCAAGCGCTCAAGTTCCGCGACCAGGGTGGCCTTGGACAAACCCAGGAGATCTTTTTTGGCGGTCAAGGATGCGCTAGAGGTCATTTTTTCACGGACGGAGACAGTTTCATAAGGAAGCAAGGATGCGGGAGATTCGAACGCTCCAGATAAGCCACGCTCAAACGGGAATCGGAACAAGATACGCCTTAATATAACTGAACTTTTAGGACGGTGGAAGCCCCTGACTCGGACACTAAAAAGACGTGACTTTTAGATCATTCCATATTATGAAATTATCAACAACATTTGAAGCGATCCTTTTATGACGCGCATCAAATAATCTGACAAAAAAATTACAATTTTGACACCATTTTGAAAAAATAATGGGATAATAAAATCCTGTAAGGGCAATCTCCTTTAGGAGGCCATGATGCTTTTAGACATCGAAGCGGACGCCGCGATTGTACCCTTGGCCCACCAGCGCCGACGACATCAGCGCGAAGATCTCTGTTTCAAAGTTCGTTTTCGGGTCTTGCATGGCGCCGACGCCGCGAAAGTGCTCGACCAAGTGCAGATAAGCGCGGGCGACGAAACAAGCGAACCTGAATCGGGCGACGAGACTTATGCGGCAAATTTGTCTATGGGCGGGCTAGGCCTGTGCGGCCACTTCAAAACCTTAGAAGGCCGCACCCTCAGTGAAGGCGATTTTCTAAAAATCGAAATCCAGCCGCCCCGCCTGGACCAGACCGTGCGCTGTTTAGGCCGCGTGGCGTGGATTGAACTCAGCCCCGAGACAGGAGTCTTCAGGGCCGGGGTATCGTTTTTGGCGGTAAATCCGGAAGACCTGAAGAAAATGCGGACTGTGGAATAGATCCATGGGCGCCCAAGACGCTTTCGCTTTCATCGCCGCCAAAAAAAAAAATCGAGGCCTAAACGCGCCCATTGTCTACGGTCCGGCAATGGGCGTTTTTTTATAAAATGGGTCCGGGACCCGAAGGCCAACGTTGCGCCGAACCTTTTCTCAGCAAGATGACCAGGGCATTTTTGGCGCCGATACAGGCCAACCGCAAGGGCTGACCTTGCGCCATGAGCCCCGCGACTAGGCTCGCCAAGACACAACCCGTGCCGCGCGTATTGGGCGTTTCAAGGCGGGCGCCTTCTATCCAAAGACCCTGCCCTTCATCGCACAAATAGTCAGGAACGCGGGGTCCCGGCAAATGTCCGCCCTTCAGCAGAACCGCATTAAAGCCGCTGTTTCGTAATTTTTTGGCGGCGGATTCCATGCCTTCGGCGTCCGAAGCCGCTTCTTCACCCAGCAAAAGCGCCGCTTCAGCCAGGTTCGGGGTCAAAAGGGCGGCCTTGGCGCCAAAAAAAATCCGCAAGGAAACCGCAAGATCGGCGTCCACCAAAAGTCCCCCGCTGGTGGCGGAAAAAACCGGGTCGAGCACCAGGGGACCCGTATAGTCGTTCAAGGCCTCCGCCACGGCTTGGGCTTGCGCTGGGCCGGGCAGAAGACCGATTTTAACGGCGCCCACAGGTAAACTGCGTCGCGCCGCGGCGATTTGTTCTTTCAATAAATCAGGGTCCACCGCCTGCACCCGGCGGACGCCACCCTGATCCTGAACCGTCAGGGCCGTGGCGACAGGCGCCACAAAAATATTCAACGCGGCCCCGGCGCGCAGATCCGCCGCCAGCCCCGCATGGCCGGAGGGATCCAAACCGCCGATCGCGAGCATTACACCGGGATGACTCATTCAAGGCCCCTTAAACGAAAGTCAGCTTCACGTTCAGCGCCAAGACCAGCCGGCAGTCTAACACCGCGCGTTGACTCCCGACCAGCCCCGGGCACATACTCTTGCCCCCATGAAGACTTTTAAGGCCATTTTTTCGCCGCCTCTCCTGTCCAGGCGGTCTCGAGGTGAAGCCATGCCGCAAGACGAGGAACCGCTCGCCGTCAAACTCCTGGCGCCCGAGGAGATCGACCGTATTCTTGCGCTCGACGCAGAAACGCGGGGTGAATGGATGTTGGAAGACTGCGCGCGCTTTGAGTGCGCGTGGGGCCTCGTCGATGCGCAGGGTTGGGTGGTCTACCAACTGGCCGAGTCCGCCGAAGGCCGCAGTCCCTGGGCTCTGCCCCTATGGCCGCGCCAAGAATTGGCCGCCCTCGCCGCGCGCAGCGCGGACGAACAGCCGCGCCGCTTAGGTCTAGAAGAGGTCCTGGAAGAATTCCTGCCGGAAGTGGACCGCCGGGGCTGGCAGGTCCTAGCCTGCCCCAACCTAGCCGGCGGCTTCAGCGAATCCGCCCTGCATTTTCGTGTGCGTTTGGCGGAAGCTTGGAGCGAATTGAACGAAGAAGAATCCTGAAATTCCGGCCACCCCGGAGTCGGACTTGGCTTTTAAATTTAAGGCAAACAGTGGCCGGCTTCCCAATACAAAAGATCACGTTCAACTTTGGCGACGCTCAATAGATCCAGTTCGGGATAAGTTTCCAACAGGGTGCCATGCTTGCTGACCACATAGGCCTGCCCCCATTGTACACCGTCGGGCAAGGTTCCCGAATATAGGCAAGGGGGGTATGCGGGCGCGGGCCAGGGCGTAACGATGGCGTGCAGGTTTTGATAGATGACGATCAAACGCGAGTCCAACCAATCAAAAACCCTGGCTTGATCCTGAAAATGGGTCACAAAAACCAGGACATCGGAATTGACCCTGGATACAAAGAGCAGGACAGCATGCTGTTTTTTATACAAGTCCACCAATTCAAACAAAGTTCCGTCGGGCCGCTTTAAAAAAAAATTGGGGAAAGGTTGAGCCTGGGCAAGAGTGCTCATTCGATCAACTCGTCAACCTCGTCCATGCCACTGACGACGGCCGGCGGAAGCTCCCCCAATTGATATTCGTGTGCATGGCGCACAATGGACAAGGCGACCGCCAGAGACGCCAAGGGCCGCTTCGGCTGGACCCGGACAGGGGACAGCGAAGGGGTCGCCGTGGTCCGATAGGCGGCTTGGTCGAGCTTCGGCGGTGCAGTGATCGCCGGGGGCAGGAGAACGGGAACAGGCGCAGGAACAGGCGCAGGAACAGCCACGGGTGCCGCCGCAGGGCCGGCAATTTGCGCCATCGGCTGCACAGTCGGGCGCAACTCCAAGGCGGGAATAGAAGTCTTCGCGGGCGATGGGGACGACGCCGTCGGGGGCAGCATAACGCGCAGGCCGGCGCGTGCCCGCCGCAACAGCTCGTCATAAGTGCTGTCATCCGGCTGGGCTTGCGTCAGCCGCTCAAAGAGTTGAACGGCTTCCTCGTAAAGGCCCTCGGCTAAGCAGACCTCACCGATGGTTTTCAAGACCACCCTGTCCGCCTGCCGGGCCGAACGAGGGGCGGCAGCGGCAATCTGTCCGACAGGCTCGCCCGCCGGCGTCTTCCCCTTGACCGGCGCTGGACCGTTCTGGGAGGGCGAAAGGGGCTCGCATTGTCCTTGGGCCCACCTAAAATAGACGTCCGCAGATACCTTCTCCCCGCGTTCCAAGGCTGAACGCCCTAAAACCCTGAAGAAAGCCTGAACCTCCGGACTGGACAAGTCCAAATGGGCCGCCCCGCGTTCGGCCTGAACCAAGTCGCCGCTTTGAAGAAAAACGGCCGCGGACAAGGGGCTGCTTGCTCCGTCCGGGACAGGCTCCAAAAGTTTGAACAACGTTTCGGCTTCCCCGGCCGCGCCGGCTTGAAGCATCGCCTGGACCGCTGACTTGATGAAACGAATCCCTTCCGACTCCTTGCCCTCTGTTTTTAGGCAGGCCAGCAGGGCATCCAAAGATTCGCTTTGCGCGGGCTTCAACTCAAGCACCCGCTCAAAATAGGGCCTCGCCTTGGTGCGAACCCCGTGTGCGTAAAAGGCCCTAGCAACGATCAGGTATTGATCTGCGGCCTCGTCAATCCGGTTCAACCGGACGAAAAGGCTCGCCAAACGTTGATAAGTGATGGTGTGGTTGGGGAACTGCCGAATGGCTTCATAGTAGCCGGCCACGGCCTTTTCGTAATTGCTTGCCACGATCGCGTCTTCCGCCGCCACCAGCAGCCCCAAAAGCCGGAGACGGGTTTGCGTGGTGGAATCAAGCGATGCGGGATCCAGCTCAAGGATCTTGTGGTGCACCGCCAAAGCCATGTCCGCGCGACCCAGGCGATTGTAGGTTTCCGCCGCCTGGTTATAGTGTTTGTAGGCGGAGGAATGCGCGCCGGTATAGGCGTAAACATCCCCGGCCTGCGAACGGGCCTCCGGATCTTCAGGATCGAGCGCCAACATGCGTTCCAATTGCTCCCGCGCCTCGACGGTGCGGCGCTGGGTCAACAACTGGGAGATTTCATGAAAGATCGCTTGCGATGCCTGACTCATAGTTTTGGATCATACCACTCGGGCAGGCGCTCCGCCACGTTGACCAATGCGGAGTCCGGTTTTAAAGTGGGCATCCTTTCCTAGAGGAATCCTTGGCCCAGACCATCCCCGTGTCCAATCTTAGACCCCATCCCCACAAACCATGGACCGCTTACGCCTTCAGCGCGGGACAATGGCTCCTGGCCCTGACCTTGCTGGTCTTGCCCCTGATTTTTTCCACCCGGACCCAGGACCAATTCGAACTTCCCAAACAATTGGCCCTGAGGGCCTTCACCAGCCTGCTTTTGGGGACGCTTTTGGTCCTGATGCTGGCAGACGGCGCGTTGGGCTGGCGCAAAACCGCTTTGGACTGGCCCATTTTAGCATGGAGCCTTTGGCTGATCGCCTGCACCCTGCATTCCGTCAGTCCATCCCTAAGTTGGCGCGGGGAATACGAAAATTTCGCGGGCAGTCTGACTCAACTGAACTATTCGGCTCTGTTCTTTCTAACGGTGCAATTCATCCACAGCCCCGGCAAGGCCCAATTTGCCGTGCGCGCCCTGCTGGCTTCGGCGGTCGGCGCCGCGCTGTATGCCTTGATGCAGGCTTTGCAGCGCGATTGCGTCGTTTGGAGTTCGGTGTCGGTGGTTTCAGACCGCTTTTTTGGATCGCTGGGAAATCCCAATTTCCTGGGCGGTTTTATGGCCATGGCCATCACCCTGAAATTGGCACTTATCCTCATCGGCCCGCGTAAGGACAAGTCGGGCGATGAGGAAAGCCCTTGGCGTTGGCTTGTGGTCGGCGGCTGGGCGCTCACCTATCTTTTTGCCGGTCGTGCGGACTTGCTCGACCCCTTCGCGTCCCACACCCAAGCCAGCGCCAGCAGCGGCCTTGTTCTCCTGCTGTGGCTGGCGACCCTGATCGCCGCGCCGGTATTGCGCCGCAGGGGGCGCCCCCGCAGCGCCTACGGACTGTCCCAAGGGGCGGACCTCCTTCTGTTCTTCCAGACACTGGCCAACACCGCCACCCGGGGAGCGTTCTTGGGGCTGATGGTGGGCATCGGAGTTTTGGCCCTGGGCTGGCTGGCGCGGCGTCCTTCGGGGTCTCCGGCAAAGGGCCCCATGGCGTTGCGCTTGGGACTGGGCTTAAGCTTGTCGGCCTTGGTTTTGGTGGGAGCTTTCGCCGGTTTGGGGCCCGCCTTCCGTCAGCGGACTTTGGATTCCCTGAAGAACCCAAGCCAAGCGCTGGAAACGTCGCGCCTGGAAATCTGGCTCCCAGCCCTGAAAATATGGCGGGACCATCCCATCGCCGGCACGGGCGTGGACACCTTCAAAACCGTGTTCCCCTCCTACAGCCTGTCGCGCTTCGCAAAATACGACGGCGAGAACGTTTCTTCCCGCATGGCCCATTGCGAGCCCTTGCAGATCCTGGCCACCCAAGGCGCGGTGGGCCTAATCCTATGGCTATGGCTGTGCGCCACGGCTTTCCGCGCGTGGTGGCGCGTCCTGCGTCAAAACCAAGATCCCCAAGCGGGGGCCATTCTGCTGGGCCTGGGCCCCCTTGCCGCCGCCTACCTGGCCCAAAATCTGGTCAGCTTCGGCGTCGCGGGCATCAGCGTTCCCTTTTGGATCTGCCTGGGGCTGCTCTTTTGCACGGAGGGCCCGGCGATCCGAATTGAGGGCGCCCCAAAACCGTCGCGCTTCAAACTCCCGGCGCTGGGACCAGGGCCCGCTTTGGCTTTGGGCGGTTTTTTGGCCATCGGCGGCCTTTGGCTCGATGGCACGACTCTGCGAGCCGATCTCGACTACGCCTTCGCCAATGAACTCCAAAACGAATTACCTAGTCTCGACAACGCCTCCATCGGCGATCTGCGCGGCGCGGTCGGATTCGCGCTGAACGACATTGAAACCCTGAAGAGCCCCTTGGCGCCCGATCTGGATGCCGAAGTATCCCTCTGGAAACAGGGCTTGGCGGATTCGGAAACGCGCCTGGCCCAACCCGGCGCCGAAGCGGCCTTGCGCCCCTTTTATCTGCGGGCCGCCGGAGCCCTCTTGATGGTTTTGGCCGCCGCGCATCTTAGGGAAGCGGTGGAACTGTGCCCCAACGAAGTGAAGTACCAAGTTTATTTGGGCTTATGCTATGAAGGGCTTTTCAAAAACTGCGACCCCCAACGCCGGGCGGTCTGGTTCCAAGCGGCCGGCGAAGCCTACCTTCGAAGCACCGAACAAAACCCTGGGAACGCCTACTACCGCGGCAATCTAGCCCGCCTATGGAGCCTCGGAGCGGAAAACGGCAACGTCGATTTCTTCGAAAAATCGCAGGAATACTACCTGCAAGCCATCGCCTTAGCCCCTGTCACGCGCCTGTTTTATGAAAATCTGCTAAGCCAACAGGCCCGTTTTGCGCGCTTGAAAGACGCGGGCGACTTGATGGATAAGATGGAAGCGAGGGACAAGGAATTGGCTCCTATCCTGCTCATTGAAGGGGCCAGCACCTTTTTGCAGTACCGAAACTCGAGCTTCCCCGCTTGGGACACCAAAACCAAAATCGCGGCCCTGAAGGCCGAGCTGGATTGGACCGCGCGCGCTGTGGCGCTGGCGCCCGACAACGCTGACTATGCGTTTTCGTTGGCCGTCTTCAAGGCACAGACGGGTGATCGCGCGGGGGCGGCACAATGGGCGCGCAAAGCGCTGATGTTGAATCCCAGTTTGGATGCGGCGAGAAGGTTTTTGGCGGAGAACCATTTGGAATAAAGCGCGTTTCGGTAAAGCCCACAAAATAATCATATTCCGGGTTCAAAAAAATCGGGCCATTGTTATGTGCTCGCCAGTCCCCACAAGGCTTCCACGGTATTCCAATTTCGCATGGTACAGACGCTCTTAAGCGTCGCGTCAAAATACGCATTGGTGAGTTTCGTGCGGGCGACGCCGTTGGGAAGATGAAAATACACTTCCCGCCCCAGGACGGCAAAACGATCCCCCGGCGAGCGCTCGGGGTCCAAGGCTTTCAGCGCGACCGGGGACGGCTTATCCGATAAAAAGGCGACGTGGCAATGTTCCGGAGCCGCGCCTTTTTTCAGGAAAGGGTTCACCTTGAGCAAGGCCGCCCATTGAACGGCGCTTCGCAGGACCATCGGCGCTTCAAACCCGGTTTTTTTTTGGATGGATCCCGCAAAAGCCTCGGGCAGGTCGGCGACCGTGGACGGCGCCGCTTCAAATACGGCATTGCCGCTCTGAATATAGGTTCGTACGGCTTTGCACCCCAGGCCCTCCAATAGGGCCGCCAAATCCTTCATGGGCAGTTTATGCTTTCCACCCATATTGACGCCCCTCAATAACGCGACATAGAGCATGCTTCCTCCCCTTGGCCGGTCAGGACACCCAGGCGTCCAGGCCTAGGCCTGTCAGCGTGTTGAGCGCTTCAGGATCCAAAGCCAGCTTCAGCCCGGCTTTCTGCACGACCCGGCGGTGACCATCATGCAGGTGCAGGTACAGCGGGGTGCCCCCGGGATAGGCCTGGGCCCAGGCGAGCAAGGCTTCGGCTCCGCTGCCCTCGCCGGGACGCAGTTGCACGTGCAATTCCTTGGCGCCCGCCAGGGCCCTGTCCAAGGGCAGCAGCTCATCGGCCGAAATCCGGGCTTCATCCCCACCCAAATCGAGACGGCCCCGGACCAGCACCCGGGCGTCTTTCTGCGCGACGGCGCGGACGCTTTCCAGGACCTTCGGCCACAGGATCACTTCGCAGACGCCGTCGAGGTCCTCCAACATAAGACGGGCCATGGACTCGCCGCGTTTGGTCGTTTGTTGTTTCAGCCCCAATACTAGGCCTCCGGCGGTGACGGTTGCCCCGTCTTTTCCTTCGGCCAAGGCGGTGAGGGGCATGCAGCGGAAAGCTTTAAGGGTTCCGGTCCAGGCGTCCAAGGGATGCCCACTCAAATAAAAACCCAAGGCCTCTTTTTCGCAGGCAAGACGCTGGATGTCGTCCCAAGGCAGGACAGTAAGGGATCCCGAGGGCGCAGGCTCCGGATCCAAGCCGGCGTCCCCAAAGAGACTGCCTTGACCCGTAGCCGCCTCCGCCCGGGCTCTCTGGGCGCGGTCCGTAGCCGAACTGAGGTCCGCCAAGAGAAAGGCGCGCCCCGAACTGCCCCCTGGCGCCAGGCTATCCAGGGCGCCCGCCTTGATCAGATGCTCCAAAGCTTTACCGTTCACCAATGCCGCATCGCAACGTTCCAGCAGGTCTTGCAGCGACGCAAAGGGACCCGGGGCGCGCGCCGCCACCAAAGCGTCCATGGCGGCCTCTCCCACATGGCGCACGGCGGCCAAGGCGAAACGCAGTTTGCCTTGCTCCAGATGGAAGCGGGTCAGGGAAGTCTGCACGTCGGGACCCAAAACCTGGATGCCGGAACGACGCGCCTCGGCGAGCGTGGACTGCATGCGTTCCGGCGCGCCCATTTCGGAGCTTAAACAGGCCGCGAAGAAGGCCGCAGGGTGATGCGCTTTAAGCCATGCGGTTTGATAGGCCAAGACGGCATAGGCGGCGCTGTGAGCCTTGTTGAATCCGTACTCGGCAAAACGGGCCAACAGATCAAAAAGCGGTTCCGCTTCAGCCGCAGTCACCCCCTTGGCCGCGCTGCCGTCGACAAAGGCGCGGCGCTGTTTTTCAAGCAATTCAGGGTCTTTTTTGCCCATGGCCCGGCGCAGGATGTCGGCCCCGCCGGCGGTGAATCCGGCCACGTCCATGGCGATGCGCATGACCTGTTCCTGATACACGATGACACCATAGGTATTTTTTAGTATGGGTTCCAAGGCGGGCAGGTCATAACGCACCGGAACCAAGCCTTCCCGCCTCTTGACGTATTCGTCGATCATGCGCATGGGGCCGGGACGGAACAGGGCGATGAGCTGGTCGAGATCCTCGACGTTCTTTGGCTTGAAGCGCTTCAGCAAATCGCGCATTCCCCAACTTTCAAGCTGGAACACGCCGTGGCTGTCCCCTTGTCCCAGCATGGCGAAGACAACAGGATCAGCGTCGGCGAGGCGGTCCAGGTCGGGGCTTGGGCCGCCGCTTAAGACGATTTGACGGGAGGCCTCGTCGATGATGGACAAGGTACGCAAACCCAAAAAGTCCATCTTCACCAAGCCCAAACGCTCCAGACCCGCCATGTCCAACTGGGTCACAACCCCAAAATCCCCGGAACCGCCGCTGCATAAGGGGACCTCCTCGGCCAAGGGACCCTGCCCGATGACCACCCCGGCGGCGTGGGTGCTGGCGTGCCGGGCCAAACCCTCCAAAGACTTGGCTATTTCCAGGAGATGCGCTGTGCGACCGTCCGCGGACGCCGCTTTCAGTTCCGGGCTTTGCTCCAACGCGCGTTCAAGGGTCATCTCGGGTTCCGCAGGCACCATTTTGGCGAGCGTGTCCACTTCGCCATAGGAATAATCCAGAGCCCGCCCCACATCACGCACGACGGCGCGGGCGGCCATCCGCCCGAAGGCGGTGATCTGGGCCACCCTGGCGCGTCCATACTTTTGAACCACATACTCAATGACTTTTTCGCGTCCGGTGTCCGCAAAATCCACATCGATATCAGGAGGGCTGATGCGTTCGGGATTGAGAAAACGTTCGAAGAGCAAGCCCTTGGCCAAAGGATCAATGGCCGTGATTCCCAACAAATAGGCCACCAAAGAGCCCCCCGCCGAACCGCGGCCGGGCCCCACGCGCACCCCCATCCGGCGGGCGGCGGACACGAAGTCCGCCACCACCAAAAAATAACCGGCATAGCCCAAGCGCCCGATGACCTTTAGTTCATGCTCCAAACGTTCCTGCGCCGAAGGGATGCCCTGTAGACCGGGAAAACGCGCCGGCAAGGCCTTTAAGCATAGGCCCCGCAAATACTCCAGGGGATCGAGCACGCCCGCAGGCAGATCAAAGGAAGGAAGGCGCAGCCCCGTCTTCGGCAGGACAAAGGAACAGGTCGCCGCGACGGCAATCGTCGTGTCCACCGCCTGGGGCGCCCACGCGAAGAGCTCCCGCATCTCGGCTTCGCTCTTGAGGTAGAACTCTTCGGTGCCGAAACGCATGCGTTTGGGGTCGTTGACGTTGGTGGCCGTTTGAATGCAGAGCAGGACGGCATGGGCCTGCGCGTCGCGGCGGTCCAAATAATGGCTGTCCGGAGTGGCCACCAAGGGCACACCCATTTCGCGCGACAGGCGGGCCAGCCCCGCGTTTACGCGGGACTGCTCCTCAAGCCCATGGTCCTGGATTTCCAGATAAAAATGATCCCGGCCAAAGATGTCCTGATAGGTCTCGGCCGCGCTGCGGGCCGGGCTTTCTTCACCCCGCAAGAGGTAGGACGCGATTTCACCGGACAGGCAGCCCGACAGACAGGTCAAACCGCGCGCATGCTGGGCCAGGAGCGCCTTGTCGACGCGGGGCTTGTAATAGAAGCCCTCCAGGTAGCCTTTGCTGCTGAGTTGCATGAGGTTGCGCCAGCCTTCTTCGTCGCGGGCGAGCACCACCAGATGGTGGCCGGCGTCCGCCGGACCCTGGCGACCATGCCGGTCAAAGCGGGACCCGGGGGCCACGTAGAGTTCACAACCCAAGATGGGTTTGACCCCTTGGGCGATGCACGCGTCATGAAATTCCACAGCCCCATGCAGATTGCCATGGTCGGTCAGGGCGCAAGCCGGCATGCCCAATTCGCGGCAGCGCGCCGCCAGTTCGGGCAAGCGGATGGCTCCGTCGAGCAGGCTGTATTCGGAATGGACATGGAGCGGGACGTAGGCCAAGACCTAAGCCTAAAAAAAGGGGGGCGTACAAGGATCAGGGGGCTTCGGAGGCCTGCAGGCAGATCAGAGAACCCTTGCGACCGGCGATGAGCACACGTCCGTCCGCGAAGGCAGGTGCGGCGTAGACGCCCCCGGGGACCGGCAGGTGCCACAATTCCTGGCCGGTCGCAAGATCGAGAACATACAGGATGCCGTCGTAAGAACCGATCCACACCAGTTGCCCGGTGATCATGGGAGACGACAAGACATAGTCCCCGGTTTTAAAGGCCCAGCGACGGACACCGCTGGCCGCGTCCAAACCATAAACAAAGCCGTTGGCCGAACCGATGACCAGTGAGCCATCGTCCCCCAACGCGGGAGAGCTCATGATGCCTTTGCCCGTTTCGTAGGACCAAACCTTGGTGCCATCGGCGAGGGACAAGGCGTAGACACGACCGTCAGCGCAGCCCAAATAGGCATGTTCGGCGTCCATGGCGGGAACCGTGTTGAAGGCGCCGCCGCCCTTGAAGGTCCACCGCAACTGCCCGTCGTTGAGGTCCATGCCATAGACACTCCCATCGCGGGAGGCCATCACGACGAGCCCGGCTTCCTCGGCAGCGCCATTGTCGTGCAATTCGCCGCCTGTGGGACAGGTCCAATGCGCGCCGCTGCCGAGATCAAAGCCATAAATGGAATGGTCGTCCGACCCGAAAATCAAACGTTGGCTATCGACCAGCATGGGGCAAAAAATATCACCGCTTCGGAAAAAAGAAAAGGAAGTCGGACCGGCGCAATAGGAATGGACCACGGTCCCGGCCGTTAAGGACAGGGCATACACGCAGGCGTCGACACAGCCGATATAAACGCGATCGTCCTGGATGGCCGGGGCCGAACCCCAGATCCGGTCGGGCAGAATCCGCTCCCAGCGCTGGACGCCGCTTATCAGGTCCCGCGCATAGACCCGCTTATCCGAGGAACCCAGCACCACCAAACCATCCGCGATCGCCGGCGAGGAGTAAAGAGAACCCTTTAGATGGACCATCCAATCGACGCTGATTGGGAGCCTGAGCGCAGGGCCGCGTCCCGTGCGGGCGTTGTCCCCTTTGAAGGTGGGCCAAGAATCGCGGGAGGACGATGGTTCGGTGCTCCCGGACGGGCTCGGCACATCGGCCGCCATGGCCTTAAACGGGGACGCAAAAAACACGACGCCGAGCAAAGCACTGCGGAGTGCCCAAGGTTCAGGACGCATGGGCCCCGGTTTTGAGCGACAAGGCCCGGCGCATAGCCTCGAAGGTCATCAAAAAATAGGCTTCCGCTTCCAAAGGATAAGCCAAGGATAGATGGGCCCGCGTTTCGTCGCCCACCCGGGCGTCGGCGCAAGGCACCCGCATGAATCCTACGCCGTTGCTCCGGGTCAAAACCGGCCCACCGCCGGGGGGAGACAGGTCCAATTGAAACGCCCCGCTCAATTCGAGTCGGGCCGCCCTACCGGGAAACCGGCCTCGAGCGTGGGCCGCCGGAGCCTGCGTCGCAAGTGCGGCAGCGATGTCCTCACGCCTGAAGCGGGGATGACGGCGCGGATCCGGCAATTGAAAACTGACGGCGAGGGCGAAGTCTGCGTCATGGGCTTTGCGGCTATAGGCCTGCACCGCGTCCGCTTCTTCGAGCGCCAGGCGCAGAAGGCCGGCGGCCCAGCCAGGGTTGAAATTTTCAAAGCCCGTATCGCCTTCCATGCGCCCCAATTCAAAACCCACCAGGTCGAATTCCACCCCCGCCTTTTCGGCGGCTTTCCGCGCCGCCCGTTCGTCGCCCAACAAAAGATCCCCGACGCTCTCAAAGAGCTCACCGACGCGCCAAGGGTCCGCCCGCATCCATTCTTTGAGGTCGTCGAGAGGCGTCAACTGGGTGTCGTCGACATGCACGAAGAGGTCCAAGCCCAGGGCCTGCTGGACGAAGTCCGGAATCAACAAGGCCGAGCTGAGCGTAAAATCCAAGGTGGGTACCCCGTCGGCGGATTGGGATTCGCTCAAAACGCTCATGACCGGCGGATCTTTTGTTTGGGGCGCATGGGGGCTATTCCCATTCGATGGTGGCAGGCGGTTTGCTGCTGATGTCGTATACCACCCGGTTGATGCCGCGCACTTCGTTGATGATGCGGCTGCTGATGCGCGCCAGCACCGGCCTGGGGATGTCGGCCCAATCCGCAGTCATGGCGTCCGTGCTGGTCACGCAACGCACCGCGCAGGTGAACTCATAAGTGCGCTCGTCGCCCATGACGCCGACGCTACGCACGGGCAGGAGCACCGCGAAAGCCTGCCAAAGCTTGCGGTAAAGGCCGGCTGCGCGGATTTCCTCGGTCACAATGGCGTCCGCCTCGCGCAGAAGGGCCAATTTCGGCTTGGTCACTTCGCCCAAACAGCGGATCGCAGCGCCGGGACCCGGAAAGGGATGGCGCCAGACGAAGGATTCGGGAAGCCCCAGGGTCTCGCCTAAAGAACGCACCTCGTCCTTGAACAGTTCCCGCAAAGGTTCGACCAGTTTGAAGCGCATGTTCATGGGCAGGCCGCCGACATTGTGGTGGCTTTTGATGACGGCCGAGGGGCCCTTGACCGAAACGGACTCGATGACGTCGGGATAGAGCGTTCCCTGAGCCAAAAATTCGAACTTGCCGACCTTGCGCGCCTCTTTTTCAAAAATTTCGATGAAGGTGGCGCCTATGATCTTGCGCTTCTTCTCCGGGTCCTCGACCCCTTGCAAGCGCTTCAAAAACAGGGGGGCGGCCTTGGCGACGCGCAGATCCAGTTTGTAGCGCTTACGGAACATGGTCTCGACTTCTTCGGCCTCGCCCTTGCGCAGGAGGCCGTTGTCGACGAAGCAACAGGTGAGTTGTTTACCCAGGGCTTCATGCAGGAGCAAGGCCGCGACGCTGGAATCAACCCCGCCGGAAAGGCCCAACAATACCCGACCCTGGCCCACCTGGGCGCGGATGGCCTGGACTTTTTGCCGCCGCAAGCCCGCCATGGACCAACTGGGCTTGATGTCGGCGACCCGGACCAAAAAATTGCGCAGCATATTCATGCCGCGCGCGGTGTGGACCACCTCCGGGTGGAATTGCAAGGAGTAAAAACGGCGCTTTTCGTCGGCCATAGCCGCCACCGACGCCTTAGTTTTCGCCAAGGCCTTGAAGCCGACGGGAAGCTTCTCCACGTGGTCGCCGTGGCTCATCCATACTTTCTCGCGGGCGCCCAAGCCATGAAACAGCAGGCCTGGGTCCTTGATTTCGACGATGGCGTCTCCATATTCGCGGCTGTTGGCCGAACGCACCACCCCGCCCAAAAGGTGCGCCATAAGCTGCATGCCGTAGCAAATGCCCAGGATCGGCAGGCCCAAGGAGAAAATACCCGGATCCGGCTTGGGGCTTCCCTTGGCGTGCACGCTGGCCGGGCCGCCCGAAAGTATGACGGCGGAGGGGTCCAAGGCTTTGATTTGCGCCAACGTCAGGGTATAGGGATGGATCTCGCTATAAACTCCGATTTCCCGGACCCGGCGGGCGATGAGCTGGGTGACTTGGGAGCCAAAATCAAGGATGAGGACGAGCTTTTGTTTGGGCTGGGGCATGGCGACCTTAACGCTTAGGATAGGCTATTGTCGGGGAGCGCCATTCAAAAGAAAACCGAATTTAACCGAGCCGTTGCAAGCGACAATAGCGTCGGAGGCGAGGAAAATGTGACGTTCCAGGGCTACAGGGATGGCCCTGGCCCGCCACATTTTCCTGGCCTCCGGCGTTTCCACATGGCGGCACCTTTAGGATCAAACCGATCTGCTCATCGCCAGCCAGCGCTTGCGTTCAGGTTCTGGATAATGCTCGATGGCGTAACGCAGCATGGTGCGGGGCATGTGGTGGGCGTTTTTTTTCAGGAAACCGCTCAAATCTTCACGGGAGACGCGTTTGCCGACCTCACGCAGCATCCATCCGGCGGCTTTGTGCAGGAGGTCTTCGGGATCATTCATAAGCAGGCCGGCCAGGCGGAGGGCGTCCTTGGATTCGCCGGCCTTGATGAAGGCCCAAGTCGCGACCATGGCGATGCGACGCTCCCATAATAAATTTGAAGTGACCAAGTCGTATAAAAGGGCGCGGTTTTTATCGAACAACCAAATTCCCAAAATTTTGTCGGCGCTGGAATCCACCAGGTCCCAATTATTCACGTGCCGGGCATGGGTCAAGTAGGCTCTTACAATACGGCCTCGGACGCTCTCGTCTTGGGTGGCCTTGAATTGGAGCGTCCAGATGCTGAGGGACGCCAGGCGTTCTTCGTGGACCCCCGTTTTCAAGAGCTTGAGGGTCTCGTTAAAGGGCAAAGCCCGAAAGCGCGCGACCACGCCTCGCAATTCGGGTGTGGTCACGCCCAAAAAGCGGTCTCCCTCACCATAGCTTCCCGGTCCGGTCTTGAAGAAGCGTTGGGCCGCCAGGGCTTTTTTTTCGCTGCCTAGAACGGCTAAAGCCGACCGCACTTGGGCCGCAGTGAGGGCGTTTTTGGAGAGGCCGGCCACACTCAGTCCAGCCAATAGTTCGGCGCTTCGTTGGTGATGACCACGTCGTGGGGATGGCTTTCTTTGAGTCCTGCGTTGGTGATACGGATCAGCTTGGCCTTGCGCAGGACGTCCAGGGTGCGGCTGCCGGTGTAGCCCATGGCGGCGCGGACGCCCCCGGTGAGCTGGGCCACGACCGCACCCAAGGGGCCGCGAAACGGTACGCGGCCTTCAATGCCTTCAGGGACCAGCTTTTTGTCCTCAACCCCGGCTTGAGCATAGCGGTCTTTGCTGCCCTGGCGCATGGCCGATAGGCTACCCATGCCGCGGTAAACCTTGAATTGGCGGCCTTCCAGCAAAACCACCTGGCCAGGGCTTTCAGATGTGCCCGCGAAGATGTTGCCGAGCATGACGCTGCTCGCCCCCACCGCGAGCGCTTTGGCGACGTCCCCGGAATACTTGATGCCGCCGTCGCTGATGATGGGCGTCTTGGTTTTGGCGGCTTCCTTGGCGCAATCCATCACCGCGGTGATCTGGGGGACGCCGATGCCGGCCACGACGCGGGTGGTGCAGATGCTGCCGGGGCCGATGCCCACTTTCACCGCATCGGCGCCCGCCTTAACCAGGTCCCGCACGCCTTCGGGGGTGGCGACATTGCCCGCGATGATAGGCACCTGATCGAATTTGCGTTTAAGAATGCGCACGGCGTTGAGGACGTTGTCGCTATGTCCGTGGGCCGTGTCCACCACGATGACGTCGACTTCAGCGCCTATCAAGACGCGTACCCGCGCCTCCATGTCGGAGCTGGGGCCCACGGCCGCGCCCACCCGCAGGCGGCCTTGCCGGTCCTTGCAGGCGTCCGGGAATCTCAGCCGCTTCTCGATGTCCTTGATGGTGATGAGCCCGCGCAGTTTCCCTTCCTTGTCGACCACCGGCAGTTTCTCGATGCGATGGTGGCTGAGGATGGCAGTGGCCTGTTCGAGCGTCGTGCCGACCGCGGCGGTGATCAGGTC
>Ga0075522_10001030_pt1 | contig 21118 bp, 18 predicted proteins | sample NGEPerA_FD_74796 | JGI IMG/M metagenome (GOLD analysis project Ga0075522, IMG submission 74796) | Arctic peat soil microbial communities from the Barrow Environmental Observatory site, Barrow, Alaska, USA - NGEE PermafrostL2-A | ecosystem: Environmental > Terrestrial > Soil > Wetlands > Peat ...
AGGCGACTAAATGAAAAAGAAACAGCAGACAAGTGCAGTTGTAGGCTTTTGCGCTACAACAGTGATCGTTGGCCGAGGCGTTCTTTTTAAAATCAATCGGAATTGGCTTCCAGTCAAACTTGGTCATACCCAGTCAAACCGTTTTAACTTAATTTGCGCGGCGCATTCAGCTTTTCCCCTATACTAAATGTAATTAATAATATTACATCCGTTTTCGGCCGCCGGTGAGGGCGGTTTGACAAGCCGGAATTGGCAGGGCTATCCTGCCGCGCTATGAATGAAGCCTTTCGCAGTGAGCCCGATTCCATCGGGCCGATGCAGGCGCCTGTTTCCGCTTATTATGGCGCGCAGACGGCCCGCGGGATTGAAAATTTTCCCATCAGCCGCCTGCGCTTTCCGCCTTCTTTTATCCCTAGCCGGGCTTTATTGCAATGACACAACGCCTTCTCCGCAAGCCGATTGTCGCCATTATTATCGTGGTCATTGCCGCCGGATTCGGGCTGTGGCGCTGGCGGGTGCGCAATGATTCGAAACTCTCCTTCCGCTCCGCCGTCGTCAAACGCGGCGATCTCGTGGTGACCATTAGCGCCACGGGCACGATTGAACCCGAGGAAGTCGTGGACGTGGGCGCGCAAGTGGCCGGTCAAATCAATTCTTTCGGCAAGGATAAGAATGGCAAAACGATCGATTACGGCTCGATGGTAGCGGAGGGAGACGTTCTCGCCAAAATTGACGACTCGGTTTATACCGCCGACCTTGCCGTGGCCAAAGCGCAAATGGAACAGAACAAAGCCGACGAACTCAGCGCGGCCGCCAATATTGATCAGGTAAAGGCCAAACTTATCCAAGCCAAAGCGGAATGGGAACGGGGACAGGCGCTGAATGTCGCGAAGCTGGTTTCCGGTTCCGACTACGATACCTACAAGGCCAATTACGAAATCGCCAAAGCGGATGTCGGCGTGGCGGAAGCGGCGCTGGCTCGAGCCAAAGCGAGCACCGTGCAAGGCCAGGCGGCCATCGAAAAGGCGCAACGCAATCTGGATTTCTGCACCATCAAGTCCCCGGTCAGCGGCGTCATTATCGACCGCCGCGTCAACATCGGCCAGACTGTCGTGAGCAGTCTCAATACGCCCAGCCTCTTTCTCATCGCCAAAGACCTGACGAAAATGCAAATCTGGGTCGCGGTGAACGAGGCGGACGTGGGACGCATCGTCGGTGGCGGCCCGGTGACTTTCGCCTGCGACACATTTCCCGGGCGGGAGTTTTCCGGGACGGTCGGCCGAGTGCGCCTCAACGCCACCATGACTCAGAACGTGGTCATGTACACCGTCGAGGTGAACACGGAGAACCGGGAAAATATCTTGCTGCCTTATTTGACCGCCAATGTGCATTTCATCGTGAACCGGGAATCAAATGCGCTCCTCGTCCCCAACGCTGCGCTGCGATGGACCCCTACCTCATTGTCTCAGGTTGTGCCAGAGTCGCGTTCGTGGAAACCACGCCCACCGTCGGAGGACAAGCCCGCCGCCGGCCACAAAACTAAAAGCGGAGGTGAAACCTACGGCGTGGTCTGGGTCAAAGACGGCGAGTCCGTGCGGCCGGTGGATCTGAAAATCGGAACGTCAGACGGTGTAAACACTGCGGTTGCAACCGAGAATTTGCGCGAAGGCCAGGAAGTGGTCACCGGCGAAATAGTCGCAACGGCCCCAACTGCCGCTCTTAATCCATTTCTTCCGCCTGTGCGAAAACGTTAATCACAACCCATTTTTCCGACTTCATCAAGGAACATTACGCTCTTGAGCAACGCCCTCATCAGACTGGAAAATGTCCGCAAAGTTTACCGCCTCGGCGACCTCGAGATTCCAGTCCTGCAAGCCGTGACGCTGGAAATTCAGCGCGGTGAACTGGTGGCGCTGGTCGGGGTCAGCGGGTCGGGCAAAAGCACCCTGATGAACCTTTTAGGCTGCCTGGACCGGCCCACTTCCGGCCAGTATTGGCTGGACGGCCAGGAGATTTCGGCTCTGTCCGATGACGGCCGCGCTTTGGCCCGCAACTCCAAGATCGGTTTTGTCTTCCAAAACTTCAATCTGCTGCCCCGGGCCAGCGCGCGCGAAAATGTGTTGATGCCGCTTAACTACACCGCCGCTCACCTTTCCCAAAACGAATGCCGCCACCGTGCCGAAGAAATGCTCAAGCTCGTCGGTTTGGGGGAACGCATGGAACACGAACCTTCGCAGCTTTCGGGCGGCCAGCAGCAGCGGGTGGCGATTGCCCGTTCGCTGATCAACCATCCACCCGTCCTTTTCGCCGACGAACCGACCGGCAACCTCGACTCACGCACCACCGAAGAGGTTCTGCGGATGTTTCAAAAATTGAACGAGGAGGAAGGAATCACGATCATTATCGTCACCCATGACGCCAATGTCGCCCGGCACACCCGGCGCATCATTCGCATCAGCGACGGCGCGATTGTCGAGGATGGCGCGCCAGAAGAGACTGCCCTGGCCAAATCAGCCGCCGTGGTTCGCGCCGGGCAGGTGCGGCCCAGTGAGACGCCGCTGGAGTGGCCTGGACTTTCGCCGCGCACCGTTTACCGAATCCTGCGCATGGCCTTGCACGCGTTGCGCCGCAATGTCATGCGCTCGGTGCTGACCTGCCTTGGGATCATCATCGGCATCGCCGCAGTCATTGCCATGATGGAAATCGGCCGGGGCTCATCGCATTCCATCGAGCAGACCATTGCCAGCTTGGGGGCCAATGTCATCCAGCTTGATCCCAGCGATACCGCCGTGGGAGGCGTCAGTTCGGGCGCCGGAGGGCGAGTCACGCTGACGCCCGTCGATGCCGACGCCATTCGCCAGGAATGCGGCGCGGTGCAATATGTGGCTCCCAGCGTGGATTGCCGGGCCCAAGTCATGTATGGCGACCGCAACTGGCAACCGAACAATATCCTCGGCACCACGCCGGATTTCCTGACGGTGCGGAAGTGGGATTTGGCGGAGGGCCAGCCCTTCACTTTCGACGATGTCCGCAACGCCGCCGCCGTCTGTCTCATGGGGCAAACGGTGGGCCGCCGACTGTTCGGAGACGAATCGCCGGTCGGAAAAGAAATCCGCGTCAAGAACGTCGTCATGCGCGTGGTCGGTCTCCTGACGCCGAAGGGGGCGAATATGAGTGGACGAGACCAGGACGACTATATGATTGCTCCCTGGACCACGGTCAAATTCCGGATTTCCGGCGTCCGCCAAGCCACTCAAAGCGCGGCGGCGTCTTTGCCGATTAGCGTCAATACGCTCAACCAGCTTTATCCGAACCAGCAAGTGCCGCTGTACCCCCAGGAATCAGCCGTTCAAGCGGTTGATATGCCCCAGATGACGCGGTTTGCGGACCTTGATGACGTTTGGGTTTCAGCCGCCAGTCCCCAGGACATCCCCGTCGCCATTCGGCAGATTACCGCCGTGCTGCGCGAGCGGCATCGAATCCCACCGGACCGGCCGGACGATTTCCGGGTTCGCGACCTGACCGAACTTTCCCAGGCGCTGGCCTCCTCCAGCCGGGTGATGACGAACCTGCTTCTGGTTGTCGCGCTGATTTCGCTGGTGGTGGGCGGAGTTGGAATCATGAATATCATGTTAGTTTCTGTGACCGAGCGAACGCGCGAAATTGGCTTGCGCATGGCGGTGGGGGCCCGGGCGCGCGACATCCTGCGCCAGTTCCTGGTGGAAGCCGTGGTACTCTGTCTGGCGGGAGGCATCGCGGGGATTCTATTGGGACGCGGCGTCTCTGTTGCCGTCACCGCCCTGCTGCACTGGCCGACGCTGCCCTCGCTGCCGGCTATCATTACCGCTGTAGCGGTTTCGGTGACGGTGGGCATCATCTTCGGATATTACCCCGCTTGGAAGGCCTCGCGCCTCAACCCAATTGACGCGCTGCGCTATGAATAATCCAGGATGACGAAATGTTGACGTGCAAAGCGGTCAATGTTTCCGGCTTTTATCGTCCAGGTTTTGCTGGAGGTCTTCGGCGGTAATGTGGCTTTGGACTCCGTTTTTGGGGACGTCCATTTTGGCAATCCAGAGCAGGCCGTTGAGCGCCACTTTGCGAAAATTATCGTTTCCCCAGTTCTTGTGATAATGGGCGCCGGTGAAACCAAAGGCGCGTCCCCCATCGGGCCGCTCATAGGCCCAGACCATCGTCTCCATTTCGCCGTTCTTGACCGCTTCGCGCACGGCGGGATTTCCAGAGTGCGGGCCGTCAGGACGACTCATCGTGCTGGCCGGTGGAATGGCCGCCAGGATGGGCGTGACCCCACGCATTCCGTCGCGGAAGCGAAGGTGAAAATACCATTCGTCGTAAATCTTGAACGGCTTGACGCCCCGGGTCACGGGATGCTTGGGCAGCGTTTTGAAATCCGCTTCCCAAGTGGGATTGACGGACCAATTCGCTTCGTAGGCCCCGCCCATCCACTCCAGAAATTCCTTCTCGGCTTTGGGACTAGGTTCGACCGCCCAATGGAGACAGGCGAAGCCCACGCCTTTGTTCATCAGCGCGCCGACTTGCTGCAGGTGATCGTCCTTCAATATCGCGTGGCCGACTCCGCCGTCCATCGACAGCACAATGGCATCCGCGCCGTCAAAGGCGTGCGGATCCTGCGGCCAGCCGTTGGAATAAACGACCGTTTCCAAGCCGCGCACGGTGGCCAGGCATTTTTGCAGCAGCAGGCATCCCGCGCGATACTCGTGGTCGCCGGGGCCGTGGCTTGGAGTGCCGGCGACAAAGACAATTTTTTTGTCGGCGGCGCGCAGGGCTTGGCCGCTGCACAGGATCGAGGCGGCGACGCCCAAAACCGCCGCCCATCGCAGAGAGAAGGAGAAGTTCATTTCGTTTCTTTGATACGGAGGTCTTTAAATTCCACGGTCATGGGTTTGCCGGCGTGCAGTTGCAAGGCAATGACCCCGGAGGTGGCGGCTTTGTCGGACTGTTCATCCGTTACGTCAATCATTTCTTTGCCGTTGATGAATTGTTGGAGATGATTGCCTTGGGCGATGATGACGTACTCGTTCCAATCACCCTTCTTGATGTCGTCTTCCAGCGCCGCAAAATCGCCCACCTTTCCGACGACTTCCTTTTTTCCATCGGCGTGAATCAGCACTTTGTCGCCGCGTTTGGCCAGGATGCCCCTGCCCTTTTCCTCATAGAGCCCGCCGGTGTAATTCGGCCCCACTTCCATGTCCGCCTGATAGCCGGCCACCACCCAGTAAGACGGCTTGACGATTTTGCTGCGATATTGGACGCCGGAATTGGCGAACTTCGCGTCGTTGTGCGCCGCAATCTTAAACATGCAGCGCATTTCAAAATCGCCCGGCTGCCCATTGGTCCAGACCAGAAAAGTATTTTCGTGCGCGGGGCTGGCCACGGTCGTTTGCCCCACAATGACGCCGTCCTGCACGGACCAAAGGTCGGCGCTGCCGTCCCATCCCGTCAGGTCTTTGCCATTGAACATGCTGGTAAATCCGGCTTCCGCCCGGAGCGCGGGGGTCTGCGCCACCAGGAGGAGCAGGCTGGCTAAAATAAATGTTTTTTTCATAGGTCGTAGTCGATTAATTCACTGCCAATGTTTTCTGCAAAAATTCCCAGCCTTTGACGGCGATTTCGTCGCGGGTCGGCTCGATGCGCCGCCAGATGGCGGCGGCCCGGGCGATTACTTTGACGTCGGTGGTGAACGATTCGATCACCACGTCGTTCTGATAGTTGATGTCTTTGAGCGCCATGGCGATGCTTTTCCAATTGATATGGTCGCCCCCCGGTGTTCCGCGATCGCTGCCGCACGCGTGGAAATGACCGAGCAGCCGCCCTGCTTTGCGAATGGCGGCCGCCTGGTCTTTCTCCTCGATGTTCATGTGGAAAGTGTCAAGATGAATCTTGAGCGCCGGGCTGCCGACGTCGGCCACCATCTTCAAGGCTTGATCGCAGGTATTGATGAAATCGGTTTCAAAGCGGTTGAGCGGTTCGAGGCAAATTACCTTTCCCTTGGACTCCGCATAGCGGGCAAGGGTCTTGAGATGTTGCACCACGGTGCGCCACTGCTGCCGGTATTCCTTGGGCGGCACGGCGTCAGCCCGTCCGACCGCCGAGTAAACCGGGCCGATCAAAGCAGGGCAGCCCAGCGGAACCATTTGGTCGATCAGCCCCATCATGTAGGTGAGCGCCGTCTTCTGCTGCTTGGGCGTGCCGCGCAAATCCCGATCCGGCCCCAGGCAGGCGCAAATGGAACCGCAAGCCATGCCCGCTTTATCCAACTCGCGTTTGAGGCGGGCCGGATCGACGTGGGAAAGTTCCTCCACTGGAATTTCCACCGTCTCGAAGCCCCACTTTTTAAACTGCGCGAACAGCTTGGTGTTGCGATTGGTAAAAGGCGACGTGAACAGAAATGTATTAATGCCGAGTCTCATTTCCGCCAGATTAGAGAAGTTCACCGCAAAGTTCAAACCGAATAAATCGGCGATGTTTTGCGGGTCACGGGCGCGCCGTCCCAGTATAGTCGATGCCCAACTGGTCAAACAAAAAGGCCCACGCATCCGCCTCCTCCGCAATCCGCTCGGCCAGCGATGTTCCCATGCCATGGCCCGCCGCCGCCGTGGTGCGCAAGAGGATTGGGTAGCCGTTCGGGTCGGCCGCCTGCAATCGCGCCGCCATTTTGCGGGAATGGAAAGGATCAACCCGGCCATCATGGTCGCCCGTCATTAACAGGACGCCCGGATACCGCACGCCATCGACGACATGGTGATAGGGCGAATAGGCGTAAAGCGCGCGAAAGTCGGCGGGGTCTTTGACGGTGCCAAATTCGGTGACGTTGAAAGCGCCATTGGGCGTCAACTCGCTGCGCAAGGAATCGTAAATGCCGACGTGCGACACCACCGCCCGGACCAACCCGGGATGCTGGGTCAGAAAAGCGCCCATCAGCAATCCGCCGTTGCTCGCCCCTTCGACTGCCAGCTTGGCTGGCGACGTGTACCTCGTGTCAATCAGATATTGCGCGCAGGCCGCGAAATCATCGAAAACATTTTGTTTGTGGGTTAAATTTCCGTCCTTGTGCCATTCCTCGCCAAACTCACCGCCGCCGCGCAGGTTCGCCACCACGTAAACGCCGCCGTGTTCCAGCCAGATGCTGCGTGACACCTTAAAAACTGGCGAAAGGCTTACGCCATAACCGCCATACCCGTAAAGCAATGTTGGATTGCTGCCATCGAGTTTGATGTCTTTATTGCGAATGATATTTAAAGGGATCCGGGTGCCATCTTTGGCCGGCGCGAATTCCCGCGTCACTTCCACATTGCTGAAGTCGGCGGGCGACGTCTCGGCCAAGGCGGTGGGGCGGCTTTGGCCGGTCGCGGGATCGAAAATCATCCAAATGGGCGGATCAATAAAAGTAGTGTTGCGAAATAAAAGCCGGTTGTCCTGCCCCTCCAACATTTGCGGCACGGCGGAGATCGCTTTGAGCGGCACAACCAGCGAAGGACCGCCCACCACGCTAAAATAACGAATTTGCGAAGGACCGCCCACCATATCGTTGACATAGAACCCATTCGTCACCGCGCAGATATCCTTGATGACCGGCTCGCCCGCCGGCGCCACCGTCACGGCCAGCGCCAGTTCGGCGCCGGGCAGGAGAAGCCGCAAGATTTTCCCGTGCGGCGCATGGTCGCGCGAAACCAGGTAGAGCGAGTTGTCTTCTCCAAATTTTGCCTCTTTGATTTGGTCGCTGAATTTGGTGATTTGTTTCCAAAGACCATCCGGGCCGCGCAGGTAATGCGCAAAATCGCCGCCGTCTCCGTTGGCCACACTGGCCAGGACGTAGCGGCCGTCTTTTTTTGTCTCGAGTTCGATTTCGGCGATGCGCGGGAAATCCTTCCCCAACTCGTAGTGGTCCTGATCCACGGCGGAACCGAGCCGATGAAAATAAACCTGCTGATAGAAATTCAAGTCATTGGCCGGGCGCTCTCCCGCATGAGGATAACGGGTATAATAAACACCCGTCCCGTCGGCGTTCCACGCGACGCTGCCGCCCGCTGTCGGATACTGGACACGCGGAATGCGGTCCGCCAAAGGCACCCCTGTCGTCACATCGTAAAAATAAATTGTGCCGTCCTCGCTGCCGTTTTCCGACATGGAAACCGCCACCCGCCGGCCATCCAGCGACGGAACGACGAAGTCAATCGTCGTCGCGCCTTTGGGATCAATTTTATTGGGATCGACGATGGTTCGTTCCGAAGAAGGGTCGTCGGCTCGACTCAAGGTGATCAACCACGGTTGCTGCGCCGGCGGCTTAAATTTCATGGCAAAGAGCAGCGCCCCGCGCGCCTGCAAACCCGAGTAACTGGCCGACGTTTGCGAATAAAGACTGCGCAACCGGTCGGCAATCTGGGAGCGCGACGGCCAGTGGTCCAAATAAGCGCGGCTGAAACGATTCTCGGCCGCCGTCCACGCCTGGACCTGCGGGCTTTTGGAGTTTTCCAGCCAGATATAATTATCCACGACCGGCGTGCCATTATATATATTAGTGACTGGATGCAACGGAGCGGTTGGATAATCCGCCGCCATTGCCGCCATCGACCCCGCCGCCAGGACGAGGAAAATTGAAATGGACTTCGCCATCGGAGATAGAATCATAATACAGAATCCTTTGTATGCCAACAAGACCGATGGGAGAAGTAGAAATAGGCTGGCTTGAAGTTTTTCCTAATCTTAATCTTAATCCAAATCGAACGATCAAGATTAAGATTACGATTAAGATTAGGAGGAGAATTTAGGAGCGGAAAGTCGCCACAAAGGCACGGCGCGCCCGAAGCGGGAAAATCGCCTTGCAACTTTCCTCGATCGGCGGGTTAATATGAGAGAGTATCGGCCATCTGGCCGCTCCCATCTATGGCTCAATTTTCGTACAAAGCCCGGCGTCGCTCGGGCGAAGTGGTCACAGGCGTTTTGGAAGGCGCCGACCGCTCGGCTGCGCTCATGCAAATCGAACGGCTTGGCTTGTTTCCCATTGCCGTCGAAGCGCCCAAAGGCGCGGCCGCGGTGGCGGCTGCGGCGGCAGCGGCAGCGGAAGATTCGGAGAACAAGGCGTCGAAATGGACCGATTACCTGCCGCCGGCCATGCGGGTACATTTCACCCGCCAGCGCAAGCCAAAGCTCCAGGAATTGGCCACCTTCACCAACCAGTTGGCCAACCTGCTCAAGTCCGGCATGCCGCTGACGGTGGCCCTTAACAGCATGACCCATCTGGAGACCAAGGGCATTCCCGCCGAGGTCAGCCGCCAGCTCAAACAGGATGTCATGGAAGGCAAAGGGCTTTCCGAAGCGATGAGCAAACAGCCCATCATCTTTTCCAATCTCTACATCAACATGACCAAAGCCGGCGAACAAAGCGGCGCGCTGGTCGATGTCCTGCGGCGCATGGGTGATCATTTCGAGCGCTTCTCCGAGGTGCAGAACAAATTCAAGTCGGCTTTGATTTACCCCGCCTTCGTCTGTTGCGTGGGTATTGCCATCAGTATTTTTTTCATGACCGTGATGCTTCCCAGTTTTTTGAAGCTTTTTGATGGATTGCACGTCCAGCTTCCCCTGGCCACTCGCATGTTGGTGGGGATAAACACCTTCTTCCAGCACTGGTGGTGGGTCATACTGGCCGTTCTCGTTATTATCGCCGTGATCTTCAATCGGTTTCGCTCGACGGAAAAAGGGAAGATGACCATTGACCGCTGGAGAATTACCGCGCCTGTTTTCGGCAAGGTCATGCGGCTGCATCTCTTCGGCCAGTTTTCCCGCACCCTCGCCACTTTGCTGCAAAATGGCGTGCCGGTCCTGACCGCCTTGGAGATCACCGAACAGATTATCACCAACCGGATCATCCGCGAGGCCATTGCTAAAACGCGCCAGGAGGTCACCGATGGAAAAACGATCGCCCAGCCTTTGGCCCGCAGCAAAGTGTTCCCGCAATTGATGGTCGATCTGATTAAGATTGGCGAGGAAACCGGCGACGTGCCCGGCTCGTTGACCAATCTCGCCGAGACGTACGAAGGCGAGTTGAACCTCGCCCTCCGGGTGGTAACCAACATGATTGAACCGGTCATTATCTGCGTGATGGCGCTGGGCGTTGGTTTTCTGCTGGTCAGCGTTCTTTCCGCCCTGTTCGCCATTACGTCCAGCATTAACTCGCGATGAAGCCGAAAAGGTCACACGATCTGGGCCGCGCGTTCACCTTGATTGAGATCATGATGGTCGTGGCGATCGTCGGCCTGATGATGGTGATGGGCCTGCCCTCCTTCCTGCGCGTCCTTAAAAAGGAGGGAATGCGCAAGGCCGAGTATGACATGCTCGAGGCCTGCAAGGAGGCGCGGCGGGCCTCCATCATGGGCAATAAGACGACTGACCTGGTGATTCAACTGCGTGATCGCACCATTGAAGTCCCCGGCGCTTTCAAGTCGGAACAAATTCCCGATGACATTGTGATTGACACGTTGGGCGTCAATTTTGTGCCCTACACGTCGCCGGAGACGGCGCAGGTTCGGTTCTTTCCGAATGGCACCAGCGACGAATTTACCATCCTGATGCATGACGGGGCCAATTACCGAAAAATTTCCCTCGATACCATCACCGCATTGCCGGTCGTGGACAATATTCGATGACATTCGCGCCATCCAATCGTGCTCTTTTTGCCCGAAGGCTCGGGGGGGATTCCGCGTTTACTTTAATCGAGGTTATGATCGCCATCGCCATTTTTGTCATGGCCATGTTCACCATCCTGGCCGTGCTCAGCGCCGGACTGCACGCGGCCTCCATCTTGCGCAACAACGGCCCCACGGCTGGCATGGTGGCCGGGCAGCTCTCGTTGACCAACAAGCTGGAAGAAGGCAGCGAATCGGGAGACTTCGGCGAAATTTACAAAGGCTATCGCTGGACTTCGGAATGCCGGGAAGTCGCCAGCAACGGTTTGTTTCAAGTCGATTTTACAGTGATCAATTCCGGGGGCAATCCGGAGTCCACCTTGACGGCCCTCTTCTACCGGCCCGACTCCCAACGCATGGGATTGCAACACTGACGCCGCGATGACCGCCAAACTCTCCAGGCAAAAAATTATCGAGGCTTTCACCCTGATCGAAGTCATGGTTTCGATCACCATTTTCATGCTCGTCATGCTGGGGGTCATCGCCTGTTGGAAGTGCATCATCAACGGCAAGATCATCGCCGAGGATGCCGCCGGCGCCGCGCAACGCGCCCGCGTCGGCATCAAAACCGTCGAAGACGCCCTCTCCACCGCTGAGATTTCCCTGCCCAACCTCTCGTTTTATTACTTTCTGACCGATACCAGCGGCAAGTTTGCCTCGTTGAGCGTAGCCTCCCGTTTGCCGGAATCGTTTCCTGGCTCTCATTTGTTCGGCGACCTCGTCATGCGGCGGGTCACTTTCGAAGTGAAGGAGGAGAACGGCACGAATAACCTCGTCATGAGCCAGGCCCCGCTCCTGCAAGCGCTCAACGACCAGAACACGCCCTATGAAATCACCCTGGCCCGCGATGTGAACGTTTTCATGCTGGAATTCTGGTCCACCCCTGATAATGACTGGGTGGTTTCCTTCGACCCGACCAACGCCTTCCCGCCCATGATTCGCATCACCCTGGGCGTCGGCCATACTCAAGCCCAACCCGACGTGCCCTACGATTTAATTGTCCGCACGGTCGCGATGCCGGTTGTCGCCCATCAATGAAAACGCGCCTCCACCATTCCTGTTCTTGCCGCGGCATTGCGCTGGTGCTGGTCATGCTGACAGTGATTGTTCTTTCGGCCATCGTCGGCAGCCTGGCCATCTCGATGAGCACGGAAATCCGACTGGCGCGCAATACGGATTACGATGTGGAAATGGAATGGATGGGCCGCTCCGGCATCGAACTGGCGCGCTATGCCCTGGCCAACAAGTGCCCGGCGCAACGCAACATTGATGCGCTGAATCAATTTTGGGCCGGGGGAACTTCTCCGTGCAGCAACGACGTTCCCGAGATTTCACTCAAAGATGTGCCGCTGGGCGCGGGGAAAATTTCCGTCACCATCACCGACATGGAACGCAAGTGGAATATAAATCTGATCGCCAAATCGGCCCAGCCGCAAACCGAGATTTTGCAAAAAGCGCTCGCCGAAGTTGGGCTGACCGATGCGGGACAGGCCTCCAGTATCGCCGACTCCATCATGGACTGGGTCAGCCAGAGCGACCAATCACGCTTTAGCGGAGCCAAGAGCGACTATTACCTGGGTTTAAATCCGCCCTATTATTGCAAAAACGGGCAGATTGACGACATCTCCGAATTGCTGCTGATCAAAGACATCACGCCCGAAATTTACTGGGGATCCAACTCGACCAACCATCCTGTCTCCGCCTACACCGAACATGGCGGCGGCCCCTTCGATCAGTCACAGCCGGGCCATCCCGCCGCCAATGGCATCTTTCGCAATAACGATCAGCCTACTTTTCCGGTCGGTCTAGTGGAACTTTTTTCGGCCATGGGCGGCAAGCTCAATGTCAACACGGCTTCGCTCAAAACGCTGCAATTGATTCCTGGCATAGATGAATCCACGGCCGAACACATCATCCAGCAGCGCGCCGGTCCCGACGGAGTCGATGGCAACGAAGACGATGCGCCCTTTCAAAACATCGGCGAGATCAACGGCGGCTTTCAAGGGGGAGGCCAGCCCGGTACTCAACCCACAGGCCCAGCCCCCGGCATAGCCACCCAGGGCATGGCCGCGTACATCGACGTGCGCAGCTATGTTTTCGAGGTCAAGGTCGATGCCGAAATCAACGGCTACAAACGGGCTTTTTACGGCATTGTCAGCCGGGCCGGTGCCGGCGCGCAACAGATGAAGTGCGTCAAATTCTACTGGGAATAAACGGAAGATTACTTCGCCGCCGCCGCTGCGGTCGCATTGAGCCGCACCGTCAAACGGGATTTGGAACGGTTGGCCTTCGCGCGATGGATCACTCCGGTTTTGGCGGCTTTGTCCAAGGCCGAACTCAGCAACCGCAGGGCCTCGCCCGCCTCTTTCTTATTTCCCGCGCCGACAAGCTCGGCGTACTTGCGTTCCAAATTGTGCAATCGCGATTTGGTGCTGCGATTTTGCAGACCCTTGCGCAGGCTGTTGCGCATGCGTCGTCCGGCTGATTTTGTATTCGGCATATTTAAAAACTCAGTTTCTTCTTCGACCGACAACGGTAGCCGAACCCGTTCTTTTGTCAACGCCCTGCTTTCGTCCCTTTCGTCGCTTCCATCTCTTTCGTCCCCGGCAACGCAAAAGCCACCCACGCATCACCGCGCGGCGTGCCCAAGTGGAGCACCCCGGTCGCCGGTACTACCACGTATTGCCGGCCCTCGATTTGATAAGTCGCGGGCGCAGCGCTTCCCGCCCACGGCAATGTCGCGGCCCATAACTCGTCGCCAGTGGTTTTGTCAAAAGCCCGAATCTTGTTGTCCCGGGTGCCTGAACAAAAAAGCAAACCGCCCGCCGTCACGATGGCTCCTCCATAATTCTCCGTTCCAGTGGAGGGCATTCCCTTGGCGGCCAATTCGGGGTATTCGCCCAGCGGTTTCGCCCATTCCAGTTTGCCTGTATTCAAGTCAATACAATTTAGCGTGCCCCACGGCGGCTTGTTCGCGGGATAGTGCTCTTGGTCATAAAATCGCGGGTAGCCTGCAAAGCTATAGACGGGCCGTTCGGTTTTCGTCGCCGCCACGGGTTCAGGACGGTCGCGCAAAAGAAGAAAATCCACCAATGCTTTCAAATCCGCGCCGCGTAGCTGGGGAAAGGCCGGCATCGCGTTCTTCCCATTGCGAATTTGTTGAGTGATCGCTTCCTCGGTTAGCCGGTGGCGCAAGCCGCGCAAGGGCGGATACAGCCCAATTCCCAGACGATTAGTTCCGTGGCACGCCGCGCACGTCGTCTCGAAGATTTTTTGTCCCAAGGTCTTGGGCGCCTTCGGGTCATCGGGTGGATCGTCGTCCCGAAACAGGCTAATGGCCCAGCCAATGCGATTGGCGGTCACATACAACCGGCCTGTTTCCGCATCCACACACGCTCCCGTCCATTCCGCCCCGCCATCGACGTCGAAATACAACGTCGGCCGTCCCTCGGCGCAAGGCAGAAACCAACCGGTGCGCATGCTCTTAAACAACGTCCGCGCATATTCGGACGCCTCATCCGTCCGCGTCGTCAGATCGCTGGCCGTGAATTCCAGCTTCGAAAAATTCTCGGGCAATTCGGGATCCGGTTGATAGGGCCACGTCTGTTCTCCAGGAACGTCGCTGGCCGGCGCGCGTCGCAAGCGAAAAGGGAAAATCGGCTTGCCGCTGGTGCGGTCGAGTAAAAGCGTGTTGCCGATTTTGGTCGTCGCCGCCACCACATCCACCCGTCGTCCGTCGCGGGTGATCGTGGCCAGGTTGGGCGGAGCTGAAATATCCAAGTCCCAAATGTCGTGGCGGATTTCCTGGAAATGCCATAGCCGCTGGCCCGTCCGGGCGTCGAGCGCGATGACGCAATTGGCGAAGAGATTCTGGCCGCGATGCCGCACGCCGTTGAAGTTCGGTTTGGGCGAAGCAGTCGTGATGAAAGCGATGCCGCGCTTTTCATCCAAAGCCATCCCGGCCCAGGCGTTGGCGGCGTAGGATTCGGTTTTGTCCCAGGTGTCAAAACCAAATTCGCCGGCCTGCGGCACGGTGTGAAACGTCCACAACCATCTTCCGCTGGCCACATCGAAACCCCACACGTCCTTCTCGAACCCAGGCACAATAATAATATCCTGGAAAATCGCCGGCGCGGCTGTCGCTGCTCCGAATCCCGCTTCAGCCACGCCCGGCAGAAGAACCTTGCCCGCCTCGCCGAAATTGGGGATGGGTTGCCCGCTTTTCGGATCGAGCGCATAAAGAAATTTGCCCGCGCAAAACATCACCCGCTCGGCTGACCCGCTTTGTCCCGCCCAATAAATCAAACCCCGAAAAGCCGGGCGGCCCGCGGGTTTAAAGCGCCATAATTCGACCCCCGTTCCTGCATTGACGGCCACGACCGAATCCCCCGGAGTTGGGGTGAACATCCGCTCGCCGACGATGATAGGATTACATTCCAAGGCGTTCTTCGTGTCGTGCGAATGATAAATCCAAGCCACTGCAAGATTGGTGACGTTGCCGCGATTGATTTGACGAAGCGCCGAGTAACGCATTCCGCCGTTGTCCCCGTGCGACCTCTCCCAGGTCAAGAATGTTTTCCCATTGGGAAAGCCGTTGGCCGGAGTCAGCTCCTCCGCCTTGGCGGCGGGGATGACTTGATAAAGCGGCAGCTTCGCCCGCGCCCCCGCATCCTCTATCGCCCAATAATTTGAATCAGAACCCGCTTCCGCCGCCGCAACCGAAAAACAAGAGAGCGCCGTGCCAACCAAAATCGCCAAGAACATTATCCGGCGCGCAACATATCGGGTGGAAATAATCATTGCGCGGTCTAGGCTACTCAATGCGGAGCGGTTTCCTGGGAGCGATTGGGATTGATTGACCATTGGCCGGTTTTTTTCCCTCGCCCTGCCCCGCCAGCAAAGGTTCGACCGCACGCCAGACCGCTTGACTCACCTGTTCGATAGCGGAACTGGCATCAATGGAACGGATGCGGTTCGGATCGGAAGCCGCCACCTTGCGGTACCCTTCCTCGACCCGCTCAAAAAAGCTCCGGTCAGCTTCCTCGATTCGATCCCGGACAGTCTCCAAACCAGGCAGCAACCGGGCCAGCCGCCGCGCCTCGCTCACTTGCACAGAAACAGTCAATAACAACGTCAAATCGGGTTGCGTTCCCCCCACGGCGCCCGAGACGATCTGATGCACCAGCGTCAAATCCAGGCCCCGTCCATAGCCCTGATAGGCGACAGTCGAATCGTGGAAGCGATCGCACAAAACAACCTCCCCGCTGTTCAACGCGGGCCGGATCACTTCCCGCACCAATTGCGCACGGCTGGCGTTCATCAGCAATAATTCCGTTTCCGCCATCATGGCATGGTTCACATTGCTATGTTTGAGGGTATGGCGAATTTCCTCGCCTATCGGCGTGCCCCCCGGTTCGCGCAACGTCTGGACCACGCGCCCCATCTCGCGCAGGCGTTTGGCCAGCACTTGGATTTGGGTCGATTTGCCGCTTCCCTCAGTCCCTTCGAAGGTGATAAATAATCCCCGCATATCAATAAATCGGTTTCAAACGCGCGCCTTGCGGAGTGTCATCAATACTCCATCCTTTGCCCTTCAATTCGTCGCGAATCGCATCGGCCCGCTTGAAGTCCTTTGCTTTGCGCGCTGCTTCGCGTTGGTCCAGTAGAGCCTGCAACTCCGCCGGAGTGTCCGTCGCTTCGGCCGGAGCAAGCCCCAGCACGTCAACAATTTTTCCCCAGGCCGCCAAGGCCGCCGCAGCCTGCGCGGGCGACAATTCCTTGGACGCCGCCAGCCGGTTATTCTGCCGCACCCATTCGAAAATCGCGCCCCAGGTCCCGGAAACATTAAAGTCTTCGTCCATGGCCGCGATGAAGTGCCGCACTAGTTGTTCCTCCGGCGGAGCGGAAGCATTACCCGCAATTTCCCGCAATTTGCCCAGGCATTCATCCAGACGGGCCAGAGCGGTGCGCGCCGCCCGCAACCCATCCAGGGTAAAATTGAAAGATTCCCGGTAATGCGCCGTCAATAATAAGTACCGTATCTCCCGCCCGCTGCTGCCTTGGCCCAACAAATCGCGCAGCGTGAAATAATTTCCCAGCGACTTGCTCATCTTTTTGCCTTCCACCAGCAAATGCGCGCCATGCAACCAATATTTGACAAACGGACGCCCGCTTTCCTGCAAGGCCGCCCCTTCGCTCTGCGCGATTTCATCCTCGTGATGCGGGAAAATCAAATCCTCGCCCCCCAGGTGCAGGTCGAAACTCGGCCCGAGCAACTTCATGCTCATCGCGCTGCATTCGATGTGCCAGCCGGGCCGCCCTTCGCCCCAGGGGCTGGGCCAAAACACTTCGCCGTCCTCCGGCGCCCGCGCCTTCCACAGCGCAAAATCGGCCACCGCCTCCTTGGCATATTCGTCGCTGCTGACCCTTTCACCCGGCCGCATTTCCTCGAAATTCAACTTGACCAATTGCCCGTAAATACAGCCGCGCCCCCGGTATTTCTCGATGCTGAAATAAACCGAGCCGTCCGCCGTCCGATACGCCAGTCCGCGCTCCATCAATCTGTCAATAAGAGTAACAATGTCCGCGATATGATCGACGGCATGGGGCGTTTCATGCGGGCGCAGGCAGCCCAGCGCGGCCAAATCCTCGAAGAACGCCGCTTCATATTTCGCGGTGTAATCGCGCAGCGAAGTTTTTGTGTCCGCCACGCGCTTGATGATTTTGTCCTCGACGTCCGTGACGTTCATGACATGCCGCACGGCGTACCCTTTGAATTCCAGGTAGCGCCGCACCAAATCGGCAAAGACGAAGGTGCGAAAATTCCCGATATGCGCAAAGTCATGCACCGTCGGTCCGCAGCAGTACAGTCCCACTTCTTTACCGCCCGGGTCGAGCGGAACAAATTCCTGCAACGAGCGGGACAACGTATTGAAGACTCTTAGCGCCATTCCCCGATTGGTATCCTTCCCGCCTTCTTATATCAAGGCAGTTTGGACAATTCCGATTCCGTCCACGCGCCGTCATGTTGCGCGGTGGCCGAGCGCGCCGCCTGGACCGTCGCCGGTTGGACGGCGGACGCGCCTTGGTCCCAGTCCCGCCGTATATAGGTCAGAATCCCGGCAAGCTGCTCGTCATTGAACGAAGCCCAACTCGGCATTTCCAAATCAAAACTCACTCCCGCCGCTTTGATCGGCCCCTGCACACCTCGCAAAACAATTCGGGCCAGCCGATCGGCCGAACCGAGCACCCATTCTGAATCGACCAGCGGCGGAGCCACTCCGCCCATGCCGAGGCCGGTCGGTTGATGGCACGCTGCGCAAGTAACGCTAAAAAGGTCGCGGCCCAAATTATATTCCTTTTGCTCGACAGCGGTTAGCGGCTGGACAAACGGCGGCGGCACATAACCGGGCTGTCCCGGCCACGCCAGCAACCGGCCCAGCTTGGCAATCGGCGCAGCCAGCTTCGGATCGCGGCACAATTCGACCAGACCTTTCGGCTCGGCCGGAAAATAAACCTTCTTGACTCGCGCGGAAATTCGCGCCCCCAAACCATTGAGCACCGCGCGTTGTTGCCATTCCACAGCGCCCGAAGCCGCCTCCAACAATCGCGCGATACGGTTGGTCTCTCGGGAGTTGGCGATGCATTCGGACAACCCTGCCAGCATGGCATCGCGACCGGTCTGTTGGTCTTTCCAGTCGCTGATAACGCGTTCGGCAAATCCCAATTCGCGCCCATTCAATCCGCTGAGAATCGCTTCGCGCACTAACGGGCGGGCCGCCGAATGCTGGGCCACAATCCACAAACCCCGTTCACCTTCTGGCCGCGTCGTCTGGCCGAACGTGAAGGCCAGTTGTAACTGCACGTCCGGCGCAAGGTCGCCCTCCGCCATGGCCAGCAAGCGTCGCCAAAACTCCTCGGCTTCCGCGCCGCGCAGAAATTCCTCCGAGATTCGAATCGCCGCCGCTCGAACTTTAGGATGCGGGTTAGCCATCAAATTGAAGAGCGTGTCCTTGTCCGCCTGTCCCATTCCATCGAGCGTCCACACGGAATGAATTTGGGTCACCGGATCCGACGCGTAAATCGCCTGCCGCTTGAGCGCGGGAATGACCTGCGGATTAGCGCGCTCGACCAGCAAACGTTGCGCGGTATCTTGCACCCAGCCATTGGGACTGCCCAATTTTCCGACCAACTGCGCCGAATCCAAATTTGCCAAAGTCGCCCGCACCGGATGGCTATCGTCATAAACAATGCGATAAATTCGTCCCAAACCGAGCGGCTGCTCCAAGTGGCGCGCCTTGATTTGCCGCCGCAAGTAAGTCGTGACCGACAGCCGATGCTCGAGCACGCCGCGATGAAAATCCACTACATACAGCGCGCCATCCGGCCCGTTATAAAGACTCACCGGACGAAAACGTTCATCCGTCGAAGCCAGAAAATCCTCATGCGGATATGCTTCCCGCCCCGTCATCACCCCATTCGTCTCCCCCAAAATGTCGCGAATGATCAAGTTCCCTGCCGGCTCACAGACAAAAGCATTGCCGCGATACTCGTTCGGAAAATTATCGCCGCGATAAACAATCGGCCCGCAAGCCGCCGTCGTCTTCGCCAGCGTGCCATCGGGCCGCAGAATGTTCTTGGCATAACCCCTGTTCACTCCCGTCGTCATGTGAATCGGCCAGACCGTTTCATCGTGAATGGGATCGACGTTCAATCCCAGCGCGTGCCGGTAATTCGGATTGCGCTGAATATACTCCGCAGGCACGAGGTCAATACGAAATTGGTCGCTGTTCGAATTGTAAATGATGCGGCCGTAATCATCCTGCGCGATGCCCCATTCCCCCTTCAACGTTGTCGAACCGCGCAGCCAATCACCGTCCGTATTGCGCAAGCGAGTCGTGTGCGAAGCGTCGTAAATCCAATTATCCAGCCCCCACATCAGACCATTGGCCGTGCCCTGCGGATTGTAATTATTCCCAAAATCCTTCGCCACCTCGACCCGCGGCCCCGCCTTATCGCCATCGACAATCGGATAAAACCACAAATGCGGCGGCTCGCCGATCAGCACTCCATCCCGCACCAGCGCCACCGCGCGCGGCAGCACCAAATGATCGGCAAAAACCACGCGGATATCCAACCGTCCATCATTCTTAGACGACTCCAGCACCACCACCTTGCCCAGCGGCCTATCCTCATGCGTTCCATCGACATTCGGCATATACCCACTCATCTCGACGACCCAGACCCGTCCATCCGGCCCGAAAGCCATCGCGATCGGATCATGAATCAGCGGCTCACTCGCCACCAACTCGATCCGAAACCCCGGCTGAATTTTAAAAGCCCGCAAAGCCTCCATCGGCGACAGCACCGGCGAAGGCGGCACCCGGTCAATCGGAATCGGGTCATTCTGGACCGTATTGGGTTCCTTGGAATCCCCCCGTTGCCCATAAAGAGGCCCGGCCACCAGACACCCCACCATCCAACAAAACATGATCCTCGAACGAATTAAACGCGATGGCGCAGGCATATAAAATTCATCAAAAAAACTGGCGCGCCCGGCGGGAATCGAACCCACGACCCACTGCTTAGAAGGCAGTTGCTCTATCCAACTGAGCTACGAGCGCACGGACGCTTAAGAGTTTAGAACGAAGATCGAAGAATGTGGAGCGAAAACCGCGCGATCAATGAAGTTTGACCATTTCCGGCCTGGCAAATAGCCCCTCCCGTTTGAAGAAAGAATCCGTTGGCGGTTATCATGCGTTCTGTCCGCCCTGAGAGGATGCCATAGCGAGGGCGAAAGAGAGGCCGAGGCGTTGCGTAATATACAGGAAGCAATGGAAATCTACATCGAGAGCCTCGCTGCTCATAATGAACCGATTCCGCACGAGGAGATCATGATTCGTTCTATACCGGTTGCGACATGAGCAAGCTGCCCGCGCTGAAGCCAAAGGATTTGGCGCGTGTGGTGCGAGACTTGGGTTTGTTCTGGATCGCCAGAAAGGCAGCCACGCTGTTTATCTTTCACAAACCCCAGATAAACACAGGGCGAATCAGCGATTGTCAACGATAGGAAAAACCACACGGCCGACTCCGTGCTTGATTTAAAACGATTTGAGGTTCATTATGTTCACATGACATACGTGACCATCGAAGCTGAGATCGCGGACGGCAGGATCGTCCCGTCGGAAGGCGCCCAACTACCAGACCGGGGGCGCGCTTTGGTCACGCTGCTGCCGGAAACGTCCCACCGCACCAACTGGGACGTAGTGGAAGCGTGTCTAGCAGCCTGTCGGACTTAAAACTAATAATTAAAGTAAGCGTATCGAATATAACTTGAACCAGGTGGTCTAAGTCTTCATGTCAACGCGCTTTGTTAACATTGACCGGCAGACTCC
>Ga0075522_10001032_pt1 | contig 21098 bp, 12 predicted proteins | sample NGEPerA_FD_74796 | JGI IMG/M metagenome (GOLD analysis project Ga0075522, IMG submission 74796) | Arctic peat soil microbial communities from the Barrow Environmental Observatory site, Barrow, Alaska, USA - NGEE PermafrostL2-A | ecosystem: Environmental > Terrestrial > Soil > Wetlands > Peat ...
CAATAGCGAAAGACCTCACGCCCCAATTCAGCAATATCTTCATCTTTTCCCAACGTAAGGCTCACCGACCATTTGCAAAGCGTGCCTTGGACGATTGAAACCATAACCTCCCAAGGTCGTCCTAAAAACTGCACCAGGTCCGCATGATAGATGGATTCGCCATTCATATATCGCGGGAAAATAATGTATTCGTCGCTGGACAGTTCACGCAGGCCAGGTAGTTGGCTGATCGGCGTTTCGAGACTCAAATCTCCAATAGAGAAACTTGTCGCCGTCCGTATTGCAGCCCTCTGCAACCGACCGCCCGGACAACACGCTAGGAAGTACTCAAGAATTGAAGGCTCCGCCTCAACAAAGCGAACCGATGACTCGTAGCACGGGTTCTCAGCGAACCTCTCCCATGCCTCTGAAAATTCCCTTTTCACGATTGCTTGCCCGCCCTCCGACCGCCCTTTTTCATTGAGATGATGCAACATATCGGCAACCTCGCGCCGTGCCATGAAAAAATTAGACCCTCGTAATGTTTGTCTCCAACCTGACGGCAAACCATTTCGAGTGCCGAACAACCTTTGCACAAATTTCATCGAGATTCACTCATTTCATTTTCACCCATCGGTCACGTTTCTTATCACAGCGGAAGGTTAACAATTACCCGATGAATGTCAATTTAACACGCGGCGTGACAAGACCTGCAGCAGCCATGTCGTATGAATCGTGCGGAACAGTTATTAGACTATTAAACGAGGTTAAGCGGCAAGCCGCAGGCCACGCGTCTGTGACAGTCCATTCTGCAATTTCATCCGGGCACACTTCATCTTCAAGCAACCCCGCGGAGCCACGGCAGGCCGCGTTGCGCGCGGCCTGCCGTGACCCCGCCGGGGGCCCTTCCTCCTTTCACACCGCGTCCAGACATGCAAGCTGGCCATACCAGCGCCGTCGGCTATCGCTCCGCAGCTTTTTCGGGAAGAACCTTCCCCTCTATTCGCCCAGGATTGTCCCGGGCCTTGGCTGTTTCGCATTCCTGCCGTTTTGTCAGTGTGTCAGTTTCAACAGTGTCTTAGCGCAATGATGCGCCTGCCCCCTACCGAACGAGCAAGCGCATTACTAAGCGTCACCTCGGCACCTCGCAGAGCGAATTTAGAGCCTTCGTAGAAGTCTCCCCCCAGGCCGTCACGAAGCGCCGATCCTGATAAGCACTTTGTGACATATTCGACCCCGTTTAAACGCTGGTCGAATTGATGATTCCTGGAGAAACCGCACTTTGGCAGACCGTCCCACAAAGCATTAAGTCGGAACATATCCGCCAACGTCGGTTTCCACTCTCCCGCGCCGATTAACCAATGGTAGTGCTCACGTCCGAACTTTTCGCCGCTCTCGTGCCGCGTAGCCCACACAAGCCGACGGAATGGAATACCTGCCAGTCAAAGGGGTCAAAGGGGTCAAACCGTACATTTGCTTTATTCCGTGCCTGCGGCCACGGATTTTTGGCTTCAGCGAACGGGTCAATCCTTCCTTTTGCAGCCGGGCGGCGAATTTGGCTGCTTTAAAAAAATAGCGCGCACGGTGCGCGTCTCTTCTTGACAGCTTACTTCGTGAACCTTCCGAAAATAGCCCGCATGGTGAGCGGCAGGAGTTGTTGGTTTTGTGCTAAAATGGCAAGGTGATGGCAATGGATAATGAAAAACCGGACATGCGGCCAAGGAACAAAACGCCCGCCAGAGGCGACGAGTTTGTTGTAGAGTCGAGGCTGCCTCCTTCGCACCTGCGGTGCTACGGAGGCCGTGGCCATCCGCCCGCCATAGCTCTTCGCGGCGGCGGGTGCCTCGACGGGTTGAGCCAGAGGCTCAACGCTACATCTATTTGGTTTTCTATGTCGTGGGATGTAAGCGCTGTGGAGGGGATTTGAGTGAATTAAAGCAAATTAAAGTGAAACCCAGCGAGAATCCGCAGGGGCGAGTTCATGGGTTGACTTCGCATTTTTGGCCGTTCACCATGGGAGAAAGATGAGCTTATTAAAGTGTTATGTGTCCGGTGGTTTGGGGATTGGGCTGGCTTTCGCCGCCTGGGCGGCCGCGGCCAAACCGGTTGATTTCGTGACGGAGGTCAAACCGATTCTGGAGATGAATTGCGTCTCGTGCCACAATGCGGCGCACGCGGCGGAAAATGGAAATTATCGTATTGACACAAAGGCCGGGGCGTTCCAAATCCATAAGAAGGCCCAACGCATTTTGCCCGGCCACCCGGATGACAGCCAGGTCTATGCGTTGACTGTCCTGCCGCCGAGCGATGAGGAGCACATGCCGCCCAAGCAGAGGGACCCGCTCTCGGCCGAAGAATCCGAAACGCTCCACGATTGGATCGTCCAGGGCGCGGAGTGGCCGGAGGGAGCCACGCTCACGACGGTCATGAAGGTCGATTACGACCGCGATGTCGCGCCGATTCTGGAACAGGGCGAACCTTACTCGGAAAAATCGCAGCAGATTCTCAAGCTGTGGCATGAGCAAGGATCGCATGGCTCGACCAAGGGGAAGACCGCCAAGCGGGCCAACAAACAATTGGCTTTGGTGGAGGACATTCGCCAAAAAATCCTCGCCTCCAGCCCGGAACAAACCGAGGCCGCCATGCAGCCCTATACGAACACCATCCCCGGCACCAAGGTGACTTATGCGATGGTCCCTATTCCGAGCGGCGAATTTGTCATGGGCAGCCCCGCCAGCGAACCGCATCGCAACGCCGACGAAGGCCCGCAACATAAAGTCAAGATCGACCCTTTCTGGATGGAAAAATGCGAGGTCACTTGGAACGAATATGAGTTGTTCATGTATCCCGACGAGTCCAAGCCCGCCGCTCCCACCGATGGCACGACCAATTACACCAGCGCGCTGGCCGATGCGGTGACCCGCCCCAGCAAGCCCTATGTCGAGATGAGTTTTGGCATGGGCAAAGACGGCTATCCGGCCATCAGCATGACGCAGCACGCCTGCAACATCTATTGTCAATGGCTCAGCGCCCGCACCGGCCACTTCTATCGTTTGCCGACCGAGGCGGAATGGGAATACGCCTGCCGCGCCGGCACGACCACCGCCTACTTTTTCGGCGACGATCCCAAAGAGTTGGGTGACTACGCCTGGTTCGCCGACAACAGCGATGCCAAATATCAAAAGGTCGGGAAGAAAAAGCCCAATCCCTGGGGCCTCTACGACATGTGCGGCAACGTCGATCAATGGACCCTCGACCAATACGATCCCGACTACTACAAAAAGTTCACGGAGGTCGTGACCGAACCGTGGAACAAAGCGACCCAGCCCTATCCGCACGTCGTGCGCGGCGGCTCCTGGCAGGACGACGCCGACAAACTCCGCAGCGCCTGCCGCCGAGGCTCCAGCGCCGACTGGAAAATGCAAGACCCGCAACTGCCCAAAAGCATCTGGTATCACACCGACGCCCAATTCGTCGGCTTCCGCATCATTCGCCCGCTAAAAATTCCGACGGCCGAGGAGATGTTTAAATATTGGCACAGCGGGGTGGAGCGGGATTGAGAGATTTTACTTTGGCACCATGAAACTCAAAAGGCTTGCGGTGATTTTTTTAGGCGTTGGCGCATTGCTGTTTTCGGCGGGCGCGCAGACGGACTCCATCAGTCCCCAGCAGGTCAAACATTTCGAGGGAGAGGTGACCATCAAGGTGAAGTTTGAGTATCTTTTGTTTTTGCCCAAGGGGTACGGCGACCATAATCAGCGATGGCCGCTGATGCTCTTTTTGCACGGGGCGGGCGACGCGGGCACAAACATGGCCAGAGTGAAAATACTCGGGCCTCCCAAAATTGTGGAATCCAAGCCTGATTTTCCCTTTATCCTTGTCTCGCCGCAAAGCCCCGTCCGCAGTTGGAACCTGGACGCGCTCAATGGGCTGCTGGACGATGTGATTCGCCGGTATGACGTGGACAAGGACCGTGTTTATTTGACAGGCGCGAGCATGGGAGGCAGCGCGACCTGGGCTTTCGCCATCGCGCACCCGGAGAAGGTCGCGGCCATCGTTCCTGTCTGCGGCAGCGGCAATCCCGCCGAAGCTGATAAGCTGATTCACCTTCCCATTTGGGTCTTTCAGGGCGCGAAGGATCCGGTGGTGCATCTCGAGCGCGCCCAGGCGATGGTTGACGCGGTCAAGGCTGCGGGGGGCAATGTGAAGTTCACGGTCTATCCTGATGCCGGGCATGATGCGTGGACACAGGCTTACAATGATCCAGAATTGTACGCCTGGCTGTTGCGGCAGAAGCGGCCGCAGTGATGTTTAGTATGCAGGCGCGGGCGCCAGAGCTTCGCGGGCAATCCAGCCATAGACCGGCTCGGAGCCGTGGGTCTTGATCGCGCCGTAAAGGAACGTCATGGTCTGCGGGCTGATCTGGCCCGCGAAGGGGTGCTTGGGCGGGAAGTAGGTTGGTTGCGTAAATACCTTCGCTCCTTGGGTCGGGTAGAATTCCAGCCCATCGCTCAAGAGAAACGAATCCGCGCCCTGCCCGCCTAAACCAAAGCCCGGCACCGAATAGACCAGGTTGACGGTGCCGCTGGGACGGCGCAAGTAATGCGAAGGCACCGGCCCCGAGCCTTTTTCGCGGGTGCGCCCGGGCCGGACGATGTTCAATTCTCCAAAGGGTGTCAAGTAATGTTTAGGATTGCCGCCGGTGACGCGGCGGCCCGTCGCTTCGAGGGGCAGAGCGGGAAGTCCCGCTTTCCCCAGGCCGATGCGCTCCAGCAATGCTTCCTTATTCACCACGCGATCCAACGGCAGCCAGGCGGAGGTTCCCACGCGGCCTTCTTTCAACTCGTCCCGGTCCAGCAACTTCGCCGTGGCTCGCGACGGTTTGATGGAAACGGAAAAGGCATAGACGCAGAGGCGGCCTCCCAGAACCTTGCTCGCTCCGAAGTTGAACATGCTGACCGGCACGGTTCGAAGGCCGATTTTTAACGTGGGCGGAACCGTTCCCATTCGCACCCCCGCGCCATCATAAACTTGAGTGTCCGGCTGGAGTTCCCAGTCCAGCGGCCGGTCTTGGCGCAACGGAGTGGGATTGATGACCCGATTGGCGCGGGTAAAACGCTTTTCATCGGGATCGGAAGCACGCTGGCCATTAAGCTCGCTGCCATAGCACTTCCGCGCGCCCATCATGAATTCCCGGCTGTCCGCATATTGCCGGAGGGTCGAGGGAGTCAAAAGCGGAGCGCGAGCGGCCTCCACCCTAATTATCCAATCGGCGGCTTCAATCGCGCCGGGCCTGAAGGCCCGGACTTGCGCTTGTCCCGGACTCAAACCAACGACGAAGCCGTTTTGGAATACTTGCGCGATCTTGGGAGCGGACGACTCCCAATGAACACCCCCGTCCTCACCAGCCTTCACTCCAAGGTGCGCAGCGGCGCCGACGCGAACGTCCAACGCCACCTGATTCAAGGCCGCTCCGGCATGGGTGTCCTGCGACAAGGCGAGCGCCAACAGCATCCAGGAAACCAGAAAAGTTCGACGCCCTTTGCTCACAGTGGAATGTTTCATGATTATAGTCCAACTACGGAACTGAGCCATGCGCGTCCTTGTAAGTCAATCGCGCCGTCTACTTTTGGGTTTGTGACTATTCGGCCCTATGACCGGCTTGACCGCTTCGACGGTTTATTTTGATTTGCAGTTTGGGTTTTTATTGACACCGAAAGGACGTATGAGAATATTGGAAGAAAAGTCAATTTGCTAATGGCGACTGTCGCCCCGCGCGATGGCCCAAAAATGGGCGTAACCGGGGGATTTCCCTCATAGTTCTCGGTGTTTTGAAGATATGCGATGCGGACGGACAGCCGTATGTCATCATCAGCGACCAGGCGGTCAATTATCGGGCCGAACACTATTTGTCCGCCGCCTCTCAAATTGAAACTCAACTTGAAAAAGCTTGCGACTTCATACAAAATTCTGGAGAAAAGTACTTCAGACCATGACCCAAGCTCGTCGCATTCTTTGCGTGTTGGTTGCCAGCACTCTCGCAATTCCGTTTTGTCTTTGCGCGCAAACTTCAACGACGGATTGGAGCATCGCAGCGTTGGATAAAATTCTCGCCAGCGTCCAGCTCGGGCAAACAACTGCACGCGTGGATGACATGGAGATTTTGGTTTCTAATCTGCAAACATGGCGCAACCAACTGGCGGGTCTGCCAAGTCCTAAGTTAGCCTTCGATGGCAGCGCGCCGACATGGCCAGCTGGGAATGTTTACTATGCTTTTAGCAACAATGTTTCGACAGCGAAACAAAAAGCTGTTTTAGACGGCGCAGCGGAATGGGCCACATTTGCTAATTTGCATTTTCTCGCGCGTTCGACACAAACAAATTACATAACATTTAGAGAAAATGATTCGCTTGGCGGTGGTCAGTCAGCGGTTGGAATGATTGGTGGTCAGCAGTTCACCGAGTTCGGGTCAAACGCTTGGAATCGCGGCACGATTTGCCATGAAATAGGCCACGCGCTTGGCCTGATTCATGAACACCAACGATCCGACCGGGATTCTTACGTGGTGATTCTCACAAACAACATTGCTGGTGGCATAGGCAACTTTCCCAAACTGGCCAATTCACGCAATCAAGGAGCTTACGACTTTCTATCCATCATGCACTACGCGCGAAATTCCTTGTCCCTAAACCCGGCCACGCTGGATACGATCGAGCCGCTTCCGCCTTACATTCAATACTTGAACATCATGGGTGTGAAGGTTGATCCTCCGTTGAGCCCTTTGGACCGTGCGGGCATGGCAGCCATTTACGGCGCGGCGGTTCCGAACACCAACGTAGTTACCAACACACAAGACAGTGGTTGGGGCAGTTTGCGCGCGGCCTTGTATTATGCTTTTGACAATCCGGGCACGACTATTTCGTTCAACATTCCAACCAATGATCCAGGATACAGCAACGGCGTGTTCACAATCCAACTCTCGGACATACTGCCCAGCCTGCTTAACAACACAACCCTTGACGGAATAACACAGCCGAATGCGAGTCCAACAAATCCAATTATTGTCTTGACCAGCGTTTCTCCTCCTTTGCCTGGCACCTACCCCTGTGGCCTCCGTTTCCACGGCACAAATAGCGTTGTGAAGGGAATGACCATTACTGGTTTCCCTGCAATGGGCATATTGGTTGAGCAAGGAGCCTCCTCCAACCGGATTGGCGGAATTGTTGCTGGACAGCCCAACATCATATCAGCGAATGGTCAGCAAGGAGTCGTCATTTCCGACACGAATTCCATCGGCAATGTAGTTCAGGGCAATTATATCGGCTTGGATGCTACGGGAACCATGGTTTTCTCGAACGGGTGGGACGGTGTTGGGATTTACAATGGCGCACAGGCGAATTTGATATTAAGCAATGTCCTTTCTGGCAACGGAAACCCCGGCATTCGCATCGGTGGCGCGAACAACAACATTGTCCAAGGCAACCTCATTGGATTGAACGCGAGCGGAACTGCGGCTTTGCCAAACGGCTGGTATGGCGTCGGCATTTACGGTGGCTCGCAATCCAATCAGATCGGTGGTCCGCTATCAAGCCAGCGCAACGTGATTGCTGGCAATTCCCAACAGGGTGTTCTCATTACCGACGCTGGCACCAGTGGCAATATCATCGAGGGAAACTACGTTGGCTTGAACAGAATGGGCTCGGCTGCCATTTCCAACACCTGGGAAGGTGTAGGTATTTGGAACGGTGCCGGAGCGAACGCGGTATTGAACAATGTCATTTCAGGAAACGCAGGGAATGCCGGTATCCGCATCGGGAGTGCAAACAACAATATTGTTCAAGGTAACCTTATTGGATTGAATGCGAGCGGAACTGCGGCACTGCCCAACGGTTGGCATGGCATCGGCATTTACGGCAGCTCGCAGTCCAATCTTATCGGTGGGTCACTCTCAAGCCAGCGCAACGTGATTGCTGGCAATTCCCAACAGGGTGTTCTCATTAGCGATACGGGCACGATTGGCAATACGATTCAAGGAAATTATATCGGCCTGAATGCTGCGGGCACCGTCGCCATCTCGAACACTTGGGAAGGAGTCGGGATTTGGAATGGTGCCGGGGCAAATTCGGTTTTGAACAATGTCATTTCAGGAAATGGATTGGCTGGCATTCCCATCGGAACGGCAAATGGGAATGTTATCCAAGGCAACCTCATCGGGTTGAACATAAATGGAACGATTGCCATTCCCAACGGCGGGGATGGCGTTATCCTTCAAGGCGGCGCCCAATCGAATTTAATCGGCGGAACATTGCCAAGCCAGCGCAATGTAATTTCCGGCAACCTTGCTGACGGTGTGGGTATAAACGGAACCGGATCATGTTTCAACGTCGTCTGGGGAAACTATATCGGGCTGAATTCTGCGGGAAGTGTAGCCTTGGCAAATAACGGAGCCGGCATTTGGATTGGGGGTGGCGCGCAATCGAACCTTATCGGCGGCCCTTACTCCGGCATGCGCAACATCATTTCGGGCAATTCGGGTGATGGACTGAATATCACGGACTCCGGCACCGGCTTCAATTTCGTCAAAGGAAACACCCTTGGTTTGAGTGCCAGCGCAGGCGTGGCCATTCCCAATGCCTATACCGGTATTGCGCTTTGGGGTGGGGCGGTCGGAAACCAAATTGGCGGAACGAACTTTGGCGATGCCAATCTTATTGTCAGCAATCAATCCAGTGGGATCCACCTCTTTGATGCCGGCACCACCAACAACACTGTGCGAGGCAATTCGCTCTACGGCAACACCGGCGACAGCCTCGCACTGTATAACAACGCAAACCGCAATGTGGCTGCCCCCATTCTGGCTTCGGCGGTCACGACCACCAGCACAACCGTTTCCGGTAACCTGACCAGTTTGGCCAACGCCGCATTCCAGATTGATTTCTACTCCAGCCCGACTGCGCCCGCGCAGGGGGCGAATTATCTCGGCGCAACCAATGTAACCACCAGTGCGGGTGGTTCAGTTTCATTCACCGCCAAACTCGCTGGCCATGTCCCGGCTGGGCGCATCATCACCGCTACCGCCACTGATCCGGCTGGAAACACTTCGGGAATGTCCGGTGGGGTCACGGTCACAGCCCCCAGCAGCGTCAACGACGGCATCCCTGACGCTTGGCGTGCGCAGTATTTCGGCGGCAGCGGCACGACGACAAACAGCCAATCCTGCGCAACCTGCGACCCCGACCACGACGGCATGAACAATTTGCAGGAGTTTCTTGCTGGAACAAATCCGACCAACGCCGCCAGCGTTTTGAAACTGAACGCCCTTCCGTCCAACGCTTCCAACAATGTTGCCAGCTTTTTGTCAGCACCGGGCACCGTTTATCGTGTTCTATATCGTGACGATTTGGCGAGCGGTTTCTGGTCAATTGCAGCCGATCAAATCGTTGGCACAAACACAAACATTTTTATCGCTGATCCAAGTGCGTCCTCGACTGCAAAACGTTTTTACCGGTTGCAAGTGTTGTGGTAAGGGCATTTCCATCTGATGTAATGTCCGGCGCTTTGACTGGCCGGCTTTCCTGCGGGCACTCGGAAACCGGCCAGACAACTCGCCTCAAATGAAACCTAGACGGTCTCGCACTCACCGGTCGTTCTAAAACCGCGCTCAACTCCGCCGTCGCCCGAGCTCAGGGGTCACCCACACATTTGCAGTATTGATTATGGGTGCCTTTCGTTTGTTGAAGCTTTGCTTGAATCCAGATCCGGGCCAACCCTCGGACGACGGAGGACACTATAGATGGCGCCGGGACACTCAATGAGAGAATTTGACGCCGCATTAAACCATCCGAATGCAATAACCCGTGGTCGCAAGCATAAAATAAAGCAGATGTACGGTGTGACCTCTTTGACGTGACAGCCCTCGTGCCAATCTCATCCGCACAACCAGCTCAACGCCGATTCTAAAGCGTGTTATGCGGCTCAGGCGGCACGCTGGGAACTCTGGCCAGAAAGGCGTCAAAGTCTTCGCGACGGCCCCCGAGGGCTCTTTCCGCCAGATAATCAAGTTCTTGTTGGGCCTGAACAACGCGGGCAAGCGATTCGCTGGCCACCTGTTCGGCAGATTTGTGCTCACGACGCGCCGCCGCGTCCAAGGCCGCGCGAACCGAATCTGGTATTTCGACAGTGAGCTCACTCATATAACTTCTCCAATTATACGCAAAAACTCGCGAGGCTCAACCACATTGATGCCAAATTTCTCCGCCCCTTGAAAATCGGCCCGATTAAACGTAATGATATGGCCGGCGCCAGCGGCTACTGCCAATTCGAGGATAAACTCATCGTTCGGGTCGGTGAGCTGCGGACGCCAAGTGAAATATATCCCCTGATGTTCCGACGCAGCGCACAGATAATCGATAAATTTATCTGCCTCTTCCATGGTGGCGTGAAGAGGCACCGCCACCCGGCGGGCGACCGCTTCGTATTGCAGAAGCAAGGCCACGGAAACATGCATCCGCCACCGTGGGTCACCAACCATCGTTAACAGGCGATACGACGCGCCCTGGGTTGACCTGAGCGCACTGAGAACCACGTTAGTATCCACAACGACTTGCAGTGGGTTCATGGCGAAACGTACGGTAACGACATTCCGTGATGCTCTTCCATCCCTGATCTTTGGCAAGACGATTTCCCAAATCAGCCTGTCAGCACTTCCGTGCTTCTACAGCACTTTCGAAGGGTTGGTGGATGTATGGTCCTGCGGGCTGCTTGACTGGCCAGTTGTTTCGCGCAGAATAAACAACGTTCGCAGGACAATTGCCATTGGGCCGCGAGGCGGCGCAGCGGCTTCTATGACAACAGTGTTGCCACTCTGTTATTCTAATTGACTCTATGGCCAATCGTTTGTTGCTGGTGGGCTGGGAGGCGGCGGATTGGAGCATCCTGCATCCGTTGATTGACGCCGGTGAACTGCCGGCGCTCGGAGGTATCGTTGAGACGGGGGCTTCGGGCACCCTGCTCTGTACCCAGCCCCTCGTGTCGGCGGCGCAGTGGACTACTATCGCGACTGGAAAACGTCCCTGGCAACATCGCGTCTGTCATCCGATTGAACGGGTCACGGCGGAGAAGGAGGCGGTTCCAGTCACCGCGGCGGGCCGCCGCTCGCGGGCGGTGTGGGAAATGCTGGCGCGGGCGGGGAAGCGTTGCCTGGTGGCAGGCTGGCCGGCGACGCATGGCGAACAAACCGCCAACACCGCCATTGTCTCGGATCGTTATGCCCAACCGACCGCCGGCCCGGGGATCAAACCGTGGCCGCCTGCCGCCCCGGGGACTTATTGGCCGGCCGAAATCGGTCGCCGGCTGGATGGCTTGCGCATGAGTCCCGAGGGGGTCCAGGCGGACGTCATTTCGCGCTACATCCCGGAGTGGAAGAAGATCGACCAGAAACGGGATCGCCGCCTTGGCCAGTTGCGCCTCTTCCTGGCGGCGGACTTTTCGTATCAGGGCGCGATGATGAGTTTGCTTTCCAGCGGTCATTGGGACTTTGCCAGCGTGCGTTTTCCAGCCTTGGGCGCGCTCAGTCAAATCTTTCATTCCTACCGCTCGCCGAGGCCGGACTGGATTCCGGAGGCGGAGTTTAACTTGTATCAGCACGTAATTCATTGCGCCTGCCGCGCCTTGGATCATATTCTGCACCTGCTGGTCCAAGCCGCTGGAAGCAATACTGCCGTCATGGTTGTTTCGGCCCACGGAGTAAGCCGGCGCCCTTTGCCGCCATCTGGGGTTCGCGGCGGTGACGGCGAGGCCTGGAAGTCACCTTATGGCATCTTGGCCGCTTGCGGCCCTGGATTTGCCAGCGATGCGCTGGTCTCTGGCGCGACGGTTCTCGACGTGGCTCCCACCCTTCTCACCTGGTTTGGGCTGCCTATCGGCGACGACATGGAGGGGCGTGTGTTGGTGGAAGCCTTTGTTGAGGTCCCGGCGGTCACGCATATTGCAAGTTGGGAACCAACTCCGTCCGTTGAGCCAGAACAAAGCGCGGAAGACCCAGGCTCTCCCGACAATCCCAAGGCAGCCCTTCTGCGGCGGGAATCCAATTGGAATCTTGCGCAGTCCTATCTGGACGCCGCGCGCCCTGAAAAAGCGCTTCCGCTTTTGGAAGGGTTATTCCGCGCTTTTCCAGAGCGGCCCGAATTGGGCCACGCCCTTTTCCAGTGCCAACTGACGCTGCAAAAGGTTGCCGACGCGGGGGAAACGCTCGAAGTGCTCCTCGAGGGATTGCCGGCTGGGATTTGGCCGCTCTTGCTTCGCGCGGAACTGGGCGTGGCCACAGGGGAATTGCGGGAGGCGCGTTCGCTGGTGAGCCAAGCGTGGGACCTACGCCCCGCTCATCCAGATGCGTTGCGCAGGCTTGGGATGCTTTTGCTGCGGCTTCGGGAATGGAAGGCGCTGGCCGAACTGACCAGCCAGGTCCTCAAGCTGGACGAGAACGAGGCCCTGGCCTGGCTGGGATTGGCGGAGGCGCAGTTGCGACTGCGGCTAGCAGCCGAGTCCGAAGGGGCGGCGTTGCGGGCCATCGGGCTAAACTATTACATGCCCCAAGCTCATTTCATACTGGCGCGGGCGCTCATTGCCCAAGGCAAGTGGGCGCAGGCCCGGGAAGCCATGCAAGTTCTTTTGCAGCTTCAACCCAACAACCGAGCCGCGGCAACTTACGCCAAACGGCTCGGCCAGCTCCCATTGAGCGCCTAACGCAGGGCTACGGCTGCGTGATAACGTAAAACTGGGTCTGATTCGTCGCGCTGATCGCAAAACTATCGACGCCGCCGGTGAAGGTGTTGCTCCCTAGCAACGTCCACTTGCCGATGACCGGCGACAAGAGAAGGTTGCTGCTGCCCCAAATGCGATAGCTGGTGTTCGCCGTCCCGCTAAAGTTCAACTGCGCCCCCGTCCCCGTCCCCGTGAGCGGGCCGGCATTACTGAATTGAGCGGGGGCAACGACAGTCAAAAGCGTTGGCGTCAGCGAAGTGTCCTGCGCGCTTTCCGGATTACTCACTGCCACGTAATAAGAGCCGTCGTCCGCCGCTCCCACCCCGGATAGGGTCAGCGAGGAAGTGGCCGATCCTGTGATGACTGAGCTGGCGCCGCCGCAGGTATTGGGGCCATCGACCATGCTTCCGCAAGGGCCGTACCATTGATACATCAGCGTCGGCCCGCCAGTCGCAGCCACTGTCAAATGAACAGCCGCCTTGTTGGTGACATCAACCGCCGCCGCCGGGCGGGATGTTATATTAACCGGCACTGTCAACAGACCGGCCGCGGTGGTAAGGCTGCTGTTTGGATAAAGGTTGCTGACAATAACAGAATATTGGCCTTGGTCGTCAGCCGGCCCGACGTGGGCAATCGTCAAGGTCCCGGCCTGTGCGCCCGAGATGGTGGCGCCGGATCCCGATAAGCTGGGGCCGTTGGTCAGATTGACTCCATTCAATTGCCATTGATAGGTAAAAGGCCCTTCCATGGCCGAAACCGTGAAGAACCCCGTCGCGCCCACGACGACACTGGTCGGTTGCGGATTGGAAACGAGAACGACCGGCCCGGGCACGGGACCAAAACGCACTCCGCGCAAAATTTCGTTGGCATTGGCCTGCGCCAGCACCGTGGCGTTTGAGGTCGCGCCCGTGTCAACAACCATGATCAAACTGTTTCCCGAGGGCGCGGCCGTGGTGGCGTAAATTTTTGCCCCGGTCACGCCCGTCCCCCACACCGCATGGGCGCTAAAATCGACCGTCAGACAGCCCGCGCCGAGCGTCGAATTTGTCCCCGTCCCCAAAGTATAGGCCAGAACATAACTGCTGCCGTTCCAATCATAGCGCTGAATGCCTCCGCCACTGGCGATGCCGCTGGTGTCGGCCACGTAAAAGGTGCTGGTGGTGAAGTTGTTAAAGTCTGTGTCCGGGCTGGCGGCGAAGTCATTTGGATTGCCGGCGGCATCGGTAATAATAGCCGTCGGCCCCTGCGCCGTCGTCGGCTCGCCGGTAAACGAATATATGCCCGCAGGCGAAGCGGCAACATCGCTATAGACCACGTACCCCTTCACCAGGTTGATCACCCGCGTTCCGGCGGCGCTGCCGCCCAGGGCGACATTGCCCCCGGCCGTCCCGGAAGTGGCTGGATCGGTGTACTTGATTGCCCCCCCGGAACTGGCAGAGCCAGTCGTCCAAAACTCGCTGAATCCATCCACCGAAACCGCCGAATTAAAAATATCCTCGGCGGTGTAAAGCGTGTCATTCAATTGGGGCACGGAATAATAACCCCAGGAATCCACCCCTCCAATGTCCCGATACACTCCGCCTCCCAATAAGGTGACTTTGGCCGGATAAGTCGAATTAAACCCGCAGAAATTCAGGAAGTTGGAATTGGCGGTCATGGTCAAGACGCTTCCTTCCCCTCCTTCGGGCGAGCCGCCGGGAACGATCAGGGCTGTCGCGGCGACATTGTCCGGGACCATGATTGTATTGGAGTAAACTCCAGACGTGGTGATTTGATCCAGATACAATGTATTGGCAGTGGAACTGCTCAAGGCCTGTGCACTGTCCCCCACTCTCGCCACCACCAGATTGTTGGAGTAGAGGGCTTGCAGCGATGGCGTGACTTGCAAGGTCGCGCTATAGGTATTGGTGCCGAAAAGGCTTGAGCATATCACCGCATAAGTGGCGCTTTCGGCCACCACTATATTCGTCAAGCGGTAAGAGGCGGAGGTTGCCCCCGCAATCGCCACGCCATTGGATTGCCACTGGTAATGAATAGGCGGCGTGCCAGACGCAATGACGGTGAAAGCCACATGGTCGCCCACACTTTCCACCAGCGACTGCGGTGGGGAAATGGCCACTGGCGCGCTCGGCGGAGGCGCGGTGCCATTCACCGTCAGTGTCGCCGGGGGGCTGCTGGTCGCAATGCCTGCGGAATTGGTTATGACCACGACGTAGTCAGCCGTATTTGTCGAGGTGGAGTAAGTGATGGTCAAACTTGGCGTGCTGGAACCCACGATGAAGCCGCCATCGGTCAAATTGGTATAGTGTCCGCTGCCGACCGTTCCCGCCTGCCATTGATAGACGAGAGTCGGCGCGCCCAGGGCGACCACGCCCATCTGGACTTCTGTCCCAGCCGAAACCGATTGGGAGGCAGGCTCAGAGTAAATGATCGGGTAACTTGCGTCGTTGGTCGCACCGGCGATGATGCCGAGGAAAGGGGTGGTTTCATACGCATAATCCACCAAAGTGAGGGTCTTCGTCGCCAGCGTTCCATTGTCAATGACACGCACCCAGCCGTAATTCGTGTTGCCGGCTCCGTCCCACATCTCCACCCCGACATAGGCCTCGTTGGACACGCTGGTTCCCCAACTGCCCACGGTGGTTCCGCCGCCGTTTTGATAGAAATAGGCATCGCCGTAGTCAACGGTGGGCGCATAATTTGAATTAATCAGGGTCCCAAATAAAGTAAGCGGCAACCCATCGGTGGCCGTGGTAAGCACGGCGGAGCCAGGAACGCTGTTAGAGACTCCGACAATAAATGGCTTGCTGGCGGAGCCATTCCAATTGAGAACAAAATCGTTGGTTCCATCCTGGTTCATGTCAATAAAACCCCCGTTGGAGGGATATGGAAATGAGTTATTGGACGTGATGGGGCCGGAATAAAGAATGGCGCCGTGGGCCATTCCGGACGCCAGGGCAGAGCTGGAGACAGCGGCAATGATATGCTTTCTCTTCATAGATAAAGGGTTTTCATGGGTTAAGTTGAGTTATTAAGTTTGAGTCTTCGCGCTGGCGCAGATGGGCGCGCCCAGCCAAAAGCCTGCCTCCCCAAGTCGAGTGTTGAACTCGACGACAGCAAGATTCTCTGGGTTGGTGAACATGCGTGAACCCTGACAATGCTCCTTGACGCGGCGCGGAGCAAGCACAATTAAACTGAATTTTTTTTGAGGAACGGCCCCCTCCGCCAGCCGCAGGCGTTACGGCCCCGCCTTGGCCCGATAGAAGACCTGCGAGTTGGTCGTATTGACAGAATCGATCACATGGACCGCACCCGTGGCGCTATTGGTGGCGAACAAGGTCTGCCACGAACTTGAGAGTAGATTAGTGGTGTACTGAATGATCAGGCTCTGACCAATGGCCGAGTTCACATTGAAGCTAACGGTGTGGCCGCTCGCTGAGGCATTGGCCATGACTATGGGGGTCGTGTTGCTCGCCGTGGTGATGAGGTTGAATTGCGTGATCGTTTCCCTAAATGCCGCCGTGGCGTAGCCGGAGCTATTGGTAGTAGAAACAAGGTGGAGAAAAGCGATGGAGGAATTGTAAGTCGTGTTCGGTTGAAGGGTTTGCGCGGGTATCACCATCGAAGTGGTCGTTCCGGCCAGTGCGTTAGAAGTTCCCGGCGAGGCGGTGCTGAAGACGCTGCCAATGGATACAGCGACAAAGTCCGTCGCCGTCCCGCCCGAAAAAGGGTTCCATCCCAATGTGAATGCTTGCGCCGGATTTACGGCTTGGGCCGCGCTGTAATTGGTCACGGTTGGCGCGCCAGGTTGCGCCAAGGCGGCGGGCAGGTTGACAGTCACCTGCTGATTGGAAGTGGCGGCGGTCACCGTGAAAATGTAGTTGCCGCTGCCGAAGGTGGTGTTGAAAGCGGTCTGATTGGTGTTTGAGGCGTCGAGAAAGAATTGATACGCCGCCACGGGATTCTGGGTCAGGTTCGACACACTTCCGCTGGGCAGCGCGAGGGTCGCGGAGACGGCTGCGCGATTGGAGGCGAGGGTGAGATCTCCCACAAAGAAATAGGGAATGTTCGTGTCCAGCGTCGGCGCGCCGGAGGAAGTCTGATCGTAGTAAATGGCCTGGCCCACGGCGAAGGAGGTGTATTGGTTGGTGCCGGAGCCGCCGCCCCCTCCTCCTGAAGTGCCCGTGGTGAAGGTGCCTTCCGGTGTTCCACTCAACGACTTTCCTTGTGTGTCTTGACCGCTGACGACCCAAAGAATGGTCGTGTTGGCGGGGAAAGCTGGGCTGGGGGTGCAAGTCAATACGGTGTTACCGGCGCTCCAAACGGGGGACGTCGTCAAAAGGGCAAACGTGGTGTTATTAACGAAGGTGGCAGTCGTGGCGGTGGGATTCATCGCCTCGCTGAAAGTGAAGACGACTGCGGCGGTAGTCGAAACGCCCGTAGCCCCGTTGGCGGGAACCGTCGAGACGATGGTCGGTTGAGCCACGGCGCGATAGAGACTGAGAAGTAAAGTGACCAATGCGAGCCAGCCAGCCCGTTGGCCGTCTGCCCGCCGGGGAAAAATAAATCGTGTTTTCATTCCGGCTTATGGTTTTGTCTTGTAAAGGTGGCAGAAAACCTTGCAAAGAGCGGATGAGATGTCAAGCACTTCATCCAGCCAAATCTCGCTAACCGAAGGCACTCAGTTGCCAAAGCGGAACTGACGTTCCGCACTCCTATGGCGCTTCGCGCGCACTGCTGCCGCCGAAAATCCGTTAGGTTTTTGAGCGGGCGCGCGCCAGCGCCTCTTTCCCAGCATCTTCGGACGGCTCTTGCTCAGAGTAACCGCTGGCCTTGGCATTCCAGGCAGCGGCAAATAAAACCGCGCCTAGAAATGCCGCCACGAGAAGAGACACAAATCCCGCCCTCCAACCTGCCACTTCCACTAATTTGCCCAATCCCCACCCGGAAAAGATCGTGCTCAAATAACCAAAAAGGCCCGTCACTCCGACGGCGGTAGCCGCCGCCCGTTTGGTCGCGAGGTTGGCGGAGGCGATGCCGACGAGGGCTTGCGGCGCGTAAATAAAAAATCCCCCGCAACCCAGCGCCGCCGTGCTCAGCAAGGAGTGTCTGCCGGGAATTTTCCAAAAGGCAAAAATCGACAAGCCCGCCAGCAACATACAGAACAGGCACGTCCTGGCGCAACGCCCGGCAAATACTTTATCCGTTATCCAGCCGCCCAGCAACATCCCCAGCACCCCCGACACCTCAAAGAAGGCGATCATCCAGCCGGCATGGGTCAGTTTAATGCCTTTGGCTTCGCCCAAGAGAACAGGACCCCAATCGAGGATGGCGTAACGGATGATGTAAACAAAAAAATTGGCAAACCCAAACAGCCAGATGTAGGGATTTTGGAAAACCTGCTTCTTAACAAAAGCCTTGAATTCAGCCGTGGATTGGCTGGCCCCCAAATCCCCCTGCTCGCTTCCCGGCGGTTCCGGCAGACCGACTGATTCCGGCGTGTCCCGCAGCATGAACCACATATAAATTGCCCCGCCCATGGCCAGCACGGCCGGCACAAAAAAGCACAAGCGCCAGCTCCACACCGCCAGATAGCCGCACATAACGGCCGCGACCGCCGCGCCGATGGAATGCGACGTGTTCCACACCGACATTTTGGTGGCTAATTCTTTGGGCGAAAACCAATGGGTCAGCAGCCTGGCGCACGGCGGGAAACCCATTCCCTGAAACCAGCCGTTCGCGATCCAAAGGAGGCCCAGAACAACAACCACGGAATTAACTCCAAAAAGCACATTGGCCGCACAACAACACACCAGCGCAAAAACCATGAAGACCCGGGCGTTGCAACGGTCGGCCAAAAAACCATTGGCAAATTTTGACACGCCGTATGTCAGCCCATGCAAGGTCAGAAACATTCCGAAAGCCGATTTTGTGATCCCAAACTCCTTGTGCAGACCAGGCAAGGCGAAGCCGATATTTTTTCGGACAAGATAAAAGCAAGCATATCCAATGATGGTCGAAAGCAGAATGCCGCGTTGATACTGTTTGAATTGGACTCTGATTTCCGCCGGATCAGTCACAAGGATGCGGGCCGGAGGCGGCGGCTTGAAAAATCTCAGCCAAGTCCGCCCGGGGAAATTCGTCCCAGAGGATGCTTCGTCAATCATATTCGAGCTATTCCAATTTTAGCAGGACGCCATGGCCGGGAGCGAGCCAGACTTGCTCCCCGACGTAAGCGCCAACCTGGCCACTATAGGGAGAAACGAATTTTAGGGCCTTGGGCGGATGGCGAAATTGCGGCTGGCAAAGAGTGGATTTTAAAACATTCTTATTGACGACCATGACATAGCGAGTGCCATCGGCGTGGGTAAAATCGCCCACCGCAAACTCTCCCGCCATATTGGTGACCAGGCTGTCCGGCCCCGGCCCGTGGCATCCGGTCGGGATTGAACCGAAATGATAGGTGTCGTCAGAGGTCAGTTCGAGCAGGGTCGGCGCGAGTTTCTGGATTTGCAGGTTCACGTTTTGCAGGTTGTTCCAAGTCGGGGTGGCATGGCCGAATTGGTCAATGGCGGCCGCGCGATAGTTGCCCGCCTGCGGCGCAAAATAATCGAAATAGGCAATGCCCCGCGCGCCATAGGCCAAACTGCTGAAGACTTCAAAACGCAAATCGGCGGCGGTGGGTTCGCGATAGGAAAAGTGCGCGACGGCAAGGACGATGTTCCAAAACGGCAGGTGATGTTTTTTGGCGGCGCTTCGCATCTGTTCCAAATTGTTCCAGTAACCATCCCTCAGCGAGCCGTCGTCCATGAGGGCGTAAAAGTCGTAGCTTAATTGGGTGGGGTGGCAAGCCGCGATGAATTTTTCGAGATAGTCCTCATAGCTCGAAGCCCCCAGTTGGTCCGCATTGGCGTAATTAGGGAAAAGATTGATGTAAGCCCACTTGCCCGGAGCTTCTTGCTGGAGGAGTGAAGCCATGGCAGCAAGTCCTGGAAACATCCCCGCCCCCGGTTCATCGCGCACAAAATAGCCATACAACGCCGGATTTTTGCGGACGGCTTTAATGGCGCGGATGGCGTTGGGTCGAGCGGCATTTTCGTCGAAGTGCGTCCAATCATAGCTGCTAATCCGCGGATCGGATACGATGGCTTTGATGCCCGCTTTGCGGCAGGTTTTGAGCGTCTTGGGAGCAACAAAACCCGCGACCGTAAATCCGCATTCTTTAATCTTATCAATGACCGCGCGATCATTCGGCACCGAATTCCACGGCATGACCGGGAAGAAGTTTTCAGGTTCGGAAGCGGCCAGCGGCAGGACGACAAATAAAAGAACGCAAAGTCCACAAAAAATATTTTTTGCTAAAAAGGTCACGGGGGGAAGTTAAAGGCTGAAGGCTGAAGGCTAAAGGCTGAAGTTTAAGAAAAGAAGCGAGCCTGTTTGTTACCACAAAGAACGCAAAGAACGCAAAGATAAAAAAATCAGAAACCTTTAATGGAATGTTATGCTGAAAAGGCTTAATCGGAGTCATGGTGAGACGTCCAATTCTCATTTAGCTATTTATACCTCTTTTGTTTTTTCTTTGCGATCTTTGCGTTCTTTGCGGTTAAGTCCTTAAATCAGCGACGGGGCGGATGGTAGGTGGCGATGTCTTTGGCCGACTGGGTTTCGAGGCCGGGCTTTTGCAGGAAACCGAGGTCGCGGAACCAGTCAATAAAACGGTATTGCCACGTCCCGTAGGGCGTATGGTTGCGGTCGGTCAGCCCGCCGCTCATCCGCGTGCCGTTGCCCATGTCATCGCCCGGATGGCGTCCGCGCCCGTAGATGTGCATTTCGACGTCAGGAATCCGGGCGCGCAACATGGCGGCAAAATAATCGTCGGCCCAGAGCGCATGTTGGGGGTCGCCCGAGCCGCCGCAAACAATGAAGGCCGGCGGACAGTTAGTTGGAATCGGCGTCTGCGGCTCGCGCGTAAAAGGAGTCGGACCGGGATAAATGATGCCCACAAAATCAGGCCGGCTGGAAACGCCCGCCAATGGATCGCTGGGCGCGTTGTTCGTTTCGTCAAAACTTGGGAAAAACAAGGCGGACGGCGCGGCCAGTTCCGCGCCCGCCGAAAATCCCATGATGCCGATTTTGTTGGGATCAATCCTCCAATCCTTCGCATGGGCGCGCACCAGGCGGATGGCTTGCTGCGCGTCATAAACTTCGTCCGTGCGCGAGTTGTAGCCATCGCGCCGCAAACGATTGCGCAGAATAATCGTATTGACGCCGTAATTGAAAAAAAACGGCACGAAGTCCGCCCCTTCCCCGCCGACATTGAGCGTTTTATGCCCGCCGCCCGCCGCCACAATGACCGC
>Ga0075522_10001038_pt1 | contig 21052 bp, 22 predicted proteins | sample NGEPerA_FD_74796 | JGI IMG/M metagenome (GOLD analysis project Ga0075522, IMG submission 74796) | Arctic peat soil microbial communities from the Barrow Environmental Observatory site, Barrow, Alaska, USA - NGEE PermafrostL2-A | ecosystem: Environmental > Terrestrial > Soil > Wetlands > Peat ...
CGCGCGGTGGCGCTGCCGCTCTCAATGCTGTTTTCGGTCTCGGTTCTCCGCTCGGCAGTGATGACCGCCTACCTCACGTTCCTTCCCACCCTGGTGGTGCTCCGTACCGGCAGCCTCGGGTTGGGAGCCGCCGCGTTGGCTGCATTTCTCTTCGCCGGCTCGCTCGGCGCCCTGCTCGGTGGCGCTGCCGCGCGGACGTTCGGCAGCGCGCCGGTCGTGGTGGTGTCGCTGGTCACCGGCATGGCCGGCCTGCTGCCGGTGCCCTGGCTGCCCGGGCCGGTGCTGGTGCCGTGGGTGTTCGTCGCCGGGGTGCTGTTCTTCGCCTCTGAGGCGCAGGTGACGGCGCTTGCGCAGCGACTGCTGCCCGCGTTCGTCGGCGTGGCGTCGAGCCTGATGATGGGCGTCGGGTTGGGCATCGGCAATGGCGGCGCGCTGGTCACGGGGGCGGTCGCGGACCGCCAGGGCATCCAGTTCGCGTTGACGGCGACGACATTCCTGATGGTGGGCGCGATCGCGGCCGCGCTCGTGTACGTGTTTTCGATGCGCGCACCGCGCAGCATCAGGGTCCTGGAGGCCTAGCGCGAAATGCGGTTTGGAATCGGCATGTACAGCACTCAGAAACCACCCGGCTCGCCACGTCCGCACCGCGCGCTGTACGAGGACATGCTCCGCCAGGCCCGGCTGGCCGAGAACGTCGGCCTCGACTCCTTCTGGATCGCCGAGCACCACTTTGCCGAAGACGGATACGCAGCCGCCGTGATACCCGTCTGCGCAGCGGTGCTGGGCGCCACGGAGCGGCTGATCGCCGGCACCGCTGTGGCCATCGCCTCTTTCTACAACCCGGTGCGGCTGGCCGAGGATGCCATCGCCCTGGACCTCCTGAGCGGCGGCCGGTTCGTGCTCGGCCTCGGCACCGGCTACCGTCCCGAGGAGTTTGCCGGCATGGCGATCGCGCCCGAGACCGATGAGCCAAGGCTGGACGAGGTGGCTGAGATCCTGGAACAGGCCTTCAGCGGGAAGCGGTTCTCACACCACGGCCGGTTCTATGACATCCCCGAGCTGCGCATCACGCCGGCTCCGTTCACGCCCGGCGGGCCGCCGATCATGCTGGCCGGCGACGGGGTCGTCGACCGCGATGCGGAGCGCGCGGCCCAGCGTGGCAAGCGCTACATGATCGATCCGTCGCTTCCCCTCGACGAGGTGTCGCGCCTCGTCGCGCTTTTTGACGCTGCCTACCGGGGCGAGCCTGGCATGGAGCTCCCGCTCTTCAACTACGGCTTCGTCAGCAACGACTCCGACCCGTGGGAGGAGATGCGTGAGGGCTTCACATATCTTCGGCAGACATACGACCGCTGGGCCGGTCGGGCGGTCCGCGAGGTTCACCGTGCGAACCACCGCTTGATCCTGGGCAACAGCGAGCAGGTGGCGGAGCAGGTGCTCGAGTACCACCGCATGTTCGGCGACAGGACTCATTTTGTTATGCGCCTCGACTACCCCGGCCAGGAGCCCGCGCGCTCCGACCGCGCAATCGAGCTGTGGGGCGAGGTGGCGGCCTCAGTGCGGCGCGAGATCGCCAAGCAGGCGGGCGGATGACAGTCAAGGTCATCGAGACGATCGATACCCACACGCTGGGCGAGCCGACCCGCATCGTGCTGAGTGGTTTCCCGGCGCTGCGCGGCCGTTCCCTCAAGGCTCGCTCCCAGGACCTGTTGCGCCGTCACAGCGGCCTGCGTCGCGCGCTCATGTGGGAGCCACGCGGCCACGCGGTGATGTTCGGCGCGGTGGTGGTTCCGCCGGCCGACCCGGCGGCCGACCTGGGGCTCGTATTTATGGATGGCGGTGGGGCGGTGGACATGTGCGTCCATGGGACCATCGGGGCGGTGACGGCCCTGGTGGAGACCGGTCGCCTGCGCCCGCCACTCGACGGCTTCCTGACGGTGGACACGCCGGCCGCCGCCGTGCGGGTGCGTGTCAGGCGGACGGCTGGGTGGGTCAGTGCGGTCGAGCTTGACGGTGTCGCGAGTCGCAGCGTGGCCACCCGGCTGCGCGCCAAAGCCGCGGGCACGGAAGTTGAGTACGACCTCGCCTACGGCGGCAACCTGATCGCCATCGTCACGGGACGCGACCTCGGGCTCAAGGTGCACGCACAGGCTTTCCGCGCGCTCGTCGACGCCGGCATGGAGGTGAAGGAGCAGGCTCAAAAGGCCTGGGTTGCGAGCCGGGGCCGCCTGGGCCCCTGGCGCGAGGTGGTCTCGACGCTCATCTACACGAAGCTGGGGCCGGGCCGCTACCGCGACCTCGTCGTCTTTCGCGATCATTCGGTGGACCGCTCTCCCTGTGGCTCGTGCTTCGCGGCTCTCATGGCACAGCTGCATTCGGCGAGCCGCCTCCGAATCGACGAATGGGTCGAGTGCGAGAACCTGCTCGGCCTGTCGTTTCGGGGCCGCCTCGTCGAGGCGGGCGGCGAGCTGATCCCACAGCTGTCCGGCTGGGCATTCATCACCGGCGAGCATCGATTCCGAATCGATTCCCGCGATCCGCTTCGCGCCGGATTCCAGCTCGCATGAGCGCTCCCCGGATGAAGGTGGGCGTCGTGCTGCCGACCTACCGGCGCCTGGCCGGGGCGGACAACATCCGCCGCGCGGCGATGCTCAGCGAATCGCTGGGCTTCGACTCGGTGTGGGTCACCGATCACGTGGTCGTGCCTTCGGCGAGCGTCGACGCGTTCGGGCCGGAGTTCTACGAGGCGGTGACGGTGATGTCTTATGTGGCCGGCATCACCAGCCGGGTGCTGATCGGTGCCGCCATCCTCATCGTTCCCTACCGGCATCCGCTCGTGCTCGCAAAGATGCTGGCCACCGCCGATCAGCTGTCCGGTGGAAGGCTGATCCTCGGCGCAGGCCTGGGCTGGCTGGAGAGCGAGTCGACCCTCCTGGGAGTTCCTCATCGGCAGCGCGCACGCATCGCCGACGAGGCCCTTGCCGCCATGCGAGCCTGCTGGGAGAACGAGCAGCCGGAGTACCACGGCGAGTTCTATGACTTCGAGGGGTTTCACTTTGCGCCGCGGCCGCATCACAATCGGCGGCTGCCCATCCTCATCGGCGGCGCGTCGACGGCCGCTCTGCGCCGGGCCGCACGACTCGGCGACGGCTGGATCGGCGATGGGCAGACGTTCGAAGAGCTCGAGGTGGCGCTCGGCCAGCTCTCGAGCGAGCTGGCCACCGAGGGGCGTGAGCTGCGCGATATAGAGGTGGCGATGCGCACAGGGCTCCAGGTCGCCGCCGAGCGGGCGGCAATCACCGAGTCTCCGTCCGAGACAGGATGGAAGACCGACGACTTCGCGACCGCGGGTCGCACGCCCTTTCGCGGCATAAGGGAGGAGATCGTCGACGATTTCAAGCGCGCAGCCGAGCTCGGCGTCGGCCACCTGGTGTTCGAATTCCCGGTCTCGCGCGGGGAGGAGTCGATGGACCTGTTCGAAACGCTCGCCGGGATCCGTGAGGAGGCGAATGTCTAGCCCTGAAACGGGCGCGGCCGGCGCCCGCGCCCTGCGGCACTTCAGCCGCGACGAGATCATGGCCATCGACCCCGTTTTAGTCGCGGACACCATGGCCGCCTGCCTCGCGATGGTCTCGCGCGGCGCGGCGGTGGCGCCGATTCGCGGCCACATTGACCTCGGCGATGGCGCCGGGACTTTCCTCATCTCGGGCGCGCTGACCGAGCTGGACATCCTCACCGTCAAGGTCATCAACGTTCGCCCGCGCAACCCGGCCGCCGGGCTCGAGCGCCTCCAGGGTTCGCTGACCGCCTTCGAATCAAGCACCGGCCTGCCGCTCGCCACCCTCGATGCGCGCGCGGCGACCGAGGCGCGGACGTCTGCCTGCAGCGCAGTCTCGCTCCGCCTCATGGCCAGAGCCGACGCACGTGTGCTTGCCATTTTCGGCACCGGTCCGCAGGCGGCCGCCCACCTGAGGGCGATGACGGCTGAGCGCGACTTCGACGAGATCCGCATCGTGGGTCGTAACCAGGAGGCGGCTCGCCGGCTGGCCGCCTCGTTGCCCAGCGCCAGGGCGGTGACCCCAGGCGAAGCGACCAAGGGTGCCGGGGTGGTGGTCGGCGCGACCAATGCGACCTCGGCGTTGTTCCCCTCGGCGGCGGTGGAACCTGGCACGCATCTCGCCCTGGTCGGTAGCGGCAGCGCGGCTGCGTCTGAGGTCGAGCCCCAGCTGCTGGCCCGCGCGGCGGCCATCCGGGTCGACCACCGCCCGAGCTGCCTGGAGGAGGCGGGCGAGATCGTGAGTGCCCTGCGCGCCGGCTTGATCGACGAAGAGGCGATCCGCGAGCTCGGCGAGGTCATCCTCGGCCGGGCGGCCGGGCGCAGCAGCCCGGACGACATCACCATCTATAAATCGGTCGGCAACGGGACGCAGGATGCCGCCCTCGCCGCGCTTCTGCTCGGCATCGCCTTCCCATGACGCTCCGCCTCGGCCTCGGCGTCTTCGGGATGCAGTCGGTTCCACAACGGCCGGACCACCACGTCAAGTTGTACCGCGACGTGCTCGACGACGCCGAGCGCGCCGAAGCTCTTGGCTTCGACTCGATCTGGCTCTCCGAGCACCACTTCTGGTTCGACGGCTACTGCCCAGCCGACCTCGTCGTTGCTGGGGCCATCCTGGGCCGCACGAAGCGCATTGGCGTCGGCACCGCCGTGATGCTTCTGCCCATGCACTCGGTGGATAAGGTTGCAGACGACGCCGCGACCCTCAGCCGGATGGGCGACGGGCGCCTGTCACTGGGCGTGGCGCTCGGCTATCGAGACGCGGAGTTCGACGGCTTTGGAGTGCGGCGGAAGGATCGCGGAAAGCTGATGGACGTCATGCTGCCGCGCCTTGCGGAATCGTGCCAGGCGGCCGACCCGCCGGTCCCCGTCTATGTCGGAGTTGCGACCGCGATCGCGGCGCAGCGCGCGGCGCGGCTGGGCCTGCCGCTGTTCGCCGACTCGACGATGAACGTCGCGGAGCTGCGCGAGATGCTCGGCGCGTATAACGCCGCCGCCGCCGCTGCCGGCGTGAAAGCACCTGCAACCCACGCGCTGCAGCGCGACGTCTTCGTCACCGACGACCGGGAGCGAGATTGGGCGATGCTGCTGCCCGAGCTGCGCTACATGCGCCGCCAGTACGGGGGCTGGTCGTTTCCCCAAGAGCCTGGCGAAGCCGTCCCCGCCTACCTCAATCGGCTTGAGGCCGACATCGAGGCCAAGCTCAAGAACCTGATCATCGGCGACGCCGGGCACGTCGCGGCCAGCCTGCGTGAGTTCGAGGCTCTGGGATTCGGGCTCATCGTCTGTCGCAGCCAGTTCGGCAACCTGCCCCGTGAAAGCCTCCATCGCGCATTCGAAGGTCTCGGCCGCGTGCGCGAAATGGTCGCGCGATGAAGCTCGGGCTTGGTCCTCTCGCCCTCAAGGGCATGACCGGCGCGGAGCTGGCAAGTCTGGGCAGTCACGCCGTCGCCGCGTCCTTCGATGCGATCTGGGTGGCGGAATCGCGTGCAGAGGGGGTGGGAGCCGGCCTGGCCGCGGCCGCGATGCTCGGTCAGCTGGTACCGATCCGCGTCGGGGCTGCGATCGATGCGGGCCTTTACCACCCGCTGCACATGGCCGAAGACATCGCCATCGCAGACCTCAGCACGCAGGGGCGGATCGAGGTCCTTCTGCGGCTGTCCTCGCCGGCCGCGTCTCGATACGGAGCATCAGCCGAGCGGGGCTGGTTCGAGGAGCACCTCACAGTGCTCGCCCTTGCACTCAGCGGTGCCCACGTCCAGTGGAACGGCGAGCATCTCCGTGTCCCCGCCCAGATCGACGCCAACCAACCGGCGCCGACTCGACTCGCCCTCAACCCAACGCCGGCTCAGCCCGCGGTCCCGATCTGGGTCGAATCCTCCGCGGGATGGATGGAGGACCTGGCGCGCACGCTGGGCTTCGGCGTGGCGGCGCCCTGGCGACCGGCGGGGAAAGTCCCGCCCGCCACCGGACGGTGGCCTGGCATGGCACTGTGCCCGGGCGATGCGCTGGCGGAGGACCTTCTCCACGCGGCGGGGGATGGGCCGGGCTATTTCCTGGTCACCGCGCGGACATCGCAGGAGGTAGCTGCAGCGGGCAGGCGGCTGGCCGGACCTCTGCGGATGCCGGAGTTCCCGTCGTGGATAAACGAGTGATCTTCGCGATCGAAACGCTTGGGAGACGAGCGTTCGTTTGTTCGAAAACTCTGTGGTATCGTGACCCGCGATGAGAGCTACCGGCGATGTCGTCCTGTACACGCTGAACAGCGGCACGACCGATCCGACTTGACAGGAATGTTGCAGGGTGAGGGAGTTTCTCTCACAGAACTCGGTGGTCTTCGAAGACCGGAACATCGCGAAGGAGCCTCATTGGCGAGCGCAGCTGCTGGAGCTGACCGGAGAGATCGTGGTCCCAGTGCTGGTCGTGGATGGCAAGCAGGTGATCGGCCTCGACGAAGCCCTCATGGCCGAGGCGCTGGGCCTGGAGCACCTGGAATCCGCCAGCAATCGCGACGGCCTGGCGGCGCCATCGGAGCTGGCGCAGCTGCCCCAGCACGCGGACGACCCCACCACCGCTGCGCTGACGCACTTCGTGCAGCGGCTCCAGCGCGAGATGGAGTTCAACGCGCTCAAGGATGGAGCCCCGTATCGCGACGGCCAGCACGACGGAATGCGGTTTGCGCGAGACGCCATGCTGCGCATCCTCACCGGCAAGTACGAGCCGGAAGAGATGGTCATCGAGCGCAACGGCGACAAGCCGGTTTGACCGCGCGCCAGAGATGAACGAAGCGGCGCCCGCCGCTCACGCTAACCTCGACGGCATGTCCTCTGTGCCAATGCCGCCGATGGTGAGGTATCTCGACGAGGACGGCGAGCTCCTCATCGAGGACCTGCCGATGAGCGACGAGATGGCGCTCGAGGGCTATCGCGTGATGCTCAAGGGCCGCCGGTTCGACGAGCGTTCGGTGAGCCTGCAGCGACAGGGCCGAATGGTGACCCTGGCGCCCGGCATCGGGCAGGAGGCTGCGACCGTCGGCGCCGCGATGGCCATCGATGCCCGGACCGACTGGTTCGTGCCTCAATACCGGGAGCTCGCGGGCCAGCTCTGGCACGGCTATCCGCTCAACCTCGCGTTCCTGTGGCACGTCGGGCACCCGGTCGCCTTCAAGATGCCCGGCGACCTCAAGATGCTGCCGTTCCAGGCCGCCATCGCCGGCCAGCTTCCGCAAGCTGTCGGCCTCGCCTGGGGTCTCAAGATGAAAGGCGATCCTGGCGTCGTGCTCGCGATCTTCGGCGACGGCGGCACCTCCCAGGGCGACTTCCACGAGGCTGCGAATCTCGCCGGCGTCATGAAGGCCCCGATCATCTTTCTGTGCCAGAACAACGGCTGGGCGATCTCGACGAGCATCTCGCAGCAGACGGCGTCGGAGACTCTGGCGCAAAAGGCGATCGCCTACGGGTTCCCCGGCATCCAGTGCGACGGCAATGACCTGTTCGCCGTCTATGCCACGGTGCGCGAGGCGGCGCGGCGTGCCCGCGAGGGCAAGGGTCCGACTTTCGTCGAGGCGGTCACCTACCGGCTCGGGCTGCACACCACCGCCGACGATCCCAGCCGCTACGAGCCGCCTGAGCTTCACGACCTGTGGGTCAATCGCGATCCGCTGCGGCGCATGCAGCTGCATCTCCTGGCGCGCGGCGTCGTCGACAAGGCGATGCTGGAGCGGATCGAGAACGAGGTCAAAGAAGACCTTCGCCTCGCGTGGGAGGAGGCCCAAAAGGAACCGGCCCCCGACCCGGCCTTCTACTTCGGCCAGGTCCACGCCGATCACTCTTTGCGCCTGCAGCGCCAGCTCGGACGCTTCGGCGCGCCGGGTGACAAGAAGGGTGAGGGTGGCCGTGGCTGAGCTCACCGTCATCGAGGCTGTCAACCAGGCGCTGACGCTCGAGATGGAGCGCGACAACAGAGTCGTCGTGTTCGGCGAGGACGTCGGCCGCAGCGGCGGCGTCTTTCGCGCCACGGACGGCCTGTACGGCAAATACGGCGCGGACCGCGTCATCGATACACCTCTTTCCGAAGGAGTCATCGCCGGCGCTGCCATCGGGCTTGCGCTCGCCGGCTGGGTGCCGGTGGCCGAGATCCAGTTCCTGGGTTTCGTGCACAACGGTTTCAACCAGGTGGTCGACCAGCTGGCGCGCGTCAGGTACCGGTCAGGCGGCCGGTTCTCCGCGCAGGTCACGATCAGGGCGCCCTATGGCGGCGGCGTGCGAGCACCCGAGCTCCATTCGGATGGTTTCGAGGCGCACTTCGCTCACGCGCCCGGCCTCAAGGTCGTCGCGCCGGCGACACCGCACGACATCAAGGGATTGTTGCTGGCGTCGATACGCGACCCCGATCCCGTTCTCTTTCTCGAGCCCCTTCGCGGCTACCGGCAGGTCAAAGGGGAGGTGCCGCCGGGCGACTACGTGGTGGAGATCGGAAAGGCACGGATTGCGCGCGAAGGCAGCGACGTGACGCTCATCGCATGGAGCGGCGCCGTCCAGGTCGCACTCCAGGCCGCCGATGATGCGCAGACGCAGGGCATCTCGGTCGAGGTGATCGACCTCCGAACGCTCGTCCCGCTGGACGCCGCCACGCTTGCCGCCTCGGTCACGAAGACCGGCCGCGCGGTGGTCCTCCAGGAGGCGCCGCTGACCGGCGGCTTCGGCGCCGAGGTCGTGGCGACCATCCAGGAAGAGGCCTTCTACTCGCTGCAGGCACCCATCCGCCGGGTCTCCTCCCCGGATGTGCCCTACCCCGTGCAGATGCTCGAGGAGCAGTACCTCCCGAACCCCGAGCGCGTGCTCGAGGCCATCATCGCGACCACGCGCGAGTAGCCGTCGAGTGGCGAGATACGAGTTCCGGCTGCCCGACATCGGTGAAGGCCTCGCAGAGGCCGAGGTCGCGAAGTGGCTCGTTGCGATCGGCGATCGCGTCAGCGAGGACCAGCCGATGGTCGAGATGATGACCGACAAGGCGTCTGTCGAGCTGACCTCGCCAGAAGCCGGCGTGATCATCGAGCAACTGGCCGCCGAGGGAGGTGTGGTCAAGACGGGCGCGATTCTCTACGTCATCGAAACCGACGGCCAGCTCGCTGCTGTGAGCGCCGAGCCGGAAGCCGCCGCCACTCGTAGTGAGCCACGAGCCGCCGCCGCGGTCACCGCCGAATCGGCCGGGGTGCTTGCGCCGCCGGCGGTCCGCAAGCTCGCTCGCGAGCTCGGCGTCGACCTGGCCGGCGTCAAGGGGAGTGGTCCCGGCGGCCGCATCTCCGCCGAGGATGTGAAGCGTCAATCCACAGGTGCCCCGGCCGCGCCCGCGCCTGCTCACGAGGCTGCGCCCGGGCGGCGCGTAAAGCTGCGAGGGGTCCAAAAGCGCATGGCCGAGACGATGGCGTTGTCGGCTCGGACCATTCCGCACGTCACGGGTTTTCACGAGCTCGACGCCAAAGACTTTGCCGAGCTTGCGGCGCGCCTGCGCCGCGAGGCGGAAAGCAGGGGCGGCCGGTTTCCCTTCGACGCCCTGCTGGTGCGCGCGGTGGCGATCGCCATGCGCAGCCATCCGATCTTCAACTCATCCCTCGATGAGGAGCGGGGCGAGATCGTCATGCACGAGGACGTCAACGTCGGCGTGGCCACCGCGACGCCGGACGGCCTCATCGTCCCGGTGGTCGCCAAGGCCGAGACGCTCACACTCGCACAGCTCGCGGCCGAGGTCGATCGGGTGACGTCGGCGGCGCGCGAGGGAAAGGCGTCGGTATCCGACCTGAAGGGCGGCACCATCACGATCAGCAACACAGGCGCCTGGCGCGGAGGCCTGGGCACTTCGCTGATCAGGCCGCCGGAGGTCGCGCTCGTGGCGTTCGGCCGCATCGAGGCCCGCGCGGTGGTGCGAGATGGCAAGGTGGTGGCGCGACCTGTGATGCCGATGTCGGTCACGTTCGACCATCGCATCATCGACGGAGAGCAGGGCCTGGGCTTCGCGCTGACGCTGAGGGGCCTTATCGAAAGCCCCGAGCAGCTCGGTATCTAGTTGGTAGCAGGCGACCAGAGCGACCCCGTTGATTGCCTGATCCTCGGCGCAGGTCCTGGGGGTTACGTCGCCGCCCTGCGCGCCGCCCAGCTCGGGCGTTCGGTGACGGTGGTGGAGCGCGCCAGCCTGGGCGGCGTCTGTCTCAACGAGGGCTGTATCCCGAGCAAGCACCTGGCGCGCTTCGCCGCCGCCAAGGCCACGGCGGAGAGGCTCGCTCCCTCCGGCATGCCCGCGTTCTCCGGTCCGCCGGACATGGCCGCCTTCCAGAAGAGCCGAGCGGCCGCGGTAGCCACGCTCGTCAAGGGCGTCGCGACGCTCCTGGAAGCGGCAGGCGTAAATGTGGTGAGGGGGAACGCCCGGTTCGTCGGACGCACGCGCGTCTGCGTTGAGATCGGCGAAGAGTCGGTCCGCTACTTCGACTTCAAGGACGTGGTCATCGCCACGGGCTCGAGGGCGGGCGAGCTCGAAGAGCTCCCATTCGACGGCGATCGCGTCGTCGAGCCGAGCCGTGCGCTCGAATGGGACGAGGTGCCGGCTTCGCTGCTGGTCGCCGGCGACGACTACATCGCGCTCGAGATCGCCGTCGCTTATGCACGGCTCGGCAGCAAGGTCACCCTGGCGACCCAGGGCGATCGCCTGCTGGCGGATTTCGACAAGGACCTGTCGGCGGCGGCGCTGCGCGGTGCTCGCACCGCGGGCGTGGAGGTGGCCGTGTCCGCCGACCTCGCCGCCCTGAGCGGGAAAGCCGAGCGTGTGGTCGTGTCCGCGGGCCGGCGGCCCAACCTCCACGACCTCGACCTGCAGGCGGCGGGGCTGACGATGCCCGCAAAGCTGTTCACGGTCGACGCCCAGCTGCGGCTCGACCGCCACATGTTCGCCATCGGCGACGTGACCGAGGGGCTCCCGCTCGCACATCGCGCGATGATGCAGGGGCGCGTCGCCGGCGACGTTCTCGGCGGCAAAGCGGGCGCTTTCGACAGCCGCGCCATCCCACGCGCCTGTTTCACTGAGCCGGAGATCGCCGCGGTCGGCCTGACCGAGGCCGAGGCCGCAGCGCAGGGCATCGAGGCCTCGCTCGGCCGGTTCCCGCTTGCCGCCCTCGGCCGCGCGGTGCTCGAGTCGTCGACCGCCGGCTTCGCGAAGCTGATCTTCGCAATCGACGGTGGGGCTGTGATCGGGGCGCATCTCGCCGGCCCCCGCTCGACAGAGCTGGTCGCCGAGATGGCGCTTGCGATCGAGATGGGCGCAACGGCGGAGGATCTGGCGCTCACCGTGCACGCTCATCCGACGTTTGCCGAAGCGTTGATGGAGGCGGCCGAGGTGAACCTTGGGCGGCCGATTCACGTCCGCGTCCCGGCAAAAAGGTGATCACGCGGTTCTTCTTCGCCCCGCGCAGGTCCGACCTCACCACCGAGGCTTGCCTGGCGCATTGGCGAGGGCACCATTCGGCCATCGGCGCGCGGCTGCCGAAGGTTCGCGCGTACGTGCAGAACCATGGCGTGCTTGCCGGCGGCCGGTTCCTGCTTCCCTATCCGGGGTTCGACATCATGCCCGAGCTTGACTGGGACGATCTGGCGGCCATGGATGTGGCGATCGACTCGCCGGCACATGAAAAGGATTCGGTCGACGATGAGGCCAACTTCATCGATACCACCCGCACGGGCCTCGCCGTCACCAATCGCCACGTCTTGATCGATGGCAAGCCGGGCTCGGACGCGGTGAAGCTGATTACGCTGCTCAGGCGGGCGCCCAACGCCCCGGAGCACGCGCTCGCCGACGCGCTGAAGGGACCCTATGCGGAGGCGGTGGCCGGAGCCGGACCGGTGCGCCACGAGGCGCTGATCACCATTCCCGATCGCCCCGGGCGGCCGCCTTTCTCCGTGCAGGCGGTCGATCTCCTCTGGTTCGCAAAGGCTGAGGACGCCGTCGCCTGGACCGGTTCCCAAGCCGCCTACCGCGCCGCCTGGCAGCTCGCGGGAGTCGCCTTCGGCGCGGAGCGGCTGATCGCGCGCCCCCACAAAGTGCTCTGAATGCGATTCGGAGTCGGCGACTTCAGCGGCCAGCTGCCGCCCGCAAGCGAGAAGAGCGCTGCGGGCGGCCGGCCTGCGACCCATCGCCGGCTCTATGCCGAGATGCTCGACCAGGCGGAGCTCATCGAGGCGGCGGGCCTCGACTCGATGTGGTTGTCCGAGCACCACTTCGCCGAGGATGGGTACATGCCGGCGGTGCTGCCGATCGCGGCCGCGCTCCTCGCGCGTACGAGCCGGATCACAGTGGCGACCGACCGGCTGGCGGCCTCGCTGCACAACCCCATCCGTCTGGCCGAGGACGCCATCGCGCTCGACCTCCTCAGCGGCGGCCGGTTCATCCTGGGCCTGTCGCTCTGCTATCGGCAGGTGGAGTTCGAAGGCTTTGGGGTCGATCCTTCGACCGACGTCGAGCGACTGGAGGCATTGGTGCCCGTGCTGCGGGCGGCATTCGGCGGCCACGCCCCTGTACCTGGTGGCCAGGAGGTGCTCATCACTCCCGGACCGTTTACGGCCGGAGGACCGCCGCTGATGATCGCGGCTGACGGGAATCACGGTGCCGTACGCGCGGCTCGTCTCGCCGACATGCTCATGGTCGATCCCACCGAGCCCTGGAAGGTGGTCGACGACGCGGTCGAGAAGTTCGACCGGGAGCGTGGTGACAGCGAGGGCGAGCTGGTCCTGTTCACCTACGGCGGACTCTCCGGGCACGGCCGGGAGGCCGCCTGGGCGCAGGTGTCGGACGGGTTTGGCTACATGCGGCACAACTACGACTTGTGGATGGGGCGAGAGCTGACGCGTGAGCTGCCCCCCAAGCACTATCGCCTGCTGCTCGGAACGCCGGTCGAGGTGGCGGAGCAGGCGGGCGAATATCGCCGGCGCTACGGGGATCGAGTCCATCTCGTGCTGCGCTGCAACTACCCGGGCATGGGCGCACCCGAGGTCGCCGAGCAGCTGCGCCTGTGGGGGCTCGCGGCTCACGCGGCCCGCTCTTCTAGCTCCTAGGAGGGAATGGTTGAGGGCGCGGCCCGGAGCGCAGCCAGACGATCCAGATACGAACTAGTGCGCGTTCGTTTAGGCCTTGACATCAAGATCGATCTGGATATCCTTACGGCCGAAGCCCACACAGGTGATGGGCCATGACGCGGGCGCGTGTGGCGCTCTTCAGGAGGGCAGCGAATGTCGATCGACCAGAAAGCCTTGCCAGGCGCGCCGGCTAGAGATTTGAGCCTCCCGAACCGAAGGTCCCTGCTCAAGCTGGGCGGCTCCGCCGCGCTGGGCCTGGGTGCCTTTGCGCTGGCGGCGTGCGAATCGGCCAACAATCCCGCAGGCACGGTCGGCAACGCGGCGGGCGAGACTTCGGTGCTCGACAAGTGGCTGTCGACCAAGACCGCCAGGCTCGGCGTGGACCTCACGTTCCCGCCGATCCAGTTCAAGGACGCAGCCGGGAAGCCGACCGGCTATCAGATGGAGATCACCGCGGCGATGATGGCGGACCTCGGGGTCACGCCAACGTACGTGGAGATCCCGTTCGGCCAGCTGTTTGCAGGTCTGGTCGCCGGACAGTTCGACATGATGGGCATCTCGGCGACCATCCTTCCGAGCCGCGCCTTGAAGGGCCTGTTCTCGAGCTTCCCGGTCTTCTACGAGTCCATCGTCGTGCTTCTGAAGCCGGGCTCGAAGATCACCAGCTCCGACCAGCTCAACGCCTCTGGCATGAAGATCGCCATCCTGCAGGGCAGCTCGCAGGAGTTCAGCAGCCGCGCGCTGTTCCCGAAGGCAGCCTTTTCGCCATTCGCGCAGCTGGCCGACTCGGTCAACGAGGTGTCCACCGGCCGAGCCGATGCCGTTGTGCTCTCTGAGTTCGATGTCGACAGCTCCAAGTCGGCTCACCCGGACCTTGTGATCCTGCAGGGCCCGCCGCTGTGGGTCGATGCCAACACCTACCTGATGCCGCTGGGCGACTACAAGCTCCAGGCCTGGGTGAACAACTGGCTCCGCTACAACGCCGCCCACCAGAGGCTCGTCACCGGCTGGACGAAGTGGCTTGGGCCAGGCCTCCAGAAGTACCACCTCACGACGTACGGCGTCGGCCCGGGGACCGAGCCGGAGCTGGTCAAGGTCTGATCGATACTCGGCAGCAGGTGGCCGGCATCAGTGCGCCGGCCACCTGCCCGACCGGCCGATGATCTACCTCGCCTACCAGTTCGACTGGAGGGTCGTCACCGACCGCTGGCAGATGTTCTTGGCCGGCGCGTGGGTCGACCTCTGGGTCGCCATGATCGGGTTCTCACTGGCCTGCGGGCTAGGCCTCGTGAACGCGCTCTTGCGAACCTCGGGTGTTCGCATCTTCACGGTGCCGGCGTTCCTCTACGTGCAGGTGATGCGCGGGGTGCCCCTGTACGTGATGCTGGTGTGGATTTACTTCGGCATCGCCGACATCACCGGGATCCTGTTCACGTCGTACCAGGCGATCATCATCGCGCTGGCGCTGACAGGGTCCGGCTACACGACTGAGATCTTTCGCGCCGGTCTGGCGGCCATCGACCGGGGACAGATGGAGGCCGCCCGCTCGATGGGTCTGAGCCGCGTGCGCACGTACGGGCATGTCGTCTTTCCGCAGGCGTTTCGGATCGTGGTGCCACCCCTTGGCAACACGTTCGTGGGCCTGCTGAAGGGCGCCACGATCATGTCCGTGATCGCTGTGCCCGACATGGTGTTCCTCGCCAACGAGCTGAACGTCACGCTGTTCACTCCGTTCGAGGTCTTTGCGGCGGTCGGGGCGATCCTGGTCGTGATGGTGCTGTTCTTCTCGGCGGTCGTGTACGTGCTCGAGCGGAGGTTGCGGATAGCGTGACCTCGCTGTTCCTGACCTACACGTATGACTGGAGCGTTATCCCGGCCTCAATCGCCTTTTTTGAGCGCGGGATCCAGATCACTTTAAAGATCTCGCTGCTCTCGGTCGCCTTCTCGCTCGTGCTCGGCCTGGTCGTCGCGTTGGTGAGGATGGTGCCCGGGCCGATCGGGCTGGTGGGCTTTGCCTACATCCAGGTGTTTCGGGCGCTCTCCCTCTACGTCTACATCCTCTTCATCTACTTCGGTCTGGCGGCGGCCCTCGGGATTCGCCTCGACCCCATCGAAGCCGGCGTCGTCGCGCTGACCCTGCTGAACAGCGCGTACATGGCCGAGATCTACCGCGCCGCCATTCAGGCCATCGACCCCGGCCAGCGCGAGGCCGCACGAAGCCTCGGGTTGGGTGGCATCGGCACGTTCGCCACCGTCGTGTTTCCACAGGCCTGGAGGATCGCCCTGCCCTCCCTAGTCAACCAGTTCACCGACATCATCAAGGACTCTTCGATCGTGGCCCTGATCGGGGCGCCAGACCTGATGTACCAGACGATCGAGCGAGTGAGCTTCTATCAGCGGCCGTTCGAGTTCTACACGACAGTGGCCGGGATCTACCTGGTGATGGTGGTGATCGTCGCCCAGCTGGCGAGCCGCCTCGAGCGGCGCCTTCAGCGGCATCTCGCGTGAGCGATCACGCGCCGGCCGGACGCCGCAGCTGGTCCTTGATCAGGTCCAGCTCGCCGAGGTGGCGATGCAGGTGCGTGATCGAGACGGAGGTCAGAAAGATCCACACGGGCAGGCCGCCCTTGCTGCTCACCGCATCGTCGTGCTCGGGTCCGCTGTCCATCTCGGCTCGAAACCCGGGTGTCTGGTATTCGGCGTGGCGGGCGTCGTGAGCGGCAACGTCGGGGATCTGATCGAGCAAGTCCTGGTCGATCGTGCCGAGCCACGCAAGCGTGTCGCGGTGGACAGCGTCCGCGTAGCTCAAAAGGGCGGCCAGCTCAAAGCGGGCGGCGGCGCGGGCAGCCTCTTCGAGCTCGAACCCGGTGCCGATGCCTGGGACAGCGAGCGTGCTTTTGACCCAGGGCTCGCGCATGATCACCTCGGGGACGTTGCGGATCGCCGTGTTGACACCCCAGTCCTGGCTGCGAGCCATGTGCCACAGCAGAAAGGCGATCGGATTGACGCCCACCAGCGGCCGCGCCACGAGCTCCTTGGCGGACAGGTCGCGGGCGGAATGGTGAAGGCGTAGGTTGACGGTCTCGAGCTGTTGGACCAGCATCCCGATCGAATCCACGATTGTCAGCTTAGCGGTGGTGGGCGAACTAACGCTCGTTTGGAAAGATCCCTGTTGACAGCTAGAATTGACAGCCAACTGGGGATGGAAGCGAGCAAGCTCGGTCCTTCGCGCAATGTCCTCGATCTGCAGGTCGCCGAGACCCAGGGGTCGACCCTCCTGCGCCTTGAGGGCGTCAACAAGTGGTTCCACCGCGGCACCCTGCGCAACCAGCACGTGCTCAAGGACATCAACCTGGAGGTCGACCGCGGCGAGGTGCTCGTGGTCATCGGTCCGTCAGGCTCGGGCAAGAGCACCCTGCTGCGGTGCATCAACTTCGTGTCTCCGCCCGAGACCGGTACGGTGATCTTCCTGGGCCGTAAGTGGACCAAGGACACCGCACCGCGCATCGATCCCGTTGCGCGCATGCGCTACGAGCGCGAGCTCAACCTGCTGCGCACGCACATCGGCATGGTCTTTCAGCATTTCAACCTCTTCCCGCACATGAACGCGCTGCAGAACGTCACCCTCGGCCTGACTCGCGTGCTGAAGGTGCCAGGCAAGCAGGCGCGTGAGCGCGCCATGGCCGAGCTCGAGCGCGTCGGCCTGGGAGGCAAGGCGAAAAGCTACCCGAGCCAGCTGTCGGGCGGGCAGAAGCAGCGGGTCGCGATCGCTCGGGCGCTGGCGATGAAGCCGCAGCTGATGTTGTTCGACGAGGTCACCTCGGCACTCGACCCCGAGCTGATCGGCGGGATCCTCGAAGAGATCAAGAAGCTCGCCCTCGAAGGCATGACCATGATCGTGGTCACGCACGAGATGGGCTTCGCGCGCGAAGTCGGTGACCGGCTGATGTTCATGGACGAGGGCGTCATCGTCGAGGAGGGACCGGCCCGCGAGATGATCAAGAACCCGCAGAACGAACGCACGCAATCATTCCTCAGGGCAATCCTGTGAGCGTCCGAACGGCCGAGCTGCCGGCAGCGACTGCTGCGCAGATCGAGCTCGAGACCGAGCTCGTACAGCTGGCGTTGCGAGCCGCCGAGCACCATCCAATCCTCAAGGCGGTGTATGCGGGACCGCCGCAGTGGCTGGTTGAGGCGCGGCGCGACCCGGGGACCCCGGAGGATCTGATCTCGAAGGCTCACGATCTTGCCTCGCGCGCCAAGGACGCCGGACACTCATATGTCGCCGGACAGGCGCGATCGGTGGCGGTCCAGCTCGAGGTGAGCCGAGGCCGAACGCTGCCCTACGACCGGATGGTGAGCGAGCTGCTCGGCGTCGAGCTCGAGGTACCCCAGCCTGACGAGGTCGGAGCTCTTCGGGCGGAGGTGGAGGAGCTGGCCGGCCGGCTGGAACCATCCGCGTCCAGTGGCGCCGTCACGCAGTGGGAGTCGCGGCGATTGGTGAGCGGTGAGGCGAAATGGGACGTCGCGATCGAAACCTACGTGCAGGGCCGCCGCTACGCCTTCGGGGGTGAGTTTCCACTCGAGATTCGGGAGAGTCTTGAGCTCATTCGCATCACAGACGAGATCTGGTCGGTGAACTTGAGCTGGTATCCGCCGAGCCGCATCACCTGCGAGATAAATGTGGCCACCCCCAGGACGCCGGAGACCGTGGCCTTCGAGGTGGCGCACAACATCTATCCGGGCGACTATCTACACCTCGCCGTCCTGCACCAGCACGCATTCAAGCGCCAGGGTCATGTGGCGGCGTCGATCAAGCTCAAGAACGCTCCGGAGAGCGTGATCAGCGAGGGCATCGAGGAGGTGGCATTCCTGCGCCTCAACCCGGATCCGTCAGCCGAGCAGCTGCTCGCCTGCAAGCTCGAGTGGCTGCGCCGTATGGCGACCTTCGCGGGCGCGCTCTCGCTGCAGGTCGAGGGTCGCGGCGAGGACGAGGTGCTGGCGGCGCTGGCTCAGGACGGCTTCATGGACCCCGCCCGCGCCAGGTTCCAGCTGCGCCTGATCAAGCACCCCCTGTGGGGCCCATACCAGTACACCTACCTGCTGGGCCGCAAGCTGGTCGAGGAGGGTGATCGGCGGGCGGTCGCGCGAGGCGGGCAGCAGGAATATCTCCAGTACCTGTACAGCAGCCTCCACACGCCGCAGACCTTCCTTGCGGGCCTCAACCAGATACTGCCGGCGTGAGCCAGCGCCGGGCGCGCGCAGGGCGCACTGAATGCCCAGAGCGCGCTGAATGAGTCTGGCCGGGAAGGTGGCTCTCATCACGGGCGGCGCCTCGGGCCTCGGCCTGGAGGTGGCTCGGCAGCTGGCGGCCGAAGGAGTCGGGCTGGTGCTGGTCGATTGGGATGAGCAGAGCCTGGAGGCGGCCGCGAGCAGGATCGCGGAGTCGGGCGCTGCGGTCCACAGCCTTCGAGGCGATGTGTCCGACCCGGCCACGGCGACCGCCGCGGTGGAGCTGGCAAGATCCAGGTTCGGACGCATCGACATCCTCTTCAACAACGCCGGCATCGACCCGCTCCGAGCGCGGTCGGTGGTCGAAACCGAGGTCTCGGATTGGGACCGGATTCTGGACGTGAACCTCAAGTCCGCCTACCTCATGTCGCGCGCCGCCATACCGCTGATGCGGGAAGGGGGTGGGGGATCGATCGTCAACACCGCCTCGATCGCCGGCCTCAAACCGGCCGGTGACGAGACCGCCTACAGCGTGTCGAAGGCGGGAATGGTCTCGCTGACGGGGGCGCTGGCTCTCGATTTCGCCGCGGACGGGATCCGCGCCAACTGCGTGTGTCCTGGCTACATGGAGAGGGTCATGACAGATCGGCGGCGCGACCTCACCGAGGAGCAGCAGACCTCGCGCGCCGAAGGCGCGGCGTCGAGGATCCCGCTCGGCCGGCAGGGCACCTACGAGGAGGTTGCCAGGGCGGTGCTGTTCCTGGCCGGGCCGGACGCCTCGTACATCACGGGCGCGGCGCTGGTGGTCGACGGGGGGCTGCTGCTCAAGTAGCGGTATTGCTGGGAGAGTGAGCCCCCCTCCCGCGCGCTCGGATGGGACTTGATTTAAAGCGCGCGCCTCCCCACCAAGTGGGGAGGAGACTTATCTAACTTGATAGCTCCTCGATTCTCTCGATCATTCGAGCTATCCCTTGAGACAGGTCCTCGGGGGCGCTCGCGAGGCTGATTCGAACCGCGCCGCGCGCTGATTCGCCGAACGCGGTCCCCGGAGCGACCGAAACCTTCTTGCTCGAGACGAGGTCGAACGCGAACTCTCGCGAGTCCATGCCGGAGCGGCGGATGTCGGCCATGATGTAGAACGCGCCCTGCGGCCGGCTGATCAGCATGCCGGCCTCCTCGAGAAGGCCCACGCACAAATCGCGGCGCTCGCGATAGGCCTTGACCATCTCAAGCAGGGGCTCGCGCGGCCCGTCGAGCGCCGCCTCGGCGGCTTTCTGGCAGACCGCCGGCAGGCACGAGGAGTTGGACTCCAGGACCTTGGTGATGGTGTCGGAAATCTTGTCGCCGGCGACCACGTAACCGACCCGCCAGCCGGTCATGGCGTACGTCTTGGAGAATGTGAAGGCCGAGATGACCCGCCCGTCGGTGCAGAACGAGGCCGGGCTGATGTGCTTTCCGTCCAGGATCACCTCGTCGTAACACTCGTCGGAGAGGAGGTACAGGTTGTGTCGCACGGCGAGGTCGACCAGGCTCTCGAGCAGCTCTCGTGGAAATACGGCCCCCGTGGGGTTGCACGGGCTGTTGACGATGATCAGCTTGGTGCGCGGGGTGATCTGCCGCTCGATCTCTTTGGGATCGGGCAGGAACTGGTTGTCCGGGGGGCATGCGTAGGGGACGAGGACGCCGTGCGCCCAGGTCAGCATGAGCCGGTAGTTGGGCCATGCCGGGTCTGGGACCAGAACCTCGTCGCCCGGCTCGAGCAGCGCGGCGATGGCGCCGGCAATGCCGCCCACGCCGCCGACCGAGCAGTTGATGTTGTTGACGCCCGCTGTGATTCCGTTCACGCGGTCCAGCTTGGCCACGAGGCGCTCGCGCAGGCTCAGGAGGCCTGCGGTGGCTGTGTACTTGATCTGCCCTTTGCGCGCAAACTCGATCGCCGCGTCGACAATATGAGCCGGAGTGGGGAAGTTGGGCTCGCCAACCTCGAGACGGATGCACCCGGGGGTGACAAGGGCGAGGTTGACGACCTCGCGGATACCGGAATGGGCTGCCTCCGAGGGGCCGGACGCGATTGCCGGAAGGGGGAGAGTGGCCGTGGCTTGCCTCCTGATCAACACCGTGAACCGACGTCAGGGGTTTTCGAACCCGCAGCATACGATAGACTCCTGTGAAACTAAAGTGAACGTTCGTTCGTTTGTTTGGAGTTGGGTTTGATGCAGGTCAAAGACATCGCATATGCGCGGTCCGGGGACAAAGGCGATGTCGTCAATGTCGGAGTGCTCGCTCTCGACGACGCCGCCTATCAGAGGCTGCTGAAAGCCCTGACACCCGAGAGGATCAAGGCCCATTTCGGCGACTGGGTTCGCGGCGAGGTCGACGTATTCCCAATGCCCAACATCAACGCCGTCAACCTCCTTCTGCACAACGCCCTCGGCGGCGGCGCGACCAAGACGCTTCGGTATGACGTGACCGGCAAGGCGTTCAGCACCGCTGTCCTCCGCATGGAGCTGCCGGAATGAGCGCGGACCCCAAGCCGGGAGCCGGGCGCGCGGAGGGAACGCCTTCGGAGCTGTCCCCCGACGACGATCTGCGCCGGCGGCAGGCCGTCGCCCGCGCGGGCGGCGACCCCCGCTACCACGCCAAG
>Ga0075522_10001045_pt1 | contig 20973 bp, 18 predicted proteins | sample NGEPerA_FD_74796 | JGI IMG/M metagenome (GOLD analysis project Ga0075522, IMG submission 74796) | Arctic peat soil microbial communities from the Barrow Environmental Observatory site, Barrow, Alaska, USA - NGEE PermafrostL2-A | ecosystem: Environmental > Terrestrial > Soil > Wetlands > Peat ...
CTACGCCCTCATCCTCTTCGGATCTGTCGGCATGATGTTGATGACCTGCTCTGTCGACTTGTTGATGGTATTCGTAGGCCTCGAAATCTCGTCCATCTCCACCTACATCATGGCCGGCTTCCGCAAATCCAAAGCAGCCGCCTCAGAGTCCGCCATCAAATACTTCCTCCTCGGCTCGTTTGCCACAGCGTTCTTTCTCTATGGCATAGCGCTCGCGTTCGGATCTACCGGCTCCACCAGCATCCCGGCCATCGCCACGGGCCTTACCGCAACCGCCACGCCCACCATGGCGTTCCTTGCGCTTGGCCTCATGATCGTCGGCCTCGGCTTCAAGGTCTCTGCGGCCCCTTTCCACGTCTGGACGCCGGACGTCTATCAGGGCGCGCCCGCTCCTGTGGTCGGCTTCATGTCCACCGCTCCCAAGGCCGCCGCCTTCGCCGTCCTCCTCCGCATCCTCTTTTCGGGATTCCCCAGGATGCAACATCGCTGGTCGATCCTCATCTGGGTGATCGCCGCGCTCTCCATGACCATCGGCAATCTCGGCGCGCTCAAGCAGACTGACGTCAAGCGCATGCTCGCTTATTCCAGCATCGCGCACGCCGGTTATCTGCTCGCCGCCTTCACCGCTCTTCCGCAGACAGGCATCGCCGCAGCCTGTTTCTACACCGCCTCATACGCCGCAATGAATGTCGGCGCCTTCATCGTCATCACCCAGGTCTCAGGCTTCAACGAAGAGATCCGCACCATCGACGACTACCGCGGTCTCGCATCCGGCCCCTCTGCCCACCCCGTCCTCTCGGCCATGCTCGCACTCTTCCTCCTCTCGCTCATCGGGATTCCCTTCACCGGAGGCTTCTTCGGCAAGTTCTACGTCTTCACCGCCGTCATTGGAGCAGGGCGCACCGGCCTCGCCGTCGTTGGCCTGCTCAACAGCGGCGTCGCCTGCTTCTACTACCTCCGCTTGCTCAGCGCGGTCTATTCCCGCCGTCAAACCTTCGCGACCGAATCCTCCGCCAGCGTCACCGCCATCTCCGGCGTGAACATCGCACCCGCACCCATCTCCACGCAAGAAGGCGCATTTGCCGTCGCCGTCCGCACGCCCGCTGCGCTCGCCCTGCTCCTCGCTGCCGCCGCCACACTCCTGCTCGGCCTCTGGCCCGACCGCATCGTCCGCCTCGCCGGCTCCGCCGCCTCCAGCCTCAACAGCAACACCCAGGCCGCTACCGCGCCGCCTGCATCCTCGTCGGACGAACTGCAGTCCGCAGCAGGACCGCAATAGCTCTTTGCCTTGGCTTTTGACTTTGCTGATAGCTTATAGCTGACCGCTTACAGCTCTGGAATCGTTGCCTTTGTCTCCTGAACCCCTCCTTGGCCACAAAACAGCCCACCCGCAGCCACGATTGCTCATCCGATGGGTGAATGGTGCAGTTTGAATTTATTCTGCAGGGCGTAGCCACGCCGTAACGGCCCTCTTCTGAAATGCGGCTTCAGCCGCTGGGGAATTTAATTCAAACTGAGCCACTACCAGTCGATTGCATGAGGTTGCTTCGAACAACGGAATCCACTATCCTTGGATCATCCCAGTCAAGCGGATTCACCGCGAGACTCAATGTGCGCCCGTAGCTCAGCTGGATAGAGCAACTGGCTACGAACCAGTAGGTCGGGCGTTCGAATCGCTCCGGGCGCACCATACCAAACCTTTATGATCCAAGCAGATGCAGCCACTAGGGCTAGAGCATCTGGTGTCGGTGCATTTCCGATGTAGGCGATTTTGAGACGGTGAGAGCTGGACTGCTCCCCCAAAATGAGACAGATTGGAGTGCGACACTTTTCATGGAATGGAGAGGGTCGATGTCCAAGCCGCAGAGGTACTCAAGGGAATTTCAGGAGCGGGCGATCCGGCGGATGAAGCTGGGCGACAACGTCTGCCAACTTGCCCGCGAACTGGGAGTGCACCGCACTGTTCTCTACAGGTGGAAGCGTCAACTGGGCCTGCGCCCGCGTGGCCGGAACCGGTGTCCCTCGCCAAAATGCGATCCGGCACAAAATTGATATACGAAAGCGTCGAACATCTGGTTTTTCATGGTTGAGAATTCATATGGCAGCCTGCCAAAGACGTGGGGATGGCCAGCCAGGCTATTTCTAGACACGGCTCTCCTACTTCTTTCCACAGGTTTCGTGCGAAGTTCCTGCTGACCATTTAGGCGGCAAGGTCGTAACGATGGTGCAGGCCGCCTAGCCGAGGCATGGAGACGATCTTGCTGCCATTGCCGCCGACAGGAAGCGTTGATCGGCTTGCTGGAGTCTGCTTCGCCAAACCAAGGTGCGTCCGGTCATCATGGTAGTAGCGAATGTACTCAGTCATCAGCCGCTTGAGATGCCGCTCGTTGAGGACGATGACGTGATCGAGCAGGTCTCTGCGACAGCTTCCCACGAAGCGTTCTGCGATGCCGTTCTGCCACGGACTGCGGAAGCTGGTCCGTTTGGGCATAATGCCGAAGCTCTGGATCGTCTGTACAGCATCCGTGTTGAAGTTGGAGCCGTTGTCAAAGATCAGATATTTTGATCCGGCGTCGAATGGAAACGCCTCACGCAGTTGCTGCGTCACCCAAGCGCTCGTCGGATGCTTAGTCCCGTCGCAGTGTAGGATGCGCCTTCGGTCGTGCGAGATCACGAAGAAGCAGTAGATCATCCCAAAGGTCAGCGTCGGTACGGCAAAGAAGTCCATCGCGGCGATGGCTTCACGATGGTTGGCTAGAAACGCTGCCCATCGCTTTGCTGGCTCCGGCCCTCTCGGCGCCTTGCGCATCCAGCGCAGCACGGTCCGTTCGGAGATATCGAAGCCGAGCATCATCAGCTCACCGTGAATCCTCGGCGCTCCCCAGGTAGGATTCTCAGCCACCATGCGGAAGATCAATTCCCGCAGTTCCCTGCTCACGCACTTCCTTCCAGCGCGGCATTTGCGTCGCGAGATCCATGACCAATAACCTTTGAAGCCTGCCCGATGCCAGCGGACGACCGTCTCAGGCCGGACAAGAATCAATGCCTGCTTCCAGCCCGGCCAGAGTCGCCCTAGAGCTATCCAGAACAACCGATCCACTACCCTGAACCGGGGCAGCGGACGCCTTCTTTGTAAAGCAGCAAGCTGCTGCCGCAGGGCCAGATTCTCAAGCAACAATCTGCGACGAGAACACACGGTGCGGACGACAAGTCCGAAGAACAATCTCAATAATCGGAGCATCTGCCGGTTGTAGCAAGGAACTACATGTGCAAATCAGGGGCTAGGGCTGTCCGCCCTCAGTCTTGCCCCCTCTCAAGGCATCAGCGTAACCCGCAGATTTCTATGCTCAGACACAATTTTGGCGAAGGACAACCCAGTTGGCTTTGGACGAGCGCCAAGGCTAGACCATCGTGATGCTCATCGTTCGCACAGAGAATAGTACTGTCTTTTCAGCGCCTGTATCCATGGTCTTCACGCGAACTTTTCCTCCGGCGATCTGGAGCAATCCGGCAATACGAGTCAACGTCAGTTCGCGCGCCTGATCGTTCCACGCACATCTCACCTGCGCAAACTCCCCCCGCTGATAACGGAAGCTGCTTTCATCGTCTTGGTACCAGTCAAACTCGCCATCTGCGCCTGGGTACACCCGTAGCGTCACGGGCTCATCGCTTGGCTCGGAAGAGTATTGACGCACTGGCCCCATCGGCATTATCGATCCAGCCCTTACATAAAGCGGAATCGTGGCCAAGTCGACCTCACGGGTCACCTCAGCGCCCCCGCTCGTCTTTGAGTTGCTCCAGAAGTCCCACCACGTTCCTCCCGGCAGGTAAAGCATACGGTTCACCGCTCCCTGCTCGACGACCGGCGCAACCAGCAGCGCGTCTCCCCAGAGGAACGTATCCGATGTTGCGACCGCCTTTGCATCCTTGGGCCATTCCGTCCACAAGGCACGCATCATTGGCATTCCTGTCCGATGGGACTGAGCCGCTGTCGAGTACACATACGGGAGCATCTGGTAACGCAGCTCCAGATACTTCTTGCAGATAACCTCTACCTCAGCGTTGTGCAAATCTTCCGGCGGCGGCCATCCGCGGATCGATTCCGCTCCCTCCATGGGACCGGTCTCGCCGGTGTTCCATCCCCACGGCAGATGCAGCTTCCAAGCTCGCCCATGGGAACGGAAGAGCGGGCAGAACGCGCTGAACTGGAACCATCGCAGATAGAGCTCTGGCGTGTACTCCCTTCTAACGACAAATCCACCCGTATCCGTGCCCCAATAAGAAATTCCGCTCGCGCCTACGGCAATTCCCGTCTGCACCTGCCCTCGAAGCGACTTCCACGTTGAGTCCACGTCGCCAGACCAAAGCCAACCATACCGCTGTAGTCCTGCATAGCCATTGCGATGCAGCGCAAATGGCCTGCGGTCAGGATGCACCTTCAACGGCCCATCCCAGTACATCTGGTTGCGATGCAGCCTCGACTCGACCGGCAATAAATCGCCTTCATCCGGCCACCAGCCGTCCACTCCGGCCTCCATCGCGGGTGCATGTTGCTGCCAGTAGGGTGCAGCGTCACTCGGGTCCAGTGCGTCGATCCCCGCATCTGTCACCTTGCCATGAAAGTCATAGGGCGGGACCGTATGCAGCACCACCTTCAGGTTCATCTCGTGGAATTCATGAAGCATAGCTGCCGGATCAGGAAAGACACTCCTGTTGAAAGTAAAAGCGCCGTGCCCGGTGTTCCATCCCGAAGGACAAAATCCGGTTCCCAGATAGATCAGCGCATCGCATGGCAGTTTCTTCTCGCGAAAGGTCTTTCCAATTCCCAATACCTCTTCGCGGCTCGCCAGTGTGCGGTGCGACTGCATATAGCCCAGCGACCACAACGGCGGCAGATGCGGAAACCCGGTGAGTTCCGCATAGCCGCGCAGCACCTCCGCAGGAGTTTCGCCCAGCACCAGGAAGATGTTCTTTGTCGAACTTGCCACGGGCGATTGCACCGCTCCCATCTTTCCGCTCAAATCTACGGTGCCGAAGGGTTGCCCTACGAATACGCCCCATCCTTGCGGACTCACGACCCAAGGGATCGGCACCCGCGATCCCGCCGTCAGGAGAGTCGGCGTGCCTTGTCCATTGCGCATCGCATCTTTGGTGCCTCGTAGGTCCCACTCCGGCATTCCCTGGCCCAGGCCGAAGAGCGGCCCATCACCCAGATCGAACCGTACTGTAGTGCTGTCTGTATCGATCTGGATCATCTGCCGCACCTGACCTGTGGCGTCGGTCACAGTCAATCGCAGTGGATTTTCCTCGAGGCGAACGCGATAAATTCCCCAGGTTACCGTCCCTTCGGCTGCTTCGGTTTCGAGTACAACTGCGTGTGGCTGCCTCACTACACCCAGTTCGAGCACGGGTGCTGGCGCAATGGCGGGCGCGATCGCAATCTGCAATACTCGCGGGGAAAGAGAACTCACCCGGAGGTCCAGTTTGCCCGGTTCTCCTGTCACTGCCGTCAGCATCGCGGCCTGAATCTGCCGGTGCAGCAGTAACTCCGCCACGCCGGCTCCCAGCGCACCTAGTACAGACCTGCGCGTAAGCTCCTCTGCCATCTCCATAGTTCCTCAGATTCGCGTTCTATTTTAGGAATATCCCATTTATGCGAATTACAAATTCGGGGGTGCAAGACGTAAAGAACAAGCTGCCTGGTACGTCCACGAATCGCATCCTCACACGCCATGCGACAGGGATTGAACGATCTCTCCGGTCGAACAGGACCATCGCGATCTTATCCTGTCCCTAGCCAAAATTACATCCGGACACAAACCTGAGCCCAGGAGACGGTCGAACCCGAGGGTTTGCCGTGGGATTAGGCGACGAAACGCTATGGATGCGCGTCAGGGAGCAGAAAACAGCCATCGCCAATCCAGAGCACTCGCCAGGCGCAACTCTCCCGGCACTTTTCCACGGATGCTAGCCGCAAATCGCGAGCGCTTCAGGCGGCGAGTTCGTAGCGATGGTGTACGCCGCCTAGACGAGGTATCGCAACTAGCTGTGTTCCAGCAGGTGTCCCCCGGACAGCCTTTCGTCCCATCGGTGTCTGCTTCGCCAACCCGAGATGCGTCCGGTCGTCGTGGTAGTAGCGTACGTACTCGGTCATCAGCCGCTTGAGATGCCGCTCATTGAGCACGATGACATGATCAAGCAGGTCCCGTCGGCAACTTCCAACAAAACGCTCGGCGACGCCGTTCTGCCACGGGCTGCGAAAGCTGGTGCGCTTGGGCTCGATACCGAAGCTCTTGATCGTCCTGACGACCTCCTCACTGAAGTTCGTCGCATGATCGAAGATCAGGTACTTCGGGGCCGTATTGTCTGGGAGCTTCTCGCAGCTGCTGCGATACCCAGGCCGCAGTCGGATGCCGCGTCACATTGCACTGTAGAATGCGCCTCCGGTCATGCGAGATCACGAAGAAGCAGTAGATCATCCCAAAGGTCAGCGTTGGCACGGTGAAGAAGTCAACGCGGCGATGGCCTCGCGGTGGTTGTTCAGGAATGCCGCCCAGCGTCTCGCCGGCTCCGGGTTCCTCGGCGCCTTCCGCATCCAACGCAGTACCGTCCGCTCCGAGATGTCGACGCCCAGCATCCTGAGTTCGCCGTGAATGCGAGGCGCGCTCCAGGTCTGGTTCTCCGCCATCATGCGGAAGATTAGATCGCGCAATTCCCTGCTCACGCACTTTCTTCCGGTGCGGCCTTTGCGTCGCGAGATCCAGGACCAATAGCACTTGACCCCGCGCGCGATGCCAGCGGACCACCGTCTCGGGCTGAACGAGGATCAACGACCGCTTCCAATCCGGCCAGAGCCGCCGAAGCAGAACCCAGAAGAGCCGATCCGCTGCCCTGAATCTGGGCTGCGGATGTCGTCGTTCGAGCATGGCGAGTTGCTGGCGAAGAGCGAGGACTTGCAGAAGCAGTGACCGGCGAGAGCGAAAAATGCAGGGGATAAGGTCGAAGAAAACACTCAGCGTTCGGAGCATGTAGCCGTTGTACTAAGGTCGACCTGTGCAAATCAGGGCTTGATGTCGTCGATTTCAATTGCCGTTATGCCCGAATTGACATATCATCAAATTGGATGCTTTCGGGAACGCAATCCGGGCCGAAGCCGATGATCTGGGTGGGCGATTCTCTGAAAGCCCTTCAAGGCTTTCCTGAAGACGTCAAGGGTGAGGTCGGCTTCGCCCTCTTTCAGGCACAGACGGGCAAGATGTACTTCAAGGCCAAGCCGCTGAAGGGGCTTGGGGCCGGAGTCTTGGAAATAGTGTCCGACCATCGTGGAGACACGTTCCGAGCGGTATACACGGTAAGGCTGTCTGGAAGGGTATACGTACTCCATGCCTTCCAGAAGAAATCGAAGATAGGCATTGCGACGCCGAAGGCAGAATTGGACCTGATAAAACAACGGCTTAATAGAGCCATCGAATTACATGAATCGTGGGAGAAACAGCATGGCTAAACGGGACTATATAGAAGGCAGCGGCAACGTCTTTGCCGATTTGGGCTACCCTGACGCCGAGGAGATGCTGGCAAAGGCCGAGCTGGCGCAGAAGATCGGGGGAATACTACAGAAGCGCCGCCTCACCCAGGTACAGGCCGCTGCGGTGCTTGGCGTGGATCAGCCGAAGGTCTCCGCTTTGCTGTGCGGTCGGCTCAACAAATTTTCCATAGAGAAGCTGATGCAGTTCCTGCTGCTCCTGGGCAAAGACGTGTCGATCACGATTAGGCCTCGTCGCAGATCTCGCGTTGTTTCTCGTCTTCGAAGTGTTCGACGAAAGCCAGCAGCTTCGGACAAAGGAAAACTGAGCGTAGTCGAAATTGCACCTGCGAGAGCCTCGCGAATGTAGGCGGTTTCAACCAGGATCAACAAGGTGGTTGATTCTGGACTAGCTGTAAACTGCTGAACTCGCATGATCTGTTGATTTTTCTTCGATCTGGCTACGAACCAGTAGGTCGGGCGTTCGAATCGCTCCGGGCGCACCATTCCAACCCCTTACAATCCAAGTAGATGCAGCCATTCTGGCTAGAGCATCTGGTGTCCGTGCATTTCCGATGGAGGCGATTTTGAGACGGTGAGAAGCCTCGCAGATCAACAACCGTGACTTCCGCCCGGCGATCTTTTGGGGTTCCTCCAAGGGCCCTGCGCTATGGGGAGCCTCGGCTTTCTTCGCGCAACTTGATTCCAAGGCTGGTGCCTCTTCATTGAGCGAGGCTGGAGAGCTATTTACGAACAAACCAGTGAAGTTATTGAATTAAGGGTAGTAGCGCCAAAGGTCGCTTAATTCCCCTAGATTTCCTCCCGAATCAAAGCCATAGCCACCAAAGAACCATAACGCTCCGCCCGAATCAACCCAAGCCGCGCTTCCTCCTCTTGATCCGGGTTGATTCCCGGCCGCGGCAGTACCCTCTTGCCCATATATTCCGGCGCGCCCGCACTGCTTTTGAGTCCCAAAAATAACACAGGTAGTTCCTATCGTGTTCGCTCCTCCAATCCACGCCCACTGGTTACTGCTTGGACTATATCTCCAAAAATCATTGAGCCAACCCAGGCTTCCCTGGGCTCCCAGACTGTCTCCGCCGAATAACCACAGGTTGCCAGCCCCGTCAGTCCACGTGGTTCCGCCGAGGCGCGCTCCTGGTGTACTGCCGTTTGAGGCTACGCCTTGCGTCCCATAACTACCGGTTTGACCGACAACTGAAGCCCCCTTGACCCAAGTCCACTGTTTGGTCGTGGGTGTGAACTCCCAAAGATCATTAAGAACGCCGTTGTTACCTGCTGAATCCACGCCAATTCCCCCGAAGAGCCAGAAATTGCCATTCATGTCGGTCCAAAACAAGGGCGAGCTTCTGGCACCCGGTACATTCGTGGACGAAGCGGACCCAAGAGCTCCATAAGTCCCTCGAGCACCTGCGGAATTTGAACCGCCTTGCCAAGTCCAGTTTCCTGAAGCTGGGCTGAACATCCAAAGATCGTTCATTGTGCCAAATGTTTCATAACTGAAACCACCGAACAGCCATAGGTTTCCAGAATTGTCGATCCAATTTGCCGCAGATGAACGAGCCGCCGGCACATTATTGGAAGAGGGCACACCCAACGTGCCATAGGCGCCCAATGCACTCGCCACATTGCTTCCGCTGGTCCAGATCCACTCTTTCGGAGCCATACTAAATTGCCACAAATCATTCAGATCGCCATTATCGCCGTAGCCACCGAAAAGCCAGAGGTTTCCGTTACGGTCGGTCCAGCCGGCAGCTGAACCTCGGGCAGGCGGAACATTAGAGATTGACGCAACCCCTTTAATTCCAAAGGATCCAGAAGAACTCGTAGAATTGCTCCCATTTACCCATGTCCATTGATTTGTTGGTGGGCTATATTCCCATAGATCATTGAAATCAGGCGTCCCTCCCTGAAGCTCTTCTCCGCCAAAAAGCCAGAAATTTCCGCCCGCGTCTCTCCAACTCACACTGGAGTCTCGGGCTCCGGGAACATTGCTGGCGGCAGATAAGCCTTGGACACCATAAATACCAGACTGGCCAGCGGTCTGCCCTCCTCCCATCCAAGTCCATTGATTAGAGGCAAGGCTTACAGTCGTATTGGAATGAATGCTAACACCAGCATTACTATGCATCGCCCAGGCTGCTACGAAGTTCTGAAGAGGATATGACACGCCTCCACCTCCTGACCGCCCCGGATCATTGACATATACATTTTGCGAATCCATACCAAGCAAGACCATATAGTGTCCATCATATTGGGCATGGGTCATCATCCACGTTTCTACGTACACTATGATGGGGTAGCCCTGTTGCAATTCATTTTGCAATTGCCCGAGCGTCCAGTTTGAAAAAGGCACCGAATTCGGAAGATTGAAATATTGAGCAGAGAGTGCTGCCAGTTCAGTGATATTGGTTCCAGAACCAAATGGAGCATTAGCGGAATAGTTAGGCGCAAACTGACTTTGAAGCCAGGTATCCATCAGGTCGAGATCACTCGCCACAGGAAGTGTCCCGTTATATTTGTCCGCAATCATCAGAACGCTTGCGGGCCCACAGTTGGCACTTTGCAGGTAGTTGCCATTAGGGCATCCGCCGGGCGTATTTGCCCATTCGCAAATAAACGGGTCCGATAAACGAGTCGTTTGTGATGGCGCCTTGGCACAGATTGCGAAGCAGAAAAAGATCACCAGCGCTGCGTATTTCACACAGGCTCCTTTATCGGGTAAATGTAAAGTTTTGTAGCATTTGATTGAAAACGCCCAAGCCGACGGTGTCCGAAAACCCAGCGACATTGATGGTTGAGCTATAGCTGATCTCATATACGTAGCCATTGTGGTACACAACGACATCAGGGTGGCCACCGCCCTCTTCCTGCTGAAAGGTCAATGCCGATCCTTGTTGTCCGCCGACGGTGACGGGAGTAAGAGTGCCTATAATTCTCCCCGGATAGATCGTTGAGATGTAGCCATTCACATCAAAAATTCCTGACACAGTGTAAGGCTGATAATAAATATTGATGTCGAAGCCAGACGATGCTTCGCTGGGTGCTCCGAAATCGGGGACCGCACCGCCAATTGCGACTCCATTGGGAGAACTGGCAAAATCGACGCTTGGCGAAGAACTATTACCGACACCATATACCGACGGGGGGTATAGGAGTGAAAATCCCGCCGTAGTATTGGTGAGGCTATTCCATACGCTAAAATTCGCTGGCGTAGATGATCCCCCTCCCGGACTTGGGTTTGTTACGACAATAGAAACATTGCCGACAGTAGAGAGATCCGTGCCGCTCAATGGCAGATTCAGTTGGTCCGAATTGGCGAAGTTAGCACTCCGCGAGGCGCCGTTAACCGTAACTATTGAGGATGACAAAAAGCCCGTGCCAGTGATTGTGATCTGCGCGTTCGATCCGATCGCTACAACTGCTGGAGAGATCGCTTGAATAGTCGGCGTGGGATTCGAGACCGCGCTTTGAGAAGGGTGAATCCCACAAGCGGCTACGAAAAATACCGCGCCAAGCAAGGTCAACGATACACAAGTGAAGAAGATGACTCGCCCGAAGTAGTTTCTCATGAGTAGTTTACCTCATCACAGTAACAAATATGGAAAGAATAGCAAGTCCGTAGGCGAGGCTTCTTCTCGAACAAGAGATTCAGATTTTTGGCCAAACGATGGCCTTGGGGAGGAGTGAACAAAGCCTATCACAGGAGCGTTGATAAACGCGCGAATTGCCTTATCACAACTGCAGAGAGTATGGCGCGAAACTTAAACAGTGGATGTCGTTGTTTCTAGGAGACTTGCTGGAAAAGGAGATCGATGTTATGTCCGCCTGGTGACGTGCTCCCTGCTCGGTCCTACGTAGGCCCCCGTCGAGCGTACCGGCGCGCTCTAACGCTTTGAAGAAGGTGACCCGACCCGCATATCTAAGCCAGAAGCCATTGGAGATTTCGGCTTGCGTGGTTCGGTTCGGCCCGTGATGACGGGCGGATTTGCAGTTACTGTAGCTCAAGTGAGTGCCTCAAGCAACAAGGTGGAGCGGTTGCTGTTTGCTCCGTCATCATAGCCGCCGTAGCGCGGTGGAAAAGTGGGAGACGCGAAGCGTCTCCCAAGGCGTTGTATCGCCGTCTTTTCCACGGCGCAAGTGGCGGCGAACTCCGCTGGCGTGCGATCGTCCAGCGCGGAGTACGTGGAGCTGTTGGAGAGCAGCGGCGCAGTGCTGAGCATGAGCCACGCTGGACGTCCGTGGGAGAACGGCAAATGCGAGAGCTTCATCAAAACCCTGAAGCACGAAGAGATCGACGCTCGGCCCTATCGCACCATCGAAGAGCTGGCGGTACATGTGGAGGAGTTCATCGAGCAGGTCTACAATCCGGTACGGCTGCATTCCGCACTGGCCTACCTCTCACCGGTGGAGTTCGAGCAACGGCAGGAGCGCGGCAAAGACCCGGCGACATGGCTGCCGGCAACCATGAGTTTTCCAAGGCATCGGGAAGTCTCTTCCGATGTTCTGAACGACTGAGACTGCCGGGGCGGACCAGAGGTCCGTCCCGGCCACTCATCGGAATGAGTTTCAGCGAGGTATCCCTTGGCGGGTTGCTCTCCAGCAGAGCCCGCCTCCGTTTCCCTCGCCGCACTCACTCTGCAACCACAACTGCCAGTTCGTCCAGAACTTCTCAGCGAACGGCAAACCGTCGCGCTACATGCTGTCTCACAAAAGGTGCTATGGCCAATTTCGGCATAGCGGAAGACTTGACGGTTGAGACCGAAAGCGCGACGAGTGGTGAACGAACTTTCTGCTCGGCCTCTAGGTCTACTCTTTCAGTTACCGAGGATTGCATCTCGTTCGAGAAGCGACCGACCACGGGTAGTCCTGGAACGACTGTTACGGCTCTCATCCAACAAGGAAAGGCGATCCGGGTCCCAGAAGCAGAAACCTATATAGTGCAGTTCGTTGCATTCTTGCCAATCGATGTAAGAGTCAATGGCCGTCTCGTAAGTCGGCAGCCTATTGAGAATTCCGTTCCGCGCCTCAACAGGCCCTGGACCGTCACAACATCTAAAGCGGATCTCGGTGCCGGAATCACGGCAGACGTGGAGTTGACGGGCGCGTTTTCAGGCGAACTAAGGGCAGAGTTGCAGAAGATCAGTGTCGGCGGGCAAATCTTGGAAGGACGGATGATTCTGAGCGAAGGTACCGGAAGTCTACAAACGTTCCGAAGTGGTTTCGGCCTTGCGACAGCGAACGTGTCGTCTGCCTATCATTTTGGCGGCTTAGCCGACTTTCTCTTCCTCCAACCTACAGCCGGCCGAGAAGCGCTGACCACCGAAAGCATGCAAATGCTGCAAAAAATAGTTACCCGGCTTGATGAATTCGCCTCGGCGCATATTGCAGCTCGACCTGAAAGCAATGTCAACGGTCGATTCGTGGAGTGGGCAGCAAGAGCGCGTCGTTACGATCTGTGCGGCAATCTCCGCGTAAGAATCGAGCCTGGAGAATCCCTAACCCTTCAAGAAGCTCGCGACCTTTCGCAGACTTCACCATTACTGGTTTATTTTGGCACCGACTCGGAAACGATTAAGCACGCCTCGTCCGACCGCCCAATCATCATGCTGTCGCGTGGATCAGCACGTCAGCAATGCGAAATAGGATATCTACGCAACTACTGCAAAATCGACGAACTGTCTGACAACCCCAAAATTCTCGTCCGAAATCCCGACAGCGAGACAACAGGCGCTGAGAAGGCTCTCGCCTTCAGAATTGCTGCAATTCTGTCGACTGACTATTTTCTCGAATCGCAAATAAGATTTGGCAAAATATCTCACGGTTTGCCCCTGCTCGTCACGGTCTCCAAGCCGCCGATTGAGATCTATCTCGACCCATCTGGCCCTACGGTTAGGTTGATCCTTGAGGTCTACGACCGCGAGTACTCCGCATTCAGCCATATGGCGAAAGACTTCGTCCGAACGATGATTTTCCCTCGCGTCTCTGATTTGGTACCGAGTGCAACCAGACAAGGCGCAGAAGCCTTTCTAAAGGCAATACATCGGAACCGCGAGGTCTTCGAATATGAAACAGCTGATTTGGAAAGCCTGACTGCGCTATGGCAGGAATACCTCAATGGAAAGCTGACCTTTCAACAAGCGACTGATCGCTCAACCAAGGTTGCCGTTCGCAGCTACCAGGTACTCGATAGCAGCGCCTGCCGCGCAGGTTAGAGATGTTGTTCCTGATGTCATCGAGAACCAGACGGCAATTGGACAAGTCAGCGAAGAGCAATTCAGGGCGGTTCCTCCTATCCAGCGGTTGGATATCAGCACCGACCGAAAACTGCTCACTATCGCCAGCTCGGAACCGGCACTCAAAGGATACCGATGCTTCCTAGCATTAACTGATCGCATCAGAGAGGAAAAAGGCGACTTCTTCCTTCAGCCGCACAGGACTTCTGTTGTGTGGGGAGGACAAAAGGCCTTGTTCATTTTCGAGCATCATTCGGGTGAATTCGGCTTGTACTACGACCTCCAGACGCAGAACCTGATCAGCAGCCAACCGGGCGGGGGCTCCTTTGAAACATGCACAATCGTGATGAAGAATCGTATTTTTATCCCTATTCCAACGGAGATTGAGAGTAGCTTCCTCCCGCAGCCTGAAGAGAAAAAACGATTTGAGGTCCGATGCGACATTCTGTACATCGACCGAGGATCGCCTGCGTGATCGGTGCGTTTGTAATCACAGCGACATTTTCATCTATAGGGATGCAGACATTACTAGGCGCGCTAGGCTAAACGCACCCTCAACCGATCAGAGCTACAGATCCAATATGTCGGTTCCGAGAACGGGAGTACTAACCATCCTGTGGAGACCGAAGCCATGACTCTTCCGGTCCCCGACGACAGACCGTGCGACCTAGACCGTCAGTGGAGCCCTGTTCGATTCGAGAGAAGCCAGCAGACCAAACCGTCACGTGTTCTCAGCGGTGGCTTTGCTGGGGTCCAACACCCTCTCCGTTGCCATTGCCACCTGGGCCTCAGCCTGATCACTCCCTGACTGATTGGTAAAAGCGATGGCGGGATAACGGCTTAAGCCGGGACGCTGGAGATAGGCAGAGAACCGCTCTTGGAGGCGCGTTATAAAAGGGGGAAGAACACGACCAATACGCTTGTCCTTTATGTCAGCCCACTTATTTACAACTATATCCCTGAACTGGAAAGAAACGCCCTTACCATCATTGATCGGGTAAATGATAGCCTCACCGTCCCTTTCGTCCATTCTCCCATAGTCCGTATTTTCAGCCTTGGATTGTTGCGTCGTTGTGAGCTTGCTCCCGCGCAACAGGTAAAGCTCCAGCTCGTCTACTGAATCTCCTGAGCGCGCAACGCAGTCGCACTCCGGTCGAATGTTTATGTAGTACGTCTTTCCGTCTTTGAAGATATCCCCCGGAGCAATAGATGCCTCATGGAGACTCCCATTCGTGATGTACCGTTCCCCCTCCAACACCTCCAACACCGTCGTTCGATCGGAAAGTGCGTCGTTGCCAGGCTTGACAAAGGATTTCAGAGCAAAATCGAATGGCGTCATGCGTGATTGAATGTTGCGCAGGATTAAGCGGCCTAGTTCATCTGACGCTGGCACACCATCAGCGTCGAAAGTTTTCCAAAGGATCACAGGCCAATCGATACTCTTGGTATAAAAATCCTTGAAGAACGCCTGTTTTGCGCGATCGTACTCTTTCTCCCAGTGTCGCAATACATACGCCGCCGCCGAAGTTTTCACCCACTTGCCGAGTACATTATTAACTCCTTCATCGATTACTTCGCTCTTACTCTTGACGAGCAAATGCCCCCCGTCCGGAAAAGCTCCCTGGATCTTTTGCTTGACATCTTCTACATCACCGCTGGTAAAAACAAATATAGGCGCAACACGATTTTCCTTTAGGTCCTTCAACAGTTGTAGGGTCTTTTTAACACTGCTTTTCCTCACGGAAGCTGGAATCTTAATGCCTTCCACAGCGAGTGCCTGCGTGCTCTCATCCAAGTTCCAATCCACAACAAAAAACGAAACACCCGAGAGAGTCTTTATCTGTTCCGTCGTCGGCGGGGTCGTCAAGCCGATTACGTGTGACCCGCCGTTGGTGATCGAGGAGCAAATCTGCCCGATGGAGGAAAGGGCGTCCTTCACCTCATCGTCCACAACTACGGCGATACCACCGAATAGATCCCCGTCATTCATTCTCGGCGTCCTTGGAAAACGAGACTACGAAATTTGCGCCTTTCAGTTTCTTCTGTGCCTTTGAATCCGCCAACTCGATCGCGTAGTCCTGCCTTTCCAAGAGTTGACGTGCAATATAGAGCCCCAATCCTCGGCCTTCCTCTCCCTTGCCGGAGAAGAATGGTTCGAAGATATACGGAGCATCATCGCTTCTGACGCCGGGGCCGCTGTCGGAAAAGATGAGCGATTGATCGTCCCCGTTCATAGTTATCAGGATCTCCTTTGTAGCCTTGTCCCCTTCTAGCCAGTACACCGCATTGTCGAATAGGTTGAGGAAGAGCTGTAAGAGCACCGCATCTGTAGTTTTGACCACAAGTGGTGAACCTCTGGTGACAACGTCGTACGCAATTTTTTCGGATTCCAGCGTCGGTTGGAATAGACGATAAACTTTCTCTAAGACATCGGAAACTCGAACATCCTTGCGGCGTTGTTTACTCGATTTGAAAAGCAGTTGGATGTTCTTGAGCTGAGACTCTACAAACGAGAGCATCCCTCGCAGGGCACTTAGATCGCGCTCCACATCGTTCCAATCAAGCTTGCCACCCTTGATTGCATGCTGGAGCAGGGCGTCGAGAGTACCTAAGGCTCTGCTCATAACTGCCATGATGTCGTGCGACGCTGTCTCTACGGATAAGCCAACTCCGGCTAGCTGCTCTGTCGTTTCGGCGCGCTGAACGAGATAGTCGCGCTCTAGCTTGTAAGACTTCCGTGCACGAGTCAGAGCAAGTTTAGCTTCCGCATTGCCTTCTACTGCCTTGTCGAGTTCCTCGAATGCCCGTGTTACACGTTCTCGTTTATGCGCATCCAGACCAGACTTTTCTATCAATCGCTGCCTGTAGCGTGCGTAAGGCTTCTGTCGAATCCAGGCCAGCAACAACTTGATCAGGGTGAGAAAGTCTTCTGTGGGAGCGCCGGTATCGATCAAGCCTTCTCGGCTTGTTTTGTCTTTGAGTTGGGGATTCTGTGTTTGTGTGATGTTGACGAAGCCAACAACCTGATCGTTGCTGAGAAACTGGCCAGCGCTAATCGTTCCACGGTATGCGTCAATTTCTAACCAATCATCCTTAGGATCACCGTAAGGATATACACGTATTTCGTCCCTATAGAGATAGATCCTGTGCTTCTTGATGAGCTGCTTATCTTCAAAATCTAGCGAGTGCTTTCCTTTGGCATCCTTACTGAAATCGAAGATGTAGAAACCAAACTTAAACGGACCGCAGGTGGTGGTCTGGCTTTGGAGCCTTTCCCCTTTCTTGCCAAACCGATCTCGGAAAATGCGCAGTCCCGTCAATGATGGATCGGACAGTGGGAGAATTTCGGGGCGGCCGTCCAGATTAAAGGTGAACCTCTTCTTCTGTTCGTCATAGCACCCGTCCTCAAGTCGAAGCACGGTATTGTCTTTCAGCAAGGTGGCTAGTTGACTGAGATACCGTTCGGAATGCGGTTCGTAATGCTTTCCCCTGAAGATGGAGACTTCGAAACCCTTTGGGTCCCGCTTGGTCTTTTCTTCCTCTTGCTGCACCGCTCGCAATAGGAATACTGATTGCAAACGGATCAGATCGTCATAAACTTCATCAACCTTGCTCCTGTCCCATTCACTGCGAAGATGCGAAATCGTTATTCGGGTACCATGATCTGCCCGCTGGAGTTGTCGATTGCCCAATTTCACTGCGCCGGGAATAATAGCCTTTGCTGGGCGTTCTTGGAACGTGATCTCGATGTCCTTCAGTAGAATCTTTTGCGGGACTCCGTCCTTCTCTAGAAGATCGTCATCAAAGCGCGACAAGTCCAGGGTCAGTAGGTATTCCTTTTTGCTCGCTGGGGGTCTTGTCACGATCTCGACCTTGCGGCCGAGTTTCAGAATTGCAAATCTACCGATGCCTTTCTCGCCTTGGATCTTGCGGCCCTTAGGAGTCGTGTCATCGATAGCCTTCGCAAGTTTCTTTATAGGAGTCGCAGGGCTCACCCAGTGTTCGCGAAGCACCTCTCGGGCCATACCGAGACCATCATCCTCGATTACTATTTGCGCGCCGGGAAGCGCCTTGTATTCCGTATCGAATCCTTCGAAGGTAACCTTCGCCCAGGATGCATCCGCATCATACGAATTCTTGATGATTTCGATAAGCGCGATGCGCTCATTCTTAATCAGTTGATCACCGAGCATCGTCAACAGACGAGCGTATGGCGAAAAGTGAATGGTCTCGCTCACGCTATCGCTCCGCCAACAAAACAAATTCTTCTGAGTAGACATGTCGCCCCAGAGTTGACCGTGTGAATCGGCCTACAGAATTGCGATAAGGGGTCAGAATTTTGCCCGTAATGGCCCGCTTGCTTATCTTGACGTTCGAGAATCCGGCACTCAGAAGAGCCTCAGTCAAATGCAAAGCATTTTCTACCTTCACGCCCTTGTACTCAGTATCCCCGATAACGAAGAGAGCCATTCCATTTCGCCGAAGCATTCGTCTGCAGCACTTCGCAACATTCTGCATGTCAAGGTAGTAGTTCGCGACCGCACGTGCGATTGCTCGGTCCTTGTTGAACAAGCTAAAGACAACACGACCGCCGGTAGTATTTAGCCTCTTAATCTCACGGTCAAAATCCAAAGAGTGTTGGCTGCTGCCAATCGAACCCTCTCTCAACGTGCGGTAGTCGCTTGCAAATCCAAGCCAGAGCGATGACAGCTGATGAAGATCGGCATACTCATAAGAAGTTACATAGGGAGGACTTGTCACAATTAGGTCAATGTCATTCGGTAGTTCATTGTCGAGAACATTACCGGTAACGATTGTCGAGGACGAAGGATCGCCTACTTCTCCTTCTTCAAACGCTTTCATCATAGCCGTCGTATGCGTTACGAATGCACTTCGTACTTCAACGGGAACTTTTGTGGGATCAATCTGCGGCTTGATAGATTTTGTCAGCCAGCGCGAGGTCGCTTTCAGAATCGATGAATAGCCGCATACAAAAAAATCGCGATATCTGCTATTCGCGGGGACTGTTCTTCGTATGGCGGTGAGCAGTCGCGCTAAGTCTCGTTTGGCTTCATCCTCATACCAATATGAAAGTCGCGTGTTCGCCACCGGATCGATCGCCATCTCTTCACATCCGCCGTCGTACGATGCCAAGATTTCTATCAAATAGTCATGTAGACGGTCCGAACGGAATCGACCTCGCTTGGTGCGCGCAATTAAGGTCGCGACCGGATTGATGTCGCAACCCCAAAAGGCGAGCCCCTCGCGGCGGGCTTCAAACGCGACTGTCCCACAACCGCAGAAAACGTCTGCCACACGGCGGATATTGGTTCCCCTTTTTCTGGCGACCTCGAAAGCCTTGGAGGCAATGAAGGCCGGAAACTTCGCCGGATAGGCGTGAATCCTGTGGCGACCGGATTCACGTTCGGTCCCTTTATTCCAGAACGGGTTCTGAGGAACAGAATTCCAACGGGCGAGGGTAATGTCCCGAGTGTCGTCGATTTCCAGGTAGCCCTCGGCTTTCCAATCTTTCAAGACGCAGTCCTTAGGCAAGCTCCAGCTTACAACCAGAGTTTATAGACGCGTTTAGGCTCTGGCGCGGGGCAGGAGTAGTGTCCCACATGCATCGCCCCGCGTAAAGACGACCTACAGCGGGGAGCTGTGGCGCAGGGCCAGTCCAATAGTGGACGGTTGGTGCATTCGGCGAGTTGGCCTCGGCAAAGGGATCAACTCCCAAAGGAGCAAAAGGGCTGGCGTTCTGGCAGATTTGCCCGAATTCCGATCTGATTTGCAGCCCGCTGGCACCACAGTTGGGCCTGGCGGGGGCCGGCGGAATATCATGTGAAAAGGACGGGGATCAGGGCGTGACGGCAAGCGGATCGTGGCCGGAGGCTGGAAGGGTTGTTTGGCTGGGCGGAGGCACCGTCGCCTACAACAACCCTGGCAGGGACGTTGAGGTCTGCAATGGTTCCGACGGCTCTCCGATCTATACATATTGAGTCCTACGGAAGCCTGTTCGATGCGTTGGCGAGGCAAGGGTTCACGCTGATCGGAGTAACATTCGTCCACAATCAAGAGGAAGTGGAGGGCCTTCGCCCCGCGGAATTTCGTATGGCCGGTCTCCAGCGAGGCTGGCCGGTCTCGAATACTCGCCAGAAATGGAGTCAGGTTACGTTTGCGGCGAGCCAGCAAGACAATATGCTCCTTATGGATGTGGCGTCCCGTGTTGCGTTCGGTCTGCAACAAGCAGAAATGCTTCTATGCGACTTGGTCTCGGCGTACGCCAAGCAACTCGGCGCCCGTTCTCGTAAGAACGAGGGTCAGGGGTATCAGAGGTTCAAAGACCTCAACAGCCCAGAAGTGTACAAAGCGATTCACGCTCTGTTCTGGGAACTCGCAGTATTGCGGGACACTCTTGCAGAATTTGTAGCATCCTTTTGTTTGGCTCGTGGCGGTGTGCGAACACTCGCTGGGCTGCTAAGGTCGCTCAAGAAGCAACCCTCCCCGGATCCAATTGCCATCGAAGTTCTAAACAGCACAGAGGGAACTCCGACTGCTGCTCCGGGGATTTCCTAACACGTCTCCAATTGATACTCCGCTTGAAGTCCATGCTAGGTTCTTCCGGATGATTTTTCGGATTGAACAAGCCGCCCTTTAGGTCCAGGTCAACAACTTGACTATGGGATTCAATCTGCTTAAATGAAGGTATGGTCGTTTTGATTATTCCCTAGATTTTAATGCTCCTGGATCAGAACACTAGCCCGCGTAAGCGATCACGACTGTTGATGGTGTTTGCGGTTGTGTATATCGCGTTTGAGTTTGTGAGCCAGTTATCAAGGCTAGGTAATTTCTTCAACAGAGGGAGCCTAGGTTCACTTGGCTCAGACCTTATAGGATTCGTAACGATCCTCGCCCCGTTGTCTTTGCTCTATGGGATCGCCATGCGAAGGAAATGGGTGCGGGCTGTTACGATTTGGTGGTTTGGAATTTAACTCTTCTTCAACCTCACGGTGCTCTTGTCAGCAGCAATTGTATTTGGTCGAATAGTGGGCGTGAACTACTCCGTGCTCCTTCAAATCTCGGGCGAAGGGTTTGTGTTGCTCTACATGATTAGAGACCGGCCATTCTTAGCCGATCATTTCGAAGCGGGAGTAGAAGCCGCATGAGCGACGCTCGGAGTAAATATATCCCAAA
>Ga0075522_10001047_pt1 | contig 20968 bp, 15 predicted proteins | sample NGEPerA_FD_74796 | JGI IMG/M metagenome (GOLD analysis project Ga0075522, IMG submission 74796) | Arctic peat soil microbial communities from the Barrow Environmental Observatory site, Barrow, Alaska, USA - NGEE PermafrostL2-A | ecosystem: Environmental > Terrestrial > Soil > Wetlands > Peat ...
GTCGACGTTCACCAAAATCCAGCCCACACATCCCCCACACACCTCAGCACACACAGCTACCCCACTCTCATCAGCAAAAAACATCACATGCTTACCTCTCGTGAGAAATGCGGGCTAGCGGCGGCAGCGGCTTCTACATCAACTCGTCGACAAACGCTTTCGCCACATCCTCGGGAATGAGCATCTCCTGATGCACCAGCGGCCCCGCATTCAATACAGGTTCCGCATCGTGCGCCGAGGGCACGTCCGTGCGCTCGAAGAACAGGCCGATAGGAATTTCATCGCCCCACAGCGTCGATTTCTCCATCGCCATCTGCCAGTCCGTGTGGTCGTACTCGGGATTGTCTTCAAGCTTCTTCACCCGCGGCCGGAACCACTGGAACGTGTTGTCCTTGTTGTACGTCACGCACGGGCTGAACACATCGATGAACGAAAATCCCTTGTGCTGTATCGCCTTACTCAGCAGATCGACGAGGTGCTTCTGATCGCCGCTGAAGCCACGCGCCACAAACGTCGCACCCGCGGACAGCGCCAGAGAAATAGGGTTCACCGGAGCATCGACATTGCCGAACGGCATACTCTTGGTCTTCATGCCGATGCGGCTGGTGGGCGATGTTTGCCCCGTCGTCAGCCCATAAATCTGGTTATCCATCACGATGTACGTTAGGTCGAGGTTGCGGCGCATGGTGTGGACGAAGTGTCCGCAGCCAATGCCAAAGCCATCGCCATCGCCGCCTGTCACCAGCACTGTCATGGCGTGGTTAGCCAGTTTCATTCCGCTTGCGACTGGGAGCGACCGGCCATGCAGTGTGTGCATGCCATACGTCTCGATGAAGCCCGGAAAATTCGACGAGCAGCCAATGCCGCTGACGGTCACCACTTCATGCTTCGGAATCTGCAACTCGACCAGCGCCTTTTGCACCGCGGCCAGCACGCCGAAATCGCCGCACCCGGGACACCAGTCGGGATCGACCCGGCCCTTGTAATCGGCCATTACCATCAGATTGGGAACTACAACGTCCGTCGCCATCGAGGAAACTCCTTCTGAATTTTCTAAGACTGTTTGACTTCGCCAGGACCGGTCCTTAAACCATGACCTCGTGAGCGGGCACGGAAAGATTCGTCTTGCCGGCAAGCTGGTCCTTTACCGCTTCGACGATGTGGTGCGGCATAAACGGCTCGCCGTCATACTTGCGAATATGCCCGTTGGCCACAAAGCTCGTTTCGCTGCGCAGGTAGCGTGCAAACTGGCCGCTGAAGTTGTTCTCGACGATGATCGTGCGCTTCGAACTCTTCAGTATTTCTACAATCGCGTCGCCGTGCAGCGGCACGAGCCAGCGAATCTGCAGTTGATTCGCGCTGATTCCCTCATCCGCTAGAAGCTCGCGCGCTTCCTCGATCACGCCATCGGTCGATCCCCAGCCAATCAGCGTGACCTGCGCATCCGCCGGCCCGACAAGCTTCGGCGGAGCCACCGAAGCCGCAATCCCCGCCTCCTTGCGCATGCGCTTTTCCATCATCGCGCGGCGCTTGGTGGCATTCGTGTATTCGTCGCTGATCAGCACGCCATTCTCATCGTGCTCGTCACTCGACACCACATGCGTATGCCCGGGCACGCCGGGAATCACGCGCGGCGACACGCCACTCTCGGTAATTAGATAGCGCTTGTACTCTTCGTGCGTATCCGATCCATTTGAAGTAATCAGTTCTCCGCGATCCACATGCGGCCGGAAGTTCAGCACCTTCGGATCGACGCTCAGCCTGCCCTCAGCCAGCAGCAAGTCGCACAACACAATTCCCGGACACTGGAAGCGATCGGCAATATTGAATATCTCCGCCATCAGCGTGAAGCAGTCGCCAATGTCGAGCGGGGCCGCAATCACTCGCGGATAATCGCCAAACGCCGCGCCCAGCATCTGCCAGAGATCGCCCTGCTCCGTCTTGGTCGGCACACCCGTCGACGGGCCTGCGCGCTGGCAGTCGATTACCACGACAGGAATCTCCGCCTGCGCGGAAAGTCCAAGCCCCTCGCTCATCAGCGCAAAACCTCCGCCCGATGTCGCACACATCGAACGAACACCCGCATGGGCCGCGCCGATCGCCATATTGATGACGCCAATCTCGTCCTCAACCTGGCGCACGACGATCCCCGCCTTGCGCGCGTGGTCCGCCATCCAGTGCAACACACCGGTCGAAGGGCTCATCGGATACGCGCAGTAAAACTTCACGCCCGCCGCCGCGCCGCCCATAGCCATCGCGGCATTGCCGCTCAACACGGCATACTTGTTTTCCGTCATCGGCAGCGGCCACGCAAAGGGCTTGAAGTTCTGGGAGGCATAGTCGTAGCCGGCCCGCGCCACGCTCACATTCTCATCGATGACCGCCTGTCCCTTCTTCCCGAACTGCTCGGCAATCACACTTTCCAGCGCAGGAAATCCGACGCCCGCCATGCTCAACGCCGCACCCATGGTGAGCGTATTTTGCGCCAGCTTATTCTTCGTGATGTCCGCCAGCTTTGCGACGGGGATGGGGCAAAGCTGCACGCCCTCCGCCGGCGCGCCGGGAGTGATCTGGTCGTTATACAGACACGCCCCGCCGGCCTTCAGCAGCCGCAGATGGCGGTCCATCGTGTCCTGGTTCAGGGGGATCAGCAGGTCCATGCTGTCGCCCATATTCGTCACCGGATCGGGCCCGGTGCGCACGGTCAGAAACGTATGGCCGCCGCGAATGATCGACTGATAGGCGTTGTATGCGTTCACATGAAGGCCACGACGGCTGAAAATCTTGCAAAAAATATCACCGGGCGTTGCCACTCCCTGACCGGCCGCGCCTCCGATGCCCACACTGAACGACTGCCTCATAGGTGTCTTCCCTCTCCCAGCCGAGGCCCCGTTTTCGGCGTCTCGGAACCAGCGTTTCTTCTGGTGAGCAGGGATTCTACGTGGTTCGTGAAACAACAGGCAAGCGATGCGGGGCCGACCGATGACATCGAGAGAACATCTGTCCCTCCAACACCAGTATGGCCTTCATTTCTGCCTCAGCGACCACGCCGCATTCCTAGTCGCTCAAACTCGTATAGTGCCGCACGTCCGCTCCACTCACCCAGAAAATCACGTCCTCCGCGATGTTCGTGGCGTGGTCGCCGACCCGTTCCAGATTGCGCGAAATAATCAGCGTGCTCAGGGCCTGCGGCGTCGTCTCCGGCTTTTCCCGGATCAACGCGCTCAGCGATTGGAACGCCTGGCTGTTCATCTCGTCCACTTGATCGTCCAGCATCAGCACCGACCGCGCCATCTCGACGTCGCCTTCGATGAACGCCTGCAGCGCCTTGCGCACCATCGCCGCGGCCAGCGACGCCAGCTTCGGAATGTCCACCGGAATGTCGGTCTGCGGATACTCCTGCATCTCCCGCACCTTCATCGCAATGTTCACTGCCTGGTCGCCGACGCGCTCCAGGTCGGAGTTGATGCGTATCACCGCCAGAATAAAACGCAGGTCGACGGCCATTGGCTGTTCCATCGCCAGCAGGTCCATGGCGGCCTGGTCGATCTCGCGCTCCATGCGATTGATCGCCGGCTCGGCCAGCAGCACCAGTTCGCACGCACTCATGTCGCGTGTCGTATACGATTCCGTGGCCCGCTGAATCGCCTGCTCCGCCATCCCCGCCATCACCAGCAGGCGCTGCTTCAAGTCGTCCAAACTTTGCTGAAATTTAACGCGCATCAACCAAACCTCCCCGTTATGTAGTCTTCCGTCCGTTTGTCCGATGGGGCCGTAAATATCTTCTGCGTAGCCGCAAACTCCACAAGATGCCCCATCAGAAAGAACCCTGTGTTCTCCGCCACACGCGCGGCCTGCTGCATGTTGTGGGTCACGATCACAATTGTGTACTCCGACTTCAACTCGAAGATCAGGTCCTCAATCTTCGACGTGGAAATCGGGTCCAGCGCACTCGCCGGTTCATCCATCAACAGCACTTCCGGATTCACCGCGAGCGCGCGCGCAATGCACAACCGCTGCTGCTGTCCACCGGAAATACTGGCGCCCGACTTCTTCTTGTAAACGTCTTTGACCTCGTCCCACAGTGCCGCCTGCTTCAGCGTGCGTTCGACCAGATCGTCCAGCTCCTGACGCCCCGGCGACCCATTCAGCAGCACACCACTCGCCACATTCTCATAGATCGACATCGTAGGAAACGGGTTCGGCCGTTGAAACACCATGCCGATTTTCCGCCGCACTTCCACCGGAGATACGCCGCTATAAATATCTTCGCCGCCGACATGCACCTTTCCCTCCACGCGCCCCGACGGATTCGTCTCATGCATCCGGTTCAGGCAGCGCACAAACGTCGACTTCCCACACCCCGACGGCCCGATCAGCGCCGTCACACGGTTCGCCGGAATGTGCAGGCTCACGCCTTTCAGCGTATGGACTGGCCCGTACCACGCATTCAGGTCCTCGACTCGAATGTCGACTCCCAATCATTGCCTCCCTCGCAGCATCTTCCTAAGCTTTGCGCGGCGAAATAGACCGCAAAGCCACCCACCCCAATGGTATAGCGGATCCCATCCGCGACTAACAGAAGTACGACAGCCGTCCGCACAGCGAGGGCTGCCTTTCCATTCTCGCCACACCTATGGAATGTAGTACCGCATCCCGACATCGATCATGCTGTCCTGGGCCCGCGGTCCGCTCGGCGTCGTCGCACTGCCGATGCCGGACCACAGGTTCCGCTGGAAAATGCTGTACGTAGCCTGATACTGCAGCCGCCCATACTTCGGGCTGTTGGCCACCCGATACGTCATACCCAGCATCCCTTCCTGGATATAACGTGTAGGAGAAGCGCAACTCACCGCGCCGATGCCTCCGGCCGAACCGCCAGCGCTGCCTGGGTTTGCCGGCAGGTTGTAACAGCCAGCATCGCTAAGAGTCGGAACACCGTACCCCATGAGCGGCCCGAGCTGTGATGCATAAACCGTGCGTTGCGCATACTCGCCGCCGTAGTAGGCGTAGGCGTCGAGCTTCGGCGTCGGATGCGTTTCAATGCTCAGCATGCCGTGGTAGTTGCGGATAGGTTCGAGCGTTCCATCCGGACGAAGCGTTGCATCCGCAAGCTGCGACGAACCATACCGCCCCACACCCTGCCCGGCCATCGCCTGCACTGCCAGGTCGACAAACTTCACAGGCGAAACGCGAACGCTGCCGAAGACGCCACCCGCAGACTTCGTGTTGCTGACGTAATTCGCGGAGTAGGTATACGGCGTCGCGGGAACGCCACTCAACCCAGTAATGGGAAAGTAGTAGTCCCGCAGGAAGCGTGCGATGCCGCCAAGCTCAAAGTGCGCCTTCGGGAAATCCAGTGCGCCCTTGACAACAAAGTCAGGAGCAACATTGTTCGCGTAGGTCGTAATCCCACCCGAGCCCGCCGTATTCCCTGCACCGATATTACCCGCCGCGTTGTAGAGGCCGCCGTTCTGGCCGGGACCCGCGAAGAAGAAGTTCGCAGGAATATCAGCCGTAGTGGACGAGGCCACATTGAAGCCGGTGATCTGTGCCTGTTCAGCCGACACCGCCAACGTCAGCGCGCCCGTCTTCGCGCCCCCGAAGGTTTGCTGTAAACGAAGCGACGGCTGCCGCGCCCACGAGAAACCCACCATGTACTGCGCATCGATGGTGTTGGGGAGCTTCTCGGTGCGGACGTTGGTGCTCTTGCCGTCCTCTGTCACCAGAGACCACATCTGGCCACCGGTGACAGCGAAGCCGTGTATGGTTTCCGCCTTGCCCCAAATCTGGCGCTGACGCAGCACGTAACTGTTGCTCTGATTGTTGTTCGACGAAGTGCCGGTGCCCAGGAAGTCGGACTCGACATATCCCTGCAGTTTGAAGTGGCCCGCATTGCCCTCGAAGAGGGCGCCGATCCGGCTCTGTCGTCCAGAGAAGTTCAACTCACTTACATGGCCTTCGTTGGCACTCGGAAACGGAATCGAGTTGAATGGCGTATTGATGTCGGAGTTCACCGACCGCTCGCGCCACACACCTTCAAACGCGAAGAACGCCACCGGGGTAATCGTGATGCCCTTGTAACGGATCGCGGTTGGCGATTCGGTCGCATCCTTCATCTGCTTCTGCGTTGCAATCACCGTGTCGGTAAGGCTGGCACTGACATTCTTCAAGTCGCTGACCGTGCTCTGCAATGTCTCGGCCTTGCTGGACGATTCCGCCGCCGTGGTATTGGCCTGCGTGGCTGCGGCCGCAGCGGTTGCAGCCTGGGTCTGCGCTTCCGTCGCCGTCTGTTGGACAGTCGTGATCTGCTGGTCGCGGCTCGATAGCTGCGTCTTCAGCGCCTCGATCTCCGCCTGTTGCGCCTGCATCTGTTCGCGCAGCAAACGTAGTTCGTCCAGAACTGCGCTGGACTCCGACTTCTTCTCAACCTTTTTAGATTTCTTGTGCTCCGCGCTCGTATCGCTGGTCTGCGCTTGTGCGGAAAAGATCGATACAGCGAGCACTACCGCCGTCAACATGGCAAGTCGTTTCATCCATTCCTCTTAACGAAGTGGCTAAGCAGGCAAAATCTTCGACGAAACCCACCGCCGATCTGCCTGTCTTGCCGATTTTTCGTTGAGTTCAATGGTCGCAACTGAACGTGAATTGACCGACAACGCTGCGTGAATGGTGGATGAATATGGTCTTGATAGCTTTCCGCAGGGCTACCGTTTCACTGGCTTCCAGCCTAAAATCCTGAAGAGAATCAGGCTCAGGCTTGTCGCGGCAGCGACGACCCAGAATGCTGTCATCGTGTGCGCACTAAACCCCTCGCGGCAGAGCAGAATAACGACGACGATGACTCCTACCATCTGCCCAATGCCCAATATGAGCTTGGCAATGAACCACGTCCAGAACTTGATGCCTCGATCAGCTCGGATACCTGACAGGAGAGCCATCGTTACCCAAATCTTCCGGTTATGTAATCTTCCGTAAGTTTATTCGATGGGAACTGGAACATTTTCTTGGCGGCATCAAACTCGATCAGCTCGCCCTGTAGGAAGAACCCTACATAATCTGAAATCCGCGCCGCCTGCAACATATTGTGGGTCACGATGATGATCGTGCAGGAGCGCCGCAGATCGAAAATCAAGTCCTCGATCTTCGCGGTCGCGATGGGGTCCAGCGCCGAGCACGGCTCATCCAGCAGCAGCACGTCAGGGTCAACCGCCAGCGCGCGAGCGATACAAAGCCTCTGCTGTTGCCCACCCGAAAGTGAGAACGCCGGCTCGTGCAGCTTGTCTTTCACTTCCTCCCATAGGACGGCACGCTGAAGGCATTCCACCACCTTGTCCTCCAGATCCCGTTTCCTGCAAAGATTGTTCACCCGCAAACCATAGGCAATATTGTCGAAGATACTCTTCGGAAACGGGCTCGGCTTCTGAAACACCATGCCAACGCGACGGCGAAGAATTGTTGGGGAGAAGTCCGAAATACTCACTTCGCCGAAACGGACTGTCCCGGTCATGTATGCTTTCGGCACGGTCTCATACATGCGGTTGAGCGTGCGCAAGAAGGTGGACTTGCCGCAGCCCGAGGGACCGATCAAGCCTGTGACGCGCTTCGTAGGAAGGGTCAGGGTGAGATCGTGAAGCGCCTGGAAGTCGTCGTAGAAGAAACTCATGCCGTCGATGGTGAACGCGGGTACCCAAGGCTCCGTATCCATCGGCTCCGGATCGCCGAAACGAGCGGTACGCGCGTGCTTAAGCTTCTTGAGGTCGAACAGTGTCGTTGTGGTTGCCATCAGCTCCGTACCCGCGAACGTTTGCCGGAAAACAGGTCTAGCGCGGCCATCGGGATTCGAAGCCGATAGCTCCGTGACCGCGAACCTTTGCCGGAAACTAAGAGACGCGCGACGATGTTGGTGAGGAATATCCCTGAAAGCAGGACAAAACCCGCGGCCCAGGCCTGACGGTGCCAGTCCGTATAGGGCGAAATAGCGTAGTTGAAGATAACGACCGGCAGCGATGCCGTGGGACCGTTCCAGCCATGGCTCCAGAACACATTTCCGAAGGCTGTGAAGAGCAGGGGCGCGGTTTCCCCGGCGACCCGCGCCACATCGAGCATGATGCCCGTGACGATCCCATGCATCGCTGCGGGAATAATCACGGTCACAATAGTCTGCGCCTTGCTGGCGCCAAGAGCCAAGCCACCCTCCCGTAAAGTATTCGGCACAGCCCGCAGAAAATCGTCGGTACTGCGCAGCGCGATCGGAATCATCATGATGCCCAGAGCCACCCCGCCGGCGAACGTCGAGAAGTGACCGAAGTACGACGGAAACAGACGAGCCAGGAGCGAAGGATGCAGCTTGGGCAAAACGATCAGCGAGTAAACGAAGATGCCGATCACAATCGACGGAACCCCGTTCAGGAGGTCCGTGGTGTAGCGCACGGCGAATGAGAATGGCCCTTTGCCAAATTCAGCCAGATAGATGCCGCCCAGCAAACCGATCGGGACGCCAATCGCGCTCGCCAGAGTGAGAAGTTTGACGGTACCGAGAATCGCGTTCGCCATGCCGCCGCCTTTTTCGCCGACCGGAACGGGAAGCTTCGTGAAAAAATTGAGGTTCAGCGAGCGTGCGCCGTTCCACACCAGATAGCCAAGGATGAACAGCAGCACCGAAACCACCAGCAACGCGGCAATTCCGGTCAGCGTCAACATGACAACGTTGATCACCTTCTTATAGGTAGGAGGATAAGGCTTGCTCAATGCCCCCCCTCCTGAGACTTCATTCCCAGCATCAACAGCCGCGCTAGCGCGTTGATGATCATCGTCACGGCGAACAGCACCAGCGCCAACTCGATGAGGGCGCTGATGTACAAGTTACCGGAGGCTTCGGTGAATTCGTTCGCGATGACTGCGGCGATGGTATAGCCGGGCGCGAAGAGCGATGCCCTAATCTGGGGCACATTGCCGATCACCATGGTCACCGCCATCGTTTCACCGAGTGCACGTGCCAGCGCCAGGAAGACCGAGCCGATCATGCCGCGTTGCGCATAGGGCACAACCGACTTCCAGGTAACGTCCCACTTGGTCGCACCGAGCGCCATCATGGCCTCGCGCTGCGCCTGCGGCACCGCCAGCAGTACCTCGCGAGAGATGGAGACGATGAACGGCACGATCATGATGGCCAGTACGCAGGAGGCTGAAAAGTAGCTGACGCCATAAAACTCACCTTTGAAGATAGGCAAAAACCCAAAGAGTTTCTGGATGACCGGCACGACGTATTTGGTCAGGATGGGCAGCATGACGAAGATGCCGAGCAGACCGTAGATAACGCTGGGCACCGCCGCCAGCAATTCGATCATGAAGGTAAGGACATTGGAAACGCGCCGCGGCGCAAGCTCGGCCAGAAAGATGGCCGCACCGATTCCAACGGGCACTCCCCATACAAGCGCAAGAAACGCGGTGAGAACGGTTCCATAGATGAACGGGAGCGCACCATAGACGTCCGTGACAGGGTCCCACGTGGAAGTCGCGAGGAACTTCCACCCGAAGGCCTGGCGGGAAAGAGCGGAATCTACCCACAAGTGCTCGACCAGTAAGCACGTTACAAGAATGATGCTGAGAGCCGAAGCGAAGGTGATGAGGTAAGCGACCTCATCACCCTTCTTCAGCCTCGCCATCAAGGACAGCTTCTCGCCAGCGTCCTTCACGCCCATCATCGGGGGAGGTGTCGTTACTGTAGAAGCCATTGGTCCTTTTCCTAGTAATGCAGGTACTTGAGGGCGGCCAGTTCCTTGTCGACGACTGATTTGGCAAGAGGAGCGTACGTCAAAGGCTCGCACTCCTTCTGGCCTGCCGTAATACCCCAGATAAGGAACGCCTTGAGAGCCGCAGCCTTGGTCTTGTCCTTGGGATTACGAGGGATCAGCATCCACGTAAAGCTAGAAATGGGGTACGCTCCGGCACCTGGCGCATTTGTGATAGAGACGCGGAAGTCGTTGGGCATATTCTTCACCGCACCCGCCGCAGCCGCCGTCACCGAGTTCAGGCTAGCCTTGATAAACTTGCCCGCCGCGTTCTGCACCTGGCCGTAGCTCATCTTGTTCTGCACGGCGTAGATCAGTTCGACATAGCCGATGGAGTTGGGCGTCTGGCGCACGAAACCAGCGACACCCTCATTGCCCTTGCCGCCGACGCCGACGGGCCAATTGACCGAGGTGGCGACACCCACCTTGGTCTTCCACTCAGGGCTGATCTTGGAGAGGAAGTCGACCCAGATGAAGGTCGTGCCACTGCCGTCGGAACGATGGCACACAATGATATCGTTGGCCGGAAGATTCACGCCGGGATTCGCCTTGGCGATCTCAGGATCGTTCCACTTGGTAATCTTGCCGAGGTAGATCCCAGCCAGCGCATTCGCGGTGAAGTTGAGGTCTACCTTCACCCCGGGAATGTTGTAGACCGGAACGTCGGCGCCGAGGGCAATCGGAAAGTGCAAAATGTCGGTGCCAAGATTTTTCTGAGCGTCGGCGAGCTGTACATCAGTCATTGGACCATCGGTACCGCCAAAGTCTACGGTACCGCTGGAGACTTGGCGGATGCCGCCGCCCGAACCGATGGACTGATAGTTGATCTGGATTCCCGGGTGAAGCTTCGCGTATTCGCTGCCCCAAGCGGAGTAGAGCGGATAGGCGAACGTAGAGCCCGCACCGGTCAGGTTGACCTGTTGGCTAAAGGAAGGAACTGTGGCGCTGACAGTGAAGGCAGCAAGAAGCAACAGACGACGGATCATAAGGGTCCTCACGAGAATCGCTACCCCGCAGTGTGTACGGAGATAGTCTATGCGCGTACGCATAGCAACCTTACAGACCGATTGTAAACGCTATGTGAATCTGCAAGACCCGCATCCGCCAACTGGCAACTGGAAACTCGTAGCTGGAAGCTGGCAGCTCGCAGCCGGAAACTAAACCCGGCAGCGAGCCGCCAAATCCTACGCCGCCCACCTACACCCCGCTCGAATATCCCATCCCCGCCAGCACCCCGCGCATATACGCGAAACTCTCCGTCACCCCCGGCATCGGATCGTCCCCATGAACCTCATATTCAAGGTCCACAAACCCCTTGTAGCCGGTCGCGATCAGCGCCTCGAATATCCCGCGCACCGGCATAATCCCTTCGCCCACCGCAACCTGGCTTTCCTTGCTCGTAAAGTCGGTCAAGTCCTTCATGTGCATGTTGAACAGCCGCGGCCCCACCAGATGGATCGCTTCCACAGGGTCCGTCCCAGCGCGCTCGCAATGCCCGACATCCATGCAGCATCCCATGCGCGGGTCCATGTTCTTCACCGCCTTCAACACGTCCAGCGGCGAGTGCCAGATCTTGTCCTCCGGCCCGTGGTTGTGGATCGCGAAACGCATGTCATATTCCTTCACGAATTTTTCGATCCGCGGCAGCGTTTCGCGCGCCGGATCGCCAGCCACTATCACTGAAATCCCCGCCCGCTTGCAGTATTCAAACTTGCTGCGGATGTCCGCGTCTTCATCCTTCGGGAAATAGATCGTCCCGGCAGCGTGCAGCTTGATGCCCGCCGCAGTGTAGTCCGCCACCGCCGCAGCCTCTTCGGCTGGGTCCATCGGCAGATGGTCTTTGGTGTCCTTGCAATTCAGCGCGCTCACCTTAAGCTGCTTCAGCCACGGAATCATCTGCGCCCGCGTGAAGTTGCGGAACGTATAGCTGGCAACTCCCAGCCGGACCGGCGAAGGCTTCGCCGCTGCCGGCAAAGCCCGCGCAACCAGCGGGCCTGATGCCACACTGGCGGCCGCAACCATAGCACTCGACTGAACAAAACTCCGACGCGAAAAAGTATTCTTCATGGCACACTTTCTACCCGCGAATCCTGCGAGTTGTTGCGGTTAACCGGCTTTCGTCAAAGGACCCTACAGATGCGGCGCCCAGCCCTTCTCATACTCGCGGCCCCACAACTTCATGGCCGCGGCATCGTTCTGCACTTTAGCGTCCGTCGGGTCAAGATTCAGTTCCCGCCTTACTTCCCAAGCCACATTCGACAGTTGCAGCATCGTCACCGCAACATTGCCAATCGAAACCGGAGCGTTGAGCTTCGTTCCCTTCTGCACGCCAGCAATAAAGTTCGCAAAGTGCAGGTCGGTCATCGAATCGCGACCCGTCAGGTCCGCCGACGACGTTGCCCCGCCGGTCTTGAACTCGCTCGTCTTATTGCCCTTCAGGTCGAATATCTCGTAACCGTCGCGATCCACCATGACGCTGCCGGTCTCCCCCACGATCACCGACCCGCGGTCGCGGTTGAAGACCTTCGAGCCATTGCAGCACTTGCACTCCCACGAAATTTCCTTGTCCGGATAAGTAAAGCTCGTGACCAGCGTGTCGTAGAACTGCCAATCATCCTTGAACGCGTACCGTCCGCCCGACGCGGTAATCTGGCTTGGGAAATCGACCCCCAACGCCCAGCGGCAGACATCGATCTCATGCGTCCCGTTGTTCAGCGTCTCGCCCGTCCCCCATGTCCGAAACCAGTGCCAGTTATACGGCTGCACATTGTCCCTGTACGGCACATGCGGCGCAGGCCCCTGCCACAGCTCCCAGTCGAGCTGCGGCGGCACCGGCGCTTGCTTGCCCACGCCGATCGACTTGCGCGTATTGCTGTACCACGCCTTCGCAAAATACGCGCGCCCAATCAGCCCACTGTGGATCTTGTCGACGATCGCAATCGTGTGTGGAGAAGACCTCTGCTGCGTCCCCATCTGCACCTGCTTGCCGTACTTTTTCTGGGCCTCCACCAGCAACGCGCCCTCGGCGGGATTGTGGCTGCAAGGCTTCTCTACATAGACATTCTTGCCCGCCTGCAGTCCCAGGATCGCCATCGGAGCGTGCCAGTGGTCGGGAGTCGCAATAGTAATCGCATCCACATCCTTCTTCGCGAGGATGTGCCGAAAGTCTCTCTCGGTCGCCGGCGCCTCGCCCATCTCTTTCTGCGTGGCAGCGGCAAACTTCGCGAGGATATGGCTGTCCACATCGCACACATACACGATCCGCGCGTTCGCCTTGTTGGCCTTCAGCGACGACAAATGCGCATATGCGCGACTGTTCAGGCCGATGACCGCAAAGTTAAGCCGACTGTTCGATCCCAAAATCTGGGCGTAGCTCTTCGCGGTCGACCCAATCGCCAACCCCGCCGCCCCTACTGCAACCGTGTTCAAAAACTCACGCCGTGTCGCCATTTTCTCCCTTTCAAAATCGCTAGAACGTCCCTGAATCTTCAAGGCACTTCTTCATGCCCGCCCAACTGATGCGCGTCGAAGCCTCGGGCGTCCCGCCACCGCGCCAGTGCGTCTCCAGGCTCACCGCATCGTGATACCCCGCCGCCTTCAACGCGCGGTACTGCGCTGTCCAGTCGATAAAACCCTTGTCCACCGGCGACCACACAGTCTTACCTGCCGCGTCCTTCACCGCATTCTTGCAGTGGCAATGATGGATGCGGTTCTTGGGCAGCGCATCCCATCCCCCAGGATAAGCGTCCATCTCGCCGCGCATCACCGCGTTGCCCGGGTCCCAGTTCAACGCGAAATGTGGAGACGGGATCGCTTCCAGCACCTTCGCCGCCTCGCGGCCCGTCGCGGTATTGCATGCGTACTCGTTCTCCATCACCAGCAACAGCCCCTGTTTGCCGACCAGTTCCGCCGTTGCGCGAAGTTTCTCGTTGATCGCCGCGCGGTACGGGGCCTCGTCGTCCAGCCGCCAGAAATCGAAGCACCGAATCTTGTTGGTGTTGAATTGCTTCGCCAGCGAGATGCTGCGCTCAACCACCTCATCCTGGTGCTTGTACGCGACCTCATCGGCCCCGTGCATGTCCGCCTTCGAACTGTACTGCGACTTCGGAGCGCCCGGCCAGTTCACCTTGAACAGCGGGCTCGCAATATCGGTCACCTGCAACTTGTACTTCGCCAGAATCTTCTTCGCCTCCGCGATCTCCGCGTCGGTCGAAGTCTGCAGGTTCTTCCCCCACATCTCGCGAATCTCCACCCAGTGCAGCCCGAAATCGTTCGCAATCACGGAACACGCATGATCGAAATCCTGCGAAATTTCATCCGAGATAACCGAAATCTTGAACGGCGATTGCGCCGCCGTCGCCCTGCCGAACATCGGTTGAGTCGTTGCGCACGCTGCGACACTGACTGCTGCCCCTGCCAGAAAATCCCGTCTGGAAATCGCTTTCATATTTCTCCCATCCTTTGCAACCAAACCAGCATACAGCCTCAACAACTCGTCCATGATAAGGGCCGGCCACCCAATCCATGCGGTGACCGGTGAGGAAAAGCCGCAAGCTGTTCTTAGAACGAGATTTTCGCCGACGCCTGTAGCGAGCGGCCGCCTCCGATGCCGTTCACGCTGCCCTGGCCGCTGCCCAGAGTGCCGGTCACCTGGCCGAAACTGGTCGCCGTGCAGCAGTTATTGCTCGTCGGGTTGGCAAACTGCGGCGTGTTGCTCAACTGAAACGCCTCGATCCGAGTCTCGAGAGAAGCCTCCCGCCACAGGCCGAAACTCTTGAACAGCGAAGCATTGTCCTGCACGTATCCAGGGCCACGGAAAGCATTGCGCCCCGTGTTGCCGCTATCGCAAGGCGACGCCGCGCATCCAGCCGGAGTGCTGAATGCCGCCGGATTGAACCAGTGATTGGCCGAACCAACCGCGTGAGTCACGGTATACGCCCCGGTCTTGCTACCCGTCTCCACCGTCCCCGGAGTGTTGAGGTTCGATCCGTTCGTCTGCACCGTAAACGGCAACCCGCTCACCACTGAAATAATGCCCGAGAACTTCCATCCCCCCAGCAACTCCGCAGCAACACCCGAAGACAGCATGTGATGCCCACGTCCGAACGGCAACTCATACGTGAAGCTCTGCTCGTAGTTCAGCGTGCGGTCGAAGTCGGTAGGCGCATAGTTCCGGCGCGGCTGCGCGAAGAACGTAAGTCCCCCGTCATCATCGCTAAGGTATCCCAGGGCCCTTCCATAGGTGAAGGCGCTGGTAAACGCCAACCCGTGCGTCATGCGCCGCGTAAGCTGCGCCTGCAACGACTGGTAGTTCGACGAGAACCCAAGGAACAGGATGCTGGTTGTCGCCGTGCGATGCAGAGCGCCGCATCCCACGCAGTTATATTCCGGATCGGAAGCGCTGCCCCCTCCCAGGGTCGAGGGCAGGTTGATGTTCTGATTGCCCGAAATGTCCACGCCATGGTTGGCCACATAAGCCAATTGCAGCGACATGTTCCCCGGCAAAGACTGCTGCACCGCGATGTTCCACGACTCCGCATAAGGGTTCTTATAGTTCTGCGGGATGACGATGTAGTTCTGCGAAACGAAGAACGACGTATTGGCGGGAATGAGCCCATTCGCCGGAATCGGGATCGGGACCGGCGCCGGAAATCCCGCCTGGAACGTCGCCGTCGTCACGCCATCGCCCAGCACTGCCGGTGTGTACGGCGAGCTGCCCGTCGGGTTGTACGCATTGTTGGCGCGTATCGGATAGTTATACGCATAGCTGTTGTCTGGATACGGCGTATAGCTGATGCCGAACCCGCCGCGAAACACCGTCTTGTCCGACAGCCGATACGCAAAGCCGGTGCGCGGCGCGAAATAACCATAGTGAGTCTTCATACCCAGGTTCAATGGGTTCGACCCAAGTCCGGCTTCCACCAGTTGGTTGTTCACATAGTCGTAATTCGAGAACCCACCGGCAATCTTCGGCGTAGCGGGCGGATAAAACTCCCACCGCAAACCCAGATCGACGGTCAACTTCGACGTCGCCTGCCATTTATCGGTTCCATACAGGAAGAACCAATACTGCCGGTACGCCGGAAAAAACGTGTTGAGGTCGCGACCAGCCTGGCTGGGAAGATCGAACAGGAAACTCGCAATATCGTTGGCCGCATTCGTCGATCCTCCGCTGCTCGAGGTCTGCACGTCGGAAAACGTGTAGACGCCGCGCGGGCTGAACGTCTGGTCCTGCAACAAGTCGTCGCGAACGCGGCGAAGATCGGCGCCAAATTTGAACGTATGGTTGCGGAGGACCTTCGTCCAGTCGTTGACGAAGTCGATATTCGACTCCGCGCGAATCCACGGCACCGACGCCGAATACCCGATCAGCGGCGAACTGAAACCTCCGTTGATCGTCAGCCCCACTTGTCCGGCCGTAAACGGCTGCCCGGCGATGTTCACGCCCGGAATGCCGAGCGTCGTGGCGTCGTTCGAACCGTAGTCGCTCGGCTGGGCATTGTTGCGCAGATGCGCAACACCAACGCGCACCTCAGTCACCAGCTTGGGCGAGAAAGTATGCTCGTAATTGACGCCAGTGCTGTAAGACTTCTGGTTTCCTACCCCCTCGAACCCTCCACCGCCGGCCGGCCCGCCCAGAAACCCGCCGAACGCCGGCGCCTGGAACGTAACCACCCGCTGAAAGCTGTACCGCCCGCTCAGATGGTTGGCCTCATTCATCGCATAGTCCGACTTGATGTCGAAACTGTCTGTCGTTTTGGTAAACGGCAGCGTCGTGCTGTAGTTGTTTGCCGGCCCGCTCAGCGCCCCGAGCGTTAGCTTTCCGTATTTGGCGGCCGCTGCATTCACCTGTTGCAGAATCGCCAGCGAAACCGGGTTCACGCGGTTGAACGGAATCTGGTTATTCACAAACGCAGTCCGAGGATGCGCCGCAGTTCCATCCCCCGTCGTCGGGTCGAACACTTGCCCGGTCTGGAAGCCCGCTCCATTCACTGCCCCCAGCGCCCCACTCAAATCGATAAAACCTGCCGCGTTTGGCGTGTAGTAGCGCGAATCGGGAATCTCCAGCGTGCTCGTAATCGCCTCGTGGTCGCTCGTACGCAGATAGTCGCCAAAAACGAACAATTTGTTATGGATGATCGGTCCGCCGAAGCTGCCGCCGAAGTAGTTGTAGGAAAGATGTCCCAGCGGTACCGTGCTGAAGTATGACCGCGCGTCCACCGCGTTGTTCTGGATAAACTCGAACGCCGACCCGTGGAACGAGTTCGTCCCGGACTTGAGAATGACGTTGGTGACAGCGCCGGTCGCGCGCCCCAGTTCGGCCTCGAAGTTGTTCGTGGAAATATCGACCGACTGGATCGCCTCGGCTGGAGGAATGATGATCTGCAACAGCCCGGTGCGCTCGTCGTCGTCGATACCCTCGATCTGGTATAGATTGCCTTCCCGTGGAAGCCCGTTGGCCTGGGTCTGTAGAGAGCTCTGCGCGTTGAAGAATTGAGAGTGCTGGAACGTTGCCGGCGCAGTCCCCGGCACCAGGTTCAGCAGGGACTGGAAGTTCCGGTTCGTCCCGATCGGAAGGTCCGCAACCTGCGCCGCCTCGATCTTTGTGCTGATGTCCGCGCGGTCCGTCTGTAGCACCGCCGGAGCCTCGGTAACCACCACCGTCTGTGTCACGCTACCCGTCTCCAGCGTGACGTCGACGCGCGTAGAAGAATTGGTCTGGAGGTCGATGTTCTGGTGCGTCGACTTCTTGAAGCCCTTCGCTTCCAGCGTGACGTTGTAGCTGCCGGGCGGCAAATCGGGCAGCGTATAGTTGCCGCTTTCGTTCGTCGATGCCTGGTGGACGACGCCGGTCTTAGACTCGACCACCGTGACGGCCGCGCCCCCAACTGTTGCGCCCGTTGCGTCCGTCACCGTGCCCAGCAGCGTTCCATTCACCGCCTGAGCCAGCAGGGACGATGAAAAACCGATGAGTAAAACCGCGAGGATGGTTCCAATCCGTCGTAAAGTAAACACTGTAAAACCTCCGAGAATGTTTCGCATTTGGTACCCAGACCGTTTATTGTTTGAACATCGAACCAACTGTACGGACGCCTGCATGTTCCCGAACGTCGCCAAGAGTGTCTGTGATTGCCGTAGCGAACCTAGCAACTGAATCGGGCGTTGTCATGTAAATCCGCTGTGAAAAATTCGGACACACTCGTGAACGGGACGGAAAGCCGGAACCAACGCAAAATCCCCCATCTGGAGACGATGTGAAAGCCGTCATTAACATTGTTAAGCGCCGCGGAAACGACTTGTTAGCTCTGGCTCGGCGAAGTTATCTGCGTCCGCCCTGGCCGCCTGCACCTCGCTCTGAGGCGTCCGGCCAGTGGTGTAACATTGCCCCGCGCTGGGAGGCGGCCATTCGGTGGAACTGACGGTGATGACCCCCAATGCGGTAGAAGCGGAACGACAAGAGCTTGCCTGGCTCCTGTCTTCGGGCGTCCTCGGCCGGTCGAATAACCTCGCCCGCATGCTCACCTTCATTTGTGAAATGCACTTTGAAGGCCGCGAAGACCGTATCAAAGAGCACGCCATTGCCGTCGAGGCGCTGGGCCGCCGCCCCGACTTCGATCCCCACGTCGACACCATCGTCCGCGTCACCGCTCACTCCCTCCGCAAGCGCCTTCAGGAGGTCTACCGGAACGAGGGCGCCAACCGGCCGATGCACATCGTCATCCCCGCCGGAAACTACGTTCCTTCCTTCATCCCGCAAACCGCGGCTGGGCCGGTCGTCCCCACCGAACTCGCGCTTCCCGATCTGGAACCGGTTTCCGCCACCGCCCAACCCGCCAAACCCTCACGCCGCCCTGCTCTCCGGCCAGGGTTTACGCAATCGTGGCTGGTGCCGGCCGCCGTTCTTTCACTCATCGCGCTTTTCGCCGCGGCGTTCCTTCTCATCCGGCGACATATCGCCACCCGGGCCAACGCCGTCGATCCCGCCGTTTTCGCCGCCGTTCCTCCCAACACCACGCGCGCGCTTCCCGGCGTAGGTCGCAAGCCGTACGTCGACCACTCCGGCAATCTCTGGCTCCCCAGTTCCGCCTGCACCGGCGGCGCCAGCGTCAACGTGCCCGACCAGACGATCGCCGGCACCGAGGACCCCTATCTCTACATGGGCGGCATACGGGGAATCGCCCATTGCATCTTCCCGGTCAAGCCCGGTTTGTATGAGATCCACTTCCATTTCGCCGAAACCACCGACCTGGCCGCCGCTACCCGCGTCGCCGCCATATCCGTCAACGCCGGCCCCAACATCGGTTTCGACGTCGTCGACGACGCCGGTGGAGATGGCATTGCCACATCCTTCGTCCTCACCGGGATCCCCCAGGAAAACGACGGCGCAATCCACATCGACTACATGAGCGAGGTTTCTCTGCTCAACGCCGTGGAGATCCTCCCCGCGCCTTCCGACGCCCTGCTGCCGGTCCGCATCGTCGCCTCCTCCAGCCCCTACACGGACGCCGCGGGCCAGGTCTGGCTCTCCGATCGTTACTTCAGCGGTGGCCGCCGCGGCCAGCTCGCCCGCACCAGCCCACCCGCCGGCCTCGGCATGTACCGTTCCGACCGCGTCGGCCGCTTCCGTTACACCGTCCCCGTCTACCCCGGCGAGAAGTACCGCGTCTCGCTCTACTTTCGGGAGCCCTGGTTTGGCAAACACAACGGCGCCATCGGCGGCCCGGGCAGCCGCGTCTTCGACGTCTACTGCAACGGCAATGCGCTGCTCAAGAACTTCGACATCCTGGCCGAGGGCGGCGCCGACCCTGTCGTGAAGACATTTCACAACATCCAGCCCACGGCCCTGGGAAAGATCGAGCTTTCCTTCACCTCGGTGATGAATTACCCCGTCATAAATGCGATCGAAGTCGTCCCCGAACCGTAAACCCGCAAAATGTTGTCAAGCCCTCCATCCTGTGCAAAACTCCCAAAACCACTATAAACACAGGCGAAACTAATTTTCAAAACCGTGCATGATATATCCCTCAACTCGGTACAATTAACTCAGCACTCAAAACTCACAACTCAAAACTGAACAAGACCGTTTCAGACGCCAACGCGCCAGTATCTCTACGCTCAATTGCTCTAAGCTCTGAGCTGACCGGAACCCTCGCTCCTCTACAACCCGAAACTGAGTAACTGGCAGCTCGTGGCTCGAAGCTCGCAACTGAAAATCGACCCACAGCCTCCAATCGGCCGCTAAGTCCTTTCGAATGGGACTTTGCCCACTAAGTCATTTGTTTAAGGCACTTTACAACCCAACAAAACAGCGGTACGAACCTAAGCCCTTTCGATAAGGCACTTTACCCTAATTATGGGGGAGGGGTACCTCCAAAACTGGCAACTGGAAACTCGCAACTTGCGCCTGTAGGCCCGAAAGCTCGCAGCTCGGAGCTGGCAGCTCGAAGCTGATCCACCAACCCAAGCGCCGCCATAAGGAGGTACAAAGCTAAGTCGTTTCGATAAGGGACTTTGCAGGATAAAAGGGGGGAGGGAGCCCTTCACTATCCTCTACCCACTATCCCCTGCTCTTACGCCGTCGGCTTGTCTGGCGCATCGAGCCGCGCGTAGAAATCGACCAGAAACCGCCGCCCGTACTCATCCAGCAACTGCTGCACCCGCTCGGCCGACCCTGACCGCACGATGAGCCCAGCATGATGGTGCTTATGCAGCCGATAGACCACCTCCGGCGCGTCGTACGCCGCCGTATCCGGCCACTCCTGCCGAGCCAGACTGATGACGCTGCCGGAGTAGTCCTCCCGCAGCGGCGGCAAGCTGTACTCCTCGCCGCGCAGCGCGGCGACCTCGATCCGCGCCCACTCCACCCACGGGTTCAACCCCGTGGCAAATTCCACGGTCTCGGCGATATAGGCCCCACCCACCCGTGCCGCCGTCTCCAGAAAATAAAACTTCCCATCCGATTTTGCCTTGATGAACTCCGAGTGCGTCACTCCGGCCTTCATCCCCAGCGCCGCCAGCGTGTCCCGATGGATCACCTTCAACGCAGCCGCATCCTCCGACGCACGGTCCAGCGCCCGTGTGGTAAAGATCCCACCCTCGTGCATGGTCTGCATCGGAGGCTGCCCATACTTGTGCGGAGCGGCAAACAGCACCTCCCCGCCCCACGTCACCCC
>Ga0075522_10001049_pt1 | contig 20952 bp, 17 predicted proteins | sample NGEPerA_FD_74796 | JGI IMG/M metagenome (GOLD analysis project Ga0075522, IMG submission 74796) | Arctic peat soil microbial communities from the Barrow Environmental Observatory site, Barrow, Alaska, USA - NGEE PermafrostL2-A | ecosystem: Environmental > Terrestrial > Soil > Wetlands > Peat ...
GTGGTGGAGCCAGGCGGGATCGAACCGCCGACCTCTTGCATGCCATGCAAGCGCTCTCCCAGCTGAGCTATGGCCCCTGACGCCGTCGTCTTAGCATGATCTTTTCGGAAAACCGCGTCGCACCCACGGATCAAGTCCGAGGGCATGCTTTTCCGGATCATGCTGCCCCGCGCGCCTTGGGCGACGTGCGGGTACGCAAAACCCTGAACACAGTTCAGGGCCGATCTCAAGTCTCCTCGTCGCCGCCGACGTCGCCGATGATGTCGGTGACGTCCTCGTCGCCTTCCTCTTCGTCGGCGATGAAGGTGGAATCGTCATCATCGTCGTCTTCGATGGTCTCGTCGATCTCGATGTCGTCTTCGGATTCCGGAACGACAGCCTTGACCTTGCCGGTATTCTCCTCGGCGTCGGCCTCCTCGAGCGGTACCAACTCCTCGGCCTCGACCGGCTCGGGCGTTGCCTCGGCGGCGGAGGCGGCAGCCGCTGCGCTGGCGCGAGCCGCGGCGTCGGCGCGGGTCCGCGGTGGCGGGACCGGAGCGATCGGCACAATCTCGCCGGTATAGGGTGAGATCACCGGGCTCTTGTTGAGGTCATAGAATTTCTTACCCGTCGTCGGGCAAATGCGTTTGGTTCCGAGATCGGATTTGGCCACGTGTGAAATCCTGGGAATTTGTTCGAAAAACGGTGCTTCACTTGGCTAGTTGTCGCGGCCCTGTCAATAGCGCTTTACGTGAGAGTAATGCCGGCGTGACGCAGCGTCCGCCATGTGGTACCTGCGCCCCGCGCGAGAGGACACAATCTTGACCCAATCTGACGAGGCAAGGCCGCTCGAAGCCCGGTGTAGCGGTCCCCTGATCGGCAAGGTCCGCGTTCCCGGCGACAAGTCGATTTCGCACCGTGCCCTGATCCTGGGTGCGCTGGCGGTCGGGGAAACCTGCATTTCCGGCCTGCTGGAGGGTGAAGATGTCCTCAATACGGCCAAGGCGATGCGGGAATTGGGGGCAAAGGTCGAACGAACAAGCGATTTCGCCTGGACCGTGCGTGGCGTAGGCGTAGCCGGCTTCGCCCAGCCGCAGGCGTCGCTCGATTTCGGCAATTCGGGTACCGGCTGCCGGCTGGTAATGGGAGCGGTCGCGGGCTGCCCGATCTCGGCGGTTTTCGATGGTGACGCCTCGCTGCGCTCGCGCCCGATGCGCCGCGTGCTCGATCCTCTGGAATTGATCGGCGCGCGGGTGGGCGAAAGCGGGCAGGGCGGCCGGCTGCCATTACGGCTCGAGGGCGCCCGCGATCCCCTACCGATCCGCTACCAGACCCCGGTTGCCTCGGCCCAGATCAAGTCCGCGGTGCTGCTGGCGGGCCTGGCTGCGCCCGGCGTCACCACCGTGATCGAGACCGAGGCGAGCCGTGACCATACCGAGTTGATGCTCCGGCATTTTGGAGCCGAGGTCGTCTCCTCACCGGAGGGCAGGCACGGCCGCAGGATCGCGCTGACGGGACAGCCCGAACTGCATGGCGCCGAGGTCGTGGTGCCGGCCGATCCCTCTTCGGCGGCGTTTCCGGTCGTGGCGGCGCTGATCGTCGAAGGCTCCGATCTCATTCTCTCTGACGTCATGACCAATCCGCTGCGCACCGGGCTGTTCACGACGCTGCGCGAGATGGGCGCTTCGATCGAGGAAAGCGAAATCCGCGGCGACGCCGGCGAGCCGATGGCGCAGCTCCGCGTGCGCGCCTCGAAACTGCGCGGCGTCGAAGTGCCGCCCGAACGCGCGCCCTCGATGATCGATGAATATCTGGTGCTGGCGGTGGCGGCTTCCTTCGCCGAAGGCACCACGATCATGCGCGGCCTCAAGGAACTGCGCGTCAAGGAATCCGATCGACTGGAGGCCACCGCTGCGATGCTGCGGGCAAACGGCGTCAAGGTTCAGATTTCGGGCGACGACCTGATCGTCGAGGGCAGAGGGCATGTGCCGGGCGAGGGCCTGGTCGCGACCCACATGGATCACCGTATCGCGATGTCGGCCTTGGTGATGGGCCTTGCCGCCGACAAGCCGGTCAAGGTCGACGACACCGCCTTTATCGCTACGTCATTTCCGGATTTCATTCCGATGATGCGCGGGCTTGGGGCGGAGTTTTCATGAGGGGGGTGTGATGAGTGCAGCCTTCGACCGCGACGCATTGCTGGACGCATTCGATCAGATAGGTCGCGCGGCCGTGGTGGCGGGAACGAAGCTGCAAATCGCTGTCTATGGCGGCTCCGCGCTGATGCTGGCGAGCAATTTCCGGTTTGCCACGGAGGATGTCGACGTATCCGCACTCGAGAAACCGCTGCCCGAATGGCTCGCAAATATCGTGCGTCAAATTGCGGAAAAGAACGGATGGGGTGACGACTGGTTCAACGACGGGGTCGCCTTTCACCTCAGTTCTCTTGCCGATCGCGCGCTCGATCATCTGGAGTTTGGGACATTTCCCCGGGAGGGACCTCCGGGGCTTGTAGTTTCGGTGCCGTCGGCAGAATATTTGCTGGCCTTGAAGCTGAAGGCTTTTCGGGTGACGGACCCCATGCGCGGCGAAACGGAGCGGCTGGACATTTTGAATCTGATGCAGGTTGTCGGCATCTCGACGCCGGAGCAGGCAATAAACCTGCTAGGTCGCTACTTCCCTGTGAGTGCGGCCTCTCCCGAGAAGCAGCGGTTCCTCTTGGAAAACATGAGTCGCGAGGGAGCCAGCAATGCGCCCAAATACCCTCGCTGAGGCGATTGAACGGATTCAAGCGGGCTCCGCACGCGACGTCATTCTCGCCGAATTCGTCGATACGTTCGATTTGGCCAGGACCGACGGGGACCGCTACGCGTCGATCGAGCGCGAGCCGGCATTGACCGGCGACGAAAGGCTGGATGCTCTTGTCGGCGCGATCGCCGAATATCTGGCAAAGCAGCGCCGGCTCGGTCGCGTCCCGTCATGGGTTTCCGGTCCGGCGCGCCGATTGGCGAGCCCCTGGTTTACGACGACCTCGCCGACCGACGCCATGCGCGAATATCTGACCTTTGCCAGCCCCGGCGAATTCTCCTCGCGCAACATCTTCACCGAGGAACGGCCGCTGCGCCGGGCCCGCGGCCCTCAACCAGTCAAGACATAGGCCTGTATGATCATCGCCATCGACGGACCGGCCGCCTCGGGGAAGGGCACGCTCGGCAAGCGGCTTGCCAGGCATTACGGCTATCGTCACCTCGATACCGGCGTGATCTACCGCGCGGTCGCCAAGGCGCTGCTGGATGCGGGCGCCGACCTGACCGACGAGATGATCGCGGTTTCCGCCGCTTTGGCGCTCGATCCCGAAAAATTCGGCGATCCCGTGCTCAAGACCCAGGCGGTCGGCGATGCCGCCTCGGTGGTCTCGGCGATCCCCAAGGTGCGCGAGGTTTTGCTGAATTTTCAGCGTCAATTCGCCGCCGACCCGCCGGGCGCGGTGCTCGATGGCCGCGACATCGGCACCGTGATCTGCCCGCAGGCCGATGTGAAGATTTTCGTGGTCGCCGACCCCAAGGTCCGCGCCCGGCGGCGGACGCTGGAGGCGAGGGCGCGCGGCGAGGCCGCCGACGAGGCGGCCGTGCTGGCCGACATCATCAAACGCGACGAACGGGACCAGAATCGCGCCATTGCGCCTTTAAAGCCGGCCGCGGATGCTTACTTGCTCGATAACTCCCAGTTGGATATAGAAGGCGGCGTCCGGGCCGCCATCGACATTGTCGAGGCCGTCCGAGCGGGCCGGCTGCGGGTTTAAACCGCCGCCGTCATTGGAGGAAAGCCCGCTTCCGGCTTCGAGATCGATAGCCTCGTTTCAGGCCCCGGGCAAAATCAACGTATCGAACGTGCAGGCATGCTGCCGGCCCGCTTTTTGCGCCATTCGCAAAGGGCGGTCGTCAGGGATTTGCGGAACCCTGGCACTTCACGCGCGATACGCCCTTAACCCCAATGGCCGGCTTTACCCGCATCTGGAGAACAAATGGCTTCGACTGCTACTTCCTATAATCCTTCCCGCGACGATTTTGCCGCCATGCTCGATGAGAGCTTTGCCGGCGGCAATCTGCAGGAAAGCTCCGTCATCAAGGGCATCGTTGTTGCGATCGAGAAGGACATGGCCGTCATCGACGTCGGCCTGAAGACCGAAGGCCGCGTGGCGCTGCGTGAATTCGCTGGGCCCGGCAAGGAAAGCGAACTTAAAGTGGGCGACGAGGTCGAGGTGTTCCTCGACCGGATCGAGAATGCGCTCGGCGAGGCCGTGCTGTCGCGCGACAAGGCGCGCCGCGAGGAAAGCTGGGGCAAGCTCGAAAAGGCCTTCAACAATAACGAGAAGGTGCATGGCGTCATCTTCAACCAGGTCAAGGGTGGCTTCACGGTCGACCTCGACGGCGCGGTCGCCTTCCTGCCGCGCTCGCAGGTCGACATCCGCCCGATCCGCGACGTCGCGCCTTTGATGAACAATTCGCAGCCGTTCCAGATCCTGAAAATGGATCGCCGCCGCGGCAACATCGTGGTGTCGCGCCGCACCGTTCTCGAAGAGACCCGCGCCGAGCAGCGCCAGGAACTGGTGCAGAACCTCGAAGAGGGTCAAGTCATCGACGGCGTGGTCAAGAACATCACCGATTACGGTGCGTTCGTCGACCTCGGCGGTATCGACGGCCTGCTGCATGTTACCGATATCGCCTGGCGCCGGGTCAATCACCCGACCGAAGTCTTGACCATCGGCCAGACCGTCAAGGTCAAGATCATCAAGATCAACCACGAGACCCACCGCATCTCGCTCGGCATGAAGCAATTGCTGGACGACCCGTGGCAGGGCATCGAGGCGAAATACCCGCTGAATGCGCGCTTTACCGGCCGCGTTACCAACATCACCGACTACGGCGCCTTCGTCGAACTGGAGCCGGGCATCGAAGGCCTGATCCACGTCTCGGAGATGTCGTGGACCAAGAAGAACATGCACCCCGGCAAGATCGTCTCGACCTCGCAGGAAGTCGAAGTGCAGGTGCTGGAAGTGGATTCGGTCAAGCGGCGGATTTCGCTCGGCCTCAAGCAGACCATGCGCAATCCCTGGGAAGTCTTCGTCGAGAAATTCCCGGTCGGCTCGACCGTCGAGGGCGAGGTCAAGAACAAGACCGAGTTCGGCCTGTTCCTCGGACTCGAGGGCGACGTCGACGGCATGGTCCATCTGTCCGACCTCGACTGGAAGCAGCCGGGCGAGCAGGTGATCGACAACTTCAAGAAGGGCGACATGGTCAAGGCGGTGGTGCTCGACGTCGATGTCGAAAAGGAGCGCATCTCGCTCGGCGTCAAGCAGCTCGAAGGCGATCCCTTCGCCGAGCCGGGCGACGTCAAGAAGGGCGCGGTCGTGACCTGCGAAGTGCTCGAGGTCAAGGAGAGCGGCATCGACGTCAAGATCGTCGGTGCCGACTTCACGACCTTCATCAAGCGCTCGGAGCTCGCGCGCGAGCGAGCCGATCAGCGCGCCGAGCGTTTCGCGGTCGGCGAAAAGGTCGATGCGCGGGTGATTCAGTTCGACAAGAAGGCCCGCAAGGTGCAGGTCTCCATCAAGGCGCTGGAAGTCGCCGAGGAGAAGGAGGCCATCGCGCAGTACGGCTCCTCCGATTCGGGGGCGACACTGGGCGATATTCTCGGTACCGCGCTCAAGCAGCGCACCGACAAGTAGGCGTCGCGCTTTTTCATCAAACGGGCCCCGGTTTCGACCGGGGCCTTTTTTGCTGTCGTCCCGGCCTTGAGCCGGGACTCATACTTCCGTGTCCTATTGATAAGGCGCGGGAGCAGATGCCTAATGCAACGATGAGTATCGGTGGTTGATGGTGTGGACGGCCCCCTACGGCATCGGTTGTGCCAGAATGAGGTTGTTTCAAATCTCAGACAAGGGAGCCGTCCGTGAACCAGATTATCCGCATTGGAATGGATACGTCTAAGCATATTTTCCAGTTGCACGGGGTTGATGCTGCCGAGCAGGTGGTGCTGCGCAGGAAGCTGCGACGCCACCAGGTTTTGGAGTTTTTTGCGCGGCTGCCGCGGACCGTGATCGGGATGGAGGCGTGCGGAGCGGCCCACTACTGGGCGCGGGAGTTGCGCAAGCTCGACCACGAGGTGAAGCTGATAGCGCCGCAGCACGTCAAGGCCTACGTCAAGCGCAACAAGAACGACGGGCGCGACGCGGAAGGATTGTGCGAAGCGATGAGCCGGCCGACAATGCAGTTCGTGCCGGTGAAGACCGAGGAGCAGCAGGCGGTGCTGATGCTGGCGGGAGTTCGTCAGCAGATGATCGCAAGGCGCACCCAGCTTGGCAACGCGATCCGCGGCTACGCGACGGAGTTCGGCCTGACGGCGGCCAAGGGTGTCGACAAGATCGAGCCGCTGTTGGCGCAGATTGCGCAAGACAACACGGTGCCTGCGATGGCGCGTGAGCTGTTTGCTTTCCAGGGTAAGGATTACACGCGATTGCAAAGCGAGTTGAAGGCGATCGAGGCGAGGCTGCTGGCCTGGCACCGCGCCAACCCCGACAGCCGACGCCTGGCGCAGATCCCCGGGGTCGGGCCGATCAGCGCCACGGCGCTGGTCATGAAGACGCCCGATCCTCACCGGTTCTCGTCCGGCCGGCAGTTCGCGGCCTGGATCGGGCTGACCCCGAAGGATCATTCGACCGCGGGCAAGACCCGGCTCGGCAAGATTACCCGCGCAGGTGATGAGATGTTGCGCAGCCTTCTGGTGGCGGGAGCCACCGCGGTGGTCAAGCAGGCCAAACGCGGCCGCGGTTCGCCCTGGTTGCTTGAGCTGCTGAAGCGCAAGTCGCCGAAGCAGGCGGCCGTGGCGCTGGCCAACAAGACAGCCCGCATCGCATGGAAACTGATGGTGACGGGCGAGAGCTACGACGGCGCGCGGATGCCCGGTGCATCGGCGCTCGCCGCCTAAGGAATCGGCTGGTCGGCTACCAAGGCCTACCGGTCGAGCCGGAGCTGCAAGAGGAGGAGATGGTAGGATCGATCGATCCAAGGTGCGAGACAGTCCGTGGGACCCATTGGCCGAAGAAAGGTCGCGTGGTTGATTGGAGCTCGCGTCGCGGAAGCCATCTTGGCCAGCGGTGAAAACCCACCCCATCAACAGGCCGGACATATGGATGCAAGCGATCCGATCAGACCTCAAGAATCTCTTGCAGCACGGGGGCCGTCCACATATGGGCCCCGGCGGTTCGCCGGGGCGACGCGCAGGGCCTTGTTTTCTTCATATTGCATCGCAATTGATGTAATTGAGACACGGTCCGTAAGGGCTGTGCAGAGAAGACCGTGCGATCCCTCCGGGGTCGCTACCGGGGAGAGATTTCGATGTCGCTTGATTCGGATGTGATCGTCGACCGCCGCAGGATTCGCCGCAAACTGACGTTCTGGCGCGTCGCCGCCGCGGTGCTGGCGATTGCCGCCATCGTCGCGGTCGGCGTAATGGTGACGCCGGGCGTGCGCAGCGCATTCTCGACCTCCGGCTCGATCGCGCGCATCACCATTGAAGGCCTGATCCGCAGCGACAACGATCGGGTGGCGGCACTGGAGCGGCTGGAAAAATCATCGGCCGCCGCCGTGATCGTGCACATCAACTCACCTGGCGGCACCACGGCCGGCTCCGAACAACTCTACGACGCGCTGACGCGCCTGAAGGCGGAGAAGCCGCTGGTAGTGGTAGTTGAAGGACTGGCGGCCTCGGGCGGCTACATCACTGCGATCGCCGCCGATCATATCGTCGCGCAACAGACCTCGCTGGTCGGTTCGATCGGCGTGCTGTTTCAGTTTCCGAATTTCACCGATCTTTTGAAAACCGTCGGCGTCAAGGTCGAGGAAGTGAAGTCCTCTCCGCTGAAAGCCGCGCCAAACGGCTTTGAACCGACGAGCCCTGAAGCGCGCGCCGCGCTGGATTCGCTGGTGAAGGATTCCTATGCCTGGTTCCGCGGTTTGGTGAAGCAGCGGCGCGGCATGGACGACGCGTTGCTCGACAAGGTCGCCGACGGACGGGTGTTCACCGGCCACCAGGCGGTCGATCTCAAGCTGATCGACCAGCTTGGCGACGAGAAAGCCGCGGTCGCCTGGCTGGTCGCGGAGAAGGGCGTCAAGGCCGGCCTGCCGGTGCACGATTACAAACTGGCGCCGCGGTTCGGCGACCTGACTTTCCTGCGAACGGCAGCGTCAATCACGCTTGACGCGCTCGGTTTTAGCGGTGTTGCACGGCAGATCGAGCAGGCTGGCGTTGCTCAAGCGGTCGACCGCCTTGGCCTCGACGGGATGCTGGCACTTTGGCAGCCCGCGAGCTCGAATTGAGCCGCCTGGTCCGGTTTTGCCCCGTCCTCCCGCATTGCGGGTGCTGTCACAATTCCCTTTGAAAGCCTTTGTCACGCTATTTCCGGCCGCCCAATTTGATTTAGCGTCTTGACAATTCTAGGTATTTTCACGGAAATGGATATCCGCACGCTCCCGGATCCCAGTCTCGATGATCAAATCCGAACTCGTTCAGCGTATTGCCGAGCACAACCCGCATCTTTACCAGCGGGATGTCGAGAATATCGTGAACGCGATCCTCGACGAAATCATCGCCGCTTTGGCGCGTGGCGATCGGGTCGAGCTGCGCGGCTTTGGCGCGTTCTCCGTGAAGCATCGTCCCGCCCGCGCGGGACGTAATCCGCGCACAGGGGCGCATGTGCCGGTCGACCAGAAGAGCGTCCCGTTCTTCAAGACGGGTAAGGAAATGCGCGAACGGTTGAACCGCGACGGCGTGGCCGAGTCCGGCGCGTAAGGCGTTTTCCGATCGCGCGGCATCTGGCCGCGGCACGGCACCCCTTGGAACGGCGCGCCGCCGGTCTTTCAGCAAGACGAGAGATGGTCATGCGCAAGTTTTTGACAGGCCTGGTGCTGATCCCGCTGGGCCTGATCTTCGTCGTCTTCGCGGTCGCGAACCGGCACTTCGTGACGGTGTCGTTCGACCCGTTCAATTCGACTGATCCGTCGATCGCGATCAGGCTGCCCCTGTTCGTCGTCATCATCGCGGTTGCGATCCTGGGCGTGGCGGCGGGCGGCACCGCGACCTGGTTCCGGCAGCGCCACTGGAGACGCGCGGCGCGCCGGCAAGAGGCCGATGCTCGGGCGGTGCGGGCGCAACTGGCGGATCTGCGCAGCGCCAATGCGACCTCGCGGTACGATCCGCAACGCCTTCCCGCCCCCCTGCCGGGTGGCCTCTATGGAGCCAGCGGGCGAGACAAGCAGGGCGCGACGTTGTAGAACGCGCCCCGCTATAACCCTTGGTCCGCGGCGCTTGCCGCAAGCCCAACCTGCGCCTTGAAACATGTCCCTGATCGTCAAAATTTGCGGCCTGTCCACGCGCGAGACGCTCGGCGTCGCGCTGGACGCCGGCGCGGACATGGTGGGCATCGTGTTCTTCTCCCCGTCACCGCGGTATCTGAGCCTCGAGACGGCCCGCGAACTCGGCAAACAGGCAAAAGGCCGTGCGACAAAGGTCGCACTGACAGTCGATGCCGATGACGCCCTGCTCGCCGACATCGTCGAGGCGCTGCAGCCGGATCTTTGGCAGTTGCATGGCAAGGAAAGCGTGGCACGGCTCGCCGACATCAAGCAGAGATTTGGCTTGCCCGTGATGAAGGTGTTGCCGGTTGCGACGTCAGCCGATCTGGCCTCGTTGCCCGGCTATGCCGCGGTCGCCGACCGCATCCTGTTCGACGCCCATGCACCGAAGGAGGCCACCCGTCCCGGCGGACTCGGCGCGGTGTTCGACTGGCACGTGCTGGAGCAACTCGATCTCAAGCTGCCGTTCATGGTCTCGGGCGGGCTCCATGCCGGCAATGTCGCGGAAGCCGTGCGCGTCACCCGCGCTGGGGGCGTCGATGTGTCCTCCGGCGTGGAGCGCTCGCCCGGCGTCAAGGATCCCGAGATGATCCGCAGCTTCATTCGCGCGGCGCGCGCCGGCGAGCTCGCTTCATCTCTCCCCGTCCGCGGGGAGAGGTCGGATCGCGCTTGCGATCCGGGTGAGGGGGACTCTCCGCATTCACGTCTCTCACCGAATTTGCCGCAAGAGCCCCTCACCCCGACCCTCTCCCCGCAAGAGCGGGGCGAGGGAGCAGCGCGGCGCGCGCCGCTGAAGAATTGATGGTTCGATGAATCCGGCTTTACCCAATTCCTTCCGCAGCGGTCCCGACGAGCGCGGGCATTTCGGCATTTTCGGCGGCCGCTATGTCGCGGAAACGCTGATGCCGCTAATCCTCGATCTGGAAAAGGCCTATGCCGAGGCCAGGAGTGATCCGGCGTTCCAGGCCGAGATGAACGGCTATCTTCGGGATTATGTCGGCCGCCCGTCGCCGCTGTATTTCGCCGAACGCCTGAGCGAGCATCTCGGCGGCGCGAAAATCTACCTGAAGCGCGAGGAGCTCAACCACACCGGCTCGCACAAGGTCAACAATGTGCTGGGCCAGATCATGGTGGCGCGGCGGATGGGCAAGAAGCGCATCATCGCCGAGACCGGCGCCGGCCAGCACGGCGTCGCCACCGCGACCTTGTGCGCGCGCTTCGGGCTTGAATGCGTGGTCTATATGGGCGCGGTCGATGTCGCGCGACAGGCGCCGAACGTGTTCCGGATGGAAATGCTGGGCGCCAAAGTGATCGCGGTGCAGTCGGGCACGCGAACCCTGAAGGACGCCATGAACGAGGCGCTGCGCGACTGGGTCACCAATGTCCACGGCACCTATTACTGCATCGGCACCGTCGCGGGCCCGCATCCCTATCCGGCGATGGTGCGCGATTTCCAGTCGGTGATCGGCAACGAGACCCGCGTTCAGATGCAGGAGGCCGAGGGTCGCTTGCCGGACTCGCTGGTCGCCTGCATCGGCGGCGGCTCCAATGCGATGGGACTGTTTCATCCCTTCCTCGACGATCCCACGGTCGAGATTTTCGGCGTCGAGGCAGCGGGCCACGGGCTGACGCAATTGCACGCAGCCTCGATTGCCGGCGGCCGGCCCGGCGTACTGCACGGCAACCGCACCTATCTGTTGATGGACGATGACGGCCAGATCCAGGATGCGCATTCAATTTCGGCCGGCCTTGATTATCCCGGCATCGGGCCGGAGCATTCCTGGCTGCACGAGCAGGGACGCGTGACTTTTCTGTCCGCCACGGACGACGAGGCGCTATCAGCATTTCAACTGCTGTCGCGGCTGGAAGGCATCATTCCAGCGCTGGAATCGGCGCATGCGATCGCCAAGGTAACCGAGCTCGCGCCGAAGCGGCCGAACGATCATCTGATGGTGATCAACCTCTCCGGCCGCGGCGACAAGGACATTCCGCAAGTCGCGGACATTCTGCGCGGGAAGACGAAGTGATGATCACGCGCATCTTCCTTCAACTCTCCCCTGGTACAGCGGGCGCCGCATCATGACTACCCGCATCGATGCACGCTTCACTGAACTGAAGAAGCAGGGCCGCTCCGCCTTCATCACCTTCCTGATGGCTGGCGACCCCGATCCCGCGACCTCGCTCGAGATCATCAAGGCGCTGCCGAAGGCGGGCGCCGACATCATCGAGATCGGCATGCCCTTCACCGATCCGATGGCGGACGGGCCGGCGATCCAGGCGGCGGGCCTGCGCGCGCTGAAGGCCGGCATGACGCTGAAGAAGACGCTTGCGATGGTGCGCGAGTTTCGCAAGGGCGACGCCGCAACGCCGCTGGTGCTGATGGGCTATTACAATCCGATCTATATCTACGGCGTCGACAAGTTCCTCACCGATGCGAAGTCCGCAGGGGTCGACGGCTTGATCATCGTCGACCTACCGCCGGAGGAAGACGTCGAATTGTGCCTGCCGGCGCTCAAGGCCGGGCTGAATTTCATCCGGCTGGCGACGCCGACCACCGACGACAAGCGGTTGCCCGCGGTGCTCGCCAATACTTCGGGCTTTGTCTACTACGTTTCCATTACCGGGATCACCGGCAGCGCCGGCGCCGACACCAAGGTCGTCGGTGAAGCCGTCGCCCGCATCAAACGGCATACCAAATTGCCGGTCTGCGTCGGTTTCGGCATCCGCACGCCGGAAGCCGCCCGCGCTATCGCAGAGAAGGCCGACGGCGCGGTGGTGGGCACAGCGCTGGTCGATGCGCTCAAAGCCAACCTCGATGCCGAAGGTCGCGCGACCACCAAGACCGTCGGCGCGGTCGCCGACGTCGTGGCTTCGCTGGCGCAAGGCGTCCGGGGGGCGAAACAGGCCGCCGAATAAGCCACAATTGCAGGCGAATAGACCGCCTGAACCGGCTTGCCGGGCGGATCGCCCGCCGCCATATAATTAAGGGGCGATCGCCACGGCGTCGCCATTCGGAGCGAATCATGAATTGGCTCACCAGCGTTGTCCGGCCGAAGATCCGCAACATCCTGCGCCGCGAGACGCCGGAGAATCTGTGGATCAAATGTCCGGATTCCGGGCAGCTCGTGTTCTACAAGGACGTCGAGGCCAATCAGTTCGTGATCCCCGGTTCGAACTACCACATGCGCATGGGCGCAGTGGCGCGGCTGAAATCGATCTTTGACAACCAGACCTGGTTCGATGTCGCGCTGCCCGAAGTGACCGCCGATCCCCTGAAATTCCGCGACGAGCGCAGATACGCCGACCGCATCAAGGATGCGCGCGCCAAGACCGGGCTGAACGACGCCATCAAGGTAGGCTATGGCAAGCTCGAGGGCGCCGCGGTCGTGATCGCGGTGCAGGATTTCGATTTCATGGGCGGATCGCTCGGCATGGCGGCCGGTGAGGCCATCGTGCGCGGGCTTGAACTGGCGGTGGAAAAGAAATCGCCGTTCATCGTGTTCGCAGCATCCGGCGGCGCCCGCATGCAGGAAGGCATCCTGTCGCTGATGCAGCTGCCGCGCACGACGGTCGCCGTGCAGATGCTGCGCGAGGCGAAATTGCCCTATCTCGTGGTGTTGACCAACCCGACCACCGGCGGCGTCACCGCTTCCTACGCCATGCTCGGCGACGTGCAGATCGCTGAGCCCGGCGCGCTGGTCGGCTTTGCCGGCGCGCGCGTGATCGAACAGACCATCCGCGAGAAATTGCCGGAAGGTTTTCAGCGCGCGGAATATCTCAGGGATCATGGTATGGTCGACATGGTGGTGCATCGCCACGATTTACGCCCGACGCTGGCCCGGCTTTGCCGCCTCCTGACCAGGTCGCCGGCGATCGAGGTCGCGGCGAAACCTGTAAGCCCAGTGGTAGCTCCTGCCCAGATCTTATCGGATGCGGACGTGGCAACAGCCGCCCCCCACGCGTGAACCCGCCCGCGGCCAGACCATCGTCCCCCCTTGGCGAATTGATCGCGCGGCTGTCCGCGCTGCACCCCAGCCAGATCGATCTCGGTCTGGATCGCATGCAGCGCCTGCTGGCGCGCCTCGATCATCCCGAACGCAAGCTGCCGCCGGTGATCCACGTCGCCGGCACCAACGGCAAGGGCTCGACCATCGCCTATTTGCGCGGAATCCTGGAAGCTGCTGGTCTGCGCGTCCATGTTTTTACCTCGCCATATCTGGTGAGGATCAACGAAAGCTTTCGCCTCGGCGGCACGTTGGTCGGCGACGATGAACTCTACGCCGCGCTCGAAGGTTGCGAGCGCTCCAATTCGGGCGCGCCAATCACCATCTTCGAGATTGAAACCGCGGCGGCGTTCTGCCTGTTCGCGCAGCATCCAGCCGATGTGGTGCTGCTGGAGGTCGGTCTCGGCGGCCGGCTCGACTCGACCAACGTCATCGACGCGCCGCTCGCGACCGTGATCGCGCCGGTCAGCATGGATCACACCGAATTCCTCGGTGATACCTTGACGGAGATCGCCCGCGAAAAGGCCGGCATCATCAAACGTGATGTCCCGGTGATTTGCGCCGAGCAGCCGCCGGAGGCGCTCGCGGCGATCGAGCAGGTCGCAAAGCGTCTGCGGGCGCCGCTGCTTTCGGCCGGGCAGGAGTGGCACGCCAGTGTCGAGCGAGGGAGGCTGGTCTACCAGGACGACCGTGGCCTGATGGATCTCGCCGCGCCAAGATTGTTCGGCCGGCACCAGTTCGACAATGCGGGTCTCGCGATCGCGACGCTGCGCGCACAAAACGCCTTGGGGATCGATGCGGCCGCCTTCGAGGCCGGCATCGTCAATGCCGAATGGCCGGCGCGGATGCAGCGGCTGGCGTCGGGCGCGCTCGTGGATCATGCTCCGCAAGGCTCGGAAGTCTGGCTCGATGGCGGCCACAATGCCGAGGGCGGGCGGGTCGCCGCTGCCGCGCTGGGCGATCTGGAAGAGCGGGTCTCGCGGCCGCTGGTGGTAATCGCCGGCATGATGGGCAACAAGGATGCCGGCGCGTTCCTCGCCAATTTTGCGGGGCTCACCCGCCACATCATCGCCGTGCCGATCCCCGATCGCGCCGGTGCGATGCCGCCGGACCGGTTGGCGGATGCCGCCCGCGCGCTTGGCATGCGCGTGGAAAATGCTAGCTCCGTCGAAGCCGCGCTGCGTGCGCTGGCGCGGCTCGCCTACGAAGTGCCGCCGCGCATCCTGATCACGGGCTCGCTCTATCTCGCAGGGCCGGTGCTCGCAGCCAACGGCACGCCGCCGGGATAGCGCCCAAAACAAAACGGCCGGCTGTTCGCCGGCCGTCTGAATCAAATCCTCGCGCCGGTCAGTTCAGACCGCAGCCGTGATCCACTGCTGCAGCTTCTGCTTCGGCGCGGCGCCGACCTGGCGGGAGGCCATCTCGCCGCCCTTGAAGATCATCAGGGTCGGTATCGACATCACGCCGTATTTGGAGGCCGTCTTCGGGCTCTCGTCGACGTTCAGCTTGACGATCTTGACCTTGTCGCCCATCGCGCCGGAAATCTCGTCGAGCGCGGGCGCGATCATGCGGCAGGGCCCGCACCATTCGGCCCAGAAATCGACCACCACCGGGCCGGTCGCCTTGAGCACCTCGGCCTCGAAATCGGCGTCAGTAACCTTGCCAACGGCCATTTTGAATACCTCGTTTGGTTTGGGAGAGTGCGGCCTGAGAATCGCCGCAACGATCATGGCGTCAACCTATGAACGCGGCGTTGCCGGGTCAAGCTTGGACCTCCCCTTGGATAATGGAGCCCAGTTGCGCGTCCAACGCAGGAGCAGAAACCTCCATCAATTCAGGCGTTTCGGTCCAAAGTAGCGCTGCCCGGACCGGCAGGTGGGGATAAAGCTTGCCGAGCACCGCGCGGTAGAGTGCGAGCTGGCGGACATAGGCTGCGGGCGCCTCGGCCACGAGTGTCGGCGGGCCATGATTGGTCTTGAAATCGACGATCAGAACCTCGGTTGGCGTCACCACCAGCCGGTCGATCTGCCCGGACACGACGGCCTGTGGCCGTCCCGGCCTCTCCAGCCTTCCGGCGATCGCAACCTCGGTGCGGCTGCCGGGCGCGAATACCGGTGCAAAGCGGGGATCCTCGATCAGGGCCAGCACCCCCTTCGCGAGCGTCTCGCGGTCGCCATCGCTCCAATTATCCGCGTTGCGGGCGAGGTATGTTAGCGCCGCGTCGCGGCGGCGGTCGGGTGCGAGTTCGGGCAGCGACTGCAAAAGCCGATGCACCAGGGTGCCGCGTTGAAGCGCGCGGGCGCGCAGCGCGAGCAATTCGCCGCTGCGGAAGGTCTTGCCCTCATCCGTGCCGGGATCGGACGGGCGTAGCCCAGGGTCGATGATTGGCGCCGGCGCAGCCGGGGTGTGCAGCCATTCCGGCAGCGATGGATGCCTGCTTGCCGCGGCGTCGAGCACGGTTTCGGTATCGGGCGTTGCGTCTTCCGCTCGCCTGTAGCTTTTCACCACGCCGTCGCCAGCCGGGATTTCCTGGAAATCCAGGTCGGAATTCGCAAGCCCTCGCTTGATCAAATCGTACCAGGAATGCTCCCGGACGCTGTTTCTGTTGCCGGGCATGCAGCCGGCGATAATCAGCCGATCGGCCGCGCGCGTCATCGCAACATAGAGCAGGCGGCGATATTCGTGCTCGGTCTCCTCCAGCATGGCGTTGCGCGCATCGGCCACGCAAGGTGGATCGTCAGCCTTGCGTCCGGCCCAGACCACGGCCTTGCCGCTGTTTCCCTGCGGCAAATGGATGAGGCGGAGGCGCTGGGTGTCCGATGGCGACGTCGTGGTGTCGGCCATGATCACGACGGGGGCTTCCAGCCCTTTCGCGCCATGCACGGTCATCACGCGGACCTCGTCGCGCGAGATCTCCATGTCGCGTTTCACCTCGGTGTCGGCGGCGCGCAGCCAGGCCATGAAACCCTGCAGCGATGCCGGCGCCTTCTTCTCATAGGACATGGCCAGTTCGAGGAATTCGTCGAGCGCATCGTTTGCTTCGTGCCCGAGCCGGCGCAGGATGCGCGCGCGACCCTGGTCGCCGCCCAGCAGCCAGGCAAAGAAGGCAAACGGTGTCTCGCGGCGAAAGCGCCGCTCGCACTCGGCGAGCCGGTTGAGCACATCCCTGAACTTGTCGCTCTCGGCTGAGTGGGCCGTCAGCGCATCGCGCAACGATCCCTTGCGATTCCAGGCCAGCGTGAACAGCTCGTCCTCGGTGAGGTTGAACAGCGGACTTTTCAACGCGACGGCGAGCGCAAGATCGTCCTGTGGCAGCAACAGGGCGTCGGCGAGATTCATCAAGTCGACGATGGCGATGTGTTCGGTGAGTTTGAGCCGGTCGGCGCCGGCCACGGGAATGCCGGCGTGTTTCAGCGCCTGGATGACGGCGTCGAAAAGGTTGCCGCGACGGCGCACCAGTACCAGCACGTCTCCATAAATGAGGCGGCGGCGATTGCCGAGGCGTCCGGTCATGGTGCCGGCGGCGACGAGCCTGCCGATCTCGCTCTGGATGCGTTTCGACAGTTTGACCTCGGCGCTCGTCACCGGCACGCCATCGAACGGCGCGCGCCAGCCCTCGATGTCCTGCTTCTCATCGGCGACCGAAAGCTCCCAGAGGTCGATCTGGCTTGGGCCCGCATCCGGCAGCGCTTCGTGCAGCGGATAGGCCTTTTCAGCGTGGATGCTGCTGTAGATCGCCTCGTCGCGAAATACGTGATCGACGGATCTCAGGATCGCCTGTCCCGACCGGAAGGAATAGGTGAACGGGATGGACTCGAATCTGAGTTTGGCGTCCTCGAACTTCTTCTTCAGCTCCCACCGGCGTGCATCGAACTCCCGCGGCGCTGCTCCCTGAAAGGAGAAGATCGACTGCTTCTCGTCGCCGACGGCGAACACGGTGCGCATAATTCCGTCGCGCGCCCCCGCGCCGGCGGTGAATTCCGAGATGATGTGCGCGATGATGTCCCATTGCCGGGGGCTGGTGTCCTGGGCCTCGTCGATCAGCACGTGATCGACGCCGCGGTCGAGCTTGTAGTGCACCCAGCCGGACGCGCCGCTTGCAAGCAGGGTCAGCGTCCTGTCGATCAGATCGTCATAGTCGAGCAGGCCGCGCTCGGCCTTTTCGCGCCGGTAGTTCGCGGCGACCGCGATCGCAATATGCAGCAAGGCTTCGGTGCGGTCGCGCGTCGTGACGGCGCGGCGCTTTTCGATCAGCGGACCGAGTCGCTTTGCCTCGGCGTCAAAGCGGCTTCCGATCGCGGGATTGTCCCGAACGAAATTCTTCGTCAACAGCGATTTGCGGGGAGTACGATCGGTGTCGGTCAGGAATATGCCGAGATATTGATCGACCTGGGCCGCGCCGGCGGCCGGCAGCGCGGCGCGTAACCGATCCGCGTTTTCGCGCTCGGTCTTGGCTCCGCTCTCGAGCGCACGCGCGGTCTCCTCCCAGCGCGATCGCGGCAGATTGGAACCGTCGACGATCTCGCGCTCGACGTCTTCGATGTCGTCCTCGGCGGTGACCCCGAGTAAAGCCGAAACCTGCGCGGCTGCGGCGTCTGCGCTGCCGGCCGCGTCGGTCCAGGCCATGAAATGATCGCGGCTGAGGCACGCCTCGCGCACGACGTCCTTGAACGTAACGTCCGCCGCGTTTGCCATGGCGGCAAGCAGCGCGCGCCCGATCGCGCTGTCGGGCGCCCGCGAGGCATCGAGCATCACGGCGAGGCTGGCGCGCTCCATCATCTCGGTCTGGTCGCGGTCGTCGAGCACGGTGAAGCGCGCCGGCACGTTGGCTTCGAAGGGAAATTGCTGCAACAGGCGGGTGCACAGCGCGTGGATGGTTTGAACCTTCAGGCCGCCCGGTGTCTCCAGCGCCGAGGCGAACAGTTCGCGCGCCGATTTGCGCAGCTTTATCGTCGGATGCGCGATGCCGGCGTCGCGGATGGCGGCATCGAGCGCGTCGTCGTCGAGCGTTACCCAGTGGCCGAGCGTCGTGAACACGCGCTCGGCCATGTTGGCTGCCGCCGCCTTGGTGAAGGTGAGGCACAGGATCTTTTCCGGCGGCACGCCGGCGAGCATCAAACGGATCACGCGCTGCACCAGCACATGGGTCTTGCCGGAGCCGGCATTGGCCGACACGAACGCGGATGCCGCGGGATCGGATGCGCGGGCCTGCGCCTCACGGACGGGCGGCGGAATGGTGCGCAAAGCCTTCACCACTCCTCCAGCGCAACGCCGCCGGCGGCGGACCATTCCTTGACACGGGCGAGGTTGTCATAGTCGCCGTAGCGGGCGGTCCACATCGACAGCACCAGCGATCGATACGGCTCTTCCGGGTTCTCGAACCGGCGGATCAGCGCCTCGAGCTGCGCCCGCGCATAATCGGCCGCATCGTCGGGCAACTGCGGCGTGTCGTTTTGCCTGATCTTCAATTCGACCGTCTTGTGCTCGCCCGGCGGATTGTTGCCGCTCAATCTGACATAGGCGAGTTCTGCGACGGAGCCGCCGGCATCGATATCGGCGAAGCCTCCCTCGCGCAGGATCGCTGCCTCCAGCGTGAGCTGCGGCGACAATCCCATGCGCACCTGCTTGCCGCTCGGCGGCTGCCCGGTCTTGTAGTCGAGGATGGCGTAGCCGCCGTTGCCGCGGCGTTCGATGCGGTCGGCGCGTGCCGCCAGCGTGAATATTCTGGCATCGCCGAGGGGAATCTTGATTTCGCCCCGGATTTCGGCGGCGATGGTGGCGATGCCGCCGCGGCGCGCGGCCTCCCATTCGGCGAACCAGCGCGCGATCCGCTGGAACCGCGGCCACCACAGCGCGCGGGCCTCCGGCTTCTGCATCAGCGGCGCGAAATGCTTTTCGCCGATACGGCGCAATACGCCTATGGCGTCGTCCGGCAGTGCATTTGCGTGCTGCTTGGTGAACTCACCCAGCGATTCGTGGATGGCGGAGCCGCGATCGGCCGCCGACAGCGGCATGTCGACGGGATCGAGCGCGTCGAGCTTGAGAATGTGGCGGGCGTAGATCGTGTAGGGATCGCGCAGCCAGTCCTCGATCGCGGTGACCGACAGCTTTGTCGGACGGGTCTCGCGCGGCGGCCTGGGCTGCGGCTGTGCGATCGGCTTGACCTCCGCGGGCTGGTCGATCGCGCCGGCGTAGCGAACATATCTGTCGCCGGCCGCCTTTGCCGCCCGCCAGCGTTCCTCGCCCGCGACGGCTTCCAGCCGGTGCAGGAAGCGCGAGGCGACCGCCGGAGCACCACCGACCTTGGCCGAATGGGTGAGGATCACGTCCTCATGGCCGAGCAGTTGAGCGAAGTCGTGCGCGGAAAGGCCGATGCGGCGCTCGGGGAGGTCGAGACCGAGTTCATGACGCATCGGCCGGCTCAGCCAGGGATCGACACGCGGCGCCGGCGGCCACACGGTTTCGACCAGCCCGCCCAGGATGATGCGGTCGGATTCCGTCAGCCGCGCTTCCAACTGGCCGAAGATGTGGAGTTGCGCCCCCGGTAGCTCTCGCCGTCGCACCAGACGGTCTGCGAAGGCGGTCTGGAACACCTCGGCATAGTCGCCGGCCTCGACCATCAGGCCGATCTTCTCCTGCCGGCCGAGCAAATCGTCGAAGGCGGAGGCGAGCGCGAGCCCGTCCGGCCCCTCGAATGCCGCAGCCACACCGTGCTCGTCGGCGGAGAGATTTATCAATGTCTCGCGATGGCGCTGCGCGAGTTCAGCGAAATCATGCGGCCTCGCGCCGGCAACGCCTTCCAGCGGCGACAGCGCCTTGCCGAGCGCCGCGATCAGCGATTGCGCCTGGTCGAGTTCGTGGTCTTTCAGCCGTGCACGCGGCTCGGCATGGTGCAGCGATGAGATTTCGCCGCTGCGCAACTTGCGCAGTTCATCGCGGAAGCGTTCGAAATCGGCGACCAAACCGCCGCTGCCGGCCTGCGGTCGCGTGCCGCGCAGCAGCGAAAGCTCGAGCACTTCAATGCCGTGCTTCAATGCCTGATGTGTCCCGCCGAGCCGGAATATCGGATGCTTGAGCATCGCCAGCAGGGTCGGCGGCTCCAATGCTTTTGTCGCAGCTTCCGCCACCAGCCGCGCAAAGATGCCGGCCGGCGTTTCCATCAGCGCGTCGCCGCCGGAATCGTCGAATTCGAGATTCCAGCGCCCGAGCGCCGCCGTCACCCGCCGCGCCAGCGCACGGTCCGGCGTCACCAGCGCCACCGACTTGTCCAGATGCCGCGCCTCGCGCATGGCGACCGCAATCGCCAGCGCCTCGATCTCCGGATTGGGCGCCTCGACGACGGCGAGCCGGTCCATGCCGGCTGCGATCTGCGCCGCGATGTCCAGCCGTTTCAACCGATCGTACCATTCCGAGGTGGCGTTTGACGGCCGCATCGCCTCGGATGCCAGCACCTCGCGGCCGCCTTTTGCGGGCTTCCCGAGAATTTCGACATCGCCGCGCTTGATGCCGAAGCGCGACAGCAGCGCATGCATCGCATATTGCGGATGGTTGGAGGC
>Ga0075522_10001052_pt1 | contig 20900 bp, 15 predicted proteins | sample NGEPerA_FD_74796 | JGI IMG/M metagenome (GOLD analysis project Ga0075522, IMG submission 74796) | Arctic peat soil microbial communities from the Barrow Environmental Observatory site, Barrow, Alaska, USA - NGEE PermafrostL2-A | ecosystem: Environmental > Terrestrial > Soil > Wetlands > Peat ...
GGGATTTCAGCTTCGAGCTACGAGCTGCCAGCTACGATTTTTCAGCTATGAGTTTCCAGTCCCCAGTTATCGGTTTCCAGTTAAACTAGCGAGCGGTGCCAGTGGGTTTGAGGTCGATGGAGATGAGTTCGGGACGCTGGAAGGTGTTGGGGCCGAGCACGGCGACCTTGGGCAGAGGGCCGCGGACCATTGCGACTTCGTCGCAGGCGTAAAGGCGCGGACAGGTCTGGCAGTCTTTGTAAATTTTGTCGGGGAGCGCGGTGCGGTCGGCGACACGGAAGCCGAAGTGGTCGAAGAAGTCGGGCATGCGGGTGAAGAGGCAAACCGACATGACGGCATGGTCTTCGGCTTCGTCGACGAGAGCGCGGAGGAGCAGACCGCCGGCGCCGGTGCCGCGGGCTTCGGGCTTGACGACGATGGAGCGGACTTCGGCCAGGTGCGGGCCGTAGAGATGCAGCGCGCCGCAGCCCAGGAATTCGGTTTCGCCGTTGGGGAGGGCACGCTCGGCGATGGTGAAGTCGCGGATGTTCTCGCAGATTTCGGCGTAGGAGCGGCGGAGGAGCGTGCCGTCTCCTGAGAGGGAGTTGACGAGGTCGTAGATGTTGCGGGCGTCCTGGAGGCGGGCCTTGCGGGCCTCCTGCGCGGTGGGCGCGACGTTTTGCATGGCCGTGGTGGGTTCTTGCGTGGAGACGCTAGGCATCGGCCGCCTCCCGGTTTGTGCGATCGGCTTCCAGCTTCCAGTTGCCAGCTTCCAGTTTGGTTCTTGCGGCTTGGAGGGCTTCGGCCACGCGGGTGGTGGCGGTGCCGCCGATGACGTCGTGACAGTCCAGAGTGGCTTGCAGAGTGATGGCGTCGAAGAAGTCTTCTGCAAAGTGCTCGCTTAGTTTTTGCAGGTCGGCGAGTGGGAGTGCGTTGAGTTCGAGGCCGCGTTCGAGGCCGAGGCGGACTGCGTTGCCGATGATTTCGTGCGCGGTGCGGAAAGCGACGCCCTTGTTGGAGAGGTAAGTGGCGGCGGCCATCGCGTTGAGGTAGCCGGTCTCGGCGGCTTCTTTCATTTTGGCGTGGCGGAACTTGAGCGAGCGGGTGAAGCCGGGGAGAACGCTGAGCAGGCCGGAGAGTGTGTCGGCGGTGTCGAAGATTTGCTCCTGGCCTTCCTGGAGGTCTTTGTTGTAGGCGAGGGGGAGGCCCTTTATCAGGGTCGCAAGTGCTGTAGCGGAGCCCAGTAGCCGGGCGGATTTGCCGCGGGCGAGTTCGGTGAGGTCGGGGTTTTTCTTTTGCGGCATCGCGGAGGAGCCGGTAGAGAAGGCTTCAGGTAGATCGACGAAGCCGAATTCGGCTGTGGCGTAGAGGGTAAGTTCTTCGGCGAAGCGCGAGATGTGGAGGCCGAGAGTGGAGGCGGCTTGCGCGAAGTCGAGCATGAAATCGCGGTCGGATGTGGCGTCCATGCTGTTGGGCGTGGGGGCGTCGAAGCCGAGGGCCGCGGCAGCGATTTTGCGGTCGAGCGCGAGGGTTGCGCCCGCGACCGCGCCCGAACCGAGAGGGCAGAGGTTCATGCGTACGCGAGCGTCGGTGAGGCGGCTGATGTCGCGCTCGATCATGCTGACGTAGGCGAGGAGCCAGTGGGCGATGAGGACGGGCTCGGCGCGCTGGAGGTGGGTGTAGCCGGGCATGACGTTGGTTGCGTTGGCTTCGGCGAGCGTGATGAGGGCGAGTGCCCATTGCGTGAGGCCACGTGTGGTGGCGTCGATTGCGTCACGGACGAAGAGGCGCATGTCGGTGGCTATCTGTTCGTTGCGGCTGCGGCCGGTGTGGAGCTTGAGGGCCAGGGCGCCGATTTCGCGGGTGAGCTCGAGCTCGACGTAGTGATGGATGTCCTCGGCCTGCGGGGCGGAGGCTACGATGGCTGCTTGAATTTGTTGATTGCTGGTTTCGTAGTCGGGCTCGCCGGAGGTGGCGGAGATGCGGTGTGCCCAGTTTTCGGGACGGCGGCCGACGGCGGTGAGGCCGGCGAGGGTTTTGTCGAGTTCTTCGGGCGTGAGGATTCCCGCGGCTGCGATGGTTTGGGCGTGGGCTTTGCTGGCGGCTACTTCTTGCGGCAGTAGGCGCCAGTCGAAGGGGAAGCTGCGCTGCCACTGCTCGAAGGTGCGGTTGAGGGGCTCGCGGAAGCGGCCGGACCACATTTTGGAAGCTTCGGGTTGTTTTGTATCGGACAATCTTTTTACCTTCGTAGTCGTGGAATTTGCTTATGGAACGCGGTAAATGTCGAGGTTGATGCCGTCACGCAAAAGCAATAGCCATGTATGGTCAGCAGTGTTCGCAAGCAGGGCTGGGTAAGGTTTCGAGTTGCGGGGCAATCGAAGATCTAATGCAGCCTGCCCGCCGGGTATTTTTAACACGGTTAGCTTCCTACTAGTCGTAATGTCGATCATTCCGTCGAGACCGTCATATGCTGTGCGACAGTCATAGAGCATGTAGCCAGAGGTGGGACTTTTGTCGCTAATTCGGCAAGTTGGTCCGGCGAGCTTTGCATATGGCTGGGGTTTCGGAGGGCCATCAGGAAGATTGTCTGCTTCGGGCACCTGCGCGAGAGCGACCAGAGAAGCACATCCATCGCTGACTTTGGTCAACTGCCAGTTATGTTTAAATTTGGCATCTCTGAAATCGATGAAGCGCGTGTTTTCACATTCCATAGAGGAGGTGAATTGCGGCAGTGTAAAGGCGACGGCTTCGTAGTGTTCTGTAATCGTGTCATAAGCTCCCATGAGCTTTGGTTTCGGTGGGCTTGTTGTTCTCTCCGTAAGGGCGCTTGCTATGAGCATTCCATTGTCGGCAAATGCCCAAGCACTTGACGCCAAGAGAGGATCAGTCGTGTCCTGTTGGGAGACGATTGTAAATGTGCGTAAATCGACTACAACAATTTCAGCCGACCTCGTCCATTTTGCTGTGTTATTGGTTGCCCCGCTGTCTGACTTTAGGCGGAAGACGGCGAGATGTTGTTCGGGATCGACGTCCAGAGTTGCAAAACGTGTTCTAACTGGACATTCAAATGCTAAATACGATAATTTAGCCCTCTTCTCCAACGGCTTTACGGTGAACGTCAGCGTCTCCTCTTTTGGTGCGCCGGTTTCCCACGCCGTGATCCTTTTGAAGAGCCATATGTTGTCCGGCTGTGGAATAACAGCAAGAAGAGCCTGATCGGGTGTTAGGTACAGCACGGTCGATGAAGAGAATACACAATTCGATAAGTGCGGTTCTTTCTGTGCTTGAAGTTTGTGCGTCATCGTCGGCGATGTCGTTTGAGCAAATGAGATGCTGGTCAAACATGCGAAGGCAAGGACGATTGGCCTGCACTTTGCGAGTTGAAATGGGTAACGCATCTGAAATTGCTACCTCAGGGGCTAAAGCCCGGAAATGTTTGTGCCCTTAAGCAAGACTGAGTTTGTTGTTACTTCTTGTCCTCGGTGCCGTTGTTGAGGTGGGGCATTTCGGTGCCTTTGCTTAGAGTGAGAAGGCCGGTTTGGGCGTAGGTGATTAGCTTGGCGCGGGTGTCGGTAATGTCGAGGTTGCGCATGGTGAGTTGGCCGATGCGGTCGCGGGGGCTGAAGGTGGATTCGGTTTTTTCCATCGAGAGGCGCTCGGGGTGGAAGGTTAAGTTGGGCGAGTCCGTGTTGAGGATGGAGTAGTCGTTGCCGCGGCGGAGCTCGAGGGTGACCTCGCCGGTGATGGGCTTGGCGACCCAGCGCTGGGCGGCTTCGCGAAGCATGATGGCTTGGGAGTCGAACCAGCGACCTTGATAGAGGAGGCGACCGAGGCGGCGGCCGCTGTCGCGGTATTGTTCGATGGTGTCCTCGTTGTGGATGCCGGTGATGAGGCGCTCGTAGGCGATGAAGAGCAGGGCGAGTCCGGGGGCTTCGTAGATGCCGCGGGACTTGGCTTCGATGATGCGGTTTTCGATCTGGTCGGACATGCCGAGACCGTGGCGGCCGCCGATGGCGTTGGCTTCGAGGAGCAGGGCGACGGGGTCGGGGTACTCGGTGCCGTTGAGGGCTACGGGGAAGCCTTCTTCGAAGCGGATGGTGATTTCTTCGCGCTTGATGGCGACGTCGTCGCGCCAGAAGGCGGTGCCCATGATTGGGTCGACGATCTTCATGCTGGTTTTCAGCAGCTCCAGGTCCTTCGCTTCGTGTGTCGCCCCGAGGATGTTGGAGTCCGTGGAGTAGGCCTTCTCGGATGACATTTTGTAGCTGAACCCGGACTTGGCCATGAAGGCGGACATTTCGGCGCGGCCGCCTAGCTCGTCGATGAAGGCCTGGTCGAGCCAGGGCTTGTAGACCTTGAGGTCGGGGTTGACGAGCAGCCCGTAGCGGTAGAAGCGCTCGATGTCGTTGCCCTTAAATGTTGAACCGTCGCCCCAGATGTTGACGTCGTCTTCCTTCATCGCGGTGACGAGCATCGTGCCGGTAACAGCCCGGCCTAGCGGCGTCGTGTTGAAGTACGTGACGCCGGCGGTGGTGATGTGGAAGGCGCCGGACTGGAGGGCTGCGATGCCTTCGCGGACGAGGGGGAGGCGGCAGTCGATGAGGCGGGCTTTTTCGGCTCCGTACTCGAGGGCCTTGCGGGGGATTTCGTCGTAGTCGGCTTCGTCGGGCTGGCCGAGGTTGGCGGTGTAGGCGTAAGGCAGCGCGCCTTTTTGCTTCATCCAATGGAGGGCGGCCGAGGTGTCGAGGCCGCCGGAGAAGGCGATGCCTACTTTTTGGTTGACCGGGAGTGTTTCGAGAATTACGGACATCGGTGGTTCTCAGTTCTTTTTCGGGTGGGAGGGAGTTGTAAGTTGTAAGTTCTAAGGTATAAGTCGGAGGAGATAAGTTATTTGGAACTTACAACTTAGAACTTAGAACGCCTTACCTTTTACTGCGGGCCTGCAGACCTCCACGGTTGCGGTGGGATGGGATGCGCTTGGCTCCGCCCAGCAGCATGAGGACGATGGCTTTCTGCGCGTGCATGCGGTTTTCGGCCTGGTCGAAGACGATGGACTCGGGGCCGTCGAGGACTGCGTCGGTGACTTCCGCTCCGCGGTGGGCGGGGAGGCAGTGCATGAAGGCGGCGGAGGGTTGGGCGTGGGCCATGAGTTCTTCGTTGACTTGGAAAGGCTTGAAGATGGGGGCGCGGCGGGCGGATTCGTGCTCCTGGCCCATGGAGGTGCAGACGTCGGTGTAGATGGCGTCGGCGCCGGTGGCCGCCTTCACCGGATCATGCGTGAGGGTGAGGGAGCCGCCCGTGGTTTCGGCGATGGCCATCGCTTTGTGGATGATGTCGAGCTTCGGCTCGAAGCCTTTGGGCGTGGCGATCGTGACGTGCGCGCCGAGTTGCGCGCCGGTCAGCATGAGGGAGTGGCAGACGTTGTTGCCGTCGCCGACGTAGGTGAACTTGAGACCTTCGACGGAGCCAAAGCGTTCTTCGAGGGTCATAAAGTCGGCGATGGCCTGGCACGGGTGCTCGAGGTCGGAGAGCGCGTTGATGACGGGGACGCGCGCGTTGGCGGCCATCTCGGTAACCGTGTCGTGCGCGTAGGTGCGGAGGACGATGACGTTCATCCAGCGCTCCAGATTTCGCGCCACATCGGGGATGGATTCGCGCTCGCCGAGGGGCGAGGCGGTCTGGTCGACGAACATGGCGTTGCCGCCGAGGGTGTTCATCGCAGTCTCGAATGTGAGGCGCGTGCGCAGCGAGGCCTTCTCGAAGAACAGGACCATTTGCTTCGCGTCGAGGGCGTGGCGGAAGTCTTCGGGCTGCTTTTTGACGGCGTGGGCGAGTTCCATGAGCGCGGCCATCTCCTGCACGGAGAGGTCGGCGATGGAGCAGAGGTCGCGGCCGGCGAGGCCCTTGGCGGCTTCGGTGAAGGCCGAGTCGGACTGGATGCCGAGGGTGACGGTGGGCTTGGGCGCTTCGGCTTCGGGGGACTGCATAACGAGGGTCTTGTTAGCCATGTACTGCTTCTCCCGCCAGAGTTGCGCTGGCGTTGGTGTGAAGCGTGAGCAGGTCGTCGATTGCGGCGATAGCCTGGTCGACGTGCTCGCGCGTGATGAGGAACGGGGGGAGGAAGCGGAGGACGGTTTCGTGCGTGCGGTTGATGATGATGCGGCGTTCGAGCAGGCCGGTGGCGACATATTTTGCCAGTTCCGCCGACTCGATTTCTACGCCGATCATAAGGCCGAGGCCGCGGACCTCGGTGATCGCCGAGTGCTTCTTTTGCAGTGAGCGAAGTTGCGCGAGGAAGTAGTTACCGGTTTCGCGGACGTGCGACAGCAGACCCGTGTGTTTGATCTCGTCGATTACTGCGATTGCAACGGCACACGCGAGTGGGTTGCCACCGAAGGTTGTTCCGTGCATCCCCGGGGTGATCGCGCGGGCCGCCTCTTCTGTGCACAGCATCGCGCCCATGGGGATGCCGCCGGCGAGGGGTTTCGCGAGAGTGGTGACGTCGGGCTTGATGTTGAAGTGCTGGTACGCCGTCCACTGGCCGGTGCGGCCCATGCCGGATTGGATTTCGTCGAAGAGGAGAAGCGCGCCGGTGGAGTCGCAGAGTTCGCGGGCAGTGGCGAGGAATTCCTGCGAGCAGAAGTTAATGCCGCCTTCGCCCTGGATGACTTCGATGGCGATGGCGCAAACGTCGGACGAGAATGCGGCGCGGAGAGCGGCGGTGTCGTTGAAGGCGACGAACTCTACGTCAGGCATAACGGGCGCGAAGGGGACCCGGTATTTTTCTTTGTGCGTCGTCGCGACGGAGCCCATGGTGCGGCCGTGGAAGCTGTGTTCGAGCGCGATGATTTTTGTCCCGATGGTTTTGCCTTCGGAGCGCAAGAGGCCGGCGTGGGCGCGGGCAAGTTTGAGCGCGGCTTCCCAGGCTTCGGTGCCGGAGTTGCAGAAGAAGACGCGGTCTAGGCCGGTGATTTCGGTGAGGCGAAGGGCGAGCTCTACGGTGTGCTCGGTGTGGAAGAGGTTTGAGGTGTGGATGAGCTTGGCGGCCTGCGCGGTGATGGCGCTGGCGATCGCGGGGTGGTTGTAGCCGAGCGCACAGACGCCGATGCCGGAGAGCAGGTCGAGGTAGTCGTTGCCCTGCTCGTCGCGGAGGTGGACACCGTCTCCACTGACGAACAGGAGTGGGTTGCGCTCGTAGGTTTGCAGGAGGAGCTGCGACTCGGCGGATTGGATTTCGGCGAGAGTGGCTTGTGGCTGGTTTGGCATCGCTTTAGACCTCTGGTGGAACGGTTCGAGAAGCTGTGCGGCTACGGGCGGTTTGGCAGGTCCTTCGGCTACGCTGCGCTCCGCTCAGGATGACGAATTTGAGGTGAGCGATCGTCGGTATTTCATGCGGCGATGACCTCCGTTCCGTCACTGACGCGGCTGCTTAATAGATTCGGTAAAACAGCGGCGGATTCCGCGGGCAGGATGCGGACGCGCGTAACGCCGTGGGTGAGCGCGTGTTTGCAGGCGTTGAGCTTCGGCAACATGCCGCCGGATACGATGGCGGATTTTTCGAGCGCCGGGATTTCTTTCAGCGAGAGCCAGCGCATCACGTTGCCGTCGGCTCCTTTGACTCCGGGGACGTCGGTTAAGAAGACGAGTGCATCGGCCTTGGTGGCGACTGCGGCGGCGGAGGCCATCTCGTCGGCATTGATGTTGTAGTACTCGCCGTCGAAACCGAGGGCGATGGAAGAGATGACCGGCACCGCGCCCATGGCCCAGATTGCGTCGAGCCACTTGGGATCGGTGGCGGCGATTTCTCCGACGAAGCCGAGGTCGTGCTCGGTCTTCTTTTTGCGCGCGCGGAAGACGTGGCCGTCGCCGCCGGTAAGGCCGACGGCGGACTGGCCGCACTGGTCGAGCGCGGCGACGAGCGACTTGTTGACGCGGCCGCCGAGCACCATGATGGCGGCGTCGCGGGTTTCGGCGTCGGTGATGCGGAGGCCGGCGATGAACTCGGATTTTTTGCCCATCTGCGTGAGCAGCCTGGTGAGTTGGACGCCGCCGCCGTGGACGATGGCGACTTTGTGGCCGTCCTTGACGAGCTCGGTGATGGAGCGCGCGCAGGTTTGCAGGAGCTCGGGTTTTTCGAGAGCGGCGCCGCCGAGTTTGACTACGAACTTCATTTGGATACTCCAAAGTGCAAAAGCAAAAGCTTTGACGCAAAGTGCGCGAAGTTTAAGAGCGATGTTTCGCAGAGTTTTTCATAGGAGTCCTTCCGATTCGTGCCAGCCGCACATGATGTTCATGTTTTGGATGGCTTGGGAGGAGGCGCCCTTTAAGAGATTGTCGAGGCAGGAGACTACGACGAGGCGCTTGCCGTCGGGGGAGAGCTGGAAGCCGATGTCGCAGAACGAAGTGCGGACGACGTGCTGGATCTGCGGGAGCATCGGTGAACGGCGGACGCGGACCATCGGGCTGGCGGCGTAGAAGTCGTAGAAGCAGTTCTGGATGTCGACGAGAGAGGCCACTTCGTTAAGACGCAGATAGATGGTCGATAGGATGCCGCGCGGTATGGGGAGCAGGTGCGGTGTGAATTGGAGTTGGTCGTTGGTGAGGGCGAGTTGCTCGAGCATCTCGCCGGTGTGACGGTGGCCGAAGACGGCGTAGGCGGAGAGGTTGTCGGCGGCGTACATGAAGTGCGTGTTGGCGGTGGGAGTTTTGCCGGCTCCGCTGACTCCGGATTTTGCGTCGGCGACGATGCCGCAGGTGAGGTCGACGAGGTTTGCGCGGAGGAGCGGGGCGAGAGCGAGGATGATGGACGTCGCGTAACAACCGGGGTTGGCGACGAGGCGGGCGTTGGCGATGGCGGGGCCGTGGAGTTCCGGGGAGCCGTAGACTGCTTCTTTTTGCAGCGCTGCTGCTGCTGTTGGATCGGCGTCCGTGAGTTTGTAGATGGCGCGGTTGGCGTCTTCTTGCAAGCGCCATGCGGCGGAGAGATCGATGACGCGGATGCCGTGGGCGAGAGCTTGTGGCGCCCACTCGCGGGCCTGTTCGTGGGGCGTGGCGAGGAAGAGGAGTTCGACGCCTTCGCGCTGAAGTTGAGCGAAATCGAAGGGGACCACGCTGAGGTCGTCGGCGTTCGGTAAGCCGGAGAGTTGCGGGTGCAGGCTGGTGAGGGAGACGGTGGCGCCTTCGCCTTCGTGCGCCATGCGGCCGAGGAAGATTGGCGGCGTCTGCCGCAGGCGCGGGTGGAGCAGCAGCAGGCGCGCGAGTTCCGCTCCGGCGTATCCGGTGACGCCGGCGACGGCGGTGCGGAGTGTGGTCGCCGGACCCACCTTAGCCGGCGATGAAACCACCGGCGAAGATGGGGCACCCATACCTGTCTTCTGATTAGGCAATGTGGGCCTCGATCCGGTGTTTGACAGTGAGGGCTCTGCGCGGGTTTTGGCAGATGACGAGGACAGTGTCGTCGCCGGCGATGGTGCCGATGACTTCGGGCCACTCTTCGTAGTCGATGGTGGCGGCGACGGGTTGGGCGCCGCTGGTGCGGGTAACGACGACGATGAGGTTGAGAGCCTGGCGCGCTTCGAGGCCGAAGTTTTGCAGGACCTCGTGGATCGCGGGCTGGTCGTCTTCGTCTTCATTGGAGCCGTTGTCGGGGAGTGCGTAGCCGTTGGGGCCCTTGGAGAGTTTGAGCTCGTGCATGTCGCGCGAAAGCGTGGCCTGGGTAACGTGGTAGCCCTTGGCAGCAAGTTTGCGGCGCAGCTCCTCCTGATTGGTGATGCGGCTGGCGACGGAGGTCTTCGCCAGGAGGTCGCGGATTGCGCTGTGCCGATCGCTCTTCAAAATTCTGCCTCGCGCCAAAAGAGAAAAGCGTGACGCAAATGCCGTCACGCGCTGTGCATAAACATTCAGTTAGTATGTATAAATATTCAGACGACTTTCGTCAAGTGGGGAAGAAAATCTGTGGAAAACTAGCCCGAAGCTGTCACAAATTTTCTTCTGGCGCGCAATGCGACGTATAGTGAAGTATGGGAAAGTTGCACGTTGAGCAGCGTATGCCTACTCCGAAAGAGAAGGCAGTGGACGAGACGCATTCCGCGACGGAACGCGGTTTTGGTTATGGAGCGCAGAACGCGTTTCAATATACGTCCTTGATCGACCCGCGGATGGAGCACGATTCGTGCGGTGTGGGGTTTGTCTGTTCGGCACACGCGAAATGTAGTTACGACATTCTGGAAAAGGCGCTGACAGCGCTGGCGCGGCTGGCGCATCGCGGCGCTGTGGCGACCGATGGCAAGAGCAGCGATGGCGTGGGCCTGCTGCTCGGCATTCCGAAAAAACTTTTGCTGGATGCGACCGGGGTCGATTTCAATGCCGAAGATGAACTCGGCGTGGGTATGGTGTTTCTGCCGCCGGGGGAGACGCGCGCTGAAGGTGTGATCGAGAGCTGTTTAAATTCTCAGGACCTGCGTGTGCTGTGTTGGCGCGACGTTCCGATCTGTACCGAAGTGCTGGGAGAGATTGCGCTGGATTCGATGCCGGTGATTCGGCAGGTGCTGATTGCGGACGCGGCGACGCATCGCGGCGATGTCGGAACGTCGGACCTCATCGGGCCGGATGCCATGGAGCGGCGGCTGTATCTTGCGCGCAAGCAGTTTGAAGCGGCGTGCGAGGCCGGTGATGTAACGGGTTACGTGTGTTCGCTTTCGACACGGACGATTGTGTACAAGTCGCTCTGCCTGGGAGAGCATCTCGCCGATTTTTATCCCGACCTTTCAAACCGGGAGTTCGTGACGAACTTTGCCATCTTCCATCAACGCTATGCGACGAACACGCTGCCGGCGTGGCATCGCGCGCAGCCGGTGCGGAAGCTGGGGCACAACGGCGAGATCAATACCGTGTGGGGGAACCGCGCGAGGATGGCGGCGCGCGTGTCGACGCTGCCGGTGGAATGCCTGCCGATATTTACGAAGGACGGCACCGATTCGACCAGCCTGGATGAGGCGATCGAGCTGCTGTCACTGAATGGGCGCACGATTGCGGAGGCGGTGCGCATGCTGTTGCCGCCAGCGGTGACGGAGCGGCAACATCCGTTTCTGAAGTATCACAAGTCGATTTCCGAGCCGTGGGACGGCCCTGCGGCGATTGCGTTCAGCGATGGCATTGTGGTGGGTGCGGCGCTCGATCGCAATGGGCTGCGGCCTTGTCGCTATGCTATTACCGCGGATGGAATTGTTGTTGCCGGAAGCGAAGCGGGGTTGGTGGACCTCGATCCGGAGACGTTGATTGAGAGTGGGCGGCTGGGGCCGGGCGAGATGCTCGGCGTCGACATGGCCGAGCGCAGGATTTATCACAACGAAGACATGATGGACGCCTTCGACGCGAAGTTTGCGTACGCGACGCTGGTGGAAGAGACGCTGCTGGAAGGGCAGCCGACCGAGCCGATGGCGGCGGATGCGCTGCTCGCGACGCAGAAGGGTTTTGGCTATACGAAGGAAGATGTCCGCATGATTTTGCAGCCCATGGCTGCGAGCGGCAAGGACCCCGTATGGTCGATGGGCGACGACACGCCGCTGGCGTTTCTGGCGCGCAGTCCGCGTCCGCTGTATGCGTTTTTCCGGCAGAGGTTTGCGCAGGTGACGAACCCGGCGATCGATCCGCTGCGCGAAGCGATTGTGGTTTCGCTGGCGACGCGGCTGGGGCCGTGGGCGCACCTTCTGGATAATCATGCACCGCTTCCGGGCATTCGGTTGGCGTCGCCATTTCTCTCGTTAGGACAGGTACAGGCGCTGCGGATGGGCAAGTATCCGCATGTGGAAGCACTGCGTCTGGAAGATGTGCCGTGTTTGTTCTCGCCGGAAAAGACACTGGAGCAAGGGCTTGCAGACCTGTGCCAGCGGTCCGTTGAACTGGTGTTGAGCGGGGTCCGGTTGCTGGTGCTGACGGACCGCGGTGCGAGTGCGGAGAGGCTGCCGATCCCGATGGCGATGGCGACGGGTGCGGTGCAGCAGGCGCTGGTGCAGTCCGGGTTGCGGACGATGTGCGGCCTGCTGGTGGAAGCTGGTGACTGCCGTGACATTCATCATGCGGCGGTGCTGATTGGTTATGGCGCGGGCGCGGTGTGTCCGTGGCTGATGCTGGAAACGGCGAAGAGTTTTGCGGGTGAGAAGGGTCAACCCGAGGGCGTGGACGGCGAGGAGCAGACGCTGCATGCGCTCGATGCGGGGCTCGCGAAGGTGATGTCGAAGATGGGCATCTCGGTTGTCGATAGCTATCGCGGTGCGGGGCTGTTCGACATTCTGGGACTGCACGAGACGATTGTTGAGCGGTGTTTCCCGGGGACTCCGGCGCCGCTTTCGGGCATTGGATTTGCGGAAGTCGACAAGCGGCTGCGGCAGGGATGGATTGGCGGCGCTGTGCATTCTAATGTGCCTGTGGACTTGCCGGATTTTGGCTGGGTGAAGTTTCGCAAGGCCGATGTGGCGGAGCCGCACATGTGGCAGCCTCCGAACGTGAAGGCGCTGCAAACAGTTGTGGGAAGTACGCGCGCGGGCACTCCGAGTACCGACCCGGCGGCGGCGTTTCAGATTTTCAGCGATGGTGTGGATTCGCGCGAAGCGGCAACGCTGCGCGATTTGCTGGAGATTCATCCTGCTGGACCGGCGCTGGCAGTGGAAGATGTCGAGGCGCCAGCGGATTTGTGCAAGCGGTTTGTGGCGAGTGCTATGAGCCTGGGCTCGCTCAGTCCGGAGGCGCACCAGACGATTACTGCGGCGATGAACATGCTCGGCGCTCGCTCGAACACGGGCGAGGGCGGGGAAGACCCGGATGTGTATCGTCCGGTGGGTTCGGCGCGTCGCGATGATGGTGGAGGTGCGGGCTTCTCGGCATCACAGCGCTCCAGTCGAGAGGACACACTTGGCGGTGTTGCCGTGGCCGAGTTGGTGGCTGCTCCTGCTGTGCATACTTCGCTGAGTAACAAGATCAAGCAAATTGCTTCGGGACGATTTGGTGTGACGGCGGAGTATCTTGCCCATGCCGAGGAGATTGAAATTAAAGTGGCGCAGGGAGCGAAGCCTGGCGAAGGTGGACAGCTTCCGGGGCATAAGGTTTCGGGGTTGATCGCGCGGTTGCGTCATGCGCAGCCGGGGGTGCCGCTGATCTCGCCGCCGCCGCATCATGACATTTATTCGATTGAAGATTTGGCGCAGCTTATTTATGACTTGAAGCGCGTGAATCCGAGGGCCGCGGTGGGCGTGAAGCTGGTTTCGAGCTGCGGCGTGGGCACGGTTGCCGCCGGTGTGGCGAAAGCGTATGCCGACTTCATCGTCATCGCCGGGAACACGGGCGGGACGGGAGCGGCGGCGCTTTCGAGCATCAAGTACGCGGGCAATCCGTGGGAGCTTGGCGTGGCCGAAGCGCAGCAGTTGTTGATGGCGAATGGCATGCGCGATCGCGTGCGGCTGCGCACCGACGGCGGCATTGCGACGGCGCACGATGTGCTGGTCGCGGCGCTGCTGGGCGCGGATGAGTATGCGTTTGGGACGGCTGTGCTGGTGTCGCTGGGTTGCGATATGGCGCGGCAGTGTCATTTGAATACTTGTCCGACGGGCATTGCGACGCAGAAGCCGGAGCTGCGCGCGAAGTTTCGCGGCAAGCCGGAGCATGTGGTGGAGTTCTTTACGCAGCTTGCTGGCGACTTGCAGCGGCTGCTGGCGAAGTTCGGTCTGGCATCGTTGAATGATGCGATCGGGCGCGTGGATTTGCTGGAGCAGGTACGGTTTGACGGCAACCTCGATTTGACGCCGATGCTGGCGAAGCCGGCGGCGGGCCCGACGCATTGGATGGGGATTCGGAACGATCGGCCAGGTGTCGATCATCAGTTGGACGAGCCGTGGCTTGAGCCGTCGATGGCGGCGGTTGCCGCGGGCGTGCCGTTCTATGTGAAGGACTTTATCTGCAATGCGCATCGGGCGATCGGCGCGCGGCTCGGCGGCGCGCTGGGCGTGGCGCGGGCCAAGGGTGAGCTTGGCGCAGCGGATGTTACGTATGATCTGACGGGCACGGCGGGGCAATCTTTTGGCGCGTTCGCGGCAGAGGGAATGACGCTGATTTTGACTGGGCAGGCGAATGATTTTGTGGGCAAAGGACTGTCCGGCGCCGATCTGATTTTGCGGCCTGTGGGTCGTGCGGCGGAGAGCAGTGCCGACCATGTTTTGTTGGGCAATGTGGCGCTATACGGCGCGACTGCTGGGCGAATGTTTGCGGCGGGGCGCGCGGGCGAACGATTTGCGGTGAGGAACTCCGGCGTGACGACGGTGGTGGAGGGCGTGGGGGACCATCCCTGCGAGTACATGACAGGCGGACAGGCGGTCGTGCTGGGGCCAGTGGGAATTAACTTCGGCGCTGGCATGACCGGCGGGACGGCGTGGGTGCTGGATCGTCGCCGGCGGATGATTTCGGAGAGCCGGTATCACACGGAGTTTCTTGAGGCGATGCCGTTTGAGGGTGTGGCTGCGGAACAGCAGGAAGCCCTGAAGGCTCTGATTGAGGAGCATGTACGGCTGACGTATTCGGTGGTGGGGAAGACGTTGCTGGCGGATTGGGATGTGGCGGCGCGGGACTTTGTACTGTTTACGCCGAAACCGCAGGCGTGATGGCGACCTAAGAGTTCGACTTCTGTTGGTCGATGATCCACGACCGCAATGCTTCGTCGGCGCGCGACTGCCAACCTCTTCCGGTTGCGCGTAGAGCTTCGACGACGTCGTGCGAAAGACGGATGGAGATGAGCTCCTTCGTCGGCTCTTTTTGCGGCCCGCGCTTGCCTTTCGATAAGACGCGCTGAAGATCTGCGGGCAGCTGACTAAAGGTCATCGAGCGCGCGAATTTTTCCTTCGTCCATTCCGGATTTTCGGCGTCCGGAACGCCGTACTTCTTAGAATTCGTCGGCATAGATTCTTTGCTCCTGTGGGTCGGATTTTCGGAGGCTGATGGCTCGGATGTTGTCGCCTATTTGAGTGAAGGTGAGAGTGTAAAGGCTAGCGTCGAGCCAGCCGATGACGTTATACCGAACCTCGCCGTAGTCCTGAGAGTCGTCTACGTCGTAATGTGCCGCCGTCCAGTCGAAGTCCTCTGCGCGTTGCAGAGAAATGCCGTGCTTACGGATATTGATGACGTTCTTCGCGTCGTCGAAGACAACGTCCATTAGCTAATTGTAGATACATTTTACGAGGAGTCAAGCGCTCTCGTCAGATACCATATGAAAGCGGGCTGAGCCTGCTTGAGGATGAGACGTTTTGATGGGTGAACAGAAGCACGGATTTGCAACGCGGGCGATTCACGATGGACAGGCGCCGGATAAGGCGACCGGCGCGGTGAACGTGCCGATTTATTTGACGTCGACGTATCAGCAGGATGGGATCGGCAAGGACCGGGGGCATGAGTATGCGCGGCTGACGAACCCAACGCGCGATGCGTTGGAGGAGAGCCTGCGCTCGCTGGAGGGTGGGACGAGCGCGCATTGTTTCGGCTCGGGGATGGCGGCGATTACGGCGCTGGTCACGATGATGAAGAGTGGCGACCATGTGGTCTGTACGGATAATATGTACGGGGGAACCGGGCGGCTTTTTGATCAGGTGATGGCGAAGTTTGGGCTCGCGTTTACCTATGTGGACACGCGCGATGTGGCGGCGGTGGCGGCGGCGATTCGGCCGGAGACGAAGCTGGTGCATATCGAGACGCCGACCAATCCGATGATGTCGATTACGGATATTCGGGCGGTTGCGGATGTGTGTCATGCGGCAGGCGTCGAGCTGAGTGTGGACAATACTTTTCTGTCGCCGTATCTACAGCGGCCGATTGAGTTGGGTGCGGATATCGTGATGCACTCGACGACGAAGTTTTTGAATGGGCACTCGGATGGGCTTGGCGGCGTGTTGGTTTGCACCAAGCCGGAGCAGGCGGAGACGTTTCGGTTTGTGCAGAAGTGTACGGGGGGGATTTTGTCGCCGTTCGATTCGTATCTGCTGCTGCGCGGGGTGAAGACGCTCGCGGTTCGTATGGAGCAGCATGACAAGAATGGGCGTGTTGTGGCTTCCTTTTTGGTGGACAGATTAGGGGCGGACAAGGTTTTTTATCCCGGGCTGGAGACGCATCCGCAGCATGAGTTGGCGAAGCGCCAGCAGCGCGGGTTTGGGTCGATGATTTCTATTGAGCTGGGGTCGCTGGCTGCTGCGGACAAGTTCGCGCAGCGGCTGCGGCTGGGGTATCTGTCTGAGTCGCTGGGCGGGGTGGAGACGCTGGTTTGTCATCCGGCGACGATGACGCATGCGGCCGTCGGCGCGAAGCGGCGAGCGGAGTTGGGAATTACCGACGGGTTGATGCGGATTTCGGTGGGGATTGAGGATGTCGGGGACATTGTGGCGGATTTGGAACAGGCGCTGGGGTAGTCCTGTTAATTTGGTGGCGGCCCACTCATCGCGATGAGACTGCGATGAATGGGCAGCCGACAATTCGGCTAGGGTTTTTCGTTGATGGAGAAGTTGTCGATGGCGGTGGCCAGGTCGGCTTTGGCGGCTTCGAGGGCGGTGGTACGGGTGGTGAGTTCGGTTTGGGCGGCCTTGATTTCGTCCTCCGTGGCGTTCAGGTCGTGGACGAAGCGGTCGCGGGAGCCCTTGTCGGCGGCGTTGAGGGCGGTGATGTTGGCGCGCTGGCGCTCTTCTTCGCCGCGGAGGTTAGTGAGCTTGGCGTTGGTTTGATCGACGGCGGTTTGGGCGTCAGCGACCTTGCGGCGGACGTCGAAGATGGGCTTGAGTGCGGCTTCGAGAGCGGCGTTGTGGTCGGAGTTGTTGAGGATGTAGGTGAGCTGGTTATCGTCGGAGTGGGTGAGCTGATAGCCGTTTATCTCGTTGTGCTTCAGGCCGATGGGCAGGCGCACGGTTTCGCCAGGCGCGGCTTCGACGCGGAAACGGTAGACGGTGGGGGTGGTTTCTTCCGGCTTGGTGTCGGATTCAAGGCGGAAGCCTTGCTGGACGGGGTATTCGATCACAATGGTGCGGCGGTCGGCGGCGGAGTTGTGGATGACGTACGTAATCTCGCGGACTTCGGCGCGATGGATGCTCAACACTCCCTTGGCGGCGCTGATGAGGGTGATGCGGCTGATGTTTTTGTTGCCTTCGGTGGAGACGTGGACGGCCTGGTCGGCGGCGTAGGAGAGCAGGCGGCGCTCGTCGGCGTGGATGGGATCGAAGAGACCTTCGCCGCCGAAGTTGCCGTTTTCGATGAGAGCGAAGCTGCCGCGGTCGAGGGTGAGACCGGTGGTGTTTTTGATCCAGAGCGCGCGGAGCGGTTGCGTGGTGTTGTAGCCGTTCGAGGAAACGAGGGTGACGCGGTCGGCGTCGATTTTGGATTGCAGGATGGGGACGAGCGCGGACTCGTTTTTGCGGATCGTGATGGGTTGGGAGATTTTGTATTCGAAGAAGTCGTCGAAGGCGGCGGTTTGGGTGTTGACGGTGAGGGAAGAGGCTGCGGCGGCCTGGTAGCTCATCGGCGCGCCGTTGACGAACATGGCCCCGCTGCCGGTGTTGCCGCCGGAACCAGTGCCGATGCCGGACCCACTACCGGAGCCGTACCCGGCCATGATGCCAGCGGAAACTCTCCCATGCGCCACACTCATCGCCGGTGCCGAGGCGGCTACGGTGACGGCTTCGGTCGAAGTGAGATTGTTCAGCGTTTTATCCTCGTTGCTGCTGTCGAAGGTCTGCGGGGTGAGTTGGGCTTCCTGCGCGATGGGGATTTCGGGGCGGCGCGAGTAGATGGGGTCGGACAGCGGCTGGATGAAGCTCTGCGGCGCTCCGGCGATGAGGGAGAGCTGGACGTTGGTCCAATCTTCGCCGACGGTGTTGTCGACGACGGCCCAGCCCTGGAGGGTCGCGGTGTGGTTGGCGGCATTGGTGGAGTCGGTGAAGAGGATGCGGTAGGTGGACTTCCAGATGGGCACTTCGGAAATATAGGAGACGTGGAGTTCGCGGGAGCCGGTTCCGCGATCGGTAAGGGTGAGGTGGCGGAGACCCTGGGAGCGGTTGCCCGCGAGGAGTTGGAGGTAGCGGGTGACGTCCTGGTGAAGGTCGGTGTCGAGCAGGCGGACGGAGGTGGATTGCGTGAGCTCAAGGGTGCGGACTTCGCCTGCGTCGGAAACGACCGTGAGGAAATGCTGTTCAATGGCCTTGGTGGTGTCGCCATCTTTCGTGGGTGTGTTGCGGTCTTCGACGGAGAGCAGACGGCCTGTGATTTCAGCGCCGGGAGCGTGGACTTCGACGCGGGCACCGCGGATGGCGGCGTAGAAATCGGCGGCCGTGGTGTCCTCGCCGAGGGCGAGAGGGAGGGCCTTGAGTTGCTGGTCTAACGGCGTCGTCGAGTTGTAACCGGCGCCGGAGATGCGACCGCCGTTAAGGTCGATGGCGGTGAGGGACTGGAGCACGTCGTTGAGCTGCGAGGTAGTGAAGTCGATGGAAACGTCCGCGTCGCCGGTGACGTGGCCGGTGTGCTCGAAGTAGCCGACACCGTTTTTGTACAGCGAGACGCGGGTGACGGGGAGAGATGCGGGCTTGTCCGGCGCGGGGTGGATGGCGCCAGTTTTGGTGACGTACGCCGGCGGGGTTTTCTGCGCGGCGAGAGCGGGTACGACGAGGAGCAAAGCAACGAGCGGCGTGAATCGCATGGGGGCTTCCTTTGGGTGCGGCTTTCGGCGAGGTCGCCGTTGTTCATGGAACGCGGGGCCGGGAAGTTCTTGCAGAAAAAAATGTGGTGCTGAGCCTTGGACACCGCTGCTTGCGAAATGGTGCCCGAGCAACGTCTCCAAATATTGCAGACCGGCCTTGGAGCGAAAGTGTTCAGCGGCGGCGCGGTGTCCATCGGTGGGGTCGATGTGTTAAGATCGTGAGTTTTCTGAATGGAGAATTTGTGGCTATGTTTGGGTTGACCGAAGAGCAGGATCAGTTGCGTAAAGAGGTGCGGGCGTTTGCGGAGCGCGAGGTCGCGCCGCATGTTTCGGAGTGGGACGAGAAGAGCGAATTTCCGCATAAAGTCGTGAAGAAGCTCGGCGAAATGGGGCTGATGGGCGTCATTTTCCCCGAAGAGCTCGGTGGCGCGGGGATGGGCTACGTCGAATATGTGCTCGCCGTGGAAGAGCTTTCGCGAGTCGATGGCAGTGTCGGGATTATCGTGGCGTCGCACAATTCGCTCTGCACCAACCACATCTTTCTGGGCGGAAATGACGCCCAGAAGAAGAAGTATGTGACCAGGCTTGCGAGCGGCGAGTGGCTCGGTGCGTGGGGGCTGACGGAGCCGGGGTCGGGATCCGACGCGGGCGGAATGCGGACGACTGCGGTACGCGGCGAGGGTGGCTGGGTGCTGAATGGATCGAAGACGTTCATCACCAATGGCACGTATGCGGATTGCGCTCTGGTGCTCGCCGTGACCGACAAGGAGAAGGGGACGCGCGGCGGAATTTCGGCGTTCGTCGTCGAGAAGGGGACTCCGGGGTTTCGGCCGGGAAAGAAGGAGAACAAGCTGGGGCTGCGGGCCAGCGATACCGCTGAGCTGATCTTCGAGAACTGCGTGGTGGCGGAGGAAAACCTTGTCGGCGAGATTGGCGGCGGGTTCAAGGACGCAATGCGCGTGCTCGATGGCGGAAGGATTTCGATTGCTGCGCTGTCGCTGGGAATGGCGCGCGGCGCGCTCGATGCGGCGGTGAAGTATGCGACCGCGAGGAAGCAGTTTGGCAAGGCTATCAGCGAGTTTCAGGCGATTCAGTTCAAGCTGGCGGACATGGCGACACAGCTCGATGCCGCGTGGTTGTTGACGATGCGGGCGGCGCAGATCAAGGACAAAGGCCTGAAGGTGACCATGGAGGCCGCCATGGCGAAGCTCTATGCAAGCGAGGCCGCGTGCAGGATTTGCGATGAGGGCGTGCAGATCCACGGAGGGTATGGGTTTATCAAGGACTATCCGGCGGAGAAGTTCTATCGCGATGTGAAGCTATGCACGATCGGCGAGGGGACGAGCGAGATTCAGCGGATTGTGATTTCTCGCGAGTTGTTGAAGGCGGCGAAGTAGGGGTCAGGAAAAGAAACCTTGACGCAAAGTTCGCGAAGAGGAGCGCGAAGTTTCGCTAAGGCGGAGGTGGCGTCCGTTAGCATGGTGGTGAGTGCGAGAGGGTGTTGATGGGCAGACCGATTATTGTGACTGGGGCGGCGGGTTTCATCGGCCGCAATGTGGTGGCGGAGTTGAACGCGCGGGGCGAGGAGGAGTTGATCCTCGTCGATGAACTGGGCAAGGACGCGAAGTGGAAGAACCTTGTCGGGCTGCGGTATGAGGACATTGTGTCGCCCGAGGAACTGCTGGGGCTGCTTGAAGAGCAGCAGTTTGCGGACGCGCGCGCGGTGATCCATCTGGGCGCGTGCAGCTCGACGACCGAGACGGATGCGGACTTCCTGTTGCGCAACAACTATCAGTACACGCGCGTGCTGTGTAACTGGAGTCTGGAGCACGATGCGCGGTTTGTGTATGCGTCGAGCGCGGCGACCTATGGCGATGGTGCTGAGGGTTATGACGATGACGATGCTGTGACGCCATCATTGAAGCCGCTGAATATGTATGGGTACTCCAAGCAGATGTTCGACCTGTGGGCGCTGAAGCATGGGCTGTTCGAGACCATCGTGGGGCTGAAATACTTCAATGTTTACGGGCCCCATGAGGACCATAAAGGCGACATGCGGTCTGTGGTTTCGAAGTGTTATGAGCAAATCCGCTGCAACGGCTTCGTGCAGCTCTTCAAGAGCTACAAACCGAAGTTCAAGGACGGCGAACAGATGCGCGATTTTGTTTATGTGAAAGACGCCGTCGACGTAACGCTGCATTTTGCTTTGCAG
>Ga0075522_10001056_pt1 | contig 20869 bp, 23 predicted proteins | sample NGEPerA_FD_74796 | JGI IMG/M metagenome (GOLD analysis project Ga0075522, IMG submission 74796) | Arctic peat soil microbial communities from the Barrow Environmental Observatory site, Barrow, Alaska, USA - NGEE PermafrostL2-A | ecosystem: Environmental > Terrestrial > Soil > Wetlands > Peat ...
GCCGTGGAAAAACTTTCGGCGGGCGAATATTTTGTTTTGGAAATTCCTTGAATTCCGGCATGCAGCGACTCGGCAAAAATCTTGGCAAGTATTTCGGCGAGACGATTGATATCCGTGCTGTGTTGCGTGATGCCGAAACAGCGGCGCAAAAATTTGGCTGGCATTCGAAAATTTTTCACGAGAGCGGAGAATTCAAATGGCTTGCCTTGCATCGCGAAGCGTCATCCCGCATCCCGCATTCTGTATTCCGCATCTACATTTCCACCGGCATCCACGGCGACGAACCTGCGGGGCCGCTCGCGGCGTTGCGGCTTTTGCAGGAAAATAATTGGCCACCCAACGCTGAAATTTTCCTGCTGCCGTGCCTGAATCCAATCGGCTTTACCTTGAACTCGCGCGGCGATTCCAACGGCACGGATTTGAACCGCGATTATCGCAATTCCAAATCCGCCGAAGTCCGTGCGCACATCGCGTGGCTGGAACGACAGCCGAAGTTTGATCTGTATCTCTGCCTGCACGAAGACTGGGAATCGCAAGGATTTTATCTCTACGAACAAAATCCGGATTCAAAACCGTCGCTCGCGGGAAAAATCATTGCCGGCGTCCAGCGCATTTGCCCGATAGATTTATCCGAAACCATCGAAGGCCGCCCGGCACGTGGCGGAATTGTGCGTCCAAACATTTTGCCGCACGAGCGTCCCGACTGGCCGGAGGCGTTTTATCTCATCACGCACAAAGCGCGGCAAGGTTACACGCTGGAAGCGCCGTCGGATTTTCCGTTGCAAACACGAGTGAACGCGCTCGTCGCGGGCGTGAACGCGGCCACAGAATTTTTTGCCACAGATGGGCACAGATGAAATGCAGATTTTTCAATCCGGCGCGGAAAAGTTTTTATCCGTGTCTCATCTGTGCCAATCTGTGGCCAATAAAAACGCATGAGCAAACCGGCAAAATCACAGTGGGACTTTGGCGAGCTGTTTCCGGTGGAACAAACGCGCAAGGTTTTTTCCGTGTGGGAACTCACGGCGGAAATCAAGCGGCTGCTGGAAAAAACGGCCGGCGCGGTCTGGGTGAGCGGCGAGATCACCAACCTCCGCGCGCAAAGTTCCGGCCATGTCTATTTCACGCTCAAGGATGCCGCCGCGCAATTAAGCTGTGTGCTGTTTCGTGGCACGGCGGCGGCGCAACGCCATCTGCTCGCTGACGGCCAAAAAGTTTTGCTGCACGGTGACGTGACGGTTTATGAGGCGCGCGGGCAGTATCAGCTCATCGTCCGCGAAGTGGAATTACAGGGCATCGGCGCGCTGCAGATCGCGTTTGAAAAACTGAAGCAGCGGCTCGCGGCGGAAGGTTTGTTCGCGCCGGAACGAAAACGTCCGCTGCCCCGCTATCCGCAGCGCATCGGCCTCGTGACTTCGCCGACGGGCGCGGCCATTCGCGATGTGTTGCACGTCATCCAGCGCCGAAATCCCGCGCTGGCAATCATTCTTGCGCCCTGCCGCGTGCAAGGCGAAGGCGCGGCGAAGGAAATTGCCAGAGCCATCCGGCTGCTGAATGAATTTTCTGTAGCGGCGGTCTGTGACCGCCGTTCCGCAAATGAATCAGACAATCGGCGGTCACAGACCGCCGCTACAAATCAATTGGATTTGATTCTCGTCACGCGTGGCGGCGGGTCGCTGGAGGATTTGTGGGCGTTCAACGAGGAGCCGGTCGCACGGGCGATTTTTGAATCGGCCATTCCCGTCGTGTCGGCGGTGGGGCATGAGATTGATTTCACGATTGCGGATTTTGTGGCGGACCTGCGCGCGGCGACGCCGAGCGCAGCGGCGGAAATCATCACGGAGGGCGTGTTTGCCAGCCGCGCATTTGTCGCGGACGCGCCGCTGCGCCTGCGCCAGTTCGCGCGCCGCAAGCTCGACCGCGCAATGGCAAATTTTGATTCGCTGGCCGGCCGATTGTCGCGGCTGCATCCGCGCCGGAAACTGGACGAATCCTTTCAGCGGCTGGATGATTTGCAGTCCGGCCTGCTGCGCGGATTAAAATCGGCGGCGCGGTCGCGGCGTCTGGTTTTGGAAAATCTGGCCGGAAGATTTTCGCGGACGAAGCCATCGCACCATTTGAAATTGCGGCGCGCGGCTTTGCGGCAACTGGAGAAACGCTTGAATTCACTCGGTCCGGAGCAGGTTTTGGCGCGCGGCTATTCCATCACAACGGACGCGGCGGGCGGAAATGTTTTGCGCGACGCTGCCAAGATCGCGGCCGGCCAGAAATTGAAGACGCGGTTCAAGCGCGGCGAGGTTTTCAGCCGGGTGGAAAAGTGAGTTCGGGCGCCACCCATAAACTTTTTTTAATTTTGACATAGCTGCGCCCGAAAATTTTTGAGCGACCGCACCATCGCCGAACACGCAAAAGATATTTGGAACGCGAAACCGTGTCCGGTAACATGAAAAAAAATATCAACCGCCATGACAATTTCTCCGCTTGCAGGCAAACCGGCTCCTAAATCAATGCTGGTGGATTTGGCGCGGCTCGAACGTGAATACTACGAGCGCCGGCCTGACCTCGGCGACCCGAATCAAATGGTCAGCTTTGGCACCAGCGGGCATCGCGGCACGTCGCTGGACGGCACGTTCACCGAGGCGCACATTCTCGCCATCACACAGGCCGTCTGCGATTATCGCCGCAGTCAGAACATCAACGGCCCGCTGCAAATGGGCAAGGATACTCATGCGTTGTCCGCGCCCGCGCAACGCACCGCGCTCGCGGTGCTCGCGGCCAATGATGTCGAGACGGTCATTCAACGCGACGATGGTGTGACGCCGACGCCGGTCATTTCGCGGGCCATCATTGTTCACAATCGCGGACGCAAGACGGGCCTCGCCGACGGCATTGTCATCACGCCTTCGCACAATCCGCCGGAAGATGGCGGCTTAAAATATAATCCGACCAACGGCGGCCCCGCCGACACGGACGTGACCAAGTGGGTGGAGAACCGCGCGAACGAATTGCTGCGCGGAAACAATGCCGGCGTGAAGCGCGTGACGTTCGCCGCCGCGCTCAAGGCGGCGACGACGCACGAAACTGATTTCGTTCTGCCCTACGTCGAGGATTTGAAAAATGTCGTGGACATGGAGGCGATTCGCGCGGCCGGTTTGAAGCTCGGCGTGGATCCGCTCGGCGGCGCGGCGTTGCCGTATTGGGAGCCGATCAATTCCATTTACAAATTGGACATCACGGTCGTGAATCCGAAACTCGATCCGCAGTTCGCGTTCATGTCGGTAGATCACGATGGGAAAATCCGCATGGATTGTTCCAGTCCGTATGCGATGGCCAGTCTCGTTAGTCTCAAAGATAAATTCCGCGTTGCGTTCGCCAACGATCCTGATTCAGACCGGCACGGCATCGTCACGCCGTCAGCGGGATTGATGAATCCGAATCATTATCTCGCGGTGGCCATTGGCTATCTGCTCACGCATCGTCCGCAGTGGTCGGCGAATGTGGTCATTGGAAAAACGCTCGTGAGCAGCAGCATGATTGACCGCGTGGTTGATAAGCTCGGACGCAAACTTTGCGAAACGCCGGTCGGCTTCAAATGGTTTGCGCCCGGACTGTTCGACGGCTCGTTCGGATTTGGCGGCGAAGAAAGTGCGGGCGCGAGTTTCCTGCGGCGCGACGGCACGGTTTGGACGACGGACAAGGACGGCCCGATCATGGATTTGCTCGCGGCGGAAATCACCGCCGTCACCGGCAAGGATCCGGGCGAACATTTTCGCGAACTGACGGCGGAGTTCGGCACGCCGTATTACACGCGCATTGACGCGGCGGCGACGCCGGAACAGAAGGCAACGCTCGCCAAACTTTCACCCGAAGCCGTAAAAGAATCAAATCTCGCCGGCGAGCCGATCACCGCCAAGCTGACACGCGCTCCGGGCAACAATGCCGCCATCGGCGGTTTGAAAGTCGTGACCGCGAGCGGGTGGTTCGCGGCGCGTCCGTCCGGCACGGAAAATATTTACAAGATTTACGCGGAGAGTTTCCGCGACGGGCGGCATCTGCAAATCATCGTCAGCGAGGCGCAGAAAATCGTGAACAACGCGCTGGCCGGTTCGGGGCAATCCTGACCTGGCGCATCTTGCGGTCAATCACGGTTTTAGGCCGCATTGGATTTGACCTGCGCGAATCAGGACGACGACATGCTCTCGGTGTTGACGAACAGCGGCAGCGGCGGCTTCGCGCTGTTTTCAACGCCAGCCTTGGGAACGATATGGGATCGCATCTGTGATTCTCGGATGAAGAACGCTCCGAGTTACGTCACAAAAATTATTGTGATTTGAGACGGTAGAAACATTGAGGAGGCAACCTCATAAACACGTATACAAGCATGCTACCATCCAAATTTGGACGACTAGGTGACATAAGCGGATTCCATGTTTCCATGTTCGTGGAATATTCAATTCCATAAGCAATAGAGGGAAAGCCTTGCCCCTTCAAAAAGAGTAAGTCAAGTGGCACCCCATTGGTGTCCAAAGGTGCTCCGCTGTATTGATAGAACACCTGAATGCCAGTTAGAATTCCTCCGGGATTAATCACTACATAAGTGGTGCCCTCAACCGGGAGTATTCCTGTGACAGCGCTTGACATCGAATTTGAAACTGAAGTCAAATCCAGCGCGATTGGCACAGGGCTTGTCTGAGCAACAACTGCGTTAATTCTTGCAGAAATAACGATGTCGTTTGTTTTTCCGCTAGTCACGGAAAACGGACCGAGAATCACAGGTTTTCCTGTGAATTTATTTGAAGTGGTAGAACCATTCACAAATAAATCGGCGTCCAGAAGAGACCCTGCGGTTCTCTGGTTTAGAGTGACGTAAACTTGTCCGCTTGCGTTACTGGCCGTCAAAAGAACATGTGTGCACTCAACAACCTGATTGGTGGTTATGAAGCCACCACTAGGCGCTTGCCCTGGGTCACTTACCATGACCACTCCCTGCCCCTGCACCATATGCTCAACCATAATGAGCAAGGAGGCGACCGTGATGATTAGCTTTTTCATGAACGTCTTCTCTTTTGTCTTCAGAGAGATTCTATAAAACAGCCAATTCTATCTTACGCGCCCCAAGTGGAAAGCAAAATCCGCCGCTAATTTAATTCCCTCGTCTCGACACAGTCCAAATTTAACCAACATTGCCTTCCCCGGCCTGTGTGCTAAAATATCCGCATGTTCAATACCGCTGCCAAATCAAAGTTGAATGCCCGTGCAATTGCGAAACGCAAGCGAATGACGGCCAAGCCTTACCTCACCAAGCCGCATCCGCTGGGATTGAAAAGAGGGTTCAGTTACGACAACATCGGTGAACTGCTTGCACGCACCGAAGGCGAAGATTATCGCTGACAGTTTTCAAATCCGTGTCCATCCGTGGTTGGATTACATCTGATTTACTTTCCGCCGTTTCACTGTTAAAACATCCGCGTGCTCAACGCCGCCGCCATCTGGAAAAACCTCAATTCGCCGCGCCAGTTGTTTTTGATCGCCGGGCCGTGCGTGATCGAAAACGAAAAACTCTGCCGTCAGGTCGCCGCTTCGCTCACAAAGACCTGCCGTCAACTGGGAATTTTCTTCGTCTTCAAGGCCAGCTTCGACAAGGCCAACCGCACGTCCGGCAAGGCGTTTCGCGGGCCGGGAGTCGAGGCCGGATTGAAAACGCTCGCCGGCATCCGTGAGGAATTCGGCGTGCCGGTGCTGACGGACGTTCACACGGAAACGCAGGCGTATCTCGCCGGCGAGGTCGTGGACATTTTGCAAATTCCGGCGTTTCTCTGCCGCCAGACGGATTTGATTGAAGCCGCCGTCACCACCGGCAAAATTGTGAACTTGAAAAAAGGCCAGTTCCTTTCGCCAACGGAAATGGGCCGCGTCGCGGAAAAGGCGCGGCGGGCGGGCGCAAAAAAAATTCTCCTCACCGAACGCGGCACGACGTTCGGCTACAACAATCTCGTCGCCGACATGCGCTCGATTCCCATCATGAAATCGTTCGGCTTTCCGGTGGTGTTTGACGCGACACATTCAGTTCAACTGCCCGGCGGCGGCGGCGACAAATCGGCGGGACAGCGCGAATTTGCACCGGTGCTCGCAAAAGCCGCGCTCGCGGTCGGCGCGAACGGCCTCTTCATCGAGACGCATCCGAAGCCGGACGAAGCCATGAGCGACGGCCCGAACATGATTCCGCTGGCGGAAATGGCGGCGACGCTGCGCGGACTGTTGAAAGTTTTCAAGGCCATTTCACAGTGACAAGTGACGCGTGATGAGTGACAAGAAAAAAACTTCCGGCGCGCGGGCAGGAAAGCTCGTCACTCGTCACTCATCACTCGTCACCCGCCTCATGCGCATCAAATTATTTTTATGCGACGTGGACGGCGTCCTGACCGACGGCTCGATTTTCATCGGCGGCGAGCGCGAGTTCAAGCGGTTCAACATTCACGATGGCCTGGGCCTGGTGCTGGCGCGGCGCGCTGGGCTGAAAGTCGGCTGGGTTTCGGCGCGGCCTTCGCTGGCGACGCAAATGCGCGCGGAGGAATTGAAGATTGATTTTCTCGTCCAACAAGACGACAACATCAGCAAAACTGGTGTGATTGAGCAGTTGCTGGCGCGGGAAAGATTGAACTGGAGCGACGTTTGTTTTGTGGGAGATGACATCATTGACCTGGGGCCGCTGACGCGCGCCGGATTTTCGGTGGCGGTGGGCGACGCGATGCCGGAAGCGAAGGCGGCGGCGCACTGGGTGACAAAAGCCGTCGGCGGGCGCGGCGCGGTGCGCGAGGCGGTGGAAATGATTCTGAAAGCGCAGGGAAAATGGCGGCCATTTTTGAAACATTACGCGGCATGAAACCGGGCGCGGGAAAATACTTTTTCGCGGCGGCGGCGTTGCCGGTTTTTCTGGCGGCGGCGGACGCGCGGGCGCAGTTGGAATCGCTGCCGCTGGGATATGTGACCAATTTTTCCTCGGTGACCTATTTTGAACCGCCGCACGAGCAGCAGGTCAAAGCCAGATTGTCGGGCGCGGAGGAGACGCCGTTGCCGGGCGGATTGCTGGGCGTGAAACAGTTGCAGATCGAGTCGTTCAACGTGGCGGGAAAACTGGAGATGGTGGTGCGGGCGCCGCAATGCACTTACGCGCTGCTGGACCATGTGGCGAGTTCGCCGGGCCATCTGGAATTGCAGACAGGCGACGGAAAATTCCACACCGAAGGCGAGGGATTTTTGTGGCGTCAGAATGAATCGCTGCTCATCATTTCCAACAATGTGCATACCGTCATCAAATCCGGGATCTTGAATTTGAGCGCTCCATGAAAATCTTTTCTATCTTGTTGCTGGCCGTAAATTGCAGCGTTGTTTGGGCGCAGACGAATGCACCGGTAAAAACTCCTGTGGAACAGCAAATCGAAATCACTTCAAAGAACTGGCAGTTCGACGGAAACACCCGGCAAATGATTTACCTTGGCAGTGTCGTGGTGACGAATCCGAAGGCGGTGCTGCATTGCGAACAGCTCATAGTGGATTTGCCGCCAGATGGCGGGCATCCGACCAATATCGTGGCCATCACCAACGTCGTGATTGATGCCTTGGATGGAAAAAGCCAGACGAACCACATAACGGCGGACAAGGCGGTTTATACTTACAGCGTGGTGAACTCGGTGACGAATGAGGCAATTGTATTTACTGGCGGCGATCCCATGCCCAAGGTTGAAAATCCGCAATTCACCGGCTTGGGCGATCCGTTGACCTATAACTTGATCACAAAAAAATACAGTGCTTCAAATTTTAAAACTATTTTCAAACAGTCACCCAGTTCTGGCAATGGCACCAATGCATCGCCGTTTAACTTTTTGAAATGAAATCCGCGTGTGAGCGAAACCCAATCCAATCCTGAACTGGAAAAAACCGGCCCGGAACCGGCGGTGGCCGTGGCCGTTGCAGAAAATGCGTTGCTGGCCACGGAAAATCTGGTCAAGGAATATCATGGCCGGCGCGTGGTGAACGGCGTTTTCGTTACGGTTGGCGCGGGCGAAATCGTCGGGCTGCTTGGCCCGAACGGCGCGGGCAAGACGACCACGTTTAACATGGTCGTCGGTGTGGTGAAGCCGGACGAAGGACACGTCAGTTTTCAGGATCGGGAAATCACCGGCCTGCCGATGCACCAGCGCGCGCGGCTCGGCATCGGCTATCTCACGCAGGAACCGTCGGTGTTCCGCAAGCTGACGGTGGAGGAAAACATCCTGGCGATTTTGGAGACGTGTAAATTGTCGCACGACGAACGCGCAGTGCGTTTGAAATATCTGCTTGAAGAACTGGATTTGACGCCGATCCGCAAGAGCAAGGCGTATCAGTTGAGCGGCGGCGAAAAGCGGCGGCTGGAAATCACGCGGGCGCTGGTGACGAGTCCGAAACTGCTGCTGCTTGACGAGCCGTTCAGCGGCATTGACCCGATTGCGGTTTTTGAGGTGCAGAAAATTGTGCGCCGGCTGAGGGAGCGCGGCCTCGGCATTTTGATCACGGACCACAACGTGCGCGAGACGTTGAAGCTGATTGATCGCGGCTATATCATCCACAAAGGCCAGGTGCTGGTGGCCGGCAGCGCGGAATTTTTGGCGGACGACCCGCAGGCGCGGGAGATTTATCTCGGCCCGGAATTTAATTTGTAACGAAAGGATTAAGATTCGGATTACAATTAAGATTAAGAACCGTCCTCATAATCATAATCTTAATCGTAATCTTGTTCATAAACTGATTTTTATGGAACGCTCAAACGTCACGGTCGAACAGTTTTTCAAGGAGCACGCCGTGCCGCTGCAGATGCGGCTGCTGGCGGGCGATGGAAATCTGAAACGCACCATCCGCGAGCCGACCGTGAACCGGCCCGGCCTGGCGTTGAGCGGGTTCACCCGGTATTTCGCCTACAAACGGATGCAGGTGATGGGCCACGCGGAGGTTTTTTACCTGCGCGAACTGCGGCTGGAGAAGCGCGAGGCGCGCTACGCATATTTGTTCGCCTACCGGATTCCCTGCTTTGTTTTCAGCCGCGGGTTGAAGGCGGACCGGGAATTTCTGGCGGCGGCCGCGCAGACGGGCGTGCCGGTTTTTCAGACGCCGCTGGTGACGATGAAATTCATCAATCTCGCCACGCTCGCGCTGGAGATGATGTTTGCGCCGCGCGGCACGGAACTGGGCAGCATGGTGGACATTCTGGGCGTGGGCGCGATCATCCGCGGCGAAAGTGGCATCGGCAAAAGCGAGGCGGTGCTGGCCTTGATCGAACGCGGCTACAGCCTGGTGGCCGACGATGTTGTGAAGGCCGTGCTCGTGGACGGCCGGGATGTGCTTTGCACCAGCGCCGAACTCACGCGCGACCACATGGAAGTGCGCGGCATCGGCATCATCAACGTCGCGCAAATGTTCGGCGTCAAGGCCATCCGCAAGGAGAAAAGCCTCGACCTCATCATCACGCTCACGCAATGGGACGAGGTGAAGGACGTGGACCGGCTCGGCATGGAGCAGGAATTCGTCAAGGTTCTCGGCGTGGACATCCCACATGTGACGATTCCCGTGCGGCCAGGCCGCGACATTGCGCGGCTGATTGAAGTCGCCGCCTTCCAGGCCAAGCTCCGCAAATCCGGCTACAACGCCGCCGAGGAATTGAACAAACGCCTGCTCGCGCAAATGGCGGACAAACCGGCCACGCCGCCGGCGGGATCAAGTCTTTGACAAATGCAACCACTGAAAGGCTGTTGGATGCTCGTTTTTCCCCCTAACGCCAGCGTGTGATCGGAATCTATCTGCCGTTCAAATTGCAACCGGCCATCGGCAAACGTGCCGACAATAGTCTTTGGTTTCCGCATTCCTTTCAGCTTGTCCGCAGGCGCAGTTTTGCCGTGGTGAACGCGTCTGTTTCAAGCGCCTTACAACCGGCTTGCGAACCAGCTTGCCTTTCACTTTGCAACGTGCGTAATATGTCCCAGCAACGATGTATTGCAGCCGGTTTGGAACTTTCGGAAACGATCTCCATTTGCCGTCTGCGGACACTTTGTCGCTGCATTTGGTTTTGGAAAGACGATTTGTTCCCGGGCAGAAAAACCAATAAAGTGTAATAATACCAATGGTTTCGGCAGGATAGCTCAGTTGGTAGAGCAGAGGACTGAAAATCCTTGTGTCGCCGGTTCAATTCCGGCTCCTGCCACCACTTTCAATCAGAGAAAAACAGCGGCCAGGTTAGTTCTTCAGAAAATCCACCTTCGCGCTCAACTCCGGCGTCAGGTATTTGTCCGGGTTCACGATTTGCACCTTGATTTGCAAGGTGCCTTTGGCGCGGTCGGCTTCGGGCGCAATTTCGGCAACGTAGCCGCCGTAAGTTTTGTCGGGATACGCCTCGGGGCTGACACGGCATTTCTGGTTCAGCGAAATTTTGGAAAGGTCGGCCTCGTTCACGTCAATCTCCACCTGCAAATCTTTCAAGTTGGCGACGGCCAGCAGCGCGGTGCTTGGTCCGCGGGCGCCGCCAAAACTCTGGGGCATGACCAGTTCGCCCGGGTTGACCAGTTTTTCCAGCACGACGCCGTTGATGGGTGAATGAATGACACACCAGTCAACGTAAGTGTTCGCCAGATCGCAAACGCCCTGCGCCGTCTGCAAACTCGCGCGGTCGGCCGCCAGCGCCAGCCGCGCGTTGTCCTCACTCTGCCTGGATTCGACAGCGGTGCGGATGAGATTCGTGATCCGCCCGTAGTTCAACTCGTCGCGTTCCACGGCGGCCTCGGCATTGTTCAACTGACCTTCGGCCTGGAGCAACTGCGCGCGATACTCGATGTCGTCCAGCTTCACGACCACCTGGCCGTTGGTGACGGCGTCGCCCTTTTTCACGCCGATCCATTTCACCACGCCGAGGAAGCGCGGACTGATTTCAATGCGCTCGCGGTTGACGATGTAGCCGTTCACCGTCAGCACGCTGTCTTGATTTGCCGTGGCGGCGGAATTCTGCCGCGCCGCGTTCGTGGAAGGATTGGCGGCGCTGGTGGAAATGGAATTGTTCGTCGAAGCTGCCGGGAGGCTGGCCAGTTCACGTTTATCTTTCGCCCAAGGCTTGATGAAAAGGATCGTCGCCAGCAGCACGGCGGCGACCACGAGCACGATGCTCCAGAACGCCCGCTGCGGGCGGCTTTTTTCTTCCGGGCTGATCTGCAGGCCTTTCAACTTTTCGGTGTTCATCGAAAGCTATGGTTGCGGAATTTCAGACCGATTTCAAGGCGGTGATGACCGGCAGGCGCGCCGCGCGGACGGCCGGCAGCAGGCTGCCGATGATGCCGACGACCACGGCGAAAATCATTCCCTTCGCCGCGAGCCACGGCGTGATGCGGAATTCAAAAACGGTTTCGCTGAACGAATTAAAACTCATCGTGCCGGTGGAAACGCCGTCCAACGGCAGCGCCAGCAGGCAGCCGAACACGCCGCCGATGGCCGCGAGCAGCGCGCCTTCGATGACGAAACCCGCGAGAATCGTGCGCCGCCGGAAGCCCAGCACGCGCAGCGTGCCGATCTCTCTCGCGCGCGAACCGACGCTCGCATACATGGTGTTCATCGCGGCGAACACCGCGCCGATGGACATGGCGGTGGCGAGAAAGTTGCCGAGAATTTTTATCGGCAGCGCCGTCGCGGTCTGGTCGCCGTAATATTTCACCTCCGGTTCGGCGAGCAGCGGCAGACGCTTGTCGTTCTCGATGCGGGCAATGATTTCTTCTCCCGCCTGCGGACTCGCGGCGCGCACGAGCAGGCTGGAATAATTCTGCCGGTCAAACAGCGAGCGCGTTTCGTCGGCGTCCATCCACACTTCAGAATCGAACGCGGTGTTGCCGCCGTCGAATTCGCCGGCCACGGTAAGCGTGTTGCCGCCGGTGCGGAACGTGTCACCGATATGAAACCCCGAAAAGCGCCGCGCCATTTTCTGACTTACGGCGACTTCGCGTTTGCCCGGCGTGAACCAGCGCCCGGCAATCAATTTCACCTGCGGCCGCAAGGCCATTCCCGCCGGCGTGAGGCCGCGCACGGAGACATTGGCCTCGCCGCGTCCGTCAATGCGCGGCTGGCTGATGAGCGTGATGACATCGGCGGAAACCAGCGGCGCGCCGGAGGCGTCGCGCGCGATTTGCGGCCAGTAGCGGATGATTTGAAATTGCGCGAGTGAAATCTGGCTGGTGGATTCGGCGGTCGAACCTTTGCGGACGATCATGATGTTGCGCGGGTCGCCAGTGTTGCTGGCGGATTTTTCCAGGCCGACCGCGAGCGCCTGCACCAGCACGAACACCGCGACGACCAGCGCGATGCCGAGGATCGTGGCGAGCGTCGCGCGCCAGCGGACGAGCACGTTGCGGAAATTGTAGGTCAGCGGCAGAGCCATGCTAAAAATTCCAAGCTCCCGAGTGGGGTGGAACTCGTCGCGCTGCGACGAGCAGCGCCGCGCGGAAACGGCGCAACGAATTAGTTGTGCCAGCATAATCTCCAGCGTCTCGGTGCCCGCTGCGCGGGCAAATGATGTCGCAGCGCGGCATCATCCACCAACATTGGCATTGCGGCGATATGTTCATTTAATCCAGTGTTTTCAAGCCGTTCACCACGCTCATGCGCGTGACGGACAGCGTCGGCGCGACGGCGGAAATGATTCCGAGCACCGCCGCCACGAGCGCCGCATAACCCATGATGCGCGGCGTGACTTCAAACGAAACGAAAATTCCCTGCGTCATCTTGCCAATGTCGCCGAACGTGTAGAGGCAGTAAGCGCCGCCGATGCCCAGCACCGCGCCGGCGGCGGCGAGGCCGAAACTTTCCGCGAGGATGAACGCGAACAGCTCGCGCCGGCGGAAGCCGAGCGCCTTCAAAATGGCCAGTTCGCGAAAGCGTTCGCGCACGGCCATGCTCATCGTGCTGGCGGTGACGAGCACCAGCGTGAACACCACCACGGTGCTGATGGAGGCGATGAGCGCCTTGATGTTGCCGAGCATGGAGATGAAGCCGAGCTGGAAGTTGCGCTCGCTTTCCGCGCGCACCTCGGCGGCGGTGTTTTGAAACGCCGCGTTGATGGCCTTGATCACCGGCGCCATGTCGTCGGCGGATTTCACTTTCAGCCACCACATGCCGACGTAACCGGGATTGCCAATGGACTCGTCCAGATAATCCTGCCGGAAAAGCATGTTGCGGTCGTCCGGTGTGCCGGCGTAAATGCCCGCGATGTGAAACGAAAGCGAACCCGGATAAACCGTGCTGTCGAGCGTGATGCGGTCGCCCACCTTCAAATGATATTTGTCCGCCGTGATTTTGCCGAGGACGCAGGCGTCTTTTTCCGCGCTGAATTTTTCGTAGCCGTCCAGGTTCATCTTCGCCTCGCCAAAAACGGATTGCAGCTTGTCCGGGTCCATGGCGAACTGCGCGAAACTTATGCCTTCCTCGCCTTTGTATTTGCCGCCGAACCAGGTGAACGGCGAGACGGCTTCGACACCGGGAATTTTTTCGATGACGCCGCGCTGGCGGACGGGCAGCGGGTTGGTGATCGAAATTTTGTTCCGCACGGCGACGCGCAGTTCCGCGCCCGCGCTCTGCGGTGGCAGCGTGAGTTCGCGCAATGCCACCTGCAACGTGACCAGCAGAAACAGGCTGACCGCCACGCTGGAAACGGAGAGCAGTGCGCGGCGCTTGTTGCGCAGGGCGTTTTTCAAGATGAAAGTGGAAAGAGTCATTTCCAATTTTTAATTGCCAATCGCCAATTTGTTCTGCGCGGCTGATTTTCGCGAAGCGGCGATGATGGCCGTGAGTTCTCGCGCTTCTTGCAGCAGCGGTTGGATCAAATTTTCTTTGACGGCTCCGGATTCGATGATCAACTCCAGCCAGAATTGGGTTTCATCGGCTTCTTCTTCGGCAATGCCAAGCTTGGCGATGAATTCAGCCTTGGAACGGCCTTTGCCGGCAGCGCGGTAATTGGCCGCGACGGAAGTGCCGGACCGCACAATTTGTCCAGCCAGCGTCCGCCCCGACGGCGAGCGCGGAAGTGAATCCGCCAGCTTCATGATCCGCAGCGCGAATTTTTTCGTCCGCAATTTCATTTCCACGGCGTTCATAATTTCAAATTGGCGATTGGCAATTGAAAATTGAAAATCACGACAGTTCGCCTTTTTCCAGATGAATCGTGCGCGTTCCGAACGCCGCCGCCTTCGGATCGTGCGTGACCAGGATGATGGTTTTGCCCGCGTCCTGGCGGAGCGATTGCAGCACGCTCAAAACTTCCTGCGCGCTGTGCGAATCGAGATTGCCGGTCGGTTCATCGGCGACGATGAGCGCGGGATCGGTCACGAGCGCGCGGGCAATGGCGACGCGCTGTTCCTGGCCGCCGGACAACTGGCGCGGCAGATGTTTCGCGCGGTCGGCGAGGCCGACGACTTCGAGCGCGGTTTCAACCTGTTTGCGGCGTTGCGTCCGGTTCAAGCGCGTGAGCAAGAGCGGCAGTTCGACATTTTCAGCGGCGGTCAAAACAGGAATCAAATTAAACGTCTGAAAAATGAACCCGACGTTGTGGTTGCGCCAGTCGGCGAGCTGCGATTCGTTCAGCTTGGTCACATCCACGCCTTGCACGAGACATTCGCCGCTGGTCGGGCGGTCCACGCCGGCGATGATGTGGAGCAGCGTGGATTTGCCGGAGCCAGACGGCCCCATGAGCGCGAGAAATTCCCCGGCGGCGATGTCGAGCGTGACGCGATCAAGGGCGGTCACTTGAATTTCGCCTTGCGCGTAAATCTTGGTCAGCTCACGGATTTGGACGATGGTTTCGGCCATAGAATCACCAATTAAAGCGGCGGCGCGCGTGAAAACAATCCATTTCGTCTTCGCTCAAATTTACGATTTACGACGCCGATCAAAAACCTGCGCCCCGCGCGTGAGACCTGCGAGGGATGTCATTGGCCGCAGTCCTTCGTCGGCAACCTGGACCGCATGTTCAATTATTTCCAAAGCGACGCGTCCAATTCGCCCTACTCGATCCGCCTGCTCCTGAAAATTGACGGCAGCGACCCGCGCCAAGAGCCGGTCGGCGGCATTCACTGGCACAATCTGCCCGTAAAACTTGGCTTGGATCGAAAGTTTTTTCCCGTCAAGGCAGGGATAAATTCCTGCCTTTTTTGATGTCGTGAGGGTTGGCTGCCGGTGAATCCAGAAAAAGAAAAGAGGCCGGACACTACTCCGGCCTCTTTGCAACAACACTTTAAATTTCACATTGACCTGCTCGGTTCAACTGCAAACAGCTTACACTCTTCCCGGTTCCTTGCATGTCACCAGTTGTGGTTACAACATGCAAAAAACATGTAAAACGGGTTGGGGACATTTTGATGGGCGTCGCGTCACCAGCAAAATTCTTCCGGCGGGAGCCTTGGCGGGCGTCATCACCAGCCAAAAAATGCCAGGTAATCGGCAGCGGAGCATTCGCTCCGGGCGCGAAAATCGGCGCGGGAATTTATTTGAAACCGGGCGGCATAAATCCCAGTCTAAATCTCGCCATGGAAAATATTCCCAAAGCCAGCGGCCCGGCGCGCGCATTCACGCTCATTGAACTGCTGGTGGTCATTGGCATCATTGCGATTTTGGCGGCGCTGCTCCTGCCGGCACTGTCCCAAGCCACGCTCAAGGCGCAAAACACGCGCTGCGTTTCCCAGCTCCGCCAATGCGGCGTGGCGATGAACCTTTATTTGCCGGATTACCAGGAAAAGTTTTTCTGGACCTCGGTAAATCCCTCGCTCGACGGCATGGAATGGTTTGTGTGGGCCGGCCGCACCAATGGCAACCTGGACACCGGCCAGGGCGGCATCTTCAACCAGACCGACCGGCCCCTGAACCATTACGGGCTGACCGCCGCCGTGGTGGCCTGTCCCATGGACCAGGGCCGGGCCGACACCCTGCCGCACACGCTTTATGACTGGGTGGGAAACTCCTATATGTTCAATGCCGTTGGCCTGCCGACCGGCGCCGGCGGCCTAAGCGCGGTCAAATCCACTGCCGTCGCCGCTCCCTCCCAAACCGTTCTTTTTGCGGACAACGTCGTGGTCTTTCCCAATAATCCGTCCGGCTGGCACAGGCGGTCGGCGGCGGGCAACACGCTGCTTGTGGACTGCCACATTGAGTTCCACACCGCCCAAAGCGCCACCAACCTCGTCTGGTGAAACCTGAAATCTCCGCCACCAACCTCTGCACGCTACATGCGTCCGAACGGTTGAACACGAAATACAATCTGCCCGCCGACCGCGTGAAAACGTTTTTCGACAGCACGGCCTTGCGGCGCAATATGGTTCCACCGTCGCGGCGAACTGCGCGAGCTGCCACGGCTTCCACAAAATCCTGCCGTCGTCGGACACCAATTCCACCATCAACAAAATTCATCTCGTCGAGACGTTTTTGGCCGCCGCTGGCATCAGTTTGGCCTGACCAATTATACTTTGTGCCGCCGGGACTTTGTGTTAAATCCTTGCCTTATGGAAACGGTCACGCAACTCACGAACCAGCTCGTCGCGTCCTACGCCAAGGCGGGCGGCATCAATCATCTGGACGGCAAAAACCTGCCGTCCAAGCGCGCCATTACGGCCATCACGCATGATTTGCTGCGGCTGCTGTTCCCCGGTTTCTTCGATGAACAACTGATCCACTCGTCGGAAATCAAGGTCAAGACGGCGGCGTTGCTGGATACCGTCCTCGGAACACTTGAAGATGAAATCCGCAAGAGCCTTGAATATCAACCGCCCGACGGCCTCGCCAAAAAGGACATTACGCACGAGGCGCACCAGCTGACGGTGGAATTTCTCGAAAGCCTGCCGCGCGTCCGTGAAATTTTGCAGGCCGACGTGGAAGCGGCGTTTGACGGCGACCCGGCGGCGGCGAGCAAGGAGGAGATTATTGTTTCGTATCCGTTCATCGAGGCGATTTCCGTGCAACGGCTGGCGCATGAATTATATTTGAAAAATGTCGCGCTCATCCCGCGCATCATGTCCGAATGGGCGCACGCGCGCACGGGCATGGATTTGCATCCGGGCGCGCAGATCGGCTCGCATTTTTTTGTGGACCATTGCACCGGCACGGTCGTCGGCGAGACGGCCATCATCGGCAATCATGTGAAGATGTATCACGGCGTGACGCTCGGCGCGAAGTCCACTGCCGCCGGCCAGCAGTTGCGCGGCAAGAAGCGGCATCCGACCATCGAGGATCGCGTGACAATTTATCCCGGCGCGACGATTCTCGGCGGCGAAACCATCATTGGCGCGGGCAGCACCATCGGCGGCAACGTGTTCATCATGGCCAGCGTGCAGCCGAATTCACTGGTGATTTACGACGGCCTGGACATGCGCGTCTTGAGCAAGGCGGATAAAAACACGGCGCTGGATTTTCAGATCTAAAAATTCAAATGCGGAAAATTTCCGCAGTCAGTCGAGGTGAAAAACTTCCTTGAGCGGCTTGGCGACAGGTGAATTGTCCGGCTGCGTTTCCATCAATGGCGCCATGGCATTCCACCACTTGCGGACGACCGGCGAATTGGGCAATGCGGCGGCGGAATTTTTTGCAGCCAACTTTTGCACGGCGAACAGCGTGAGCGTTTCCTCGTCGAGAAAAATCGAATAATCGGAAACACCCGCCGCTTTCAATTCCGCCGCCAGCTCCGGCCAGATTTCGTCGTGCCGTTTTTTGTATTCCGCCACGTTGCCCGGCTTCAACTGCATTTTGAACGCGTGGCGCTGCATTTTATTGTGCGCCGGCGTGGCTCTTCAACCAGGCGCCGAAGCCGATGACAATCGTCGCGAGAACGAGCGTGGCGATGCCGCCGCCGATGAGCAGGTGCGCCTTTTTGCTGGAGCCTTTCCATTCGTGGAAAATCCAGCCCCACATCGTCGCAAAAATGATGATGCTGGACATATGCAGCGTCCACGAGGCGAAATCGTATTTGCCCATCTGCACCGCGCCCATCGTGTAAAAGAAAAACTGGAAATACCACGTCGTCCCCGCCAGCGCCGAAAAAAGATAATTGCCCAGCACGGGAATTTTCAAATCCATGACTTTTCCAGCCGCCGCGACGTCCGCCGGGCCGTGTTCGCCGCTGCCGGTGCCGCCGTGGTGCGCGTGTTCCTGTTTGACGTGCGAGGCGAGATATTGATAGCCACTCCGGTTCTTGATGTTCAACAGCACGCACCAGATGAAATTGGTGGTGAATCCGCCGAGCAGCAGCACGGGCAGCGCGGGCAGGCCAGTCCAGATTTTATTCGTGCCGGCGGCCAGCGAGGCGGCGTTGATGTCCTTGCCGGCCTGAAGCGCAAACGCGAAGCACGCGCTCATGATGCCGCAAAACGTGGCGACCATAATGCCTTTTTTGAAGCTGAATTCCTTGATGGATTTCTGTTTCTGTTCGGCGGGCATCTCTTGTTCCTTCGTGAAACCGGCCAGCGCCGCAATGGCGATGCCGACCATGCAGACGCCAACGCCCGCGAGCGTGATCTGTCCTGAAGTGGATCCGGCGATTTCGACAATGCTCGGGCTGTTCGCGAACACAAAATAATCCGGCTTGAAGTATTTGAAAATCGGCGGCACCAGCGTCCCGAACGCCGCGCAGTAGCCCAGCGCCACGCCCGTGCCGAGCGACAACCCCAGAAAACGCATCGTCAATCCATACGTCAGCCCGCCAAAGCCCCACAACAGTCCAAAGAAATAGGTCCAAAAAAGCGTGCCGGAGGACTGCTGCTTCAAAACGCCGAAGAGGTCGTTCGTCATGAAATACGCGAACGCCCACGGACAGATGATCCATGAAAAAAATCCGCCGACGAGCCAGTAAGTTTCCCACGACCATTTTTTCACGCCCTTGTAAGGCACGTAAAAGCTGCCGGAGGCCAGGCCGCCGAGCCAGTGAAAGAAGACGCCAAGAAACGGATTTCCCATAATTCAGGTTTGGTTGTTTGGTTTAGGTGCGTTTGTTTGAAACATTCTTCTCGTAACTTTTCACTTCCGTCAGCCATTTTTCACCGGCCGGAACACCTTTGGATTCACAGTAAAAATCCCAGACCGCGCCGAACGGCAGCGTCCGGGCTTCTTCCTGCAACGCGAGGCGCGTGGTGAAATCACCTTTTATTTCTGCCGCTTTGATGGCGGGCGGTTCGAGCAACGCGATGAGCAGCGCGCGCAGCATGTTGCGCGTGCCGATGATCCACGCGGCGACGCGGTTGATGCTCGCGTCGAAATAATCCAGGCCGATGTGAACGCGCTTTTCAAACCCGTTCGCCACAATTTCGCGCGCAATGGCCAGCAAATCATCGTTCAAAATCACAACGTGGTCGCTGTCCCAGCGCACGCCGCGGCTGACGTGCAGCAAAATTTCCGGCATGAATTGCAGCACGCTGGAAATTTTGTCGGAAATGCTTTCCGTCGGATGATAATGCCCGGCGTCGAGCGTCAGCATTTTTTTGCGGCTCACGGCGTAGCCAAGATAAAATTCATGCGAGCCGACAACGTAACTCTCGCTGCCAATGCCGAACAGCTTCGGCTCGACCGCATCGAGATTCAACTTCGGTGAAATTGGTTTCTTGAAAATTGTATCCAGTGATTCGGCAAGCCGCGTGCGCGGCGAATTGCGGTCGGCGGGCGTGTCCTTCATGCCGTCGGGAATCCAAACATTCGTCACGCAGGTTTTGCCCAGCGCCTGGCCCATCGCCGCGCCAATTTCGCGCGAGCGGATGCAATGTTCAATCCAGAATTGCCGGATGCTTTTATCCGCGTGCGACAGCGTGAAACCATCGGCGGCCTTCGGATGCGAGAAACACGTCGGGTTGAAGTCGAGGCCAAGTCCGTTCTTCTTCGCCCACGCAATCCAGTTTTTGAAATGCTCCGGCGCGATTTCGTCGCGGTCCACTTTTTTGCCGCCGAACTCGCCGTAGAACGCGTGCAAGTTCAAACGATGTTTTCCAGGAATCAGCGAATAAGTTTTTTCGAGGTCGGCACGCAATTCTTCCGGCGTGCGCGCTTTGCCGGGATAATTTCCCGTTACGGCGAGGCCGTTGCCGAGCGCGCCACCGGTATTTTCAAAACCGCCCACGTCGTCGCCCTGCCAGCAGTGCAGCGAAATGGGGATTTGCGAGAGGGTTTTCAGCGCGCGGTTCACGTCCACGCCAAGTCCGGCGTAACGCTCTTGAGCCAGGGAAAAGGATTTTTCAAGATTGCTGTTCATTCCGAACCAAGGTTAAACGGGATTTTGTTGCCCGAAATTATCTGAAAAAAGAGGCGGCGCAAGCAATCACCAATTCTGGTTATGCGGCTTGGCAGCGGCGTCTCGGCAGAGCGCCGCAAACTGAACTCGTTCATCCAAAGTCACCGGTTTTCTGCCGAAAGCCGCTACGGCGCGACCGACAGATTTTCCCAGCGCACATTCCACTGGCCGTTGTCAGGAAAACCGGGCGCGTTTCGTTTCGGCGCACCATCCCAACCGGCGGCCATCAGCGCGATGGCGTAAAGCAGGCCGCCGTTGGCCGGCAGATAAATTGTCAGGCCGGGCCGCTGATAGACGTGGCCGTTGAGTCCGTAATGATTTTTCGGCGTGTCAAGCAGCAGCGCGTCAATGGCGCGCTCCGGTTCGCCCAAACGCGCCGCCGTCATCGCGAGCATCGGATAATCCCAGCCCCAGGTGTCCGGCCAGTTCCAGTTTTTCCAAATCCAGTCGAGCGTATTTTGCATCGTCGTAAAATCAATTCCCGGGCCGGGCACAAAGCTCAACGCGCCCACGACCGCCGGATGATCGGCGTTCCACTTTGGATTCGTGTAGGAA
>Ga0075522_10001058_pt1 | contig 20863 bp, 15 predicted proteins | sample NGEPerA_FD_74796 | JGI IMG/M metagenome (GOLD analysis project Ga0075522, IMG submission 74796) | Arctic peat soil microbial communities from the Barrow Environmental Observatory site, Barrow, Alaska, USA - NGEE PermafrostL2-A | ecosystem: Environmental > Terrestrial > Soil > Wetlands > Peat ...
CCGATATCGAGGCACTGGGGGTCCGTGGCCAGGCGTTCCCGCCTTCGGCCAACGACCCCGATGCGGTCGTCGGCCTGGCTGAGGCCGTGCTCGTCGAGCTGGGGCCGGTCGACCTGCTGGTGAGCGTCGACGGAGGGGCTGACGGCCGGCGTCCCGGGTGGCGGGCATCGCCAGGCGAAGTGCCGATGGTAGGTTCGCCGACCGAGGCGCTCGGGCCCCGACCGACGATCCGGGCCCGACCGACGAACGGAGCAGGCATGAGCGGAGCAGACCGGCCCGGCGGACGGGGCGCCATCACGGGCCTGCCGGCCAGGCTCATCCCGCAGTACGACCGCATCGACAACAAGGTCCGTCGCGAGGCGACTCGTCTCGCCGGGCTGTCGTTCACCCAGTTGCCGCCCCGCGAGGCCACCCGCATGGCCTACAACGTGCTGCTGCGCCGGGATCCGGACCCCACCGCCTGGGACGAGTACACGGGGTCGCTCACCGACCACCTCATGACCTATGCGGACATGGTCGACCGGATCCGCACGTCCAACGAGTTCCGGGTGGTGGCCCAGCCCGGTGCCGCCGGACTGCACGGCGCCCTGCATGCCAGCCGGTGCGAGTTCATCATCGGCCTGCCCCGGGCCCGGCGCATCATCGACGTGGGCGGTGGCCACACCTCGGACGCCCGGGGGGCGCTGGTGGCCCTCGGGTACCCCTACGACTTCGACGAGCTGGTCATCGTCGACCTGCCCCCCGACGACCGTCACCAGCTCTACAAGTCGGATCGCTTCGGCGACGGGGAGACCGACCGGGGACGGGTCCGCTACGAGTACCGGTCCATGGTCGACCTGTCGTTCGCGGCGGACGAGTCGGTGGACCTGGTCTACAGCGGCCAGTCCATCGAGCACGTGCCCGAGGCGGCGGGTGACGAGGTGCTGGCCGGGGCGTACCGGGCCTTGCGCCCGGGCGGGTACATGGCCATCGACACCCCGAACGGTCGCCTGTGTCGGATGCAGCAGGACGACTTCATCGACCCCGACCACGATGTCGAGTACACCCTCAAGCAGCTGCGGGACAAGGTAATCCGGGCCGGGTTCGAGATCGAGACCATCCGCGGGCTCAACTGGGGTGGACCCGGCGTGGCCCGGGGCCGCTTCGACCTGGCCGCCCTGTCGGCCAATTACGGCATCTTCCATGCCGCCGACGAGTGCTACCTGCTGGCCTTCCTCATCAAGAAGCCGGCCTGACCGGCGCCCGAACGGGGGTCAGTCGGTCGCGAGCTCGACCACCAGCACGGGGATGACCCGCTCGGTCCGTTCCTGGTACTCGGCGTACGGGGGATAGGCGGCGACGGACCGCTCCCACCACAGCGTCCGCTCGGCGCCCTCCACCTGGCGAGCCACCCGATCCCACTTCTGCGGGCCGTCCTGGAGCTTCACGTGCGGGTCGGCGAGCAGGTTGGCGTACCAGTGGGGATGGGTGGGTGCCCCGCCCTGGGAGGCGACGAGCGCGTAGGTCCCGTCATGTTCCACCCGCATCAACGGGGTCTTGCGGAGCTTGCCCGACGTGGCGCCCCGGCTGGTCACGATGACCACCGGCATGCCGGTGTCGAGGAGCGTGGTGCCCTCGGTCCCGCCCGAGGACTCGTACTGTTCGACTTGGTCGCGGACCCACTGCTGTGAGCTCGGCTCGTATTCTCCGGTGAGCGGCATGACCCCAGTGAACACGGTGGCGCCGGGGTGTGCCAGCGCACCACGGCCCTGCTGGCGGTCCGTCCTGCCCCGACCGTCCGCCTTGACCGTCCGGTACATGGTGCGGGCGAGAGGATTCGAACCTCCACCCCCGAAGGGACCGGGACCTAAACCCGGCGCGTCTGCCGATTCCGCCACGCCCGCGTGGCCGTCAGACTACCGAGCAACGGGCCCGGTGAGGGGGGTGGCTCCCGGGGGCCCCAGGGACCCCTGGCTATAGTCAGCCTGTGCCGACCTCGCCTTCCGCCCCGTCGCCCGTGACTCCTGACCCATCGGCCCCGGCCGCCGCCGACGACGTCGACTCCGCCTCCGAGGTGGCCGATCGGATCCGCTACCTCGACGAGGTGATGGCCGACATCGACGCGGAGGTCCGGCGCCGCCGGGCGTCCGGAGACCTGCCGGCCGGCCTCGAGCGGGAGCTCGACGAGCTCTTCCTGGAGTTCTCCCCCGTGGGCCTGCAGGGCCGGGCCCGCCTGCGCGAGACGCTGTCGCTGGTCGACGGTTCCGCCTACGTCGACATCGCCGTGCCGACCGCATCCAACAAGGCGGTGGGCAGCTACGTCAAGCGGGGCATCCGCAAGAGCCTCGGTTGGTACATGGACTTCGTCGTCACCCAGATCGTGAAGTTCGCCTGGTCGGTGTCGCGGATGTTCCACGTGGTGGTCGACCACATCGAGGAACTCGAGGCCACCGTCGAGGCCCACCGGTCCCCCGACCTGCCCGCCGCAGTCGTTCCGGTGGCCCACACCGGTGCCACCTGGTGGGCTCCGGCCGCCATCGAGGCCCTGGCCGGGGTGCGCGACCGGGTCGTGGTCGGTGACTGCGGGGACGGCTCGCTGGTCGAGGCCCTGGGCGCAGCCGACATCGACGCCTACGGGGTGGACCCGTCGGACCTGATCCTCGAGGCGGCGCTCGACCGGGGGGTCGACGTCCGGGCCGAGTCGGTGCTTGACCACCTCGACGTGGTGTCCGGCGAGGCCCTCGGCGGCATCGTGCTGACCGGATCGGTCCAGTGGCTCCGACCCAACGAGCGTGAACGCCTGCTCGAGCTGGTCTCGTCCCGGGTCATGGTCGACGGGGTCCTGGTCCTCCACTCGGCCTCGCCCGAGTCGTGGGCGGCCGCCGCGTCCCCGGTGGTTCGGGACCTGGCACCCGGCCACCCGCTCCACCCCGAGACCTGGGCCCACCTGCTCAGGTCCCGCGGGTTCTCGGTGACAGCCACCGTGCAGGGTGGCGACGACCGGCGACTCGCCCACGTGAGTGCCGCGGCCACCGACGCGGCCACGCTGAACGCGGCCATCGACGCGGCCACGCTGAACGCGGCCATCGACGCCATCAACGAGCGGCTGCTCGGCCCGACCGAGTACCTCGTGGTCGCCACGCGGGAGCGGTGACCGCCGTCCACCAGTTCGTGCCCGCCCTCCTTCCCCGTGATGCGACGGGGGACCACACCCGCGCCCTGCGTGACGCCTTCCGGTCGGCGGGGTGGGAGTCGGACATCTACGTCGAGGCGGCGCACGACGAGCTGCAGGACGAAGCCATCTACTTCGAGGAGTACCCGGCCCTGGCCCGCCCGGGGGACGTGCTGCTCTACCAGCTCGGCACGTCGTCACCGGTGGCCGAGTTCCTCCTCGGTCGCGACGAGCCGTTGGTGCTCGACTACCACAACGTCACCCCGGAATCCTTCTACGAGGGCTGGGAGGAGCACACGGTGGCCAAGGTGGCGCTCGCCCGTGAGCAGGTGGCCGCGCTGGCGCCGAAGGCCGTGCTCGGGATCGCCGACTCGGCCTTCAACGCCCGGGAGCTCGACGACCTGGGCTGCCCGGCCACCACGGTGGTGCCGATCCTCGTCGACCTCGAGGACGAGGACGGGGTGGACGAGCGGGAACGGACCCGCCTGGCCACCGACCACGGCGAGGCCACCGTCTTGTTGTTCGTCGGGCGCCTCTCGCCCAACAAGGCCCATGAACGGCTCATCGAGGCCCTCTTTGTCTATCGCCGGCTCTACGACCCCGCGGCCAGGCTCCACCTGGTCGGCCCGACCGTCACCCCCACCTACGCCGAGGCCGTATTCGCCTTCGCCGAGGAGCTCGGTCTCACCGACGCCGTCCGCCACGGCGAGGGGCTGACCGACGGGCAGTTGGCCGCCTGGTACGAGGACGCCGACGTGTTCGTGTGCCTGTCGGAGCACGAGGGATTCTGCATCCCCCTCCTCGAGTCCATGCGGGCGGGGACCCCGATCGTGGCATTCGACGCCGGAGCGGTGGGGGAGACCCTGGCCGACGCCGGCATCCTGCTGCCCTCGGCCCGCCCGGCCTTGGTGGCCGCGGCCGTCGCCCGCATCCGCGGGGATGCCGCGCTGGCATCGTGGCTGACCGAGGCCGGTCGTCGGCGCCTGGCCGACTTCGCGGTGGAGACCACCACCCGGCGGTTCGTCGAGGTGCTGGCCGAGGTGGCCGGTGCCGAGCGGGTGGTGGCATGAAGCTCTCGTTCGTGACGCCGCGCTACGGCACCGAGGTCATCGGCGGGGCGGAGACGGCGGCCCGGATGCTCGCCGAGCGCCTATGCCTGCGGCCCGGCTGGGAGGTGGAGGTCCTCACCAGCTGCGCGCTCGATCACCTGACCTGGGAGAACACGGAGCCCGCCGGGACGACGGTGATCAACGGGGTGACCGTGTGCCGCTTCCCGACGGCGTCACCCCGGACGCTCGACTACTTCGCCCTCGACGGGAAACTGCGGGTGGCCCCCGAAGTAGCCACGCTCGCCCAGACCCGGCAATGGATCTCCCTGAACGGCCCCATGTGCCCCGACCTGGTGGACGCGGTGGCCGAGACCGACGCCGACGTGATCGCCTGCTACCCCTACCTGTTCGCCACCACGGTGGACGCCATCGCCGTGTCGAAGGTGCCGGTCGTGCTCCATCCGGCGGCCCACGACGAGCCGGCTCTCTACTTCTCGGCATTCCGGCGCAGCTTCCGCGACATTGACGGCCTCGTGTACCACACCCGCGCCGAGCGTGACCTCATGGAAGACGTGTTCCGCGTCGGGGCCAAGCCCCAGGTGGTACTCGGACTCGGGGTGAACGACCCGGCCGGCGGGGGGCGGCGGGGGGCGGAGATCCTCGGCCTCGGCGACCGGCCCTACCTCTGCTACCTGGGTCGGGTCGACGAGCACAAGGGATGCGGGATGCTGGCCGATTACTTCGCCGAGTACAAGAGGCGCAACCCGTCGGACCTGGCCCTGGCGTTCGTGGGCCCGGTGTCGGCCAAGGCGCCGGACCACCCGGACATCGTGGTGACGGGCACGGTCAGCGAGGCCGACAAGTGGGACATCCTGGCCGACGCCCGCGTGATGGTGACGCCCTCGGCCTACGAGTCGTTCTCGTTGGTGGTGCTCGAGGCCTGGACACTCGGGGTGCCGGTCCTGGTCAACGGAGCCTGCGCCGCCACCATGGAGCACTGCCAGCGGTCGGGGGGCGGCCTCTGGTTCGACTCGTACCGGGGCTTCGAGGCCACCGTCGGCCGCCTGACCGGCGACGACGGCCTGCGGGCCGCGCTCGGCCAGGCCGGAAGGCGCTACACAGCCCGCAACTACCTGTGGCCCTCCATCATCGACCGGTACACGACGTTCCTCGACGCGGTCGTCGCCCGGGGTCGCCGGGCCCCGATGCGTACCGCCCGTCTCGACCTGCAGTCCGGCGGAACGGCCTACGTGCGGGAGGGTGGCGGCGGTGGCAGCTGAGGACGCCGGGAGCCTGGAGGACGGCGGGGAGGACCTCGACCCACGGGCCGCGCTGGCGGCCGACGAACGGGGCCTGCTCGAGGCCTTCGACCGGCTCCGACCGCAGGGGACGCTGCGCTGGCACTTCGACGACGCCGTGCGACGCCTCACCGAGTCGCCCGAGACGGCGGGACGCACGGCCGGTTGGGGCGGGTTGCCGGCGGACCTGTGGGAACGGGGACGCAGCACCAAGGCCAGCGAGCGGGTCCTCGGCGACGTGGTCAAGATCGTCGCCCAGGACGTGACCGAATACACCGACCGGGCCGTCGACGAGGGGCGGCAGCTGTCCGCCGACGCCGTGGCCGAACTCCGGGCGTCCGTGCGTGACGCCGTCCGGTTCCTGTCCGCCCGGGTCGACCGGCTCGAGGCCTCCGTCGACCCGTTGGGCATCCAGGCCGCCGAGCTCGACCTGCCTGCCGTCGACGGGTCGGCCTGGGTGGATGCGGCTGCCGGCTGGACCGCGGGGCGCAGCGATCTCCCGGTTCTGATGGGGGAGTTGGGCGACGACGGGCTCCTGACCGCCCTGGCCGGAGGTGGGGCGATGGTGGAGGGTGTCGACCCCCGGGGCACGGTGGTGTGGGCGGCCGATGCCGCCTTCGAGGTGGGATTCGGCCGGATCGACATCGCCTTGGCCGAGGTGGTCGACCACCTGTCCTCCCTCCCCGATGCCAGCCGGGGCTGTGTGGTCCTGGCCGGCTGCGTGGACCGCACCGACCTGGCCCGCAAGGTCGACCTGGTCGACGAGGCCCGGCGAGTGGTGGCGCCGGGCGGGACCCTGGTCCTGCTGGTCACCGACCAGTCGGCCTGGGACGAGGCCCTCGACCCGGTGGTGCGCGACCTCCTGCCCGGACGCCCGCTGCATCCCGAGACGTGGCGCACCGTGCTGTCCCACCGCGGGGTGGGCGGCGCCACCTGGCACCGTCCGAGCCACGGCAGCGTGCATGCCATCGTGGCCGAGGTCGGGCGATGAGCGGGATCCACCTGTTCGTACCCATGCTCCATCGGCGCGATGCAGTAGGGGAGCACACCCGGGCCCTGCGCGAGCTCCTGGTGGCCGACGGCGTCGACTGCCGCATCTACATCGAGACCCCCGATCCGGACACCGTCGACGAGACCCGGCCCTACCTCGAGTACGCGGACGACGCCGCACCGGGGGATGTGCTCGTGTATCAGATGGCCACGAGGTCGGCCATGGCCGGATGGCTGGCGGCCCGCCCCGAGCCGGTCGTCGTGAACTACCACAGCATCACCCCGGCCGGGTGGTTCGCTCCCTGGAACAACTGGATCGCCCGGCACCAGGCGGCGGCCATGCGCGAGCTCTCGAACCTGGCGCCAACCGCCGCGCTCGGCATCGGGGTGTCCGAGTTCGACGCCGGCGAACTGCGGGCCGGGGGCTGCGCCGAGGTGGTCGTGATCCCGGTAGCCAACGTACGGCTTCCGCCCACGGCTCCGGACCCGGCCACGGTGGCCGCCCTCGAACGTCGGGCCGGGGACGGGCCGCAGTGGCTGTCCGTGGGTCGGCTGGCCCCCAACAAGGCCCACCAGGACACCATCGCCGCCCTGTTCGTGGCCCGGGCCACGACGTCGCCGGACGCCCGCCTGACCATCGTGGGCTCACCCGCCGAGCCCACCTACGCCCGGGCCCTGCGGCGGTACGCGGCCGGCCTCGGGATCGGCGAGGCGGTCGAGTTCGCGTCCCGGCTGAGCGACGCCGAACTGGCCGCCCGCTACGCCACGGCCGACGTCCTCGTCATGCTGTCCGAGCACGAGGGATTCGGGGTCCCCCTGGTCGAAGCCATGTCGCACGGGCTGCCGGTGGTGGCCTATGCCGCCGGTGCCATCCCGGAGGTCGTCGGCGACGCCGGGGTCCTGCTGGACGCCAAGGGCCCGCGCCGGGTGGCCGCCGAGGTGGCCGCGCTCCTGTCCGATGCTGCCCGCAGGGAGGTACTGGTCATCGCCGGACGGGCCCGACCCGCCGCTCTGGGCCTTGACCGGGCCGGATCGGACCTGGTGGCGGCGTTGCGGGGCGTGGCGGGCCCGGCTGCGGACCGTCCCGACGACCCGACACCGGGCGTCCCCCTGCGTTCAGGAGCACCCTTGAGCCACTAGGCTCATCCCTCATGGATTCCCCTCTCCACACGCCCCCGTACACCTTCTCCGCAGGCACCGCCGGCACCCCGGAGATGAAGTCGGGTGCCGACGTCGGGCCCAGCTCCGACATCTTCCAGCGCCTGCTCAAGGAGCGGATCGTGTTCATCGGGTCGGCCATCGACCAGGACACCGCCAACCTGGTGTGCTCGCAGCTGATCCTGCTCGAGGCCGAGAACCAGGAGCGGGACATCTCGGTGTACATCAACTCGCCCGGCGGCTCGGTCACCGACGGCCTGGCCATCTACGACACCATGCAGTACGTGCGCTGCGACGTGCGCACCATCTGCGTGGGCCTCGCCGCCTCGATGGGCCAGTTCCTGTTGTGCGCCGGCACCCCGGGCAAGCGCTTCGCCCTGCCCCACAGCCGGATCCTGATGCACCAGCCGTCGGGGGGCATGCAGGGCCAGGCCTCCGACATCGCCATCCAGGCCGAGCAGATCATCTACCTCAAGCGGATGCTGGCCGAGCGCATCGCCTTCCACACCGGCCAGCCGGTGGAGCGGATCGAGGCCGATTCCGATCGCGACCGCTGGTTCACCGCCGAGGAAGCCCGTGAGTACGGGTTCATCGACGAGGTGATCCAGAAGGACGCCATGCCGGTGCCGACGGCCGGCTCGGGGTCCGCCACCTGATGAGCCTCGGCATCGACGAGCCGGCCTCGGCCGACTCCGAGCCGGACCGACCCACGGTCATCGGCGGGAGCACGCGCTTCGTCCCCGGTCAGAGCAACGACCGGGTCACCATCGTCAACGGGAAGGTCCAGCTCGGGCAACGCCTGCGGGACCTGTGGCGGAACCGGGACCTCCTGATCCTGCTGACCCGGACCGAGCTCAAGGTCAAGTACAAGGAGTCCGTGCTCGGCTACGCCTGGTCGATGCTCAACCCGGCGCTGGTGCTGGGCATTTACTACATGATCTTCAAGGTCATCTCCCGCACCCCGCAGCCGCACTTCGCCATCTGGCTGTTCTGCGGGCTCATCGTGTGGAACCTCTTCAACAACTCGGCCCAGGCCTCGACGACCGTGGTGGTCGGCAAGGCCGGGATCATCAAGAAGGTGGCGTTCCCCCGCGAGTTGTTGGCCATGTCGACGGTGGGTGTCGCCATCGTGTTGTTCGCCATCCAGGTAGTGGTGCTCGTCGTCTTCCTGGCCGCCTTCCAGCTAACCCCCGATTGGGGCTCCCTGTGGCTGCTCCCGCCGGCCCTCGTCGCCCTGTTGGTGTTCACCAGTGCCGTCTCGATCTTCCTGTCGGCCGTCAACGTCTACCTGCGGGACACCCAGCACCTTACCGAGGTGGCCCTCATGGCCTGGTTCTGGCTCACCCCGATCGTCTATCCGTACGGCCAGGTGTCCTCCCATCTGGCCAAGTACCACCTGACCTGGCTCTACCTGGCCAATCCCATCGCCCCGATCGCCATGACCTTCCAGCGGGTGATCTATAACCAGACGTCCTACGTCGCCACGGTGGCCCAGGGGAACACGACCCACAAGGTCACCCATCTGCTCCCCAACGTCGGCGACGGGTGGTACCTCATGATGATCGGCATCGTCTTCGTGGTGAGCGTCGCCCTCTTCCTCCTCTCGCTGATCGTGTTCGGTCGGCTCGAGGGCAACTTCGCCGAGGAGCTCTGAATCGTGGCCACCGCCATCGAGGTGCGGGACATCTCCAAACAGTTCCGGCTCTACTCCGAGAAGCAGACCTCGCTGAAGGAGCGGATCATCAAGGGCGGCAAGATGCCCTACACCCCGTTCTGGGCCCTCAAGGACATCAACGTCGACATCGACCAGGGCGAGACCTTCGGCATCCTCGGCCGCAACGGCTGCGGCAAGTCGACCCTGCTCAAGTGCATCGCCGGCATCCTCAAGCCCACGTCGGGCGAGATCCGGGTGCGCGGCAGCCTGGCCGCTATGCTGGAGCTCGGCGCCGGCTTCCAGCCCGACCTGTCGGGTCGCGACAACATCTTCCTCAACGGGTCGCTGCTCGGGCTCTCCCGCGCCGAGATCGCCAAGCGCTACGACGACATCGTGGCCTTCGCCGAGCTCGAGGACTTCATCGATAACCAGGTGAAGTTCTACTCGTCGGGCATGTATGTCCGCCTCGGGTTCGCGGTGGCCGTCAACGTGGAGCCCGACGTACTGCTGGTCGACGAAGTGCTGGCCGTCGGGGACGCCTCGTTCCAGCGCAAGTGCATGGACCACGTGAAGAAATTCCAGCGCGAGGGGCGCACCATCCTGGTGGTCAGCCACGCGACGGACGTCATGCGCCAGAACTGCCAGCGGGTCATGGTCATGAACCACGGCCAGGTCATCACCATCGACGAGCCGGGCGAGGGCATCCGGGTGTTCCTGGCCGATCTGCTCGGCGTCGGCACCCTCGAGCACTCGGAGTCGGGGGGCATCGAGGGCAACGTGCTCGCCATCGGGGCCGTCCACGCCGACCACGGCGGAAGTGGCGAGCGGATGCACCTGTACCCGGGCGAGTCCCTGACCATCACCGCCGATCTCGACAGCTTGGCCGCGGTCCCCAACGCCATGGCCACCATCGCCATCCACGACGACCGCAACGAGCTGGTCTTCGCCTCGGACCCGGACGATCCGATGTGCGCCATCGAGGTCCCCGAGGGCGGGGGCATCGTCCGGTTCCACTTCCCCGAGGTCCCGCTCCTCGACGGCACCTACTCGGTGAGCGTCGGCGTGCGCAGCGCCACCGACACCGCCATCTTCGACTGGAAGGACCAGGTCACCAAGTTCGAGGTGGCCAATCCGGGCCGGGCCACCGGCCGGGTGCGGCTGCTACCCGACATCAGCTTCCGGCTCCGCGGCCTCGGCCACACCGGCGAGGTGCCGGCCATCGGCGCCGAGTTCGCGCCGCCGCCCCTGGCGGGCTGGGAGGAGTCGACGGCGTGAGCGCCGTCACCCGGATCGACCAGGTGATCCCCACATTGGCCAGCCGGGACGCTATCGGTGGGCACGTGATGCAGCTCCGGGACCTGCTGCGGGACCGCGGGTACGCCTCCGACATCTTCTACGGCAACGCCAGCCCCGACCGCTTCGACGAGGGCTTCCCGATCACCCGCATCGGGGACCCGTCGAGTGCGGGGCGGGTGCTCCTCTACCAGCTGTCCATCGGGAGCGGCGCGGCCGACATCTTCCGCGACCGGCCCGAACGCAAGTTCGTGAACTACCACAACATCACCCCGGCCGACCTGGTGGAGGCGTGGATCCCCGCGGTGGGTGAGGAGGTCCGGTGGGGCCGGGCCCAGCTCCGTGACCTGGCCAAGGTCACCGAGTTCGCCATCGCCGACTCGGTCTACAACGAGATGGAGCTGCGCGACGCCGGCTACCCGTCGACCACGACCGTGCCGCTGCTGATCGATCCGGAGGACTTCACCGGCTCGCCCGACCCGGCACTGGCCGCCCGCCTGGCCCGCGTGCGGGCCGGCGGCGGAACCGACCTGCTTTTCGTGGGCAAGGTCTCGCCCCACAAGGGACAGCACGACCTGGTCAAGGCCCTGGCCGCCTACCGCCGCCTCTACGACCCGAAGGCCCGCCTGCACATCGTGGGAAGTGCCATCTCCGAGGAGTACCAGCGGGCCGTGGAGCGCTTCATCGACGAGCTCGACCTGACCGACGCCGTCGACTGGGCCGGTTCGATCACCCACGAGGAACTCATCGCCTACTACGACGGGTGCGACGTCTTCCTCTGCCTCTCCAACCACGAGGGCTTCTGCGTGCCGCTGCTCGAGTCGATGTACCACCGCCTGCCCATCGTGGGCTGGCAGTGCACGGCCGTCCCCGAGACGGTGGCCCAGGCCGGGCTGATCCTGCCCGACAAGGAGCCGGCCCGGGTGGCGGCGGCCCTCCACCGGGTGGTGGAGGACGCCCGGCTGCGCCACGAGTTGGCCGCCGCGGCAGCCGACCGGGTCGACTGGTTCGCCCTGGCGCGGGTCAAAGAGGGGTTCCTCTCCGCCCTCGAGGCCGCCTGCGCGGCGTGACGCGGTACCGATCGCTCCGCCATCGAAGGGACGAGGACCCTTCGGTGACCGGTCGCCTGCCATGAGGATCGCCTTCGTAGTCCCCCGTTACGGGCCCGCCATCATCGGCGGCGCCGAGACGGCGGCCCGGCTCCTGGCCGAACACCTGGTGGCGGTGAAGGGGTGGGACGTCGACGTACTGACTACCTGTGCCGAGGACTTCGTCACCTGGGACGACGTCTACCAGCCGGGCGAGGAGTGGATCAATGGCGTCCGGGTGGAGCGCCACCGTTCAAGCGCCGGTCGCGAGCCGTCGTTCCACCCGCTGTCCGCCGCGCTGCTGGCCAACCCGTCCGCTGCGTCCCTCGAAGATGCCGAGCGCTGGCTCGACCTGCAGGGACCGGTGGCACCCCGGCTGGCCGATGCGGCCGCCGCCTGGGACGGCGACGCCATGGTCTTCTATCCCTACCTCTACTGGCCGACGGTCCGGATCATCGATCGGGTGGCGGTCCCGACGATCCTCCACCCGGCCGCCCACGACGAGCCCGCGCTCCACCTGCCGATCTTCCCGGCGGTGTTCGCGTCGGCCGATGCGCTGGTGTTCCAGACCGAGGCCGAACGTCACCTCGTCGAGCACGTGTTCCCGGTGGCCACCCACCACCAGCTCCTGCTCGGGCTCGGCGTCGACGATCCCGACGGCGAGGCCCACCGGGGCGAGCGGGACACGGACGACGGTCCGTCCCCGGTGCCGGACACGCCCTATCTGGTGTGCCTCGGCCGGGTCGACGGGCACAAGGGCACCACCCTGCTGGCCTCCTACTTTGCCCGCTACAAGGACCGGCATCCTGGACCGCTGCGTCTGGTGCTGGCCGGTCCGGTGGTCGACGCCCCCCCGGACCATCCCGATGTCGACCTGGTCGGACCGGTGTCGGAGGGACACAAGTGGGACCTGCTGGCCGGCGCGGCAGCCTTGGTGAGCCCGTCGCCGTGGGAGGCATTCTCGTTGGTGGTGGCCGAGGCGTGGAGCGCCAGGACCCCGGTGCTGGTCAATGCCGGCTGCGCGGCGACGGTCGAGCACTGCCGGCGCTCGGGTGGGGGCGTGCGCTTCGACGGGTACGGCGAGTTCGAGGTGGCCGTCGACCGGTTGGTGGCCGACGACGGCTTCGGCGGCGAACTCGGCCGACGGGGGCGCCAGTACGTGGACGCCCGCTTCCGGTGGCCGCTGGTCATCGACCGCTATGCGTCCTTCGTGGAGTCGGTGGTGGCCCGGGCCGGACGGCGGACGGCCCGGGCCTGACCCAGTCCATCCGGGCCCACGGGGACCTGATCAGCCGACGAGGCCGTGGCCCAGCGGTCGGGGCCCGACGGTGACGGTGACCCGCACCCCGAGGATCGAGGCGCCAGGGGCGATCTTCCACACCAGGTAGTCGCCGATGGGCGGGGCCGATCGCACCCGGGTCACCAGGCCCGTGCCGGCCAGCTGACGGAGACCGGGCAGGCTCGGTGCGGCGATCAGGTAGACCGACCCGCCCGGGGCCACCGGCACCGTGGTCCGCGCCGTGTAGAACAGCGAGCCGCCCAGCTCGTTGTAGACGGCCTCACCGGGCACGATCAGGGCGACCCGGTGGGCCGGCAGCGACCACCCGGCGTTGCGGTAGAAGGCGGACCCCCCGTCGACCGAGTCGATCACGATCACGTCCCGGCGGGGGTCGACGACGGGGCCGAGCCTGGCGAGCGCGGCGTCCATGGAATCGGCCGAGCGGATGGCCGCCCGGGTGTCGGCGTACGGGGCCTGGTAGCGGGCCTGGGTCAGCCACAGGCCCCGTTGTCCGTAGTGCGTCCGGACGGGCAGGACGCCCGACGCGGTGAGGAACCGGTCGGCGCCGACCACGGCGATGGCGCCCACCGCCACTGAGGCCACCACGCCCCACACCACGACGCCGACCGACGGGTGGGTGCGGACAGCGGTGCGGGACGGCGTGGCGCGGAGCAGCGCGCCGGGCACCAGGAGCAGGGCGATCACCGCGCCGGGCAGATAGGCCAGGAGGTAGCCCCCCTTGGCGAAGGCGACCAGGGCCACGATGGCCATCGGGGGGACGATGGCGGCCACCAGGATGAACGTCCGGGTCTGGAACCATGGGCGCGTCCAGTCGGCCCAACGACGCCGCCGGTGAGCCGGCACCCGTGGCGTTCCCGGGGCAGTGGGTGCAGTGGGTGCAGTGGGTGCCGTGGCGGGAGCGGATTCGGCCGGGCCCACCGCACCCCGCACCCGGCGGGCGAGGGACCGCACACCCAGTCCGGCGGCGGCGACGAGGGCCAGGACGGCCAGCGGGAGCAGCGCCATGGTGGTGTATGCGGCGAAGGTTCCGAGGTTGCCCGCCCCGCCGACCGCGTGGTCGAGTACGGACGTGGACAGGAGTGCGCCGCGGCTTTCGGCCCGGGTGGCCTGGGACCACATCTGGGCCCCTCCCGGTTGGGCCAGGGCCATCGGCACGAACCACGCGGCCACGGCCACGGCTCCGGCGGCCACGGCGACCAGGGCGTCGCGGACCCGTCGGGTCGAGCCGGCCACCGCGACCAGGGCCAGGAGGCCGAACATCAGCAGCACCGACTGCCGGAAGCCTGTGGCCAGGCCGAGGACGGCCAGGGCGCCGGCCCCGTGCCAGGACCGCGGGCGGGCCCGCCAGGCCAGGATGATCAGCAGGGGTGCCACGGCCAGGTCGAACGAGTAGGTGGCCACCGTTGACCCGCTGAACCAGGCGAAGGGGGAGGCGGCGATGAGCACGCCGGCGGCCAGGCCGACCCAGCGGCCGCCGAGATCCCGACCGGCCACCACCACCAGGCCGGCGGCGAGGGCCGAGGCCAGGGCCGAAACGAGCACCAGGGACTCCACGGAGCCGAGCCCGGTGCCGTGGACGAGGCGCCCGGCCTCCACGTACAGCCAGTAGCCGGGCGGCTGAGGGCGCCCATGGTTGACGTCGAAGTGGATCACGGCGCTGGCGTACTGGGCCGAGTCCCAGTCGGTGGGACCGGTCGCCGCGGTGGCCAGACGGGCGGCCAACGTGGCCAGCCCCACCACCCACGGAGCCACCAGGTCGAGTACCTGCAGCCGGACGGTGCTGGCCCGGTCGGAGGCCACCCGGCCCGGTCTCCGCGCCCGGGAAGGGGACCGGTTCGGGGACGGCCCGGCCGTCGGAAGGGTGATCGTCGGGCCGCGGACCGAGGGTACCGAGCCCGCGGTCGTGGCGATCCGTTCGAAACGCATGTCTCAGGGTACCGACTCGGAAGTCCGGTTCCAGGTACCTTCGCCTCGAACGGGCAGGTCGCGAGCGTGGTGATTCACGTTCAGTTCTGGCCGGTTTCCGCCGATACCCTGTAGAGACGAGTGGTTGCCCTGGGGACTGTCGCGCACCGGAGAGGTCGCCGCGGCACCACCGCGGTGACGATGGGACCGACGAAGCGAGGAACGAATATGGGGCAGGGACTGCCGGTAGGAGTCACGGGATCTACGGCAACGGGGCACACCCGCAGCCGGTCCGCACGGACCGCACGGGCCCTGGTGGTGACTGCACTGACCGCTCTGGCGGCCCCGGTTGTGGCCGCCTCTGTGCCGTCCGTCGCTGGTGCCGCCCCCGCCCCCCGGGCGCTCGGCATCTCGCTGGCGTGGCAGCAGACGCTCGCCGACAACGGGGGTCCCGTGGCCGAGAGTTCGCCGACGGCGGCCACCCTGGACGGCGGTGGCAAGTCGGTCGTGATCGGCGACCGGGCCGGCGGCGTCTATGCCTTCCACCTGTCGAACGGCTCCGGCGTTCCCGGCTGGCCCGCCCACCTCGGTGCGCCGGTCGACTCGACGCCTTCGGCCAGCCCGGACGGCTCGGGCACCGACTACATCTACGTGGGTACCGGCAACGCAACCCAGCCGACCGTCGGCGGGTATGTCGGCATCACTAACTCCGGCCAGCAGATCTGGTCGCGCCCGGCAGCCGACCCCAACGGGAACCACGGGGTCCAGGCCTCGCTGGCCGTGGGCAAAATGCAGGGCATCCAGTCCGTAGTGGCCCCGTCGCTGGGCCAGGACGCCTACGCGCTGGACGCCGGAAACGGTGCGGTGCTCCCTGGATGGCCGTTCTTCACGGCGGACAGCGGTTTCTCCACGCCGTCGTTGGCCGACCTGTACGGCAACGGTGGTACCGAGATCGTCCAGGGCGGCGACTCGACGTTCGGCAACGCGTACAACGTCCAGTACTACAACGGGGGGCATATCCGCGTGCTCGGCACCGGCGGCAACCTGATCTGCTCGCACGACACGGACCAGACGGTCGACTCGTCGCCCGCGGTCGGGAACTTCCTCGGCGGGGGAGCCGTGGGCATTACGTTCGGGACCGGAACGTTCTACCCGGGTGCCTCGGACACCAACAAGCTGTTCGCCACCGACGCCCACTGCAACGTGGTCTGGCGGGTCGACCTCGGAGGGAGCACCCAGTCCAGCCCGGCCCTGGGCGACGTGCTCGGCAACAACGCGGACCAGGTCATCGAAGGTGTCGACACCGGGTCCGGCGGCCTGGTGTGGGCCCTCAACGGCTCGAGCGGCGCGGCCCTACCCGGCTGGCCGGTGGCCACACCCGGTCGGATCATCGGGAGTGTCACCACCGCCGACCTCACCGGCGACGGCTACAACGACGTCCTCGCCCCGACCACCCAGGGGCTGGTCATCATCGACGGCAAGACGGCCCAGATCGTGGCCACCCTGGGCAACGGAGCCGTCGCGCTGCAGAACTCGCCGCTGGTCACGACCGATCCCAGCGGCTCGATCGGCATCACCATCGCCGGCTATAACGCCTTCAACCAGGGCACCATTCTCCACTACGTGGTGGCGGGCTCGGGTGGCCGTTCCCTCGGCCTGCGCTCGTGGCCCCAGTTCCACCAGAACTCGCAACTCACCGGGTGGTTGAGCGCCGGAGCCCCGGGGCACCTCAATTCGCCGATCGTGGCTATGGCGGGCACGTCGGACGGCAAGGGCTACTGGAATGCGGCCGCCGACGGCGGGATCTTCGCCTTCGGTGACGCCGCCTTCCACGGCTCGATGGGGGGACAGCCCCTGACCCGTCCGGTCGTGGGGTTGGCCGCCACCCCGAGCGGCACGGGCTACTGGGAGGTGGCGTCCGACGGCGGCCTGTTCGCATTCGGCAATGCCGGCTTCCACGGCTCGATGGGAGGACTGCCGTTGACCCGTCCGGTGGTGGGACTCGCCGTGACCCCCGACGGTGGTGGCTACTGGATGGTGGCATCCGATGGCGGCCTGTTCGCATTTGGTGACGCCGGCTTCTACGGCTCGACCGGGGCCATGCACCTCAACCAACCCATCGTGGCCATGGCCCCGACCCCCAACGGCAAGGGCTACTGGCTGGTGGCCGCCGACGGCGGAATCTTCGCATTCGGTGACGCCGGCTTCTACGGCTCGACCGGGGCCCTCCACCTCAACCAACCCATGGTGGCCATGGCGGCCAACGGGGCCAACGGCTACTGGCTGGCCGCCTCCGACGGCGGGGTCTTCAGCTTCGGGACGGCCCCGTTCTACGGCTCGACTGGCAACCTGTCGCTGGCGCTCCCGATCGTGGGCATGGCGGCCGCCCCGCGGGGCACGGGCTACTGGATGGTGGCGGCCGACGGTGGGATCTTCGCCTTCGGGAGCGCCGGCTTCTTCGGGTCGATGCCCCAGGTGCTGGCTGCCCCGTCGGGCATCGACTGATGGTCGCCCGGACGGGACCACCGGTGGCGCCTGCACCCGGTGGGTCCTTGAACCGGGAGGTGGAGGGCGGCGCTCCATGACCTGCCGGGCCGGCCCACCGGCATGGCGTGGACCGTGTCGTTCGGGGGTGTCCCCCGAGTCGGGGGTCGCCGGTCGTATCGTTGGTCGACGTGTTCCAAGCGCGTAGCAGGGGTGTGATCCCACAGCCGACCCAGACGTCCGGGGCACGCAGGCGTCGGCATCGGACCCGGACGGTCGTGGCTGCGGGGGCGATGGCCATGCTCTCGACCGTCGGCGTGGTGGCCACCGCACCGGCGGCCGCTGCCTACCCGTCGAATACCGTCACCCTGACCGGTCACGGATTCGGGCACGGCCGGGGGATGGGCCAGTGGGGCGCATTCGGCTACGCGCTCGCCGGGACGGCATGGAAGTCCATCGTCTCCCACTACTACTCGGGGTCCACCCCGACCCTGACCACGCCGGGCCAGGAGGGGACGTTCGTCCGGGTGGCCCTGACCGAGAACAACGGCAACGACGTCATCGTCGTGTCGGCCAATGGGTTCAGCATTGTGGGCTCCGGCATGGCCACCACCCACGTCGCGGCGGGTGGCGCCGTGTGGATGCAGCGCAACGGTTCCGGCGCCTGGACCATCCGCGTCGGATCAGGCTGCGACGGCGGTACCGGGGGCTGGGGGGCACCGATCGCCACCGGCGTGATCGACCCGCAGGCCGTACCCGACAGCAACTCCAACATCGGGGACCCGAACGCCGCCAATCTCGCCCTGCAGCTCTGTCAGGTCGGCGGCAACGTGTTCGTGCGCGGCTTCCTGCGAGCCACCTACAACGCCAGCGCCCAGGCCCGCACGGTCAACGTCCTGCCGCTCGAGGACTACATCGTGGGGGTGGTGCCCAACGAGTCGCCCGCCTACTGGGGCCAGATCGGGTCCGCGGGACCCGACGGCTACCCGTGGGGCTTCCAATCGCTGGACGCCCAGGCGGTGGCAGCCCGGTCCTACGTCATGGCCGCCCTCGGCTCCTACGGCGGCTACGCCGACACCTGCGATCTGACGTGCCAGACCTACCGGGGCCTCCAGAACGAGACCAAGACCACCGACGACGCCACACTGGACACCCTCGGGTACGTCATGGAGGTCGGCACGCAGATCATGACGACCGAGTACTCGGCGTCAACCGGGGGCTATACCGCACCGGGCACCTTCCCGGCCGTTCCCGACGCCGGGGACTCGGTCTGCCCACCGGGCGTGAACGGGGCCTGCAACACCAACCACACGTGGAAGGCCTCGGTCCCGGTCTCCTCCATCGAGGCGACCTTTCCCCAGCTCGGAACCTTGCTGTCGATCTCGATCACCTCCCGCAACGGCTTCGGGGACCTCGGCGGCCGCGTCCTGTCGATGACCCTGGTCGGCTCGTCGCAGAACGTCGTGGTGACCGGTGACCAGTTCGCCGCCGACTTCAATCTGCTCTCCAATTGGTTCGCCCCGACGCACACCCTGCCCGCCCCGGCGGTGGGCATCACCGGCACGTTCGACGGCAAGGGCTACTGGCTGAATGGCGCCGACGGCTCCGTGGTGGCCTTCGGGGACGCCGGGTTCTTCGGCTCGGCCGGCGGGACCCCCCTGGCCGCGCCGGTGGTCGGGATGTCCGTCAACCCGGACAATCAGGGTTACTGGGAGGTGGCCTCCGACGGCGGCGTCTTCAGCTACGGCGACGCCGCGTTCCACGGCTCCACCGGTGGCCTGCACCTCAACCGTCCGGTCGTGGGCATGAACCGCACGACCAGTGGCAACGGCTACTGGCTGGTGGCCAGCGACGGTGGCATCTTCAGCTACGGCGATGCCACGTTCTACGGCTCGACCGGGGGGATGCACCTCAACCAGCCCATCGTCGGCATGTGCCGCACCCCGGACGGCAAGGGCTACTGGCTCGTGGCCTCCGACGGCGGCATCTTCAGCTACGGCGACGCCGCGTTCTACGGGTCGATGGGCGGCCATCCGCTCAACCGACCCATCGTCGGCATGTCCTCGGTGCCGGGCGGCACCGGCTACCGGCTGGTGGCATCCGACGGAGGGATCTTCGCGTTCGGCAGTGCCGGCTTCTTCGGCTCCGCCGGGGGCATCTCGCTCGTCCAGCCCATCGTCGGCATGGCCGCCACCCCGGACGGGATGGGCTACTGGTTGGCCGCCGCCGACGGTGGCGTCTTCAGCTACGGCGACGCCGCGTTCTTCGGGTCAGCGACCGGCTGATCGGGATGCCGGTCGGCGGATCCCGGCGAGGTCCCCGCTGCGGTGGACTACCGGATGATATTGACCGTTCCGCCGGTAGCCACCGAGCCGAAGCCCACCTGGAGCTGGGACTCCACGAAGCGCAGCTGGCCACCACTGGAGACCGACCACATCAGTCCCGTGATGGTCTTCGACTCACCAAGTCGCTGAACCGTCACGCCGGTGAACGTCAGCCAACCACCGGTCTGGGTGATGCACGGCTCCACGGCCGTCCGCCTGCAGATCATCAGCCCACCCACCACGGAGACGTGACCGGGGCTCTTGGTGTTCGACAGGCGCACGTGGTGGAACCCGGTGCAGGCCGAGATGGTGATCGGCCCGGTGAGCGTCTCGACGAAGTTGAACCCGTGGTCGTTCGTGCAGTTCGTGATGGTGACATTGCCCGCACCCAGGCCAGGTAGGTCGGATTCGAAGTCGAATCCGGAATCGGCAGGGTTCACCACGTTCACGTGGTTGAGTGTCGCTCCGGACACCTCGGCGATCGTCACGCCCTGACGACCGGCGTCAACCGTGGTGTAGCCGTCGACGGTCAGGCCGCTCACCGGGGTGGAGATGCGGTGGGAGAGGTCGGCTACGAGTTCGAGGCCGTCGCCGTAGGTGTTCTTGGCCGTCACGCCGGTGAGGGTCACGTTCGTGGACGACTCCAGCTTGACGCCGGCCTCTCCGACCAGGAGGTCGTGGAAGGTGCCGGTGGCATTGGCTCCGAGGACGCTGACATTGGAGACGGTCACGTTTGAGGTGTCCTGGATCAGGATGATCGGCTTCAGGCCGCCCACCGCCGGGCGTGCCGTCGACGGGTCGTAGAAGGTGCCGCCGATGATCGAGATCGGCTTGTGGAGCACGATCCCGTTCGTGACTTCGTAGCAGGCGGTGGCCGAGGAACGGAACACCGCGCCGGCCGGGAGTGCGTCGAGATAGGCCTGCAGCGTAGGGGTGGCCGGGGCGGAGCAGTTCGTGTCGAAGGTGGGAACGGACGGCGCGCCCGGCGGCGTGGCGACCGGCACGGTCGGATGGGGCACCGGGACCGTCGTCGTGGTCGTGGTGGTGGTCCGGCATGCCGTCCGTCGCCGTGGACCGGATCGTCGAGATCCTGGTTCCGACGACGTAACCTCGGACCGGATGGGGGAGCAATCGAACCAGGCGCAAGGGAACGCGGTCGTCCGATCGTC
>Ga0075522_10001063_pt1 | contig 20833 bp, 22 predicted proteins | sample NGEPerA_FD_74796 | JGI IMG/M metagenome (GOLD analysis project Ga0075522, IMG submission 74796) | Arctic peat soil microbial communities from the Barrow Environmental Observatory site, Barrow, Alaska, USA - NGEE PermafrostL2-A | ecosystem: Environmental > Terrestrial > Soil > Wetlands > Peat ...
ACTTGCCTGTTGCTGATTGCGTGCCTCAATGTGGCGAACCTGCTGGTGGCGCGGGCCGCCGCACGGCGCAGGGAGATGGCGATTCGCACCGCGTTAGGCGGCGGGTGGCTGAGGCTTTTGCGCGAACGATTGATTGAGAGCCTTGTGCTTTCGGGCCTGGGCGGAGCAGCGGGGCTGGTTCTTGCTTATGGAATTCTGCTGTGGCTTGTGCGCACTCGGCAGGATATGGCTCGCGTGGATTCAATTCATATTGATGCTGTGGTGGCACTCTTCACGTGCGGCATTATCGTTTTCAGTGCGCTGTTTTCAGGATTGATATCCGCATTCAGCTCCAGCGACAAGCAGACACTCGGCGCGTTGCAGGAAAGCTCGCGCACGGTGAGCGGGAGCGGCAGCCGCGCCTTTCTGCGGAAGGCGCTTGTTTCAGTTGAAATCGGGCTCACGGTAGTGCTGCTGATTGGAGCAGGGTTGCTGATTCGCAGTTATGAGCGATTGCGTTCGACCGATGTTGGTTGCATCACGAACAACGTGCTTACCATGTGGATTGCTTTGCCGAACGCGCGATACAGCACGCCGGAGATGCGCATAAATTTTTACGACGCACTGCTTGCAAGAGTTCGAGCGTCGCCCGGCGTGCAAGCTGCGACGTTCGAATCGATAGTGCCGGGCGGCGGCTATGGGGGTGATTGGGGATTCACGATTCCGGAACATCCGCCGCAGCCAATCGGCCAGGGTAGTTCCGCAATCATGCGCTTTGCAGACGGAGGCTATTTCGGCGCGCTCGGGATTCCGATACTGCGCGGACGGACGTTCGATGAGGGTAAGCGTCTGGACCAAGCTGACGAAGTTGTCATCAGCGAGTCGCTGGCAAAGAGGTTCTATCCGGGTGAAGACCCGATCGGCAAGCATCTGAAGCTTGCGGATGCTAAGCCGGAAGTGATTGTCGGCGTAGTGGCGGATACGCGGTATCTTATCGGCGAGGAGCCTCGACCAACGCAGTATCATGCGCTACGTTCCGGCAAGGCGAGGAACGGAACGCTGACGATTCGCGCTGGCCATGATGTCGAGTCGTTTGCGCTTCCGGTACAGAAGATCATTAATGAACTTGATCACGACCTGCCGGTGTCAGATGTTCTGACGATGGACCAGGTGATCGGCAAGTCGACTCTGAATGAGAGCTTTAATGCGACGCTGCTGCTGGCCTTTGCAGTGCTGGCAACGCTGCTGGCGGCGGTGGGATTGTTTGGGGTGCTGTCGTATGTGGTTGCGCAGCGGACTACGGAGATTGGAATTCGAATGGCACTGGGAGCGCAGCGCGAGCAGGTTCTTCGCCGCGTGCTCATCGATGGCTTGCGGCCCGCGCTGATCGGGCTTGTTTTTGGAATCGCCGGTGGTGCGGCGACGGTGCGGCTGATGCGTTCGATGCTTTATCAGACGCAGCCGCTCGATCCGATGGTGTTTGCGGTTGTGGCGGGCGCGCTGTTTTCAGTGGCTGCGGTTGCTTGTGCAGTTCCGGCGTGGCGCGCTTCGCGGCTCGATCCCATGCAGGCGCTCAGAACAGAATAGTTCATGCGAAGGGCTATCCCTCAGGGGCTAAAGCCCCGCTCATTTTGCCGGCGTTTACGTACGGGCTAAAGCCCGTACCCTTCAAAGCTTGGTTTCAATGGCGGCTTTTTCTGCCACAAGGGCACAGCTCAATCTGTGCCCCTTCAAAACGAAGGCACGTGAGTTGGCTACATGAAGAAAGGCACGGGAGGTTATCCCGTGCCTGAAAGAAACATTCGGAGTGAGTTTATTTTTACTGGGTAACTGGCTGCGCCGGCAGCTCCTTTGTCGGCGCTTTCAAGTGTTTGGCGTTGGGAGGAACGGGCGGCTCTGGTGCGGTGGGCGCATTTGCAACGCTGGGCGCGGACGGCAGTGCAGGACCTTTTTTGATGCGCAGATCGCCGTTGCTTGAGCTCAGGTCAATCCGTGCCTGGCCGGAGCCAATCTTTCCGCTGACGGATTTGTCTTCTTCACCGGTGATGCTCAATCCGTACTCGTTGACGATGTCGCCGTTATGCGTGCGGCCACTTACGTTGGCCGAGGCATTAGGCGGCAGGGTGAGCTCGATGTCTCCCTTATTATTTTTTGCTTCAATGCTGAAGGGGCCGGCGGGCGTAATGGTGATGCTGCCATCGCGGTTTTCGACGTAGCTGTCGCCGTAGATCTGGTTCAGATCGATGTCTTTGGAGCGGGTGACGACATGAAGCAGGCCTTTGGATTGGTTGACGCGAAGATTGTCTGAGTCAAACGTCAGGTCGCCGGGAAGAGAGGCGATCTGTACATCGGTGCGGGAAGTATGCACGCTTACGGGTCCAGTCACATTTTCAACGTGCACTTCTCCGAACATATCGCCGTTGATGGTGAAGCGGCCTTTTATCTCGGAGATGGTGAGGTCGTTGGTGTTGCCGTCGGTAATAAGATCGCCGTCGACCTGGTGAGCGGAGAAGTCGTGCTTGTTGCTGGAGAGGTGCGCCTGCACCGTACCGGTGATTGAGTTCAGATGCACGTCGCCGTGGGCTGCGCTCAAGTCAAGACCACCGCCGATGCCGGCAACAGATACATCGCCGCGGGCAGCGTTGATGGATACCTTCGCCGATTTAGGAACGGTAACGGTGAGGTTTACGCGGCCATTGTTGTGCCCGTCACTCTTAATGAGCACGGTGTTGCCGCTGACGTTGATATGCGCTGCTTCAGATTCGAAGATCTTTCTGGCGTCGTCGTCTGAATTTGCAAAGGCCACTTCGTGCGTTTGCACTTCGACGTTCTGCGTATCGCCTGCGGTTACGCTGACATCGCCGCGCGGGTTCTGAATGTCAACTGTGGCGCCGGCGCCTACCTGCGCATTCAGGACCTGCTGATCGCTGTCGTGCTCGGGCTGCCCGAACATGTTGAAGAAATCTTCCTGATCACCGTGGTTCCACTGGTTGAACCAGGGACCGGCGTGATTCCAGCCTGCGGCGGCAAAGCCCAAAAATGCGAGCAGGATGATGATGCCAACGAAACTTCCGCCGCGACGCACGGGAGTTTTGCGGCGCATGTCGAGCGCCCACTCGGCGAGCAGCCCAAGGCCGGCGAGGATGAGCAGCAGCGGCCACCAGTGGCCGTACCAACTCCAGAACGCACTGCCGGAGATGTGGCCGGTCATGATGAGCAAGGCAATGGTGCCCACGCCGATCAAGACGACTGGTCCAACGAGCGATGGAACGCGCGGGCCGTAGCCGTACTGAGCTTTCCAGGCGTCGCGCTGTGCGCGCATGGCATCACGCTGCGCGCGCCAAGCGGCCTTCTGTTGTTCGCGATAGACCCGCCACTGCGTTTTCGGGTCGTATGGAGGATACGGAGGCGGCGGTCCGCCGCCCGGAGGTGTGCCAGGAGGTACGCTGCTCATGATTGCCCTCCTTCGGGGTCTTTTCCGAGATCATGCGAGGGTGAAGGAACGATCGAGGTGCTCTGCTGTTGAGGAGTTACGCCTGAGGGCGGGACGCCGGTATTGTTCGAACCGGAGAATGGCCACATCGGATAGCCACCTTCAGCAGCCAGCGCCGCACGTTCTGCCAGCAAAAGCACGCCGAGCATGATGAGCAACAAAGGCCAGAACAAATGCCAGAAGTGGTGAATGACGCCCATGGTTTCAAGCAGCGCGAGAGTGCCGATCAGCAGCAGAATTGCGGGGCCGCGCAGGCGACGAATTAAGTAGTACTGGTTCATTGGGGCCCTCCTTTCGAGTCCTCAATCCGACGCACGATCAGCCACACGCCAAGCCCGATAAGAAGCAGAGGCCAGGTGAAGTGAATGAGGCGGCCGGAAAAGATATCCAACTGCCCCAGCAAGAACAGCACTCCGAGTCCAATTAAAACAATCGCCCCGATCGGCTCTCTGCGGCGCCAGCTCATAGGCGGCACTGGAGGAACCGGTGGTACCGGCGGAATGGGCGGAACACCGGGGTCAGTGAACCCGGAGGCCGGTGGTGTGAAGCCCTGGTAAGGGGCCTGGTAAGGCGCTTGATACTGCGCCTGGTAGGGCGGCTGGTATCCCGCCGCGGGATTCGGACCTGGCTGGTTCGGATCAACAGCTCCCACCGGTGGTTGTCCCGTATTCATTCCCGGGGGCATTCCGCGTCCAACGCCGAGCCATGTGCCAATTTCGTTCAAGCCCAAGGGGTCAGGTAAAGGACGACCTTCGCGGCGAGCAGCTGCGGTGTGATACGCCTCAAACACCTGGTAGCAGACCCAGCCGGCAATCAGCAGGCCGAAGATCCCGGAGACATGAGCGGCACTCACCAGCACAGCAAAGATGACTACGTGGATGAGGCCTTTGAGAAACTGCCCGTTGTACATGGCGCCCACGCCGGGGATTAGTCCCAGTATGGCTGCGACAATGGGGTTGGGCGAGCCTGCGGGTGGCATAACGAATGGTTGTTGATAGGTGTGCCAGCTTGTCCAGCACGGCTCACAAAGAATCTGTCCGCCGGCCGCGTGCCGCACGCAGCTTGCACACAGCGCTTTTCCGCAGCTCTGGCAATAAGCGGTCGCACTCACGCCTGTGTGATTTACGCAGTCCATAGTGTGCTCCTCTCTTCTACTTTCATTTCCTTCGTGCCGAATTGGAGCTGCCGGAATGCGCGGTTAGTCCCGTGGAATGTAAGGGAAGCTTCAACCAAATCAACTGAATCGGTAAGAGCTGGCGAAACCTCAGGTTTACCAGACTGTTGTGGAAGGTCCATGCGCGAACCGCCGTCTTTGTGAGGTTGAGTCTGTTTGGACTCGCCCGGCTGGTTCGGTGCAGCGTTGTTCTGGGGGGTGGAGTTGTTATCGTTGCCCTGGTTGTCACCTTCAGTAGTGAGGCGCAGCTCGCGCATGCGCGTTTCCACTTCATACATGTAGCGCAGGTGGTCGTAGTAGCGAACGATGGGAACCGACGCGGTCATAATGCGCCGTTCCATGAATGAGCGAACTGCAGCGGGGCGGAAGCTGGCGAGTCGAAGCTCGTTGAGCCGCACGCCGGTGAGATTGAGGGTGAGGGCGATGGAGAAGAACGCCATGGCTGCAGTCATCAGCAAACGGGGCTCGGCAAAGCGGCGAACCTGCCCGATAAAGCCGGGCTGCTGCCAGGCTGGAATGCTTGTCACTCTGCCAACCGGTGAAACCGGAAGCACATCCTTACCGCCGGCGGTCAGCCCGAATCCTGCAACTTGTCCCGGTCCTGTCTGCGCCAGAATCTTATCGAGCAGGCCGGCCGGGACCTCTGGTTCCGGGGAGAGAAACTCCAGCCACTCGCGCCCACGGCGAGCCTCGTCAAACAGGGCTGCGCAGGCCTTGCAACCGGCCATGTGGGCGGTAAATGTAGCCTCATCATCAGGCTGCAACAGCCCGTCGAGAGCGTCCGCCAAAAGTGTTTCCCATTGACCGCATGCTGGGGAACTCGGAAATTGTGCGCGGTCTGTCATGGCTACATCACCTCCCGTTTAGTACGTTCCAGCAGGCGCGCAAGTTCCGCGCGTCCCCTGCTGATGCGGGACTTTACCGTCCCCTCGGGTATTCCAAGCACCTGGGCGATCTCTTTGTAGTCCAAGTCCTGTAAATCTCTCAGAATCACCGCTTCGCGCAGCTCGACGCTCACCTGGGCCAGCGCGTTCTGCACCATGGCGGCAAGCTCCTTCTGAGCAGCCAGCTCGTGTTGGGAAGCGCCTTTTGCGGTGAGTCGGTCGATCGGCTTCAGTTCATCGGTGGCGTCCCAACCGTCGTCCAGGGAGCCGGTTGCACGCTGATTGCGGGTTCTGCGGAAATTGTCGACCAGCAGGTTGCGGGTCATAGTGGTGATCCAGACCTGCAGGCTGCCGCGGGTCAGGTCAAAGCTGGCCAGGTTGGAGTAGATCTTGAGGAAGACGTCCTGGGTAAGGTCTTCGGCGTCTGTGGGGTTGCCGGTAAAGCGGTAACAGAGCCCGTAGACACGCTTGTGGTGTGCGCGGACCATCTCGGCCCATGCGCCGGAGTCGCCGTCCATGCAGCGACGGACAATCTGGGACCAGTCAACGTCCAACTGTCTCTCCTCCGGGCGCCGCATTCCAGTGGCTCGGGATATGGTCGTCGCTCCCATGCGGGGATTGTCACCGGAGGAGCGGACCGAAGCATTGCTTTGCGTAATTTCACTGGAGGACTGGCGGCGGGCCTTTTTCTCCAGCGCCTCCATAGTACGCCTGCCGGGTGCGGTCGGATCCACTATCCCCATGATGCCCCAGCTCATTGTGCCCACGCATTGCATGAAGGGGATATACGCAAAATTTCCCGAAATGGTTCCCGTGGAAGTGAGCTCAAGCCAATTCGTGTTGGGGCCGTTGATTTGCCTGTCGTAATTTGCGACGTCAAATACAACAAGCGCAAAGAAGTCGTTCATCTGACGGGGAGGGAGACGACCAATGGCAACCAAAAAGGCAGGCAAGAAATCGAGTAGCAAGAAGAGCACGCGGAAATACAGCAAGGCGGCCGGCAAGAGCGTTGAAACCGAAATGAAGGCGATGAAGGAAGGCAAGCTGAAGAGCGGCAGCGGCAGGAAGGTTACAAGCCGCAAACAAGCGATTGCCATCGGGCTTTCAAAGGCGCGCAAAGCGGGTGAGAAGGTGCCGCCGAAGTAGGTTGAAAAACACGGGGCGCGAGCTGTTAGCCCGCGCCCAAGGTTTTTCCGGTCTCTGTTCTCTGCTCCCTGCCTCAATACCGTTCGAGGAAAGCCGGGTCTACGGGGTTCTCGAACATTGAGGTGTCGCGGGTGACGATTGTCAAGCCTGATGGCGTGACGAAGTAGCGTCGCTTGTCTTCTACCGGGTCGTAGCCGATGACTGTGCCTTCGGGGATATGTACGTCGCGGTCGATGATAGCGCGGCGTATTCGGCAGTGGCGGCCGATGTTAACGTGCGAAAAAATAATGCTCGCATCGACGTCGGAGTAGGAGTTCACCCTTACGTCCTGCGACAGGACGGAGTTGTACACCGAGGCGCCGGAGATGATGACGCCGGCGGTGATGATGGAGTTGACGGCCATGCCTGAGCGGCCCGGCTCACCAAAGACGAATTTGGCCGGCGGATATTGGCGAACGCGCGTGCGGATGGGCCAGCTCTTGTCGTAAAGGTTGAAGACCGGCGAAACCGAGCACAGGTCCATGTTGGCGTCGTAATAGGCGTCCAGAGTGCCTACGTCTCGCCAGTAGAGAGCCTGCTTCTTGTTCTCATCCACGAAGCTGTAGGCCATCATTTTCTTCTTGCCGAGAAGGTTGGGCAGAATATTGTGGCCGAAGTCGTGCTTCGAGTCCGGATCTTCGGCGTCGGCCATGAGCGCCTTCAAAAGGACTTCAGTGTTGAAGATGTAAATGCCCATGGAGGCATCGACGGCGTTGGGATTGAAGGGCGAGCGGAAAGTGGTGGAAGCCGGCTTCTCCTGGAAACCGAGAACTTCGCCGGTGTGGCCCACCTCGACAACACCGAAACTCGACACGTCTTCAGGAGCGATGGGCAGCGTGGCCAGCGTGACCTCCGCATGGGTTTCCTTGTGGTAGGCCAGCATGCGGCTGTAGTCCATCTTGTAGATGTGGTCGCCGGAAAGGATGATGACGTGCGACGGCTGATCGCTGCCAATGGAATAGATGTTCTGGTAAACGGCATCGGCCGTGCCCATGTACCAGTTGGCGCCGGTGCGCTTCATGGGCGGCATGAGCTCAAAGAACTCACCAAGCTCCTGCGCCACAATGCCGGTCCAGCCTTCGCGGATGTGCCGATTGAGCGAGAGCGCCTTGTACTGGGTGAGCACATACACCCGGCGCAGGCCGGAGTTAATGCAATTGGAAAGCGTGATATCGATGATGCGGTAGTGGCCGCCGAACGGCACTGCCGGCTTGGCCCGATCGCGGGTTAAAGGAAAGAGCCGTTCACCCGCACCGCCTGCCAACAGTACCCCGAGTGTGTCTCTCATATCCATCGTGCCTGCCTTTCACGCTCATTTCGTTTTCAGGTCCTTGCGCGACCGCGAGTGCCGCTATCTGAAACCGAATACTTTGGTGCGATACTTTCCAGCAACCGCTACCGAACGCAGGAGAATACCACATACAGATGGACTTGGCAGCCCACTCGATTTCTTTTCAACCAGCAGCAGCAAAACAAAAGCCGAGGCGTTTGGCCTCGGCTTTGTAAGATGCGATGTCAAGCTCACGGTGTTCTAGCGCTTCTTCCCGAACTTGTATTCCAGGCCCACTGAGATGCCGAAGTTCACGTCCCATTGCGTGGTTTTGGTTCCGTAGTCGATCGAGTACCACTTCATGAGGGCATCGGGCGTAATGCGGAAGACCCAGCGCGGAGAGCGGTTCAAGTCGAAATGGCCGCCGATGATGGCTGTGGGCGCAATCTGATTGTTGTAGAAACCGACGACCGATGGCGGCTGACCGCGCAGATCGTGCTCGAAATCGCCGTACACGCCACCAACAAGCGCATGAGCCAGAATGGCGCCGTGCTTGTTGTGCGGTCCAAGCCACTCAGGACCAGCGGCAAAATAATATTCGCTGACAAACGGCCCGCGGATATTGAACGGAGCGTTTGGAGCGGCGCCGCTGGTGCCCACATAGCCGCGTGCAGATCCCTCAATCGCCCAGTGCCTGGTCATCCACATGGAGCCGGTGAGGTCAAGCCCGCCGAGGTTGGAGCCCTGCAGAAGGGTTGGCCCTGCCTTCATGTGGTCGTAGGCCATGGTCAGCGAAACGTCAAACTTGTTGTCGTAGCGAACCTTCGCCAGAGGATCAACGGAGACGTACGTGCCGTTGGGCGTTGTCTGGTTGGGCGTGTTTTGCACGGGAGTGGTTTGGCTCGACGAGCTCTGGTCTGCTGTGCCCTGGGCACGCAAGCTGGCAGCCGGAACGCACAAACCCACCACGCCGGCGATAAGAAAAACTGAATACCTTACTGGGAGACGCATCACTGACCAGCTTACAAGACCATACCGACAGCGGACAACGCGAAGCAGCCCCTTTCAAGCCGGGATTTCCGGCAGTTTGTCGGTGAAAGTCTGCGATTTTACGTTCAGATGCTTAGACGTATGGGAAGAGGCTTGGTCCCTTTGCGTTTGCGGAACAGCCCCTGTCGCCGGTTCTACAGCTCGCAAGGCTCCTGCTGCCGAGCCCAAATGAGGTAGCGTACCGTTTTCAGCGTTTCGACTGCGTTGAGCAGGGGCTCATAGGTGAACGTTGAGCTCGGCGTGAATTGCGGAGAAGCATGCACGCGAAACTCGATGGGCAGGCGCTCAAAAATCAAGGCGGCACGGGGCAGATGCGAGGGCGTGGAAACCACCTCGGCCGAATGCCAGCCATGGCTCTTCATAATGCGGACGGAGTAGCAGGCGTTCTGGATGGTGTCCCTGGCCTGACCCTCGACGAAGATGGCCGATGCCGGAATGCCCTCGGCCCTGGCCGTTCGTGCCATCACTTCGGCTTCAACTGAGTTGGGGCGCGTGGGGCCGCCGGTCATGATGATTCTTGGGGCCACGCCGCGTTCGTATTCGTGCACCGCCTCGGTGACGCGCGACAGCTGCGTAGGCGATGGATTGCCGTCGCGATCGGCGGGATATCCGAGGACAATAATGGCGTCAAAGTGAGAAAGGGATGTGTTTGAGGCCGGGGCTGTATAGCGCGCAATGGCGCCCCATGCCACCAGGCCGGCAATCGTGAGGCACGCGATGAGGATGAGGCGCAACTTCCAGCTCATGCCGCGTCGCCGGCGGGTTGAGGAACGTGAGGAATGAGATGCTTGGCGCCGCGCCGGTCGGCGTACAGAAGTCGCGCGGCTTCGGGGCCCGGGGCTGGTCGAAGAGGTCATGGGGGACGAATTCTCTCCTCAGACCACTGTAACGCGGGACGCTGTTTGTGGCATTGCTGCTAGTCGAGCACCGCGGGTTGATCCCAGGCAGAATAGGCTATTTCGCTGAGTAGCTTGCGAGTGCGTGGGGCGGTCTCGCGGGAGATAAGCTCATCATTTGCTAAGCTGGCCGGCTCATCCTGATAGCCAAGCGCCATTAGGGAGCCAAAGACGTAGCTTTCGGGAATTCCCAACTCCTTGCGCACGGCTTCGCGGTCAAAGCCGCCCATCTGGTGTGTGACCAGCCCGAGCGCCTCGGCTTCAAGCGTGATGCAAACGGCGGCGGCTCCGAGGTCGTACATTGCATAGGCGTTGGCAGCGCCGCGAGCATTGACCGCGTTCGTCATGCCCAGGATTAGTACCGGCGCTTTGGGCGCCCAATCCTTGTTAAAGCCGGCCAGGGCGGAAGCGATTTTGGCGTGCGTTTCAGAGCCTTTGATACCGACAATGAGACGCCAAGGTTTGCGCGTTGCCGGAAGACGGCGCCCAGCGAGCGGCCTCGAAAATGCGCTTCAGGTCGGCGCGGCTCACGTCGCGATCGGCAAAGGCCCGCGGGCTCCAGCGGTCAAGAAACAGTGGCAAGACGCCATCGAGTGCGGGCGCGTGCTTCAACTTGTTGACTACCTCGGTGGACATCGTCATTGAGTATTGCTCCTTGGAATGCTGATCTTGACAGGTGGCGCTTTAGGGAAGCAGGGCCGTCTAGAGCTATCGTTAGATTCTTCGCGCGAGGGGAAGGATTCCGGACGATTTCAGATCCCGGTATCTGGCGAGTCGCACATGCCACTCCGTGACTGCACTAAGATGTTCAGTGATTCGTGATCCCACACGAGGAGGCATTGAGATTATGGCAGCACAGCTCTTTCGACTTCCGATTCGCATTGGCGTTCTGTTGCTGATGGCGACCAGCGTGCTTTGCGCACAGGAAACGCGCAGAACCGAGGTAACTCCGGCGCCTAACCCGGCAGATGACACCAAGGAGAACAGCAGCGCTGTGCCGGACGTCTATGCACTGACCGGGCACTTCGACCGCATTGTTGTGTTGCGCTTCAAATACAAGACCGATCTGCTGGCTGGGCTGCAAAAGATGGCGAAGGAGCAGCACATTCAGAATGGCGTGATCCTCTCCGCGCTGGGCTCGGTGCGTGGTTATCAAATTCACCAGGTGAGCAATCGCACCATGCCGTCGCAGGACACATTCGAGAAGAATCCTACACAGCCTGCGGACCTGGTGAGCATGAATGGCTACGTGGTCAACGGCAGGATTCATGCCCATGTGACGCTATCGACGCCGGACCGTGTAATGGCGGGCCATCTGGAGCCGGGAACGACAGCATTCACGTTCGTCGTGGTCACGATCGGCGTCATGAACGGTACCGATCTGAGCCGCGTGGACGACAAGACGTATCGGTAGAGCTGTTAGCTATTAGCTACTAGCTCTTAGCTTCAGTTTGCTGATGCTGTGAGCAACAACGATGTTCGACTGCGTCTTCTTCAGCGCTTTAATAGAAGAGATATTTGCGCCAGCGATCGTCGCCGCGGCCGAGCATGCGCATAATCTGGCGGCTGGTGTGGAGCGAGAACGGGCGCGGGTCGCGCAGCAATATCATGTCGTCAATCTCATTCAGCAGGCGATTGCCTTTGCGGCGGTTGCAGGCATGGCAGCAGGCAACCAGATTTTCCCAGGTGGAGTTGCCGCCGCGCGAACGCGGAATGACGTGATCGAGCGTGAGCTCGCTGGGAGGCAGTGAATCGCCGCAATACTGGCAGGTGTTGCGATCGCGAAGAAGAATATTCTTGCGTGACAGCGCACGCGTCTGGTGAGGAATGCGCCGATATTCGAGCAATCGGATCACGGAAGGCATAGCCACGATGCTGCGTTGCGCATGCAACGTGAGTCCATGCTCCTCTTCGGTGCGCGCAATTCCTTTGAGCACAAGTACCAGGGCTCGCCGCGCGCCGCAAATATTAATTGGCTCATACGATGCGTTCAGCACCAGCACGGGCAATTGCAGCATGTGCATGGTTTGTACCGCTGGTTGCGCACCCGGATAATCCGCAGCCGCTGCTGCGGCCCTGGCAATGGATCGTTGTTTACGAGCATGAATCATTGCTTTTCCCAGCGACATCTCTTCTCCCGTTAAAAAGATGGTTGGTCGTGCGATGAAAACCTGCTTGCTCCCTGTGATGCTTGCTGACCATCTCCGGCGTTAGCGCTGCCGGAAATATCGCTTGCGTCCTGATAAAGAACTGGGCCGAAATCGTTGACCCGACGCGCCCTTGCCAGGGTGGCCACCCATACCGATGCTGCTCCCGCGCCGAGTAACGCTTTTGAAACGGCGCGTGCAGTTGCACCGGTAGTCAGAATGTCGTCAATGACAAGTACGTTCCGATTGCTTACGGCGGTTGGATCAGAAACTTTGAAAGCTCCGCGCACATTCATGCGGCGCATGCGGGGCGTTAAACCCGCCTGGCTTTCCGTAGCGCGCAAGCGGACCAGGCTGCTGGCGGCCAGCTTGAGGCGCCACTCCGGATACGTGGTTGCAAGCGATTTCAACGCGTGTGTTGCCAGCACGCGCGCCTGGTTAAAGCCGCGCTGCGCGTGCTTGGATTTGTGCAGCGGCACTGGAACGACGAGCATTTCCAGGGGAGCTTCTGCAGCGAGAGTGCCGATGGCTGTAGCCAGCATGACACCGAGCCGGGGAGCCGCTGCGTACAGGCCGTCGTATTTGAGCGCGTGGATTGCTTCCTTCATCCGGCCCTGGTAAGTGCCGTACGACACAGCTTTTACGAATGCAGGCGGAACCAGCCGGCATGGCCTGCAGAGTGCGGATTCCGCAGCCATTGTGTATTGTGCCGCGTCAATTGCATCTCCGCAAACGGCGCACACGTGTCCAGCGCTAGTAGGGAATTCTGACCAGCAGGCGTCACAAATTGGCGCGGGGAAAAGCTGCGGCAGAAGCGAGCCGCATAAAGCACACGGGGCAGGTAGGAGGGCACAACTCAGCGCATCCAGAGGACTTCGGAGCACGCGGGCTACTGCGCGCCACCGCGTTATCTCCGATGGCGGAACGTCGAACGTCAGTGAACCGGAGTCCCTGCGGAAGACGCACCTCACTTTGAGGCAGCCGAAACGAGGTATGCTACCTCACCCTTATGTTTACCCGATTGCCTTTTATATGGCAAGGCGGTGCACCACGCTGTGGCACTCCAATGGTTACTTAACAGGGCACATGGTTGCTGCGGCGTTCCACTTTATTTTTTATTTCGCTTCAGAGAAGGTACTGAGAGTAAGGAGCTTATGCGGCTGTTCCGGAACTGGGATAAAGCTACCGGCTCGCAATTCAATGACGTAAAAACAATATATCCCCGCGCCGGGGGTTTTTGCGCCCAACGCAGAGAAGAAGGTCCGGCACATTCATTCAGAATGACCGGAAGAATTAAATATTTGCTGCCCTACTGCGGCTGCATCAATGACGATGGCCGGCCTTGCGATCATCGTTTTCAATCGTGTCGCTATTGTCATCGGTATGGGATGGCCGCGATGAATCAGTGGCGTTGCGCACTGCGTCCTTCACGTTGCCGCTGATCTTCTCTGCCTTGCCCTTAATCTGCTGAGCTGCTCCTTCAACCTGCTGCTTGGGATCGTCGGTCCACTCGCCAACCTGGCGCTTGGCACGGCCAACCGCATCATCTACTGTGCCCTTGATTTTGTCCTTATCCATTGCAACCACCTCCATGGGGTCTCTTGCTTGGGTCTGTCACTTACACGCATGGATCAAGTTCAATCAATGCGAAGCGTATGTTTTGCCTGAGTTGAAATTCCGATCTCAGACAACCGGTCTGCGGCCCTGGATCAGCTGGATCAACAGAACCACCAGCGCAAGCACCAGCAGAATATGGATGAACCCGCCAAGCGTGTAGGAACTCACGAGTCCGACTGCCCACAAGACAAGCAGGATTACAAAAATCGTCCAAAGCATCGATATCACCTCCCGGTGCTCATTGCCACCGTCACAACAGATCAATTTGACGCTGCCGTAAGGTGCGCGGTTGTTCGCTCGCCGATGATTAGTAATGTCAAAAAAATGCGAGGGGATAAGCGGCGGTGCAGATAACGCGCGGGGGAATTTGCGCAACAAAGACGCTGCGATCAATTCGGTCAACCGTGTAGTGCTCCCATCCTTCTCGCAATAATGAGCTGCGAGAAGGATGGGGCGCGCGAATTTTGTTGGAGGTTGAGAGCCTGACTTTAGAACACGCCGGCCATGTAGGCTTCGGCGGCGTGAGTGTTTTCAGACTTCGAACCGCACTCGGCCAGAACAACGGGCGAGAGCGTAAGCACCGGGCAATGCGAGTGTGCGAGCACTTTGTACACCACTCCATGACGAGTAATTGCGGCAAAGGCGGAAGCACCCTGCGCTCCAAGAACTATCAGGTCCGCTTGTTGCGCGTTGCTCTGGTACAGCAGCTCTTCAGTTGGATCGCCCGGCACCACGATGGTTTGAATGGCGATTCTCTGGCGCAAGTTCGCGGGCACCAGCATCAGCAGATCGCTTTCAATCTGATCGAGCGACTTGCCGGCCAGCACTTCTGATTTTTCCTGAGGTTTGATGACATGTTGCAGGATGAGCCGTGCGTTGTGCTGCATGGCCAGTTCTGCGCCGAACGCAACCACCACTTTGCTTGCCTCGTGCAGGCTGGCCGCACAAAGAATGCTACGGGTAGCAAAGTTGCGATACGCGCCGTCCACCACATCCGGCCCCACGATGAACACGGGGAGCTTTGCGGTGCGCAAAACTGCTTCAGCTACGGAGCCGACAAGCAGCTTTCCAATCGGGCCCGGTGAATGCGTTCCCATTACAATGCGATCGATGACGCGTTCGCGCGTGTAGGCAAGAATCTGGTTGGCTGGCAGCCCCGGCCGCACAACGACTTCGCAGAGGACGCCTGCTTCGCGTGCTTGTTTAGCGAGCGGCTCAAGTTGGACTTTTTCGGTACGCGCGGCAGCGGCATAGTCGTAGTAACGGATCCCCGAGGTCTCCGATGCGGCCACCACCAGCGTGTCATAGGCGTGAAAGAGAATGAGATTTGCGCCAAATTCCCTGGCCTGGGCAAGTGCGAATGCGAAGGCAATCTGGTTGGCTGGAATCTCTGAGGCAAAGAGTATTGTCGAGGGCTTGCTCCACCCCGGCTTCATGACGATTGCCATGGAAACCTCCTGGAGGTGCGTTCAAACTATGGCGCTAACAGCAAATAAGTGACAGTGTCCAGCCGCACATCTACAGGTGATTTGACTCACCTGAACTTTCAATGGAACGGCCGGTCGTGCCGCGGCTTCACCAACTCTATAGACCGGCAAGTCACACAATCGTTAACCGGAGACCAAATTGTGGCTCTAATTCTGAGATTTGTCCATACGGCCGAAATAAAGTGATCTGAATCACAGCCGGGCATGGTCGTTAGCTGTTCTCCTAGAACCGAATCGGGGCGTCCCTCCTGAAATTACGGGGCGCCAGGGCCGGCAGTTGCGGCACCCCGAGCGCGAGGATAGGTTCCCCACCCGGACCTGAGCGTTCAAGAGCGATTCCGCAGGAGGTCTTATGGAGCCGATGCATCAAATTCCCGCCCGTGGCGGGTTGAACTACGACGAAACGCCTTTCCTTGCCATCTGGGAAGTCACACAATCCTGTGATCTTGCCTGCAAGCATTGCCGCGCCGCCGCGCAACCCATTGCTCATCCTGACGAGCTGTCGAACGCCGAGGGTAAAGCACTCATTGACCAGATCGCCGACATGCACATCCCGATTTTTGTGTTTACCGGCGGCGACCCTATGAAGCGCAAAGACGTATTTGAGCTGATCCGCTATGCCGCCGACAAAGGCGTGCAGGTGGCACTTACACCAAGCGCCACGCCACTGCTAACGCGCGAAGCGATCTTCAAGCTGAAAGAAGCAGGCCTGGTTCGGCTCGGCATTTCGCTGGATGGGTCCAGCCCCGAGATTCACGACAAGTTCAGGGGATTGCCCGGAGCCTGGGCGCGCACCATTCAGGCTATTGAATGGGCCAACGAAGCGGGCATTCCGATCCAGGTGCATACGACCATCAGCCGCCATAACGCGCACGATCTCGATGATCTCTGCAACCTGTTTGAGAAGCTGGCGATTGTCATGTGGAACGTGTTCTTCCTGGTTCCCGTGGGCCGTGGGCAGCTGGACGACCTGCTTTCAGGTGAAGAGTTCGAAAAGGTGTTTGGCAAAATTTACGAGCTCTCGCATCGCGTTAGTTTTCAAATTAAAACCACTGAGGCGATGCACTATCGGCGTTACCTGCTGCAGAACAATCTTGAAGAACGCAAGATGGGGCATGGGCATCCGCACGCAGCAAAGCATGAGTACGAGCCCGGCGCTCCGACGGTCGATGCCAAGACCCGCACCATGGGCTGGGCAACGCGGCGCGTAAACGATGGCAAGGGATTCATGTTCATTTCGCACGTGGGCAACGTGTACCCGAGCGGATTTCTGCCCATCCACGCGGGCAATATCCGCGAGACTCCGCTGGCGGACATTTATCGCAATGCGCCCATCTTCAAGTCGCTGCGCGACACGAGCAAGCTGGAAGGCAAATGCGGCGCATGCGAGTACAAGGAAATCTGCGGTGGATCGCGCGCTCGCGCCTATGCGGTTACCGGCGATCCGCTGGCGCAGGAGCCCTGCTGCATTTACCAGCCGAAGAACTGGGATCCGGAGCTGGAGCACAAGGCGGAAGCGTTCAAGGACGTAAAGTCAGAGCAGCTTGTAGTTCTTTAGATTGCGAATAGACCCGTTGCCCGCGGCCGTAGACGGTCGCGGGTTTCATTTTGCGCCGCAAAATCCGCATCCGTATGTGGGTGGAGGCATCCAAGAGCAGGAGGGCCTGGACTCGATGTCAAAGGACACATTATTGCGGAAGCAACTGGTTACGCTGCTCACCGGCGCAGAGGCGCATGCTGATTTCGAAGCGGCCATCAAGAATCTACCCGAGGAGCTGCGTGGCAAACGGCCCAAGGGCGCCGAGCACTCCGCGTGGGAATTGCTCGAGCATTTGCGCATTGCGCAGTGGGACATTCTGGAATACGCGATCAATCCCAAGCACGAGTCGCCGAAGTGGCCGGAGAGTTATTGGCCCGCGTCGCCCGCACCGGCAAGCGCCAAAGATTGGGACAAGAGCGTACGCACTTTTCGCAAGGATCTGAAGCGGCTGTGTGATCTGGTTTCGGACGAGTCGACGGATCTTTACGCAAAGATTCCGCATGGCGAAGGGCAGACGATTCTGCGGCAGGCGCTGCTGACGGCGGATCACAACGCCTACCACGTCGGGCAGATTGTGCTGGTGCGAAAGCTGCTGGGGGCGTGGGGTTGAAGAACAGGAATTAGGGAACAGAAAGAAATCGCGGTAACAAGAACTCCCATGAAGCAAGCAGTGTTATCCAGAATATTGCCGAAGCCTATCTGGCTCGGTGAGTGCCGGCTCGCGCTCCTGCGCAGGCTGCCGTGCACGCATTAATCATCAGGGTTCAGAGGTGGTTAATAGAAATCAGGGAGCGCAAAATTCACTCTTGACATTGACAGATATCCACTACCATTTGGTTGTGGATAGATTGGGTACGACGTTTGCGGCTTTGTCCGATCCAACGCGGCGGGCGATGATCGAACGACTCTCGCATGGGCCTGCCTCTGTGCGTGGATTGACGGAACCGTTTGCACTTTCGCAGCAGATGATTTCAAAACATATTGCCTACCTGGTGCGGGCGCGGATTGTGATCAAGACGAAGCGTGGACGAGAGAGCGTGTGCACGCTTAGGCCAGCGGCGATCAAGACGGTCAGCGATTGGGCGGCGTATTATCGCCGGTTCTGGGAAGAGAGTTTCGACAAGCTGGAAGTGGTTGTGAATCAAATGAAAAAAGCGGAGGTCAGAGATGACAAGAACAGTTAACGAGACAGACCGGATGGTTGTAACGAGAGTTTTTGATGCGCCACGCGAATTGGTTTGGAAGGCGTGGACAGACCCGAAATACGTGATGCAGTGGTGGGGACCGAAGGGATTTACGGCGCCTGTTTGCAAGATGGATTTTCGCGTGGGAGGAAAGTTTCTCTGCTGCATGAGGTCGCCGGATGGGCAGGAGTTCTGGAATGCTGGTGAATACTACGAGATTGTTCCGCAGGAGAAGATCGTTTCGTCGATGTACTTTTCCGACCCGGAGGGAAACAAGGTTGAGCCTGCGCATTATGGAATCGACCATGAGGCCATAGAAGATGCGTACGATGTGACTACGTTTGAGGATTTTGGAAACGGCCAGACGAAACTCACCTTCATTGGAAATGAACCGATGGAGAGCGCAAAAGACAGCGGTCAATTAGAGGGCTGGAACCAGATACTCGATAAAGTTGCCGCCGTTGTTACGGAGCTAGCGCGGACGAAATAAGAAGTTGGAGTTTTGATGATCGTCATGCGCGGAATCTGAACGTATAGCAACGCAAGTCCGGAAACCCCAGCTAAGGGTGGGTGGCGGAGGCTACAGTTCACATACGATTCACGTCACTTGGTCGAATAGCCGCATTTCCGGCCAAGTGACGCTTGGCTCAACTGTTGATTCCAGGCCGAGTCCCACGCTCGCGCTCTTGTCTTAGTGGCGGCCGACTTGCAGGTCTACTTTGCCCCTGAAGCGGCTGTAGACAAATACGACGTAGCCGACGGCCATCGCCATGCCGAATGTCCACCACACCAGACCTATGGCCAAAGTGTGCGGACCGGAGAGCGCGCGTTCGAGCGTGATGTCGCGATCAGGCCCGGTGGTGGCGGGCAGCAGCGTCGGATAGAGTCCCCAGCATGCGCCGGCGAGCATGAAGAAGAGATACAGGCACGAGCTGAGAAATGCGCTCACTGCGTTTTGCCTGCGATTAAAGATCCATACACCGGCAAGCGACGCGATTACGCCGACAGGCACGGCAAATGTGATCGGATGCGCGAAGTAGTTGTCGAGACTTTGCGGACGCACGTTTACGGTAGCAAGCAGGCTGACGATTGTGAGCGCCAGCAGGACTGACCAGAGCGGCGTAACGATGCGTTGCGCGCGACGGCATAGGTCGCTTGATGTCTTGATGGCGATCCAGAGCGCGCCGTGCAGAGTTAACGCAACCAGCGCCACCAGGCCGCCGATCACGGTGTACCAGTCAAGAATTCCGGGATGCAAACCGGGTTTCCAGTTAGTCCACAGCGGCAGGAAGAAGTATCCGTCGGCCTGCAGCGGAACGCCGCGAATCACGTTGGCCAGCGCAGCTCCAAAGAAGATGGTGAGCAGCAGGCTTGCAATGCCGAACAGGCCATCGAGCAGCGCGCGCCACACACCTACTTCGATGTGGTTGCGCAGCTCAAGGCTTACGCCGCGCAGAATCAGCAGCCAGAGCACGATCATCAGCGGCAGATAGAAGCCGCTGAACGCCGATGCGTAAAGCGTGGGGAACGCGAAGTAGAGCGTGCCTCCGCCAGCCAGGAGCCAAACTTCATTGCCGTCCCACACAGGCCCAATGCTGCTGAGCGTGGCCTTACGCTCCGCTTCTGTACGCACGAGGAACAGGTGCAGCACACCCACGCCGAGGTCAAAGCCGTCGAGGACAACGTATCCTACGATCATTACGGCGACCAGCCAGAACCAGATCAAACCCATCATTGCCAGGCTCCTTGCACTTCAGGGCAGATTCAGAGCGACTCCGATTCTGCCGTAGCCCATTCGTTTAATAAAACTCAGTCGGCGGGGACAGCTTCTGCCGCAGAAGTTGCTTCTGGACCGTGGCTAATTTCGCGATACATCAACACCGTGAACAGCAGGCCCAGCAGCGCGTAGAGTCCCATGAACCCTATCAACGTAAACAATCCATTACCGGCCGATACATTGCTGGAGTAGCCTTCGCTGGTGCGCATCAGCTTGTAGATGAGCCACGGTTGACGCCCGAGCTCGGCCGTCATCCAGCCGGCGGTATTGGCAATGTACGGCAGCGGAAAGCTGAGCAGCAAAGCCCACAGCGCCCAGCGCGCAGAGTAGAGCTTGCCGCGCCAAAGCAGAAATGCAGACACCACCATCAGGAGCGCGAACCAAGTGCCCAGTCCAGCCATGATGTGATAGGCGTAGTAAAGCAGCGGCAGAGCGCTCGGCCATTCATCGCGCGGGATGCGGTCAAGGCCCTGCACTTCCGCCTTGGTTGTTCCGTAGATGAGATAGCTGAGCACATCGTTCACCACCAGCGGATTGTCGATCTCACCGGTTTCTTCGTTGGGCTGCCCTATGAGCACAATTCCCGCGCCGGTGCTGGAGTGGAACAATCCTTCCATAGCCGCCATGGCCGCAGGCTGATTGCGAGCCACGTATTTTCCGTGTAGATCTCCGGTGGGAAAAATAATGGCGATGGATGCGATGACACCGGCAATCACGCCGACTTTCAAAAACATGCGGCCGAATTCAAGATGCTGCCGTTCGAGCAGGTAGAACGCGCCTACCGCGGCCATGACAAATGAGCCCGTTACCAGTGCGCCGGTCATATTGTGTGCGTATTGCAGCAGACCCCACGGATTCAGCAGCAGTTGCCAAAAGCTCAACACTTCAAATTTGCCATCGGGCAAACGGTCGTAAGCAACAGGATGCTGCATCCATGCGTCGGTCACGATGATGAAGAAACCGGAGATCCACGAGCCGAGAAAAACCATCAGCGCAGAGAACCAATGCATGGTCTGCGAAATCCGTTTTTCGCCATAGAGAAATAAACCGAGGAAAGCCGACTCCAGAAAGAAGCTGAACACGCCTTCCATGGCGAGTGGCTGGCCGATGACGCCGCCGGAAACGTTGGAGAATCGCGCCCAGTTGGTGC
>Ga0075522_10001065_pt1 | contig 20825 bp, 19 predicted proteins | sample NGEPerA_FD_74796 | JGI IMG/M metagenome (GOLD analysis project Ga0075522, IMG submission 74796) | Arctic peat soil microbial communities from the Barrow Environmental Observatory site, Barrow, Alaska, USA - NGEE PermafrostL2-A | ecosystem: Environmental > Terrestrial > Soil > Wetlands > Peat ...
GCGGCCGCTAACGCAGTCCAAAAGCATCGCTAACGGAAGAGGAAAGAGTTGATAACCGGATGCGAAGGAACCCGTAAGACGTGTCGCCGGCCGGCACGACGCCAGGTGGTCCGCGTGCCTGGATCGCGTAACCCGTGCGGCGGCCGATACGCTTGTGACGCCTCCCGGCGACGTGGCGGAGTGGCTACGCAGCGGCCTGCAAAGCCGTCTACACCGGTTCGACTCCGGTCGTCGCCTCTATGAGAACAGCCTCCGAATCGGCATGTGTTCGGCCCGAAGCACCTGAGCCAAGGATGTCCGCAAAGGCCAAGGCTCCCCATGGGCTCCCCTTAATCGAAGTCAGAGCGGCACAAAAAGAGGGGCGAAGCCGTGCGGCTCGCCCCTCTTTCCTGCCCTCCCTGGCGCTGTCAGGCGGCCCGGCGGAGCGGGACCACGTTGGTCTCCTCGTCGCTATCCGTGCCTCCCCAAAGCGCGGTCAGCTTCGCCGCCGCGTCGGGATCGGGGGCGTAGTGCAGGTAGCGTTCGGTGGTGGTGATGTGGCGGTGGCCCATCATCCGCTGGACCTCGTGGATCTTGAAGGCGCGGATCGCCTGCGTTCCGAACGTGTGCCGCAGGTCATGCAAACGCAGCCTGGGCAGATCGGCCCGTTCCGCGGCGCTCAAGAACCGGCGGTAGAGAGACGTGCCGCAGATCGGCTCGCCGGGTTTGGCGTCGTGCTCGAAGACCAGCATGCTCCCGGTCTTCCCCTCGCAGAACGGGGCGAGCACCGAGCGGACGTTGGCTGTCATCGGGACCGACCGCACTCGCCGGCCCTTGTTGCCCGCGTGCCCGCCGCTCGTCGTGAAGCCGTCCTCGAAGCGCAGCTTGCCCTCGCTCTCGACCTTCTGGCCCATCCAGGCCCACGCGAGCGCCGGACTGCTCCGGTGCGTCCCGAAGATGCCGCGCACGACGCGCCGGTAGTGGTTCACAGTGTCCGCGCTGCGTTTGGCCTTCGCGAGCTCCTGGCGGACAGCCAGCAGGTCATCGTCGGTGAACGTGTCAAGCAGCCGGTCGGCCCACGTCAGCTCGCCGCGCCACGGGCGCGCTGCCAGGCGCTCGCCGATCTTCTTGTACTCATGCATCGTGGAGCCGCGCAGCCCCTTCTCCTGGGTGCAGTAGCGAACGAACGCATCCAGCGCCGCTCGAAACGAACGTCGAGCATCAGGCGTGTCCGTGGAGTGTTCCGCGGCGAACGCCTGCGCCTTCAACAGGGCGTCGCCCTCCGTCAGGCACCCATGCGCAGGACGCCCCTTCTTCGTCCACGCGAGACCGAGCACCTCCTTGGAGTCCTTGCCCGACGGAAGGCGATAGCGCATGACCCAAACGGGGGTCGATCGCGGCTTGCCCTTGTACGTCGCCGACAGGGCGACGCTGACCTGTGCGTGCTTATGAGCTTGCATCGGGACCTCTTTTCCTGATGCCGCGCCCAGAGGCAACCTCGTCCGCCGTGAGCAGCCTGGCTACATCTGTCAACCGCCCCCCAGGGGCTTCGCGCATAGTCGTCCTGTCCATCGCTCCCATCTGTCGAATGGATTGGCGTCTTTCCCCCCCCACCGATCTCAGCGACTCGTACTTCGTGCCCTGACAAGGTCTTAAGCTCGGAGGATGGAGCTTGTTGACCGACAGCTGATCTTCTCGGCCACCGACCTGATCAACCACTTGGAGTGCCCGCACCTGACGCATCTCGACACCGAGGTCGCGCTCGGGCGCTTAAGTCTCACAGAAACCAGGTCCGATACGACTGAGCTCGTCGCGCGCAAGGGCGATGAGCACGAGCAGACCTACCTGGCTCAATTGCGCTCCGACGGCCGCGAGGTCGTTGAGATCAAAAGCAAGCAGCCAGGACTGGAGGGCACACGGGAAGGTGCGAAGCAAACAGTCGAGGCGATGCGGGCTGGGGCCGAGGTGATCTACCAGGGCGTGCTGTTCGACGGCGTGCGCTGGCGCGGGCACAGCGACTTCCTCCAGCGCGTCGAGCGCCCGTCGGCGCTGGGGTCGTTCAGCTACGAGGTGGCGGACACGAAGCTGGCACGGAGGGTGAAGCCGTACTTCCTGCTGCAGCTCTGCTTTTACTCCGAGCTCGTCGAGGCGATCCAGGGAGTGGCGCCGGAGCGGATGCACGTCGTGCTCGGGACGCGCGAGAGCCAAACGTTCCGAGTGGCAGAGTTCGCGGCCTACTACCGCAGCGTCAAGCGCGGCTTCGAATCCGAGATCGACGCCGGCACGGCGGGCACCTACCCGGAGCCGGTCGAGCACTGCGGGGTGTGTCGCTGGGAGGAGCACTGCGCCGCTCGGCGCGAGGGGGACGAGCATCTGAGCCTCGTCGCCATGATCCAGCGCTCGCAGCGCACTCGGCTGGTGGAGCGGGGGATCGCGACCGTCCCGCAGCTCGCCGCCGCGGAGCCCGCGGACCGCCCGCCCCGGATCGGGACGGCCACGTTCGATCGCCTACGCGCGCAGGCGCGTCTACAGGGGGAGCAGCACAGCAGCGGAGAGTTGCGCTACGAGCTGCTGGCGCCCGCGGAGGAATGCGGATTCGCTCGCCTGCCACGGCCGTCGGAGGGCGATGTTTTCTTCGACATGGAGGGCGATCCGTTCTTCGACGACGGCCTGGAGTATCTGTTCGGCGTCGTACTGCTTGAGGCGGGGGAGCCTCAGTTCCGCGCGTTCTGGGCCACCGATCGATTCAGCGAGAAGCAGGCGTTTGAGGGGTTCATCGACTTCGTCATCGAGTGGCTGGAGCGATTCCCCGACATGCACGTCTACCACTACGGCCCGTACGAGGCGACCGCGATCAAGCGCCTGATGGGTCTGCACGCAACGCGCGAGGACGAGGTCGACCATCTGCTGCGCAGCGAGGTGCTGGTCGATCTGTATGCCGTCGTGCGCCAGGGCGTGCGTGTCGGGCAGCCGAACTACTCGATCAAGAGCATCGAGGCGTTCTATATGGACAAGCGGGATACGGAGGTGACCGAGGGCGGCGACTCGATCGTCGCGTTCGAGCAATACCTGGACACGGGCGACGATGCCCTGCTGGAGGGGATCGAGCGCTACAACGAGGACGACTGCCGCTCCACGCACCTGCTGCGCGAATGGCTGCTTGCCCGGCACGAGGAGGCGATCGAGCAATTCGGCCACGAGATCCCGTGGAGGTCGCAGGCCGCGCCGAAGGACCCAAACCCCGAGCTCCAGGCGGAACTCGACGCGCTGCACGCCGCGCTCACCGCTGGCGTCCCCGACGACGCGGAGGACCGGGACGACGACCAGCACACTTGCTGGCTGATGGCCCAGTTGCTCGACTACCACCGGCGCGAGGCCAAGCCCGCATGGTGGCGGTACTTCGAACGGCTCGAAGCTGACGAGGAGCAGCTGACGGAGGTCGACAACGAGGCGCTCGGGAGACTCAGCGATACCGGCATCGCGCCGGTCCCAGTTCCCCCGCCCGCGCGTTCGTTGATCTACACGCTGCAGTTCCCGCCCCAGGATCACAAGATCAGTGCCGGCAGCTTCATCGACCCCGCGACCGAGAGGGGAGTGACGGTCGAGTCGATCGACAACGCGACCGGAACGCTGCGAATCAGCGGTGCGACCAAGCGCGCCGGCGAACCCCTCCCCTGTGCGCTGATCCCGGGCGGTCCGTATGACACCCGCGTCCAGCGTGCCGCGTTGCGAAGACTTGCCGGCGACATCGTCGAGCGTGGACTCGACGCCGAGGGCAGTTACAGCGCGCTACGCCAAGTCCTGCGGCGTGCGCTCCCGCTCACCTCAGCGTGCACACGCAGGGAGGCGCTGCAGGCAGGGGCGTTCAACCTGGAGGACGCCAAGCAAATCGCGGAGGGCCTGAACGACAGCTACCTGTTCATCCAGGGGCCGCCGGGCTCGGGCAAGACCTACACCGGCGCTCATCTGATCTTGCACCTGATTGCGCAGGGCCACCGCGTCGGTGTCGCCAGCGGCAGCCACGCCGCGATCCACAACCTCCTGACGGAGGTCGAGAAGTACGCCGCGCCGGGCGAGCCGTTCGCCGGTCTGAAGAGGTGCGGCGCCGACGGCAGCAACAACTTCGAATCCGAGCGCGGCCTGATCGAGAGCTCCAACGAGATCGCCGACTTCTCCGGCGGCGACCACAACCTCGTGGCGGGAACGGCGTGGCTGTTCTGCCGCGAGGAGATGGCCGGGACGCTCGACTACCTGTTCATCGACGAGGCCGGCCAGATCTCGCTCGCCGACGCGATCGCGATGGCCACCTGCGCGCGCAACCTGATCCTGCTGGGCGATCCCCAACAGCTCGCCCAGGTCGGGCAGGCGGTGCATCCACCGGGGGCGGGCGTGTCTGTGCTGGAGCATCTGCTCGGCGATGACACGACGATCCCGCCCGAGCGCGGGCTGTTCATCGATCAGACCAGGCGTATGCACCCGGACGTGTGCCGGTTCGTCTCGGCGGCGATCTACGAGGACCGACTGGAGTCGTTCGCGGACTGCGCCAACCAGCGCATCGACGCCCCGGGGGAGTTGACCGGCACCGGGATCAGCTACGTCCCGGTCGCCCACGAGGGAAACATGCGCGAGTCTGTCGAGGAGGCCGAGACGATCAAGGGTCTCGTCGAGGATCTGCTGAAGGGGGAATACCTCCAGACAGACGGAACCAGCGGCGCCATCACCCCCGAGGAGATCATGGTCGTCGCCCCCTACAACGCCCAGGTCAGATGCCTGCGCAAGCACCTCCCGGACGGGGTCAAGGTGGGCACCGTCGACAAGTTCCAGGGCCAGGAGGCAGCGGTGTGCTTCTTCTCGATGGCGACCTCGAGCGGCGAGGAGATCCCCCGGAATCTTGAGTTTTTGTTCAGCCGCAATCGGCTGAACGTCGCGATCTCCCGCGCGCGGTGTCTAGCCATACTCGTGTGTAACCCAGACCTCCTGCACATCCGCTGCCGGAATGCCGAGCAGATGCGGCTGCTGAATGCGCTCTGCTTGTTTGTGGAGATGGCGGGGGAGGCGGGATGAATTAAATCTAAAGCTAGAACTTTTGCAGCCTGTACCGAGCCCCCCGAATATATCTCGAATCATTTACTGCGACTGCACCCAAATCAATGACTCACGACAATAGTGCTACTGATTTACCAGTTAGACAGTGTCAAACTCCAGGTCATCGACAACCTCGAGTACGTGTGCAGTCCCGTCTCTGATGTCGGCGGCGACGTCGTCGTCGTGCGCAGCAGCGTCGGCCGTAACCGCACTTATGCCGCACGCGCGCCTAATCTCGTCGATCATCGTTGCCTCGCGCGCGCGAACAAAGCGCTCATAGAGATCTGCCAGCTCGTCGTTGGGCAAATCATCGACAGCAGTATCGAGAAGCAGCTTGGCGCTGCTGTTAATGAAGTGCGGCCTGAGAAGATCATCGCTCGCACCAGACGGGAAGACATCATTATCGAGTAGGTATTCGGCAGGAACCTTATCGCTGATCTTGCCGTTGGTCTCGTTCGAAATGAGCGTTCGGTTCGCAATCGTGTTGACGGTTATGCGCTTATCGATGTCGTTGCGTTTGAGGAACGCACGCGGGAAGATATGATGGTCCTGCAATGTCTGTAGCTGAATATCCTCACCGCGCCGCCAGTCGCGCGCGTTGTTGAGGGCAAGTAGACAAAAGATGCCGCTGTAGACAGAACTGGCATAGCTCGCCGAATCACGAACACGAAAACCAGGACCACCGATCCAGTTGCGAGCTTCGCGGAATATCTCGGGCTCAGGACCATCCTCCAGCCAGTGCCGCGTCATTTCGAGATAGTCCTTCCGGGACTTACTCTCGACTGCGCTCGAATAGCGCTCCATGAAGACGTTGCACCAGTACCAGTGTCGGAGGTCGGCTCGCTCCTGCTCGCCCAATTTGCGCTCGTCGATCTCGGCGCGCAGCGCAGCGAGGATCGGAATCAGACCGAATCCGGGGAGCCACTTCTCGGCGAAGACGCCGAAGCCGTCCGGTCCGACCAACTCGGTGAGCTGCAAGGCCCGCTCCATCGCTGCGGCCGCCCGGCGCCAGTCGGTCTCGAAGTCGGTCGGCGACAGATCGATCAGGATCCGCGGCTTCGGATCGAGCCCTCGCAGCAGAGCGAGCGTGCGCAGAACGAGCACTCCGAATTTGTGCTCGTCGGCCTTGCCTTTGGACCATGCGCGGAGGCGGGGATTGGTGTTGATCGCCTTGGCCCAGAGGTCGTGCAGTTGGATCCCCGATCGGTACAGCCGAGCCGTGAGGAGGTCATAGACGGAGAGGTCGACTCCGGTGGAGTTGAGCTTCTCGAAGATGGCGCAGACGCGGCCGATCGATTCGTTGTCGGACTCGTCGACACGCGGCAGCTCGACCAGCGGGGCCTCGAACGTCTGGAACGCGCTGACAGCGGTCGTCCAGCCATCGCGCCACTCCGAGCGGTAGCGGTCGAGTTCGACGGGGGCAGAGACGCGTAGCCAGTCCTCGAAGCCGTCACGCCACTGGTAGAAGCCCTGCTGGCTGAGGAGCACCGTGCACGGCAGCATCCGCTGCTCGTATTGGGCCTCTTTCTGGTCCAGGCCCCTCAGCTCGCGTTTCGCGCGATCGAACACTACGTCGTCGCTGTCGGGCTCGGCCAGGAGAATGTCGAGGTCGACGAAGAACCAGCGGCGCTGACTGGAGTCCTTGAGCGAGAGATCAGGCGCCGTCAGCGCGTAGATCAACGAGGACAGCCGTTGCTGTCCGTCGAGAACCAGCAGCTCCGGACGCGGCTCGGCGTAGGGGGCTGCGGCGCCGCGGAGGAAGACCGGCGCGAACGGAGGATTGTTCGGATCGCAGCGCAGGAGCAGGAGCGACCCGATGAAGTAGCCGCGCACGATCGATCGGACGAGGTCGGCCACCTCCTCGCGGGTCCAGACGAAGTCCCGTTGGAAGTTGGGAAGGCAGATCTTGCCTTCGTGCGCCTGCTCGATGAGGCCGATGACCTTGCGCTTGTCGGGGATGATCTCCATTGGCGGTGGATGCTAACCGCGATCCAGTGTTGGAGGCCAATCCGCGTCGGCAGACGCGGCAGTCAGGGCGTCGTCACCAGGTCAGTGTCGTGTCCTCGGGGTCGGCCAGCGCGTTGGTCGTCTCATCCCAGCGTCGGATGAGATCGCTGCCGCCAGACGCCGCCTCGCTGTCGAGATCGGCGGCGAAGTGCTCGCAGGTCTGCAGGAAGTCGTCGAACAGCGCCTTGATGGAGACGGGCAGGTGGGACACGTGGTCATTGGTCCGGCACAGATGAAGATGCTCGACCGGGAGCGAGCCGTTCGCCTCGGAGAGGTGGTCGACCCGCTCGTACATGAGTGCCCAACCCAGGCACGGTGTCGAACTCGTGCGCGAGGAGAGCACCTTGGGCATCCGCAGATGGACGAGGCCGGTGCGGTACAGGGTGTAGAGGTGCTCCGCCCAGCGACGGTAGCCCTGATCGCCGGTCGCATCGCTCATGACCTCGCGGACGAATCGGATCGTCTTCTCGCGCGTCGTGATCTTGTCGCGTCGTTTGCCGTTCCAGCCGTAGTACAGGGCGGCCACGTAGTCCAGATCGGACATCACGGCTCGAACAGCACCGAACAGAGCCGGTTCGTCTGGCGAGACCAATCGACCCGTCTCGAAGCGCGCGGTGTCCATCACCTCATGGCGCAGGTGCGCAGCGGCCTGTTCGTGGGTCATGTTCATGGCGATCAACGGGCTCATGTCCGTGACTATCCGACAGGCCGACGGCTACGCCGCGGCGGCGCCACCAGGCTGGCCGAAGGCCCACGACGCGATGAGCAGGCCGAGCAAGAGCCCAAGGCCGATGAGCAGGAGCTGGTTCTCTGCGCTCGGCATCGTGGGCGTGACGGTCAGGGAGACGTTGACGGCGGAGACCTGCGCGAGCACAAGCGGCTGCAGGCTCGCGCTGACCTTTGCGAGGGCGTCTGCCGGCTGGCTCAGGTCCAGCTCCAGGTATTCGACCTCGCCGAGCATCCCGAGCCGAGACTTGTCCACGCCCTTCTCGACGATCGGAACGATCGGCTTGCCGTAGGCGCGGGCCAGACCAACCTCCTGCTGGACATACGCGGAGTTGATGCTGGTCGCCGTGATGAGGACCACGACCGCGTGGGAGCGCCGGAGCGCCTCGTCGATCTTGGCCGCGATGGATGTGCCCGGCTTCGGGTCGTGCTCGGCGAGATAGACGTCGATGCCGAGCGCCTCGATCTGTCGTTGCACGAGCGTCACGTGGTCCCGGTCGTCCACGGAATGGCTGAGGAAGACCTCCAGGCGAGGCAGCGGTGATACTGGGGTGACCTGCGGGCGCAGCGGCTCGCGTGGACCGGAGATGTCAGACACAGACCGATGATAGGCAGGAACCTCGACACGATTCGGATCGCATCCGCTGGTGCGGACCGGGGCTAGAGCTGCCGTCCTGGCGGACCTTCTGGAGCAAGGCGGGCTTCGGCAGAGTGCGGCGCCCGAGGTGCCGCAACTGTCCGCTCTGCCCGCGGACCTTGTAACCGACGTGCTGGGCGTCTATCGCGCGCTGGGCGGAGTGCTCGACTCTCCGAAGCTGCGGCCCGGCGCCTGGGACCTGGCGTTTGAGAACGACCTCGTCGTGGAGCTGGATGAGGAGCTCCATTTCAACCGCTACCGGCTGCTCACGCTCGATGCGCCGTGGTACAGCGACCAAGCGTGGGCGCCCGAGTACCGCGAGCTGTGCGTCGACCATGAGGAGGAGTGTTTGTCGGCGGGGAAATGGGGCCAGCGCTGGACCAACGACTCCTGCATCGCGATGTTCGGACCCGGCAGTCCGCCCGGCGTGCTTGATGGGCCGGCGCCCCTCGCTGGAAGCAGCGTGCTCTCTACGACGCCATGAAGGACCTTATGCCTCTCGTCAATGGCCTCAACGTGGTGCGCGTCTCCACCTACGACCTGGTCGAGGACGTGCCGTTGGGCGCAGCATTGGAGCACCGTGCAACGCTGGATGTGGCTGCGCTCGCCAAACTCGTTCAGCAACGATCGGCGTGACTGTCCCACCGATGATGGCAACCACGCCCCATAGGCTGCAGTGGCAATGGTTTCCGTGGCAGCGGCAGACTTCTGGACAATCGCCGGATCGGCTGCCGGTGTGGTCGCCGCGATCGCCGCCGTCATCGCCCTCGTCCATCAACTGCGCAGCGCGAAACACAGACGCTCCGAGGGCGACGAGCAATCCCGGTCGGCGGAGACGCCAGCGACGTCCGCTCCGTCAGACGCGCCGCTTGAGCTGAAGCTGTCGTGGATGTTCCCGACCTACGCAGACGGGAGCATCGGACCCGAGGGAATCGGACTGACGCTGATCAATCGGCTTGCGCATCCCGTGAACTGGACATCGGCGAGCATCGACCTTCAAGACGGGAGCGGTCGGCACATGCCGTTGATCAACAGCGCGCCGCCCGGGATGAGCCTGCCACGTCGCGTTGAGGCGCACAACAGCGATTTCACGCTGGTCGCCGCGCAGCAGTTGCGCGACGGCGGATTGGACCTGGCGCATCCGATCACCGCCAAAGCGTCGCTCGCCACCGGCGAGACGATCGTGTCGCAGCCGTGGACGCCCGGTCATTAGGCCGCCGCGATGGCGGCTGGCGAGCCTACGTTCGCGGCTCCCACGGCGGCTCGTACTGGTAGCCGACGTCAGGAGCAACCAACTCGATTCCGAGGTCGAGGACCTGCTGACCGCTCGCCCGGTCACGGGCTTCGGTGAGCATCTCCGGCAGGTGCTTTGCCGCGTTGGCATAGATCGATTCCATGATCCGCGTGCCGGCGTCGCTGTCGGTCGCGAAGATCATGTGGTATAGCGTCCCGCCCTTGGTGTTCTTCAACTCGAACGGGTGCGCGAAGCGATACCCCAGGACCCGCTCTAGGCGCCAGCGCATGAGGTTGACGTACTCCTCGCGCGCCTCTGCGGCCGTGATCGTGCCAGCGAGGCGGAGATCGTAGATGCGTCGCCAGTCTTCGGTGCCGAAGAGACGGTTTGCGCGGGCGATGTCGGCGTTCGAGACCTTCTCCTCCTCCAGCGCCAGAGTGCGGACGATGCCGGCGGTCGGAAAGAGCATCCACAGCTCGACCTTGTACTCGGGCTTGGTTGATGCGCTGGAGCGGTATCCGCGCTTGTGGTCGGCAAGCGCAACCAGGGTTTCCCAGGCCAGCTCCATGCCGTCCGGGTCGAGGAAGGCAAACGTGGGCGCCCAATTGAGCTGACGAAGCTCGCCGAGCGCCTGAGGGATGGTCTGGTTGCAGTCGCCCTCGTAGACCTTGATGTCGCGGCCCGGATAGTCCGCTCGCAGGCGGGCCTCCAGCTCGGATGCCTTGCGCCCGACCTCGAAGTATCGAAACCTCGTGAAGCCGGCTCCTTCTCCGGCCTCCAGAGCGATGCGCGCTGAGCCAGGAAACTCCTCATCGGTCAGGCGGTCCAGGCCGGTGCCCTCTCCGGCGAAGGCGTCCAGGTAGACGCGCTCGCTCTGGCCGCTGGACGCCGTCGCGAAGCCGGCCAGGTAGTCGGCCAGCATCTGGAGCTTGGCCCTGGTCCAGTAGCCCCAGGAGCGGCCGATGCCGGAGCTCATGCAGGGAGAGGGATTCGCGCGACGGGCATCTGACTCCAGGCGCATCCGTCGAGCAGGCGTCCTCCAGACTTGGAGCGAACGCCTCCCCACTGCTTGAAGAAATACGCGACGTCCTCGTCTGCGCAGCGGTCACGCAGGTCGCGCAACCACTCGATCCTAACTGGGCGGTGCTTGAAGCCGGACTCGCCACCAGCGATCAGCCAGTCGATGCCCGTCAAGTCGAGTCCTTCGAGTGGCCCGAGCAGGGGCTCGGCCGAGATGAAGCGGACTGCTGCGGGGACCTCGCGCAGGTAGTCCGCGCGGTGGACGAAGCGGCGGTTCTCGATCGAGACCCCCATCCAGACATTCGGATGCCACGGCAGAGATGGCGCCAGGTCGGCCAGGCGCTCGTGACGCTTGGTCAGAATCTGAAACGTGTGCCAATGGGCCTGGGCCATGACCTCGAAGACCTGTTCGATGTAGCCGGCGGGAATGTCCTCGTGGAAGAGGTCGCTCATCGAGTTCACGAAGATCATTCGGGGGCGCGACCACTTCAACGGCTGCTCCAAGCGTTGTGGCCAGAGCTTGAGCGCAAAACCCTGCTCGTAGGGATGCCCGGGGATTCCGCGCCAGCGCTCGGCGAACGTCTCGGCGTAGCAGTGCGCGCAGCCAGGCGAGACCTTGTCGCAACCCGTAACCGGGTTCCAGGTCGCCTCCGTCCACTCGATCGCGCTGTTGTCGGCCATCACCGTGCTCGTTCGTCGCCGATAGGCCACATCCTGCCTCCTACAGAACATATGTTCCCCTTAGGAGCGGACGGACTATCGGATGATCGCCCAAAGCGAGCCTACGCCCCAACAGTCGGCGCGTAACTTGCAGAACATCGGTGCGCCGCTTCGTAGCGTATTTTGTTGAGCTTGCCCGCCGCCGCGAACTCCTCTGGTCTCGACGGACTCTCGCGCGACGAACTCCTTGAGCAGCTCGAGACTCTCGGTGAGGGCGGTATCCATATCGACTTTTCGGGCAAGACTAACGCCCGAAGGCTTTCGCGGCTCGTGCGCCCTCGCGTGGCGCGGATCGTCAAGAAGTACTCGACGGGGTCCGAGCCTGAGCAGGCACAGAATCTCCTGATCGAGGGCGACAACCTTCAAGCTATGGCCACACTATTTCGCGAGCGAGGCCAAGTCGATCTGATCCTGACGGACCCTCCGTATAACACGGGAAACGACTGGCGCTACAACGACAGGTGGGAGAATGATCCGAACGATCCCGGCGTCGGAGACTGGGTCAGCGCCGATGATGGCTCTCGGCATACAAAGTGGATGCGATTCATGTGGCCGCGCCTGGCGATGATGAAGTCAATGCTCAAGCCGAGCGGCGTGCTCGCCATCTGCATCGATCATCGAGAGCTCTTCCGACTCGGCCAGATGCTCGACGAACTATTCAAAGAGGAGAACAGACTCGCGATCATCAACTGGCAAAAGGCGACCGCGGTAAAGAATGACAACAATCACGTCTCGACGTCGACTGAGTACGTGCTCGTGTACGCGAAGGACGAGGCTCGCGCCGACACTGGCCTCCTTGATCGGACTGCCTCCCAAAACTCACGTTATTCGAATCCTGACGACGATCCGCGAGACCTATGGCGTGAGGGCATGCTCCACGTTCGGACCTGGGTAGCAAAGGATGATTATCAGATCCAGTCGCCGTTCACCGGTGAGCCGCACTACCCCCCGGGCAAGAGCGCGTGGCGCCACCCAAAGCGGGATATCAAACGGTGGCTTGAGCAGTGGGGATCGCAGTACGTTGAGAAGGATCTAGATGACGGGCACGCACCTGCGCTGGTGCTCGCCGACGGCTTCTCCACAAAAAATCAGAAGGCCGCGGCGAAAGTGCTCAAGAAAGGCCCATGGCCTTTCATCTGGTTCGGACGCGAGGGCGACGGCATTCCGCGAAAGAAGATATATCTAGCCGAGGTCAAGCAAGGCAAAATCCCCGCGACATTCTGGGCTGCTGACGACCTCTCCAGTGATGATCTACGTCCCGATGAGCTGGGGAGCACCTCTTGGGTGTACCAAGAGTCGGGGCGCTCAAGCGACGGTGCGGCGGAGCTCACGTCGATCGTCGGTGAGGATCATGGCTTCGAGACGGTCAAGCCGCTCAAGCTGTTCAAGAAGCTCCTGACTATCTGGTGCCCGCCGAACGGAAGCGTCCTAGATCCCTTTGCAGGCTCAGGCACTACGGGCCACGCAGTGTTGGACTTAAACGTAGAGGCAGAAGCGACGCGCCGCTTCCTCCTGGTAGAGCAAGGGCGACCCGATAAGGGTGACTCCTACGCGCGGTCGCTCACCGCAGACAGGCTTCGCCGGGTAGTGGATGGAGACTGGGTCGCCACCAAGAGCGAGCCACATCCTCCGCTCGGAGGAGGCTTTCGTTTCGCCTCGCTCGGCAAGAAGGTAGACGCACAAGCGTTGCTCAGCATGGAGCGTGAGGAGCTTGCCGACACGATAATCGGCTCTCATTTCGATGCTGAGCGACGACGCCGTGAATCTCTCGTCACCTTCGCTACAAACCCTAAGTTCAAGTACCTGGTTGCTCGCAACGCGAATGATGAGGGGTTCTTTCTAATTTGGAACGGCTCTCAGGGTAAGGCAGACTTTGACGAGGATGTCTACGAGGCGTGTGCCGCCGAGGCGAAGCGAGCTGGGCTCGCACCGCGATATCACGTATACGCGCGTCTGTATCTGTACCAGACGAACAACGTGGACTTCAATCAGATTCCCGACAAGATCCTCACGGACTTCGGATTGGACATCAAGGGCGAGCCGTACTACGAGGATCCGTCATGATTGAGCTGTACGACTTCCAAGAGCGCGCTGCGGCACAGATGGTCGACCGATTTCGGCGCTACTGCGACGACCCACCCATGCGAGGGACGCAGAAGAATCGCCGTGTCGTGCCGTTTTTTCAGGCTCTCTCCTCCATCACGGCATCGGGTAAGACCGTCATCCTCGCCGAGACCGTTTCAGCGATGGCGTCCGTCGTGGCAGTCTCACCGATCATCATCTGGCTGTCAAAGGGCAAGGTAGTAGTCGAGCAGAGCTATGCAAATCTCGCAGACGGTGGCAAGTATCACCACCTACTTGCACCCACGAAGGTGAGCACTCTCGCACAGTATGACGCCGATGATGTGGCGGAAGCGAGTGAACCGCTGGTGTACTTCGCCACCGTGGGGACGTTCAATCAGAAAGACAAGGAGCGTGGCGATCGCGCGATCTTCCGCAGTGACATCGACGTCGCTGAGACCAGCACCTGGGAGGCACTCAAGGTACGGGCCACGGACGGCGGGATTCGCCGGCCGCTGATCGTCGTGTACGACGAGGGCCACAATCTGAGCGACCAGCAGACCACGCTGCTTCTTGAGCTCGAGCCTAGCGCGATCGTTGTTGCGAGCGCGACGATGAAACACTCCCAGGCGCTCAGCAATGAGATTCAGAGGCTCCGCGAGGAGGGGTGGAAGGACGCAGATCTCCTCACCCAGGTAGATGCCAAGGCGGTCGCGGAATCTGGGTTGGTCAAGAGCACAGTCGTTCTCGGGGGCTACGAGGCGCCGATGGAGGAGACAATCTCCTCGCTACTCGCAGACATGAAGGACGCCAGTACCGACGCACTCGAGCACGGAGTCGGGGGACCCAAGGCGATCTACGTGTGCAAGACCAACATAGTGGAGGGAGACAGTCTCCAACGTGACGACCCCAAGCGTCCGTTCAATGAGCGCCAGGCGCCCCCGATCCTCATCTGGAGGTACCTCACCGAGCATGGCGGGGTCGACGCGGATGAAATCGTAGTCTATTGCTCGCTCAAATTCGACAAAGCATTTCCTCCGCCGGCCGAGTTTCGCCTGCTCGGCGGCGGGGATAAGGACTACGACGCCTTCGTGGCCGGATCGTATCGACACATAGTCTTCAACTTGGGCTTACAGGAAGGCTGGGACGATCCGCTCGCATACTTTGCCTACATCGATAAGAGCATGGAATCGAACGTGCAAGTAGAGCAGGTGATTGGCCGGTTGCTTCGCCAACCCGGCCAGACTCACTACTCGGCCGAGCGGCTCAACACGGCGCAATTCTACGTGCGAGTAGATAGAAAGGGGGTCTTCAACGACTTGCTTGAGGCAGTGAGTAGCAAGCTCGAATCGGACGCGCCCGACATCAAGTTCGTGAAGAGTCCGCCCGGGAAACCGAAGCCAGATCTCGTGGATCCCAAGGTTGACAAGACGGTCTTCGAGACCGCCTATGCAACCGAGGAAGCTGCAGCGCCGATCCAGCGGCTCCTCGACGGCATGAACGACTATCGCACCGACGACGGCACGAACACCAAGAGCAAAGGTAGTCGGACTTCGATCCAGCGCGTCGTCGGTGATTCAGCCAAGCCAGAGTTCGAGTGGGAGGAGTTCGAGCACACGAACATGGTGTCAGTCAGGTGGCTGTTCAACCGAGAGGTCGCTCGTCGCTTCAAAGGAGCGCTAGGCCTCGCGCCCACCGATGCCCCAAAGTTCGACGCCCTCATCGGGTTCGGAAGCCCAGCACAGCAGGACATAGCCCGCATCGCGGCTGAGGTAGTCGATGCCTACGTCGAAAATGTGTTTCTCAAGCAGAAGCGAGTCGACCCGTATCACGTTGCCGCAACCTTCGTGAGGCGAGACGAATGGACGCAGTTCAAAAACGCCGTCCACGATGGATACAGCGATCTCAACCCGCTAGAGATCAGTTTTGCAAAGGCAATGGATGCAACCGGCCTCACGTGGTGTCGGAATCCTTCGCGGAGCGGCTACGCCGTTCCGCTCATCAGCATTGGTTCTACCAGCAACTTCTACCCTGACTTTCTCATATGGAAGGACAAGGACGTATTCGCGATCGACACGACCGGTCCTCATCTGCTCATCGAGAAGACCGGGAAGAAGCTCCTTGCAGTCGCCCCTCCGAAGACAGGCGGAGGGCGCCTTCTCGTCCGCCTCATCTCGCCCGGCAAGTGGAACCCAAAGGTCGAGCAAGAGGACACGGTCGGCTACACGGTTTGGGGCCAGAAGCCGGATGGCACGCTCCGAGCAACCTACGCCGACTCCGTCGACGCAGCTGTCGAGCAAGCTATCACGAGAAATCCGACATAACGCGCTGCCATCTCACCAAACGCGGCCATGGATAGTCATGGCTCCACGCTGTAATCAAGCTCTCGCCACGACCGAATGTGATACAGCGTGCCGTCGTCTGAGCGAAACCGCGAGCCACCTTGGAAGGTCAAAATGCCGTAGGCATCTCCGTTGATGAAATGGAGCGGCTTGACGAACACCACCCTCTGACCTTGACGTGGACGTGGCTTGACCAGCCGGTTACGGCAGCGCTCTCGCCACTCGCGTGCGTTCCGATTGCTGGGCTCGGTGAGCTGATTGAGGATGCGTTCTGGACAATGATCCTCGACGGGCCCCGTGTCCTCGCTGATCGGCTTGGTATAGAGCACACCGTCGCGACGCTCCGCCAACAACACGAGACCGAACACCTCTTGACCGTCGCTCGAGCGCACGGCCGCGTAGATGACCTGCCCATAACGAACGGTGTCGATTACCCGCACCGCGAACTCTGCGCCGAGATCGAACTCGATCGCGGCACGTGCGGTGAATGGTCCTTGTAGATGTCCAGCTGTCCAACCCATGATGTTCCTTCCTGCCTTGTCGATGCCGATATCGGCGGCGGGTCCTGTACGACTCCGGCATGTCTCGGTGGTGCGTGTCGCCGTCGGGGGAGTCAGGGCGGTGCCGAAGGTCTCGGGCGAAAGCCACTACTCGATGACGGTCAGGTAGACCGAAGTCCAAAGAACTCGATGCTGCCTCTTCTTCTTCGATCGTAGCCTCGGCCTGGGACGGCTCGCTCGATCGTGGGGTTGGCGCCTATCGACAACGCCTGCACTGAGGTTCGTGCGATCTCTCGTTAGCACGGAAAATGTCGACCTTCCGCTCCGTGGACTATCGGCTCCGACAGATGTGGACCGATCAGCACACCATCTTGTCCCCAAAAAACCTAAACCCCTACGACTCACCTACGTCACGATCGCGCCGTCCCTCGGGCACAGGTTGCGCCCGAGGGGATCGTGGGGATCGTGGCCTGGGACGGGCTCTCGTTGGGCGGATCGGCAATCTCGACGTTAGTCCCTGCCGGAGTCCGGCTCGTGGCCTCCGCCGTGCCATTTACCGGTGACCTTCCACAGCTCATAGTGCAACAGCCACTCCGACGCCCATGGCACAAGCGTGCGGGCGATGAGCTTTGAGCTATCCCACTGCCACGGGTAGCACAGACATAGCCTGCGGCCGCTGTAGACATGCGGGAGCTTGGTTCCGTGTGTGATCTCGAGCTGCGGGGAGATGACGGTGATCTTTGGTTTTCCCGGCTGCGCGTAGTCAAAGCGCAACGTGTAGCAGTCGCTCGAGGGTGTTGGCTGGAAGCATCCCTGCCAGCGGATGTGCCCACACTTGATCGTCACGTTCGTCGTGAGCGGGAGCGCCTTGAGCGCGATGAACTGCTGCATCGGAGTCTTAGCCAGCACTGTTGTCTCCGTAGAAGCCGTGGCGCTTCACGGGCAGCGCTCCAGCGCCGGAAAGGACGCCGGTGCTGGTTGCGAAGCGAAGACGCCCCTGCTCGCGCTCGTCGAGGTAGAGAGCGCCGAGGCGACCGGCGGCCTTCCGCACGGGCTCGAGGCCGAAGCTCTCGCTCAGGCGTGCCGCGACCTTGTCGAGGCCACGGCGCTCGTCGGCCTCGTTCAGGTCGACTGTGAGTTGGTCGAGCCATGCGAAGAAGAGCTCCGCGCGCTCGGGATCCGAGCTCCACTTGTCCGCGAAGTTCTCCCGCGGCTCGACCGGGTTCGACACCTGCCAGACCCCAGCGTCTTGCTCGATGTAGGACGGCATCAACTCCACCGCTTCGAGCACGGCTTCGTTGAGATCCCGCTCGCCTCGGTAGGCGTGCGCCGCGAGGGTGGTCACGAGAATCGAGGCGGGTCGCCGCTCGAGATCGTTTGCAAAGAACTCGTTGCGATGATGCTTGAGCACCTGGACTACGCGCTGGAGCGTCGTCTTTACCCTGGCGTCGGGGATCTTCTCCGGTGCGGTGCGCGCCGCCTCCGCGAGCCTCATGCGCTTCGCGATGAACTCCTGCTTCATCCGTTCCTTGAACCACGCGGCGTAGGCAATCGGATCTGAGTGCTGCCATGCATGCAGCGTCTTGTCCGTGAGCAGGATCCCCGTCGGAAGTCCGTCCGGGTTGGGGATCGCCGGCAGCACGTCGAGGTGAAAGGGCATCGAATAGTTCAGCGTCCAGCAGCGCTTGCGCTCCTCGACGCCGTACGGACCGCCAGACGCGCCCATGCGCGCAGCCACGTAGTTGCGCAAGACGCCGCCCACGTCAGCCTTGAGCGCCGCCTGGGTCGTGCTCTCCTTGGCGATGCCGCGTCGGCAAACCGCGTCGAGGTCGTAGTGATCCAAGCCGTAGGGACGAACCACGGTGCCGAGCAGGAAAGAGCCCTGCGGGTACACGAGCCAGCCGTCGCCGCCGACATCGGCGTGGTCCGCGAGCCAGTTGCCGACGTACCCGTACTCCTCTACGGCCGTCGCGTGCAGCTCCTCGGGGATGTCCAGGGCCTCGACGGTACCCTGGAGCAACTGGCTGATGATCTCAGTGGTGGTGTCAAGCATGAATTGCCTCGGTTTCGGGGGTGTATGGGATAGGGCGGTGATCGACGAATCGCTGCTGAAAGGTGGGGCTGATGTGGCGGCTGCAGTGCTCAGCGCGGCCGCGGAGGCGCTCCGGGTTCACGCCGTCCAGCCGCAGCTCGCGGGCGGGCACCTGCGGGTCGACGCGCAGGACGTTCTCCGCTCCGAGCAGGAGCTTCGCGTGGTTGTCGGCGACGAGGCTCTGGCCGCGCAGTGCGACGGGGATCGCGTCGCCTGCCCACGGGAGCAGCCCGCCGCGATCGAGCCTGTCGGGGCGCTTGATCGTGTCGATCGTTGTGCCCAGGCTGAACACGCGAATGTCAGCCAGGTCGCAGCCGAAGGTCGTGACGGCCTCGACGATGCCGATGATCGTCGGGTTGTTAGCCCAGATGCCGCCGTCGATCAGCCGCAAGCCGCGCAGCTGGTGGGCGGGCAGGTACGTCGGCGCGGCGGTGGTCGCGAGCGCGACATCCACCATCAGCTCGCGCCGATCGCGACGCAGTCGCGGCGCGTGCGGCGTGCGGAACAGATGCACGGCGTCGTTGCGGAGGTCGTAGGCGGGAATCGCCAACGGCACCCTGCTCTGACCGAGCGTGGTGTCGTGGAAGACCTCTTCCAGCGCGCCGCGCAGCGGCTGCGCTCGATACTTGCTTCGCAGCACGCGGCGAAGCGTGCGCGCACGGGCGTGGGCGAAGATCGCGGGCCCGCGCTCGACGTAGAAGTCGACGATCTCCGCGGGGCTCAGTCCGGCCCCGAGGCCCAGGGCGATAATCCCCCCGGTCGAGGTGCCGGCCACGAGATCGAAGTGGTCCAGTATCGAGATCCCGAAATCCGCCTCCAGGCATGCGAGCAAGACCGCGGCGAACATGCCCTTGAAGCCGCCGCCATCGAGCGAGAGCACTTGGAAACGCTGTGAGCTTCTCTGGGACAACTCAGGCACCGCTCGAGCGGCTTGCGGGCCGGACGCATCGAACGTGCGTCCGCCTTGCTCAAGTGGTGTTTGCGCCATGCCGATCAGGGTATCAAAGTCTACAAGGACCACAAGCACGATATCGTCTACAGTGTCTATACTCAATACAGCGACTAAAGTAGCTACAGTGTCCTACTCGCAGCTACACCCTGATGGAGGTGATCTCATGCCAACGACAGAGTTCTTCAACGTGCGCGAGGCCGCCAAGCGGCTGAACATCCACGAGAACACAGTGCGCAACCTCGAGAAGCGAGGCAAGCTCAAGGCCGTGCGGCTACCCGGCTCGGGCTTTCGGCGCTTTCTCAAGAAGGACATCGAGCGGATGCGCCAAGAGATGTGGAGCCAGTTTGCCCCGGACACCACGATCCCCACTAAACGCCGACGGCCCACTAAACGCCACACGCTCACCGACGAGGACTACGCGGCGTAGATTCCGTCCGCCACACAGCTAAGTTGGTTGTGTGGCGCTATCTGACTGGGAGCCCAGGCCTCCCGACGATTCCTACTACGCGGAGCGCACGTCGTACGTGCGCCAGGGCGACCTGTTCCAGGACGTGCCGCTCGGGTACCCCTGGCCACCAGACGCCGCGAGCCACTCAGCCGGCAAACGCAAGTTCCTCTCCGGGCCGTTCGAGCCCGGCTTCGCAATGCTGCTCACGCCCACCTGCAGCATGATCGCCCAGGGCGTTCCCGATAGCTACGCCCATCCGGTTCGGATGCTCGCCCCGGTCATCCCACTCCAAGAGCTTCTGGATCAAGGCGTCGTCAAGCCGGGCTCGGTTAGCGACCTCCGAAAGTACGACCACCTGATCAACTACTTCTACCTGCCCGAGATCGCCGAGTCGGAGCTCCCGGAGAGTCTTGCGCTGATCTACTCGGCGATCACCGTGCACCACGACTATCTGGAGGAGCGTCGCGTCACGCAGCTGGCCGAGCCGGCCGCGGTGCATCTCAAGTACAAGCTGACCGCGCTATACGGCGGCAGCCTGTTCTCGCACGCGGACTTCGAGGACCCGATTGGTTAGGCAGCCTCTTCTACCGGGATGACAACGTACGGTTTGCCCTCAGCGTCCCACCAGACGTCTCCCTCGGCGCAGTAGCCGCCATGACCGACGCCACAGACTAGAAGAAAGCGCTTCGGTTCTACCCGCTCGTCGGGAAGCACAGGAAGTCCAAAGACCTCATCCCAACCAACAAGCCCGTGATTGCCCGGATTGAACAGGATCGCCTTCGGAGGCCGATCACATTCAACCGCGTGCTCCTCCCACGCCGTCTGGATGTGCTCAAGTATCTCGATCTCCAGCCCCACGCCTGACATTGTGCCGGGCTCGGAGGACGACGCGCTGGGCTAGTCGGAAGTTTTTGAGGGTTTGAGGCTCGATCGCCCGTGGTTGCGGGGATCGGGCCTTCTTTTGGTGGTTGGACGTAGACACTAACATGGGTTGTTGCCGTCCGATGGGTGTGGCATCATGT